>ERZ1643249.53-NODE-53-length-180446-cov-25.304766_pt1 | contig 180446 bp, 146 predicted proteins | sample MGYA00579263_ERZ1643249 | MGnify/ENA primary metagenome ERZ1643249 (study PRJEB29033, sample SAMEA4952264) | chicken gut metagenome | biome: Broiler Chicken; feature: Gastrointestinal Tract; material: Caecum | place: Ireland | collected 2018 | study: Broiler...
GCGCTCCTTACGGGGGTCGAGTCCGCTGGCAGGCGCCATCGTCGCCGCAAGGCGAACTTCGCAACACCTCGCGCAACAGCGCGGGGTGTTTGCATGTATGCCTGCGGCTCCTCTTCGCGTCGCAAAAATGCAAGACGTTCGCTGTGCTCCTCGTTCCTGCGGAACTATCGCGCCGCTCTCTCGTTTTTGCTCCGCGCGGCGGCTTCGCCGCGGTTTCTTTTTTTTATCGTTTCTTCCTCGAACCCCCTGACGCTGTTTTCGCCCTGCACGACTCCGCGTGCAGATCAGTTGGCGAAAACATGCTATTCCGTCGCGCCTTGCGCTCCTTACGGGGGTCGAGTCCGCTGGCAGGCGCCATCGTCGCCGCAAGGCGATAGTCGCAGAACCTCGCGCATCAGCGCGAGGTTTTTGCATCCTCTCCTGCGCTAAACCCCACCGAAAATACTTTCGGCGGGGACCCCGATTTATGCCCCACCGAAAATTCTTTCGGCGGGGACCCCGACGCTCCTCTTCGCGTCGCAAAAACGCAAGTCGTTCGCTGTGCTCCTCGTTCCTGCGGAACTATCGCACCGCTCTCTCGTTTTTGCTCCGCGCGGCGGCTTCGCCGCGATTTCTTTCTTTTTATCGTTTCTTTCTCGAACCCCCTGACGCTGTTATACCCCACAAAACATGCGTTTTGCGGGGGCCCCGGACATTACCCCACCGAAAATACTTTCGGCGGGGACCCCGGTTTTATACCCCACAAAACATACGTTTTGCGGGGACCCCGATTTATGCCGTCGTTTTTGGTAACGGCGAAAAACGTGTTTTTTAATTCCACATGACTTTTTCTTTCCTCTCCTGCAAAACTGCCGCGCGGTTTTTTATTTTTCTCCGCGGGCTGTTTTTTTTGCCTTTTTTTGGGAAGTTTGTTTCTCTCTGCCGGGCGGGGGCGGTTTTTGTCTTTTCTCTTTTTTTATAATTAAAACGGAGGTTACTATGGAATATACTACGACCAGATGCAGCAATTGCGGATTTGCGACGCGCTACAGAGAAACCGGTGTGCCCAAAGTTCAGCTCGGCATGCCGCTTGCCGTCTGTCCACGGTGCCGTCATCTTATTCTGGATTCTTTTAAGACGGAGTTCGAGTTTATGTCCGAAAAGAAGAGAAAGGCTTTCCTTTCCCATACCGTCTTTGCAAGTTTTTTTGCTTCTTGCGTATTCTTCTTTCTGTTCGGTATTTTCGTCGTTGTCGGCGCGGCGCTTTTTTCGGACGGAACAGCCGAAAGCGTTTTTTTAATTCTGATCGGTGTTTTTCTTTCCTTGTTTTCCGTTTACAAGTTTGCAAAAACCTTTCTTAAAATAAAATCCGGCGTTTTGGAACAAGCTATTTATGCATCTCTTAAAAGAACTTCCGATTCCGGTTATGTGGATTTTCTCAACTCTTGTTATCAAAAAAACGGCGTAAACAAAGAGTTTTCGGCGTTCGGCGGCAAAAGCGAATTTATGAAAAAGTATAAAGTGTACGAAACATCGGATTTTTGTAAAAAATCTGCGGAGGAATTTGCCGGAATATTGCTCTTTATCGGAATCGATCCTGCCGACAAGGACAGGATGTCGCGGTTTTCCCACCACTGATCCGTCCTGTCATACGATATCCGGCGTCTTATACGAGATCCGGCGTCCCGAAAGAGAATATTGCCGAAATAATGTAGGCAAAGACGATTGATACGGCGAACATCGTGCCGAATATCGCGAGGTTTTCTTTCCACGCTTTGCGGTTGCGGAACAGCACGGCGAAGCCTATGCCCGCATTCATGAGCAGTCCGCCCACCGTCGCGCCGAAACCGAGACCTCCCATGAGATACAGGTTGCTGATGACGACGGACGACGCACAGTTGGGGATCGCTCCCACGATGACCGCAAAGAGAGGAGCAATGTACCGGTTGGCGGAAAGGAACTCCATGAGCGAGTCCTCGCCGACATAGTAGATGATGATGCCGAAGATCACGTTCACGACAAAGATGTAGAGGAATATCTTCGCGCTGTGTTCGAGCGGGTGCAGAAGATATTGTTTCAGTTTCTGCCGTTTGTTCTTCGCGTCGAGTTCCTTCTCTTCGCCGCACGGCTCTCCGCACTCGGAGTGGTCGTGCCCGCTTTTTTCCTCGTCGTCCTCTATATGGTGTCCGCAGCAGCCTATGTGCACTTCCGGCTCGTGGTCGCACTCCGCGTTGTGCTCCTCCACTCTCCTTCTGCCGCGCGCGTACAAAAGATCCGCCGTGTACCCTGTCAGCAGCCCTATGACGAACTTGAACGCAAGAATGGGGAGTATGTCTATCGCCTGCTCTCCCGCCGCGAGAAAGATGGGCAGCGCCTCGTCCGACGTAGCGAGATATACGCCGAGAAGCGTGCCGACGGTGATGTGCCTCTTCTGATACAAATCCGTCGCAACGACGCTGAATCCGCATTGCGGGAACAACCCCACGGTCACGCCGATGAGCGGCGCCGCTTTGCCTTTGAGTTTTATTTTGCCGGCAAGGTGCGGCTCCGCTATCGCGATGATGACGTTGATCGGCACTAAAAACGCGAGCACGATAAGACTGTCGATGAGTGCGTCGAGAAACACTTCGCCCATTATCTTTTCACCTCCGCTCTGCCGTCGTCCACTCTTATCAGCCTCTCTCTTCCGCTTCCGCCGGAAAACTCCGTACAAGTGACCAGCGTCTGCACTCCCGGCGCAATGGAAAAGAGTATCTCGCGGCGCTCGCTGTCCAACTCGCTCAACACGTCGTCGAGAAGCAGCACAGGCGTCTCCGCGCTCTCTTTCACAAAAAGTCCCACTTCGCCGAATTTCATCGCCAGCGCAATGGTCCGCTGCTGTCCCTGAGAGGCGAATCTCCTCCCGTCCAACCCGTTGATCACAATTGAGATGTCGTCACGGTGCGGTCCCACGGTGCAGAAACCGAGCTGTTTGTCCTTTTCTCTCGACTCCTCGAGTTTGTCGGCAAGCTCCGCCCTCAGCGTTTCCTCGTCGTCTGCTTTAAGAGGAGTTTCGTAAGAGAGCGCGAGTTTCTCCCTGCCGCCGCTTATCTTCTCGTGCGCGGCGGCTGCCAGCGCGTCAAGCTCGGCTATATACCTCTTCCTTCTCGCCGCGACGACAGCGCCGTACTCCGCAAGCTGCGCGTCCCACACGGACAGCATATCGTCCGATCCGGGTGTCTTGTACGCTTCTTTGAGCAGATTGTTTTTCTGTTTCAGCACTTTATTGTATCGCGACAGCGCGATAAAGTATGTTTTTTGCTGTTGCGACAGTCCTACGTCAAGAAATTTCCGTCGTTCGGCTGGAGTTTCTTTCACCAGTTTCATCTCGTCCGGCGAGAAAAAAACCACGCCGAGTATGCCTATGAGTTCCGCCGCTCTCTTTACGGGAATGCCGTCCACGAGCACTTTCTTTTTCCCGTTGGACTCTATCTGCATGGCAATGGTGTGGCGGCGGTATTTTTTTTCTATTCTTACGGTCACTCTCGCTTTTTCGGCGCCGAACTTCACCATTTCGCGGTCTTTGGTGGTCCGCGGCGAACCGAATAGGGAGCTGAGATAGACGCTCTCGAGGATGTTGGTCTTTCCCGCCCCGTTTTTTCCGTATATCACGTTCACCCCGTCGGAAAACTCAAGTCCGAGAGATGTGTAATTGCGGAAATTTTCGAGTTCGAGAGAGATTATTTTCACTTTTTTCCTTGCGCGAACCTTGTTTTTTCGAGGCTGATACACCGTGCCGCCGCCCCTTCGTCGGCGCGGCACGACAGGGGTGCGGCACATATTGCGGTCGTGTTTTATTTTGCCTTTTCCGCTTGAAAAATGCAAGCCTTTTATTTATAATAACACCTATGATCGGAAAAGAAGATTTTTGGGACGACGTTAAAAACGAACTTTCCAAAACAATGCAGACGATAAGCTACGATATGTGGATAGATCCGCTGGAGCCGGTGTGTTTTGTCGACAACACTTTTGTGCTCGCGGCAAAGACCGCCACTTCCAAAAAGACTATCGACCGTAATTATCTGGATCAGATAAGGGAAGTGGTCGCGTCGCTGGATTCTTTCGTGACGGACGTCGAGATCATCGTCAAGGAGCAGGAAGGCGAATATCTGAAAAAACAAAGCATTTCCCTCCCCGACAGAGGTCTTATCGTAGACGAAAAACACGCTAAAAAACAGGAAAAAAGCAATCCTTTTCTCGAAAAATATACTTTCGGGACTTTTGTGCAGGGCAAATCCAACGAATACGCTCTCGCCGCGGCAAAGACCGTGGCGGAAAATCCTGGCGGCAAATACAACCCCCTCTTCATTTACAGCGGAGTGGGACTCGGAAAGACGCACCTTCTGCACGCGATAGGGAATTATCTTTTCAAAAAATCGCCGAAAACGAAAGTCGTTTACGCAAATTCGGAGACCATGATCAACGAGCTGATCAGCGTCATACGCGGCGGCAACAACGAGGACAGCAACCGCTTCCGTGAAAAATACCGCGCCTGCGACGTGCTTATGATAGACGACATACAGTTCCTCAGCGGAAAGGAGGCAACGCAGGAGGCTTTCTTCCACATATTCAACGACCTGTATCAGTCCAACAAACAGATCATACTCACATCCGACCGCGCCCCAAAAGACCTTCAGACGCTGGAAGAGCGCCTGCGCACGCGTTTTTCGTGGGGGCTTTCGGTGGACATTCAGCCGCCGGATATGGAAACGCGCGTCGCCATACTCAAAATGAAAGCCGCGCACGAAAACTTCAACCTCTCCGACGAAGTGGCGGAATTCATAGCCGAACACTCCACCACCAACATCAGGGAAATGGAAGGTCTGCTCAACAAGATAATCTTCTACAGTTCCCTTGCAAACCGCGTCATCGACACCAAGGAACTGGCTTACGACGCACTGCACGAGTTCATCGACGAGAAGAAGGAAACTCTCGACGCGGAAACCGTCGTGTCCACCGTGTGCAGATATTTTGGTATCACGACGACGGACATCTTCTCAAAAAAGAAAACCAAAAATATTGTGGAACCGCGAATGATCGCCATCTATCTCATCACGGAACTGCTCTCCATGCCTCTCATCTCGATAGGACAGCTTTTCGGCGGACGCGACCACACCACCGTCATCCACGCAAGGGATAAGATAGCGGAAGAGATCAAGACGAATCCCCGCATAAAGATAGTGGTGGCCGATCTCAAAAACATGCTCCTCAACCGCTGACACCTTCGGTGCTCTGCTGTAACGGTTTTATAACAAAAAAAAAGACGGGATGGCATCCCGTCTTTTCTTTTTTTTATTTCTTTTTTACACTATTACGCGCAGCGGCAGAATGAGGTACAGCCAGTTCTCGCCCGGCCCTTTGATGATGGCGGGCGCGGTGGACGAGGTGAAATTCATCGTGATGTATTCATCATCGATGGCTTTAAGGCAGTCCATAATGTATTTGCTGTTGAAGCCGGCGGTAAGATCCTTGCCTTTGAGCGACACGGGGACTTTCTCGTTGACGGTGCCGTCCTCGCTCTCCGCACTCAGCGTCATCACTCCTTCCTTGATGTCGAATTTGACGCAGTATCTCTTGGAGTTGCGGTTGATGAGCGACACGCGGTCTATCGCGTTCTCGATATTCTTTTTGTCCACCGTGACGACGGAGTCGAACGCGGTCTGTATTATCTTAGAATAGCTGATATAACTTTCCGCGATAAGTCTTGTGACCACTTTGGTCTTGAGCTCGTCGTCGACCATGACGTAGTTCTTGTCCACATACACGGTCATGCTCTCATCCTCGTCGTCTATAAGACGGCTGAGTTCCATCATACTCTTTGCGGGGATTACGATGGTCTCTATGATGCCGTTGTTGACGATGGGCACGTTGACAAGCCCCAGACGGTAGCCGTCGGAAGCGACGCCTTCGACGGCGTCCTCTTTTATGTTCAGGCAGCAGCCGCGCAAAGAAGGTCTTGCCTCGTCTGTCGCAACGTTGAAAATGATCTTGTTGATGAGCTGCTTGAAATCTTTCTTGAGTACATTGAAAGACCTTTCCTTGGACACTTCCTTGAATACGGGATAGTCGTCGGGATCGTAGCCTTTTATCTTCACTTCGCTGTCGAGATATTTGACGGAAAGCGAATGGTCGGGATTGAGATCGAGCTCAAGCTCCTCGTCCTCTATCTTTTTAGCGTAATCGGCGAAAAGTTTGCCGGGAATGACGCATTCGCCTTCGATCAGGACTTCGGCGTTGATCTTTTTCTCGATGGCGAGTTCGAGGTCCGTTGCAAACAGTGTAAGGATATCCCCCTCGGCTGTGAGTTTGACTCCGTCGAGAATGGGATTGCTGCGCTTGACGGGAAGCGCTTTTGTGACTTTTGCAAGAGCGTCGGAAAGCTCTGCACCCTGACATCTGACTTTCATAATCCGGCCTGTTCCTGTAAAGGAGTTTTATTTTTTATTTTTAATAATAATAGCATAAATAAGCACTGTTGACAAGTGGAAAAAATAAGGCGACCACAAGCCGTTGAAAACGGAAAACCGAAATAAAACAATATATTGTAAAAAACGTCGTAAAGGTGTGTTGACAAAAATCCGGGAAAGACAACACTCCGTCCACAGAAAGAAAAAGAAATCCACATCGGCGCACCCGGCGGCATGTGAAACTTTTTGTGAAACAACTTGTAATTTACCCTGCGATATTATATAATTCCGGTATGGCGAAAGTAATAGCGTTTTCCAATCAGAAAGGCGGAGTGGGCAAGACGACGACATGCGTCAATCTTGCCGCATACGTCGCAAAGGCGGGCAAGAAAGTGCTCGTCGCGGACATGGATCCGCAGGGGAATGCGTCCAGCGCTCTTGGGTTTTTCGAAAGGAAGGACAAAAAATCCGTCTACGAAATGCTTGTCGGCGATCTGTCCGCCGCAGACGCGGTGAAGAAAACCGAATGCGACGGATTGTACGTCATAACGTCGTCCGGCGACCTTGCCGGAGCGGAGCTGGAACTTGCGCAGGTGATGATAGGAAGGGAAAGAGTGCTGGACGAAAAAATATCGGCACTCAAAGAAGAATACGACTTCGTTTTCATAGACTGCCCTCCTTCTCTCGGTCTGCTGACGGTTAATTCGCTTGCCGCGTCGGACGGCGTCGTCGTGCCGATACAGTGCGAATATTTTGCGCTGGAAGGTCTGTCGCAGATGATGAACACCGTAAAACTCGTCAAAAAATTCCTCCGTCCCGACATCGAGGTGGAGGGTGTCGTGATAACTCTTTACGACGGCAGGTCGAAGCTCTCAAAAGGTGTTGTGGAAGAGATAACCAAGGTGTTCGGAAGCAAAGTGTATGACACAAAAATACCGAGAAACGTAAGGCTCGCCGAAGCGCCCAGCTACGGAAAACCCGTTTCGGAATACGATCCGAAATGCGCGGGTGCCGCGGCGTACGGGAAACTTGCGGCGGAATTTCTCGGAAGAATAAACAAGTGAGGTGCGTATGGCAGCGAAAGGTGGTCTGGGAGGAAAAGGGCTGACTGCTCTGTTCACCGACAACGAAGAGAATGTGAAGGTTGACGTGAAGGATATGCCGACGGTGGAGATCCCCGTCGCGGAGATCGACCGCAACCCCAATCAGCCGCGTAAGACGTTCACGGACGAGAGCCTGAAGGAGATGGCGACATCCATCTCCGTATACGGCGTACTGCAGCCTCTGCTGCTCGTCAGAGAACCCAACGGAAGATATCTCATAGTGGCGGGCGAACGCAGGTTCCGCGCGGCGACGATGGCGGGACTCAAAAAAGTGCCGGCTATCATAAGAGAATTCACCGATCAGCAGATACAGGAAATATCCCTCATAGAGAATCTGCACCGCGAGGACTTGAACGCGATAGAAGCCGCCGAGGGAATGCGCGAGCTGATGGAGAACCACGGGCTGACGCAGGAGGACGTGGCGCTGAGGATAGGCAAATCCCGTCCTTACGTCACAAACACGCTCAGACTCCTCCAGCTGCCCAAAGAGGTCACAGAAATGGTGCGCAAGGGAGAGCTCTCCCCCGGACACGCAAGAGCTCTCATATCCATCGACGACAAGGATTATCTCATCAATCTGGCAAAACAAGCGTGCGACAACAAACTCACCGTGCGCGAGATTGAAAACAGAGTACGGCTGTATTTCACCAGAAAAGCCATCCCCGGCGGTCCGAGGAAGGAGAGAGAGATCTCCGTCGAACTCAAAGAAATGGTCAGCGATATGAAACGCATATTCGCCACCAAAGTAAAAATACTCGGCAACGACAAAAAAGGAAGGATCATCATCGATTACTTCAACGAGGACGACATCGACCGTATCCACGCCCTCATCCAGATCCTAAAACTCAACGAAAAACTTTAAGCGGGGGGATTATCCCCTCGCGCTCCCGTGCTTTTACAAAACGTCACGTACGGCTTTTGTGTAATACAAAAACCATTGCGTGACGTTCTGCCTTTGTGCAAACCGTGCTTTGTGGGGGTATTATACCCCCACACCCCCGAAATGTTTCGTTATACCTCACACGACTTTTAGTAAAATAACAGCTTGTATGAGATAAACAGCAACAGTCAGCCCTGCGCTCAGCAGCCCTGCGCTTTGTGGGGGAATTATTCCCCCACGCTCCCGAACTGTTGCGTTATACCTCACACGACTTTTAGTAAAATAACAGCTTGTATGAGATTAACAGTAATAGTCAGCCCTGCGCTCAGCAGCCCTGCGCTTTGTGGGGGAATTATTCCCCCACGCCCCCGGACTGTTGCGTTATACCTCACACGACTTTTAGTAAAATGACAGCTTGTTCGAGATGAACAGCACCAGTCAGCCCTGCGCTCTGTGGGGGTATTATACCCCCACACCCCCACAACCCCGTACTATTTTCGTTATACCTCACACGATTTTTAGAAGAATAACAGCTTGTTCGAGATAAACAGCACCAGTCAGCCCTGCGCTCAGCAGTCAGCCCTGCGCTCAGCAGTCAGCCGTGCGCTTAGCACCGCTTAATACAAGGGAGATTTTTTTATTTTACCGTAATTTCTCGGATACTCTGAGTCGGTCGGCGAGGTTTTTTCGAAAACAAAAAGAAGCCTGCCGTCGCCGGAAGGAAGAGAATAGGCAAAAGTTTCTTTCAGGCTGCCTCCCAAAAGAGAAAGACTCCCGGCAGACGGGACGCTTTCGTTTCGAGTTTTGAAGGCTATGAAAATGCCGCCCTGTTTCACGAGAGGAAGACAAAGCTCCGCAAGCACGGGAAGAGAAGCTACGGCGCGTGCCGTGACGACGTCGAAAGACTCTCTTTCGTGCACGCATTCCTCCGCCCTCGCGGTGATGACGGAGAGGTTGGATATGCCGAATTTAAGTGCCGCTTTCGCAATAAAAGCCGTCTTTTTCGCAGTGGAATCCATCGCCGTTACCGAAACGTCGGGTCTTGCGGCGGCGACGGGGAATGACGGAAAACCGGCCCCCGCTCCGACGTCACACAAAGAAATCCCGTGTTTCAGGAAGCGGACGCAGGCTAGGCTGTCAATGAGGTGTTTTTCCGTAAAAGCGGTGGGATCAGTGATGGAAGTCAGATTGAAGGATTTATTCTGCTCCGTTACGTATTCCGAAAAACCGTCCAGCACGTCAAGCTGTCGCTCGGAAAGAGAAACACCGAAGTTTTCCGCAGATCCGGCAAGAAGAATTTTATCAACCAAAATCTATCACCTCCTGCGGCTTCGGATTTTTGCTCTTTTTGGTGTTCTTGATGACGAATGTCAGCACGAACGCGAGCAGCAGGAAGAAAATACTGTAAGGGAACAGTATCCTGAAGCCTGCGTTTTCTCCGCCGCCGAAAAGCGGTGCGGACACAGAGATAAGCGCGCCGGAAAGAATCGGGGTGACGACCATAGCCACAGTCATCGCCATTGAGAAAATACCGGTATCTTCGCCGAGTTTTGTGTTTTTTGAAGTTTCGAGAAAGAAGGGGTAAATGTTTACCATCACCAGTCCGAAACTCACGCCCAGCAGCATGAAAATGACATACAGCGCAGGGTGCGGGGTTGAAAAGGCGATGCTGCCTGCAAACGAAGCGATCATGATAGCAAAACCTATCAGCATGGTGTTTCGCCTGCCTATCTTTCCTGCAAGAAAGCTCGCCGCCGGGAAAGCCACCATTGCCGCCGCCTGAGCGAGAATGAGAGGGATTATGGCTTCGTTTTGCCTGAATCCCAGAATGTATTGAGCGTACGTCACGAAGTTGGAAGTAAGAGCGTTGTACGTCATATAAAAACAGAAAACAACGGCAAGAATGCAGAATCTCGTAAAAGATGCCCTGTCGCGGAAAGACCTCTTTTTCTTTCCGCGGGGACGTTCCGCCTTTTCGGACCGCGAGAGCCTTCTCTCCTCTTTTCTGCGCGAGATGTACTCGTGACTGAGCGCGGCGTCGATACTCGGAAGGTGCAGGAGCGAATCCTCCGTAAAAGCCTGTACGTCGAGAGCGTGGTTTTTTGACGACATTATCTTTTCTTCCGCGTCAGCGCCGTAAGTGTCCTGTATTTCGCTGTTGAGGCGGCGGATTTCCGCGTCGTAACGTTCCTGTTCGGCGGCGATCTCCGACTCTTTCAGCATATCGTCCTTGAATTTGTTTTCATGGACGGTGAAACAGAAGAAGAAAAGCATGATGAGAGTCGTCGCCGAGAAGGCGATGCCGACGGCATAATATCCGTCGAACATCATAAAGACGTAGAAATAAAGCATCGCCACGACAGTCATCACGACGGATACTACGTTGCTTACGGCGTTTGCAACGCTCCGGAATCTGTCCGGGTTGACGTCGGGTACGAGAGCGAGCGCTGGGCTGCGGTACGCCGCCATCGAAGCAAGCGTTATCAGCAGGCATATGATGAACGGCAGAAAATATTCTTTTCCGAGCGATGCGAATACGCACACACCCATGAATCCGAGCGCCGAAAGCACTGTGCCTGCAATAATAAAAGGCTTTCTGCTGCCGAAAGGCGTGTTTGTTTTGTCGGAAAGCCTGCCGAACAAAGGAAGGAGAAACAATCCGAGTATATTGTCCGCGGCAATTATGACGCCGTGCAGGACGGAGTCCAGCCCGAAGACGTCGTAATCTATAGATTGCATGATCGCGTCATAAGAGCCCCAGAAGAGAGAGATCCAGCCGAAAGCGAGCGAACACAGCAAAGTTCTTTTCAGGTTGAATTTCATAATGAAATAATAGCATTAAACAATTCCGAAAGCAACTTTTCGCGCTCCGTCGCGGAAAATTATGGCCGCAACAAGCAAAACATGGTGTTTATCAAAACAAAAACCATATATAAACACGATTTAGTGTAAACAATAAAAATTCACATTCGGTCGTCCGCCGCTCTTGTAATGCCGCGCAAAAAAATGTATAATCGTTACGGAGGCTGTTATGAGAATAGCAATAATTACCGCAATGGCGGAAGAAACACTTCCCATACTGGAAAAGACTGGCGGAGTCGTCGCGGAGGATTCGGTTTCCGGCGTGGCGATAAAACAGATAGAAACAGGAAGGCACACCATATATCTCGCAACTACCGGAATAGGCGAAATCAGGGCCGCGACCGCGGTGCAGATGCTGGTCGATCTTTTCGATGTCGAAGCCGTGCTCAATTTCGGTTTTGTCGGATCGCTCAACAGAAGCATCCCGGTGGGAGAGCTGGTGCTCGTGGAAAGAGCCGTGCATTATCAGTTTGACATCAGCGCGGTAGACGGGCTTCCTGCCGGATGCTACGACGGGAAAAAAGAGCCGTATTTTTATCTGGACAAGACTTTGCTCGGCAAAGTACAAGCCGCCCTACCCCGTCCGATGAGGACGGTGACCGCCGCAAGCGGCGACGTTTTCGTCGCGGATAACAAATTGAAAACCATGCTCCGCGATACGTTCTTCGGCGATATATGCGAAATGGAGATAGCCGGGATATGCCTTGCCGCGGAACGCAACAACGTGCCCGTGTTTTCCATGAAAGTCGTGTCTGACGGCGCGGACGAAAATGCGAAAATGAGTTTCGGAGAAGTGTTGGAAAAGGGTTTGTCAAAATACGAAAACCTGCTCCCCGTAGTGCTCGACGCGCTCTCCGACGACGGAAACCGCGCAAAACCGCCGGCTAAAATACGGGGTTGACAATAAAATAAATTGTTATATAATAATATTGGGTGAGAGAACGGCATGATTTTTGCCGTTCGCCTTGATGCAGGAGGTACACGACCAAGAAACCGCACAAATATTAAAATTGTATTTATTTGATAAAGAATACGAAGATCCGGGTTTCGCCGGACGAAATTTTTTTGCCGCACGGTTTTCGTGCGGTTTTTTTAATATTGTAATGTCCGAAAAAAGAGAAAACGTCCTTTTTTGCAAAACCGTCTGATTTTTACCACGGAAAAATGCCGCAAGAAGCCGTCCGGCGGCAGACAAAATCTCTCTGCTCGGTCCGGACGGAAAGAACAAGGTTGTGATTAGGCGCAAAACAACTGCAAACCGCGCAGATATTGCGCGGTTTGCAGTTGTTTTACCGGCGGCGTTATGCTCAAGCGCGCCGAGTCCGCACACAAGCGCGGTTTGTAATCATTTTACCGGCGGTTTTATGCCGTGTTTGGCAAACATTCTGTCCTCGTCGGTAATCGGGCGGATGACTTTGCACGGTACGCCGCCGGCGAGTACGCCGGACGGTATATCCCGCGTCACGACGCTTCCGGCGGCAATTATAGAATCCGATCCTATCGACACGCCGCCGCAGACTGTCACGGATGCGGCTATCCAGACATTGTCCCCTATTTTAACCGGTCTGGAATACTCCCAGTCGTGCACGCCGTCCTCGTATTCACTTATGATCCTTTCGTCCGCGACAAACGGGTGCATGGGGGTGGCGACAGTCACACGCGGACCGAACATCACATTGTCGCCGATCTCGATAGGTGCAACGTCCAGCAGCTGACAGTCGAAATTCATGTAGAAATTTTTTCCGAATTTTACGTTAAATCCGTACTCCACTCTGATATTCGGCTCGAAGAACGCACCGTCGGCACCGTTAGGGAAGATCTTTTTTATCAGAAAACTTCTGAACGGGATATTCCATGCGCGCGTGCGGTTGAATCTGTCGGCAAGCCAGCGGGCGCGCACCCGCGCGGCTGTCAGCTCTTTGTCTGTGGGGTTGTAAAACTCCCCCGATATCATTTTTTGCTTTTGCGAAGATTGCTGCACACCAGGCTTCATATATTTCCTCCCGCAAACTATTCTCACACAAAGCATACTTTAGTTATCCCGAAAAGTCCAGAAAAAGCCGACTAAAGATGATCATGAAAAAGCGTCCGACCGCCCGACTGCGCAGAATAACCGTGCTTTCGGTAAACAACACGGTCGGACGCTGCGCCGCGCCGGACCGATGGCGGAAAATACGGGTAAAAAAACACAAAACCGCTGCTCCGTGCCTCTCCCTGACAGATCAACCGGGAACCGAACAACCTCTTTCCGGTATGAAACAAAAACTCTCAACAGCGGCAAATAAGAATAAAAAACCGAAACCAAAATCGAAACCGAAACAGAAAGAGAAAAACATAAGCAAAAACAAAAGCAAGGGTATAGGTATAAACATAAACATAAGCAGAAGCAGAAGCATAAACATAAACGAAAAAAATAAGACACCCCCCCCCCGCATAACCGCCGCAAAAAAGAGAAAGCAAAAAGCATAAATATAAAACATTCAATATAACAGATAATCGGTGCTTACATTATTTGTGCCGCAAAACATGACGGCGGCAATTATTGCACGGCGAACCGTAGCAATCTGCTGCCGATGCGCCTGCCGCGCGCAAAATAAGACTGAATAGCTGTACGCCGCCGCAAAGGCGCATAAAATTTGTTCAGACAGCTGATTTTGAGAGGGTTGCGTGCAAATACGGCGGTCCGAGCCGAAAAGCGTATTTCCGGCTCGCTTTTCTGTATGCTCGGCACCGCCGACAGCCTTATGACACCGCGATCAAGATAAATCCACCGTCTTACGGGCGATCTCTTTTGGAAAAAGCGGCTTTTATTGCCGTTGAAGTCAAGAACCGGACAAAACGTCACCAACAACCGCAAAGCGTATATATGGCAGCGGAAAACTTCGCTTTAAGCAGTACCGATCCGTTTTATCAGTCAATACTTCTGCATATGCAAAGTAATAGGTGTTTCAGCACAATTAAGTGTACAACAGACAAGGTTTCACGTGTAACATCCGTCTTGTTTGAGCGATTCGTCTGCCGGCATACTGCGCATAACCGCCAAAAGTTGCCGTTTTGAGCGCAAATCCGCACAAAAACTCTACAGGACAGCCAAAACCGCAAAGTAAAAGATGTACGACAAAAAATCTATAAGAAAGGCACGACGCTTTAGGTGTCGGCGCCTTATATGACGAAACAACGGCATTCATTTACAACAAAAGCGATATAGCGTCACACAAAATCATTCCGGCAGCAAGGACTATGTGAACGGACGGCGGTTTCGCGCCCGAAAGCCTCCGTTCGTGTCCGCAGCTCAGGCTGTTGCTCGGACAAGCGCCGATCTCGAACCCGACATCTCCGAAAATACAGAAAAAACAGGCAAAAATACCCCGCAGAGCCCGTAAAACGCGCTGAGCCGCTTTTTCCGAAAAACCCGACCGACCATTCACCCCGGCCGCCCTTGCGGAAACAGAAAAATCGTCATACACACTGCGAGTCGGACGAAACCGCCGTTTGCGGACGTCGCCGCGCCGATTCGGTCGCCCGATTGCCGGGCAAACGTCCGCGGGCTTTCGGTGTCCGGCAACACTTTATGCCCCGAACGTCCGCCACTGCTCTCCGCAAAGGTCCTATCGTGGGCGGATCGTTGGCAGCTGGTGTCCAGGCAGGCGATCGAGGATAACAACATCAACGCGAAATGAGCCTATTCATTATGTAAAGGCAGAAGCGTGTGTTGTAAAACGTATTACTTTTTCTTAATCCACCCCGAATTCGCCTTATTGTCTAGGCGATATGTAAATGCGAAATCTCAGCGCGAGCTGTTAGCGTGTAATTAAGCGGCTAAATGAAAACGCCGTACCGCTTGTTAGAAAAAATCGTGTAAACCGTTGTCTTTCACGTCCGGCTTGATATTTTTCTAATATATCGGGCAAAAAAAGAGCAAACAAAGCGAATAACGCACGCAGTGCCGTGCCGGAATGAGGAAAGCGCTCGGATGTAACACAACACATAAACACAACCGGCAGCCTAAGCTCTCTGCCCGGATATTTGCAAAAGCTGTATATTTGCGCCGTCAGTCCGATATCACGCCATCAACACATCATGCCAAAATCTGCCGAAAGCAATCTATAAAACCGTTATACCCGACACCGAATTCTGCCTGCGTTTTTATTCGGCAATAAAAAAAATTCAAAGATGACGCTGCAGCCGACGCAAATTCATGACGACGGCGTCGGGACCGCCGGCCGTCGGACCGCAAAGCCGCATGTCCCGGACAGTATCGGAAACGCCGAAAAGAAGTATGGAAAACAGTTTTGCGAGGCAACAGGAGAAAAACAAGGAAAATCACCGAAACGCAGTCTTTCCCGTAATAGTTCGCATAAAACACGCAAAACAAGTCAAAAACCGCCGCAAAAACAACACGGCGACCATCCGACGATATATCGCATGTATATGCAGTACAGTGCATGCCGCAGAGGGAAAACCGCCGGCGCTTATAACGGCGTCGGCAGAACGGCATCGCCGTAGCGGCAGATACCAGCAAAAGGCCACGGTGATCATAAAAACACATTGCAAGACACAAGGCAAAAGAAACTGTGTCCGAACCGCAAAGAAGGAAGAGCACGAAAGCAATAAAATAGCCAAGGCACGCGCAAAAACGAGCGACGATCGATACACACGTTCAGGTTAAAACACGCGGGATATGCCGCAGTTCACAGCTTCGCAAAACACGAGTTCGCAAACAAAAAAAGAGAGCCGCACTGTACGCCTCTCCGCCAAAACACAGCCATGAAACAAGCGCAGCCGTACAAAGCGGCACGAGATGACAAAGTGAAAGCGCCGCCATCACGGTTAACATTTGTTACAAGAACAGACAACCCGTATCAGGCGCAGCAAAAATCGGCAAATATTGAGGAAAACACAAAAAAAACCGAGAGAAAACAGGCAAAAACACAGTCGAATGCGCGCCAACAACCGAAATAAAACACAGCAATCAGTCAAGAAAAAAGCAAAAATCGCGGCGCAACAACGCAAGAAGCGGATAAAAACAACAACCGGTAATACACCGTCTACCGCTCAATTTGTCTGATCGGCAGCTCAAAATCGAAAAAGGAATCCGCCAGACCAACAAGCCGAGGCAACTGCGGTGCGGAGCACGTCAGCCACAACAAAACAAACAAAAACGGATGCAAACACAAACATAGTACAACAAAGCCAACACACATCAGCGCCGGCTGTCGCGCGGAGCTGTTCGGCCAGGCGGCAGGATACACCCTCGAACGGTTGGAATACGCTCTCCAAGAAAAGAAGCACACCGGCCGGCAGCCCCGGTCGATGATCCAACCAATCAAGCCGAGAAAAACAGCATAACAGCCATACTAATAAGCAAACACGCAGAAAAACACTTCGCCAGCACAGTACGCGTCGGCACAAAAGCGCATTGTGCTACAAAATACAAACACACGCCTCGCATAGAGCCAAAAAGCAAAAAACCGGTTTTAATCCGAATTTCACAAGAAAACTTACCGAAGGCGCGCAAAAAACACAGAAAAATACTGTGTTTCACGTGAAACACTCAATATTTTATCTATTAATTTTCCACAAACATATCGGGTATCATATTGCGAAAAGCAGGAATTGCAGAAAAAAAACAGTAAATAATATAGGTTTTACGGTGGCAATGCACGATCGCAAGGGCAAACGACCGGATAAAATGTGATCGGGACGGACCGCGGGGCGAGAAATGCCGGAGGAAACAGCATACCCGTAGCCGGGTGCCGAAAGAAAGAAGACATGCAGACACGCTAATATTGTCTGCCAACCGTCGAGGTTTGCGGATCTTCGGCTTTGTTTTTTTGTATCGCCCAAAATGAAAACCACAGGATATTGACGATGAAAATCACGATCACCTTTAACGTAAACACTGCAAAATTAAGCGTGTGGAAATGTAGACAAACAACACAATTATTAACCATAGATTATAAGTTTCACGTGAAACGTTCGGGATCGGGATGCGGTTTCACGTGAAACTCGAAATGTCCTCAAAACCGCCGAAAACCCACTGTTTAGTGGTTTTTTGAGGGGTGATTCGGGGTGCTTCGGCAGCCGATTCGGTTGCAAAAAATAATTTTTGCACCTTTCTACCAAAAATTTTTACAGTAAAATTTTGTGTCTTTCTACCAAATTTTTTTGTGCCGATGTTACACAAAATTATCAGCGAAAATTTCTTTGTTTCACGCTTTTTCTGTGCCTCATATGCAATTGCGCCGTTTTTTGCAAAAAACAATTGTATTTGTGCGCGCGCCATGCTGTTTCGACGGCCTGCTGTGGGCGGTTTTTACAAAAATCAAGGGTGTTTTCGGTTTGTTTCGGGGCCCGGTTACAGGGCGTTGTGACGAATAGGTGAGGTCGCGCTGCGTGTTTCTTGACAATTACCGGGTGATGCTACCGCTTTTGAATTGATGGGCTGAATATAGGGAATGTGCCGCACGGTTTTTGCGTATACATGCCGTCTGCCCGGTGCATTATGCTGAGGATCGTCGGTTGGGGTGTGTATGTATTTTAGGCATGTTGACCTGTGTGCACGGGCGTTGCGTGATTGTGCGGTGCGCAAAAGCGTTTGCTTGCCTGGTTAATTCCGGATTTTAGCGGTTTTTTGTATAATTTTCCGTGTCAGGAGAGACTTTCGGGGGGGGGAGGGGGTATATTATGCCGTTGCTTTGTGTGGCGATGTCGCGATCCGGCATTTGCATACGCCACGATACATACGCGGAGATATTATGCCGTGGCGTAAAGCGGCGGCTGCCGGGCAGAGCCGTGTTTTCAGTACGCGCGTAAACCGCGCTCGGTGCTGCTATATGCCGCATTGCGGGAGGAGCGGAGCGTCGTTTAATATAAATGCTTTTGTAACGGATAAATTATCGCTTTCATGGGGTAATCACGGTTGGGACCGTGCATTTTGCCGTATTACCCCTGCAAACCGCTTGTGTTTCATTGTGCAGTAAACTTTGCGCCTTATCGTGCACGCATGTCTGCGGTAATGAGAATCAAGGCGCACAATATTTACAAATTTCGATAAATAGAACACAATAAATATCGGCATGCTTTGAGTCGGGACAGACTCTTTGACGATTCGGCAAAGCACGCAGCGCCATAGCCCGCCATCATAGGCAGCGGACGGAAAGCGGAATAGGAGCTGCTTATGGACGTACGCTTTTTATTCGGCTGGGCGAAAGAGCAGGGTGTCAAAGTGCCGCAGAAGTCGGACGGCGGCGCAAATATCAACGAATTGTTTGCAATGTACGACGAATGGAAAAAGAAAGGCGGAGAAAGTAAAGCAGAGAGTTCCGGTGACGGCTCAAATAAAGAGAAGCGGAACGACAAGGATGACAAGCCCGAAGTTGTGGAGCTGGACGAGAACTCGGAGCTTATGCGGCGCGTGGAGGGAGTAACGGGAAAGGCGCGAGCGAAAGTGATTGCAAATTACATAATAGAGACGCTCGGAGGGCGTACAATTACATTGCACGATGGGATATATGCTGACGTTGACAATGGTGATTTGACGAAAATGGCGCGAGATGCCTTCTCACACGGCAAGGGATTGCGTAGAACGGCTGAATTAGGGGAGATAACGAAACTAATAGATAATGCGTGTTATTCACGAAGTGATGATGATGCCAAGCATAACAAATTCTCCGCTTTCAGATATTACTCAGTGAAGACTCGATATAAGGGCGAGGAAGAAAGTCTTTTGCTTAATATCGGAAAAAACAAGTTCACTGGGAAATATAATTTCTACACTATTACAGTGGATGACGGCGAATAAGAAAACTCCCACCCATCTCTTGCGAGATGTTTCCTGGTGCGCGACATTACTCGGTGCTTGCTAGGTCCGCTAGCGGGAGTTCTTACACCTTTATTATATGCAAAATGCAGGAAAAGTCAATCGTTTGAGTTGTGTGTGTGGGCTTATATGGGATGTTATTAAAAAGAAAACGACATATTCGTTTGCACAACTAGTTGCAAGAATAATATATTTCGTAATTGACATTTTGTTTGCATGTGATATAATGCAACTACAAATTAGTTGCAATAGAGGAGGACGTATGTGGGACAATTTGAAAAACAAATTGAACGATTAAAAAGTGTCCCATCGGATTATACTTTTAATGAAATCCAAAAAGTTTTAATACATTTAGGATATAGATTATGCTCCAAAGGAAGAACGTCGGGTTCACGACTTATGTTTTTTCGAGATAGTGATGCGGCAAAGATATTAGTTCACAAACCACATCCTGGAAATATAATGAAAGAGTATAGTATTAAACAAATTCTCGAGCAGATGAAAGAGTACGGAGACATAGTATGAATAGGTTAGAGTATAAAGGATATTGGACGAATATTGAGTATAGTGCAAAGGACAAAGTGCTTTATGGTAAAATAGAGGGGATTGGTGATTTAGTAAATTTTGAAAGCAATGACGCTAGTGGAATTGAAAACGAATTTCATTTAGCGGTAGATGATTATCTCGAGTTTTGCCGGGAACTTGGAAAAGAGCCTGAGCGAGCATACAAGGGGAGTTTTAATGTCAGAATCTCACCCAAGCTGCATAAAAAGTTGGCGATATATTCGGCCAAACAAAGAGTGTCTTTGAATGACAGCGTTGAGCAGGCAATAAAATATTACCTCGATAATGCGATGGAAGATAGATTTTTAAAGAAATTTCCTATAATCATTAAGGATATTCAAGCTAATATCACCGATATCAGCGGCATATTTACAAATGCATATCAATCTGAAGAGCAATGCTATGATTTTGGAAATGGGAAAATTTTTGTAAAACAGGAACAATAAAGGAGTGTGAATATGTTGAATCCCAAAGAGGTTTTTGAGAACCAATATCAAATTTGGTTACATTCTGTCGACTTCAAAATATTAGAAAATGATAAAGCACAAATAAAAATGTCATGTTACGATAAAAATAAAGTCACAGTCAATAATGATATAATTGACATGGAATTAACGCGAAAAGTTAAGTCTGATGTCTTTGTTTTATCGGTTACGATGGGTGCAAAATTAAAATTTAGATCGGATTGTGAAAATCGTCCTTTAGTCGATGAAATCGCAGACGAGATAATAACAACGCCCATTGTTAGTAATTTGCTTGCGCGGATAGCTATGTTGATAGGACAAATAACTTCTGTTCATGGGCGTGAACCACTAATTACTCCACCAAAATTTCTGAAAGAAAATGATTTAACCATCTCATGAGTTTTGGCGTGGCATAGGAACAAAAAAGGACGCTATTCGGCGTCCTTTTCCTTTGTCAGCTCGGCGACCTGCCGTTCCAACTCCGCTATGCGCTCTGACTTGGTGGGCTTGTGCTCGCGGGGCGGAATGCTCGCAAGACGCGCTTTCAGCCACTTGACCGCATATGCGATGAACACCGCGAGGAAGAACGCTGACAGGATAAGGGATATGTAGAAGGCGGCGTGTGGGGAATACTGGTAGTTATGTTGCCTATAATATGCAATAAGAACGCTTGCAAAAATCCAGATGCTGGAAAATGATAAAATGTTGCCGCAAACCGCGACACTATGTTTTTGAGTCAGAAAAGCACACACTATTGAGATAAGCGTGCTGATAACAAACACACTAATAACTATTGAAGCAAGGGTGTTGAAGATTCTATCTTGTGCTATAGAAAAGAGGGAAATCTGATCGGTATATACCACATCTTCATATACACGCGTCATACTTGAAAATGGAATAAAGAACAATGCAAGAAGCACAATAGGCATAGTGATAGCAATTATTCGCAGAGCCTTTGTCATAAACACCTCCCAGGTGTTTTTACGTTATCACAAAAAAGGAGCGAGAGCAATATGAAAGCGCTTTATGACCACACGATTGAACTTATTGAGTTGACAAAATTGATTGAACGTGATGTATGCGACACCATGACAGTGACCAACAGCCTATACCGCGATTATGCCGTCGGTGTAAATCCTGCGACTGTCACGACATCTTCCGGACTCGGTAGTTATAAAGGCAATTTTATGACGCCGTATCTTCCCGGAGCGGAGATAGCATAAGGCATGTGGCGAAAAGAAAGATCGGGGCAAACCGCAGTTCGTTGCGGAGCGGAGAAGCATGCCGGCGGCGATGGCGTTGAGGACGCTTTTGATGTTATGCCTATCATGCGCATCCAATCATCCGTTCGAAGCTGCGACACGCTGCTGCCGGGCATGGTGTCGGCACCGGCAAAATGCCCGATCGCATAGTCGGCCGGAGTGAAGCGGCGGCCGGAGCGAAAATAAATTGATTGCAAGAGGCGTGCAGGTGTGGTAAACTTTATAAAAGAGGTGGCATTATGAGATTCGCAATAGTAAAAAACGGGAAAGAGCTCGGCGAACGCGCTTTTCTCGAAATCAAGAAAGTGCTCGACGAAAAACCCGACGCGGTGATAGGATTTGCCACGGGCAATACGCCCGTGCCGCTTTACGAGAGAATGGCGGAGGATCACAAGCGCAACGGCACCAGCTACAAGCGTGTGCGCGCGTTCAACCTTGACGAATACGTCGGCGTGGATCCGAACGACAAGGCGAGTTTCGCTCGGTTCATGCGCGACAATCTTTTCTCCAAGATAGACATCGATCCCGCGAATACGGACATCCCGAACGGCATGGCGGAGGATCTTGCCGCCGAGTGCGCGAGGTATTCCGCCGCGGTGAAGGAACATCCCGCGGACATCCAGATCCTCGGCATAGGCGAAAACGGGCACATCGCGTTCAACGAGCCGTACACGAAACCCGAAGAGCCGACGCACATCGCGTTGCTGACCGCGAGCACCAGAGCTGCGAATGCCGGAGCGTTCAAGGATCCGTCCCTTGTGCCGCAGTATGCGCTGACGATGGGTATTGACGAGATACTGACCGCGAAGCGCATACTCATGCTTGCCACGGGCGAGAAAAAGGCGAAGGCGATCTACGACATGGTGATGGGGCGTGACGACACGTCGTGTCCCGCGACCGCGCTCAGGCGGCATCCCGACGTCGTGGTGGTGGTCGACCGCGAGGCGGCGGGACTGCTGAAGTTCGACGAATGGGAAAAGGCTGCGGAAATGCGTGCCGCGGAAGCCGCTGCCGCCGCCGCGGAAGAGGAGCTTGCGGAAAACGCTCCCGAAGACGTCGAGGAAGAGACTGCCGCCGAAACGTCCGCGTCAAGCGCGGAGGAATCCGAGGACGCACCCGAAACCGAAGAAGAAGGCGAATCCGACGAAGAGGCGGAAGAGCCCGCCGAAGCGGAGGAGGAGTACGAGGAGCTGTCCGACGAGGCGGAGGAAGAGAAACAGGAAGAATAAAACAATCGCTTTATCAATGCAAAAGCCGCGGTAAACCGCGGCTTTTGCATATTAACCAACGACGCAAAAAACGCCTTTGCATACTGTTGCGAAACAATTCCCGTAAGGCGAAGCCGCCGCGTGAACGCCGCGGCACGCTTTTGGGCCGTGCCGAAAGTGATTTCGGACCGCTTTCGGACGGGTAAGTCTGCGGCCTCGTCGGGGGGGTGAAGATTGTCGGTTGCGAGGTGCATTTTACCCGAAGCGCGAGCGCGCGGGGGTATAATGCTCCGCCATGCGTCAGCGGAGCAGAGAAGTGATGTCGCCGATGTAGACTTCGTGCCCGGGGCGGGTGACGCGGACCGTCATTTTGCCCGCAAATTCCGCCGCGTCGCCGTCCACGTCGAATACGGTGGGCGAGTCGAGCTCGATATCGAGGTTCTGCACGGCGCGGAATACGAGATTTTTGCCTGTTTTCTCCTTGCCGAAGCCGATGAAGAACGCGCGGAAGAGGGGGAAGAATATCTTTGCGCGGTTGACGAGGTTGTCCCTGCCGGGACTCTTTATGAGCAGGAGATGGACTTTGCCGTCGTCCGGTTGGTACAGACGGTTGAAACGGAAGCCGAAACACCGCATGGAGTCTATCGCCATGATGAGCGTGTATACGCCGGAATATTCGTCGCCGTCGGCGGTGACGCGCGCTCCCACGTTCCAGACTTTGTACTCGCGCACTACGCGGAGAAGATATGCGAGCACGCCGATCTTCTGCTTCGCCTCCACGTCCACCACATAGCCGAGGGGAGTGAAGGAGCCTGTCGCCGCGACGTAACCGAAAAATCTGCCGTTTGCCGCGGCATACTCGTAAAGGCGGATAAACTCGCGGCTGCCGCGTGTACCTTTCGCTTTCGCGCACTCGTTGAAGGTGCCGAACCCGTAGTATATCAAGGTGACGTTCGCCTCCGCACAGCGGTTGAGGGCGCGGTTGAAAGTGCCGTCGCCGCCGCACGCGACGACGAGATCGTATCCGTCAGGCGACCATTGTTCCGTCTTGTCGGAGATCTCCCTGACCGTGACGTCATAGGCAACGCCGAACTTGGCAAGGAGCTTGTCCTTGTCTATCCTGGAAGCGCGGCCGCTCAATCTGTTGATGACTATAAGACATTTTCTCATTATATCTACGCTTTATGATAAGGCAAAAAACGGAGAAAATCAACGCTTTGCCGGGGTTCGGTTATTATTATGCTCCTTTTAACGGTTTCCGTGCGTGCAGGACCGAACGTTTGTGCCGCGGCGCGGACGCGCAGGGCGCGACGAAAGAAAAACGGCATACGAAAATTCGCCGAAAAGCGGCAATAAGCAGAGTTTATATGTAAAATAACGGCATTAAACCGCCGTTTATGCAAACAGGCGCGTATAATGCCGCGCCGCGTGCCGGCGCGCAAAAAGAGCGGAGAGTGCTCCGCGGGCGCGGCGGTTACGGCTCGAAGTGCGTGCGTACGAACATTTCTATGCTGCGCGCGGCGAAAGCGGCGAGGAAGGGATCTTTGCTCTCCGCCATGATGCGCAGTTTCGGTTCGGTGCCGCTGGGGCGGAGCATGACTCTTCCGCCTTCGCCGAGCATGGCTTCGACAGCCGCGGTGTAGGAAAGAAGCTCCGCATCCTTTGCGATCAGATCTTTCTTGTCGGTGACCACGTCGGCGTTGCTTTGGGGGAAGAGCGGGAAGTCCGCAAGTTCCGAAAGAGGTTTGCCGCTGTCGCGGATGACGGCGGCAAGCGCCGCCCCGGCGTAAACGCCGTCCCCCGTGGGCAAAAAATCGCCCAGGATGATGTGCCCGGACTGTTCGCCGCCCAGCGCGAAACCTTCGCCGCACATACGCGCGGTCACATTGTGGTCGCCTATATCCGTGCGCACGAGCGTAATGCCGGACTTTTTCAGTGCGGCTTCCGCGCCCAGATTGGTGTGGAGGGTGCCCACGACCGAGGATCGCGGCAGACGTCCGCGGCCGAGCAGGGCACGCGCGAGCACATACAGGATCCTGTCCCCGTCGACGATGCGTCCCTTTTCGTCACACGCGATGACGCGGTCCGCGTCCCCGTCGAACGAAAGCCCCAGATCCGCTCCGCGGCGGACGGTTTCCGCCGCGGCTTCGTCGGGGTGCAGCGCGCCGCACCCGCGGTTGATGCTTTCTCCGTCGTCGAGAGCGAACACCGTCGTTACCGCCGCGCCGCATCGGGAGAATATCTCCGGAGCAAGCCGCCCGGCGGCGCCGTTGGCGCAGTCGAGCACGACGTGCAGTCCGTCCAGCCGTCCCGTCCTCCGGCACACGGCGTCGACGTAGCGTTCGGTAAGTCCCTGCGACGGCAGCAACTCGCCGCGCCTGCCGGCATAGGACAGCTTCGCCCCGGCAATGTGGCGTTCGACGGCCGCTTCTCCCTCTTCGGGCAGCTTTCTGCCGTCCGCGCCGAAAACCTTGATGCCGTTGTATTCCGGAGGATTGTGCGAGGCGGAGATTATCACTCCGCTCGCCGCGCCGAGCGCACGCGTTACATACGCCACGCACGGAGTGGTGACGACGCCGAGATCGACGACATTCGCCGCCGCGGACAGAACGCCTTCCGCCAGCGCGCGCGAGAGATTCACGCCGCTCGCGCGCGTGTCGCGCCCGACGACCACCGTGCCGCCGTCCGCGGACATACCCAGGCTGTTGCCGGCGAGCATCGCAAGCCCGTCGGTCAGATCCTCTCCGTAGACGCCCCTTATGCCGTCTGTGCCGAAATACTTCCTGCGGTCGGAATTTTTCATACGGCAGTATATTCCGCGCGGCGCGCGCGGGTGACACGGGCGTGTCCGACAGGAAAGAAAAGGGGATTCCGACGGTGAAAAATTTTTGAAATTTTTTTGCAAAAACTATTGACAACGGCAGAGGAAGTGTTACAATGTTAGCAGTCGATGAGATAGAGTGCTAACAAAAGAGCGGTGAGAGTGCCAGAAGGGCGCGACTGCCGTGGGAAAGCCTCCTCGCGGCGAATATAAAGATAAGGAGCATACGAAAATGAAGAACTATCTTACGAGTTATAACAGAAACAATCATCCGTTCGATCTGATTGACAGCGCGTTCGACGATTTCTTCCGTCCGCTGTTCTACGACGAGAAGCTGGACGCCATGAAGACGGACATCAGGGAGACCAAGGACTCCTACATCATGGACGTCGAGATGCCGGGGTTTGACAAAGAGGACATCAACCTCGACGTGGACAACGGCTATCTTACCATCCGTGCGGAGAAGAAGGAGAAGGACGAGAGCGGCAAGGAAGATCACCGCTACGTCAGAAAGGAGCGCAGCGTGTCCTGCCAGAGGAGCTACTATATCGGCGACACCGAAGAGGACGCGATCAAGGCGAAATACGACAAAGGCGTGCTGACGGTCACTCTGCCCAAGAAGGAAGAGAAGAAGCCGGAAAGCAAGAAGTCGATAACGATAGAATAATGTCCCTGCAAGGGAAATCCTCCCTTATCCCCCTTTTTTGCGGCGTGCGCGAGCGCGCCGCTTTTTTTGCGGAATAACCTCCGGTCAAGCCGGTCGTTTCGAATTTGCCGCCGAAAGGCGGCGACGGGGCAAAGATGACAAAAACGCCGTTTAACATATGCAAACGGCGTTTTATCGTATGTTTTTGTGCCGGCATCGGGCTGTACGGCGTGCGGGGTGATGAGATGAGGAATGCGGAGAGCTCCTCTCGTGTATCGCGCGGTTTCGTGGTGCGCGTGACAGTCGCGCGACGTTCGGAACGGGGTGAAAGGCGTCCGGTCAGTTCAGGATCAGCGCGTCGGAGAAGGCGACCGGCTTGCCGTCGAGAAGAGCCGCAACGCACACCGCCGCGCCCTCCGGGAGAGCAACGCCGGATATGTCGGCGGAAAGTGAGTCTGTTTCGACGACGAGAACGCCGTTTGCAAGTACGGCGAAGGCGCAGCCGTCGGGAAGACGGGCGGCGTCCCACGAAAGGATACCGTCCGCATAGGTAAGCCCGGTGATCTCCGGAGCTCCTGCGGCGAAAGGAGAGAGGAAGTCGGCGGACGTTCCGTCAGTCATGCCTTCCGCCGACGAAACCGCCGCAAGCGTGAAGCCGCCGTACAACGTGACCGGTTCGGATACGTCGAGAGTGACGAGCAGTTTGTCGTCGGCAAGATCTGCTTCGAACGCGACCGTGAAACCGTCGAAAACGAACGCGCCGTCCCGCGCCGCAGCTTCCGCCTCGCGCGTTTCGCCGGAAGGGAGGGTGATGATGAGAGTCAGGATCTCCGTGCGCGAGTCGGCGGAAAATCCTATTGCGGGAATGCCGCTTTCGGTGTACACGGCAAAGAATGAGTGCGGTGCGGCGAGAGCTTCCGGCTCGGGCACGTCGGGCTCTTCCGGTTCGTCCGGCGGATCGGGCACGTCGGGGAGATCGGGTTCGTCCGGTTCTTCGGGTTCGTCAGGCAGGTCGGGACTGTCCGGTTCTTCGGGATCTTCGCCGCCCGGTGTTACGCCGTCTTTCAGCGCAAGCACGGTAAGGTCGTTGACCGTGCCCGTGACGGTGTGCGATGACGGCGAGAAAGTGTATCCGTCCAGCTCGAAGGCGACGATGTCGCCGTACTCCAGCCCGGAGAGGGAGAACACGCCGTTGACGTCCGCGGCACCCGCGGTTTCTCCGTTCACGAGGACGGCGGCGCCGGGGAGAGGATCGCCTCCGCAGAGCACTATGCCTGAGACGGAAATGCCGCTGTCGGGGATCTCCGGCATGGACTCGTTGCACGCCGCGAGCGCGCATACGGCAAGGATCGTAAGCACGAGAAGGGCAGTCAGCTTCTTAAACATAAACCACCCTCCCGTCTTGCACGGCGAACGCCGCAGTGAGCGGCGCGCCCGCGCGTCCGTCCTTTACTGCGGTCACGGTCAGCACAAATTCACCGTCCGTCACATACGCGCTTATGTCGGCGCGGTTTGCCGTCGTTTTGGCACATACCAGCACTTCACCGTCTGAAATAAGAGTATAAACGTAATGATCCGGCGCATCGCCTGCCGTCGGCGTCCAGCTTGCGACGAAGCCGCTGCCGGCGGGCGACACCACCGCGTCGTGCGGAGGGAGAGGAGGAGCCGTGTTCGTCACCGTAAAGACGTAAGGGGAGGACGCGGCGTTGTATTCGTCGCCTTCCGCGGTGACGGAGCATGTATATTCTCCCGAAAGCAGGAGGAGTCCGCCGATGTCCGCTGCGGGTTCGGAGTATGTTCCGACGAATATTCCGTTCACCGTAAGCGAGTAAGACTTCGCGCCGCAAACCGCCGTCCAGCAGAGTATCCCGTCCTCAAACGCGCCGTCCGAAGGCGGAGCAAGCACCGTGCGGTACTCAACCGTGACGGAGGCGGAAGCAATCGACGCCGCGTCCGCGAAAGCGGTCACGGATACCGTGTAAACGCCGCCGCCGCGGAAGAGCGAGGAAAATCCGACAAATAATGTGTCCGCGGCGAAAGACAGTTCGCGTACCGTCCCGCCGGAAGAGTCCGTGACGGTCACGTCGTAGCGCACCGCCTCCGGGACGGACCGCCAGAACACGGTCCCGTCCTCGGCGTACACCCCAAAAGCCTCCTCCGCCGCGGCGGACGGAACGAAGCCGCACATGAACGCCGTCATGACGAAAACAACGGTGCAGAGCGCGGGTATCAATGTTTTTGCAAGCGTCTTTTTCACACGAAAAAGATAAGACAAAACGCTCCGCAAGTCAACAGAATGCCCGACAATTGTCCTCGCCGGTATTTCCGCGGCGAGGGTGCCGCGCAAAAGCGGGACGGAGAGCGTGCGCGCTGCCGCGGCGATCGTTTCGGCCCGCATGCGCCGTATAAGGCGTTTTAAGGGCGCGGGAGACGTTTTGCCCCGTTCCGCGTACAAGGGATCAAAACGCTTGCTTTGCGCGCGTGCGTGTGATATAATAACTTAAAATAATCATTTAGTATTATTTAACAAAACTATAACTCAAAACTCAAAACCGAAAGGAGGAAGCATGGAAGAAGTCAAACACAGCTATAATGCGACCGACATTCAGGTGCTCGAGGGGCTGGATCCCGTAAGGAAGCGTCCGGGAATGTACATCGGTTCCACAGACGCGCGCGGACTTCATCATCTCGTGACGGAAGTCGTTGACAACTCCATAGACGAGGCGCTTGCAGGCTACTGCACGCACATCTCGGTCGAGATACTTTCCGACGGCGCGGTGCGCGTCACGGACAACGGCCGCGGCATTCCCGTGGGCGTTATAGAGAAGGAGGGCAAGTCCGCAGTCGAAGTCGTGCTGACCAAACTTCACGCGGGCGGCAAATTCGGCAGCGGCGGATACAAGATCTCCGGCGGTCTGCACGGCGTGGGCGTGTCCTGCGTCAACGCGCTCTCCGAGTGGCTGGTGGCGGAGGTCAGGCAGGGCGGCAAACTCTACCGCATACGCTTCAACCGCGGCGTGGCGGAGCGTCCGCTCGCCGAGGTCGGGACGGCGGAGGACACGGGCACGACCATCACGTTCTATCCCGACGGCGACATATTCGAAACGCTGGATTTCAACTACGACACCATGAAGTCCCGCCTGAGAGAGCTTGCGTATCTCAACAAAGGGTTGACCATCGAGATCGCGGACGAGAGGGTGGAGCCGGCGCGCCGTGAAGTGTTCTGCTACGAAGGCGGCATAGTTTCCTTCGTGGAGAGCCTCAACCGCAACAAGGAGACCATATTCGAGAACGTCGTGTATTTCGACGCGCAGTATGTCGACAGCGAGATCGAGGTCGCCATGCAGTACAACGATTCCTACACCGACACCATTCTCGCGTTCGCCAACAACATCAACACCGAAGAGGGCGGCACGCACCTTGACGGCTTCAAGGCGGCGATCACCAAGGTCATCAACGATTACGGCAGGAAAGCCGGCATCCTCAAGGAGTCGGACAAGCTGTCCGGCGAGGACGTGCGCGAAGGACTCACCGCCGTCATATCCGTCAAACTCGCGGAGCCGCAGTTCGAGGGACAGACCAAGACCAAACTCGGCAACAGCAGCATGAGAGCCGCGGTGGCAAAGAGCGTGACCGAGGGGCTGGGGACTTACCTTGAGGAGCATCCGAGAGAGGCGAAGGAGCTTGTGCTCAAGACCGTGACCGCGCAACGCGCAAGAGAGGCGGCGAGAGCGGCGAGAGAGACCGCGAGGAGGAAATCCGCACTGGAAAGCACCACGCTTCCCGGCAAACTCGCGGACTGCACGGATAAGGATCCCAAGGCGTGCGAGATCTACCTTGTCGAGGGCGACTCCGCAGGCGGCAGTGCGAAACAGGGCAGGGACCGCAGGTTCCAGGCGATACTTCCTCTCCGCGGCAAGATCCTCAACGTGGAAAAGGCAAGGCTGCACAAAGTGCTGGAAAACGAGGAGATCAAGGCGATGATCACCGCGTTCGGCTGCGGTATCAACGCGGATTACGACGAAAGCAAGCTGCGTTACGACCGCATCATCTGCATGACGGACGCGGACGTCGACGGCTCGCATATCCGCATACTCATGCTGACGTTCTTCTTCCGCTTCATGCGTCCTCTCATCGAGAACGGGCACGTCTACATTGCGCAGCCCCCGCTTTACAAACTCGCGCGCGGCAAGCAGGAGTGGTATTTCTACGACGACGACGCGCTCAACGCGTTTTACGAGGAGAACGGCAGGAAGGGTTACGACCTGCAGCGTTACAAAGGTCTCGGCGAGATGAACCCCGAACAGCTGTGGGAGACGACCATGGACCCCAAGAGCCGCACGCTGCTCCGCGTGACGATGGAGGACGCCATCTCCGCGGACGAAATGTTCTCCGTCCTTATGGGCGAACAGCCCGAACTCAGGCGCGCCTTCATCGAAGAGAACGCCAAACTCGTCGAAGAGCTCGACGTCTGATGAGGTGAGAGTATGAGCAAAGACACTCAGAAAGACAAGGAATATCTCGAACATCTTAACGACAGCAAGATAGTCAACGTAGAGGTGGAGAACGAGCTGAAGAAGTCCTTCATCTCCTACGCCATGGCGGTCAACGTGTCCCGCGCCATTCCCGACGTCAGGGACGGACTGAAGCCTGTGCACAGGCGCATACTTTACGCCATGAGCGAGCTGGGGCTCACTCCCGACAAGCCTTACCGCAAGAGCGCTATGGTGGTCGGCGAAGTGCTGGGCAAATACCACCCCCACGGCGACGTCTCCGTCTACGACGCAATGGTCCGCCTCGCGCAGGATTTCTCCATCCGCTGTCCCCTCGTGGACGGGCACGGCAACTTCGGCTCCGTGGACGGCGATCCCCCCGCGGCGTACCGTTACACCGAAGCGCGCCTTTCCAGGATCGCGCTGGAGATGATCCGCGACATAGACAAGCGCACGGTGGATTTCTATCCCAACTTCGACGACACGCGCGAACAGCCCGTCGTGCTTCCCTCGCGCTTCCCCAACCTTCTCGTCAACGGTTCGGACGGCATAGCGGTGGGTATGGCGACGTCCATTCCTCCCCACAACCTCGGCGAGGTAATAGACGCGGTCATCGCGCTCATGCGCAATCCGGAGCTCGAAGTGGACGACCTCATGGAGTACATCCCCGCGCCCGACTATCCCACGGCGGGACTCGTGCTGGGGCGCGCCGCAATACGCCAGGCGTACCGCACGGGCAGAGGGGCGGCGGTCATTCGCTCGCGCACGGAGATAGAGGAGCTCCCGAACGGCAAGAGCCGCATCATCATCACGGAGATTCCCTATCAGGTCAACAAGGCGAAGCTCATCGAGAACATCGCCGACCAGGTCAAGGACAAACGGCTCGAAGGCATTTCGGACATCAGTGAAGAAACCGACCGCACGGGCATGCGCATAGTCATCGACGTCAAGAAGGACCACAATCCGCAGGTCGTGCTCAACACGCTGTTCAAGCAGACCAGCCTGCAGGTGAACAACTCCATCATTCTGCTCGCGCTCGTGGACGGCGTGCCGCGCATTCTCAACCTCAAGCAGATCCTCGAATATTACATCGCGCACCAGGAGGACGTCATTGTCCGCCGCACCAAGTTCGACCTCGAAAAGGCGGAGGAGAGAGAACACATCCTCAACGGTCTTGCCATCGCGCTCGCCAACATCGACGAAGTGGTGGAGCTGCTCAAAAAGAGCGCGGACAGACAGGACGCCATAGACAAGCTGACGGAGCGTTTCCTCCTCAGCGAGAAACAGGCCGTGGCCATCCTCGAAATGCGTTTGCAGCGCCTTACGGGGCTCGAGGTGGAGAAAATCAACGAAGAGCTCGAACAAAAGCGCGCGGAGATCCGGGAGTTCAAGCGCATTCTCGGTTCGGAAGACGCGGTGAAAGAGATCATCGTGCAGGAACTCACCGAGATAAAGGAGCGTTATTCCACGCCCAGACGGTCGGAGCTCAGCTACGATTACTCCGAGATCAACATCGCCGACCTCATCGACAAAGAGGACATCGCGGTGTCCATGACGCACGGCGGCTACATCAAGCGTCTGCCCGTGTCAGAGTACCATTCACAGCGCAGGGGCGGCATGGGCGTCACCGCGCATAAGGCGAAGGACGACGACTTCATCGAGCACATTTTCGTGAGCAATACGCACCAGGATCTGCTCTTCTTCACCAACCTCGGCAAGGTGTTCACCATGAAGGGGTACGAGATCCCCGAGGCAAGTAAGACCTCGCGCGGCAGAGCGATCATCAACCTGCTGCAGCTCGCCCCCGGAGAAAAGGTGCAGACTGTGCTTCCGCTCCCCGACGAGAGAGAGGGCAAGTTCCTCATGCTCGCAACGCGCAACGGGCTCATCAAGAAGACTCCGCTCGAAGAGTTCGATTCCATCAAGCGCAACGGCAAGATAGCCATCAGGTTCAACGACGACGACGAACTCATCGAAGCGGTGCTCACGAGCGGCTCGGATCAGCTCATCATGGCGTCCAGCGAAGGCTACAGCATCCGCTTCAGAGAGACCGACGTGCGCCCCATGGGCAGGACGGCAATGGGCGTCAGGAGCATGAAACTCGCCGAAGGCGCGCATATGGTCGCGCTTGCCGTCGTGACGGAAGGCTGTGAGATACTCACCGTCACCACAGGCGGCTACGGCAAACGCAGCAGCATCGACGACTATCCGCTGCAGGGCAGAGCCGGCAAGGGTGTCAAGGCGGGTGTGTTCAACGCCAAGACGGGCGATCTCGCAGGGCTCAAGGTCATTCCCGCGGACACGGACGTGATGATGATCACGGACGGCGGCATCATCATCCGCGTGCAGGCGGACGAGATCTCCAAGATAGGCAGAGCCACGCAGGGCGTGCGCATCATGAAACTCAAGGGAGAGGAAAGCAAGGTGGTAAGCATCGCACTCACCCCCCACGAGGACGAGGAGCCCGAACTCCCCGAAGGCGAGGACGTGCAGCCCGAAGGCGAAGGCCCGCAGGCCGGGAGCGCGGCCGCCGGGGAGACCTCTTCCGATGACGGCGCCGCGGCGGTGACGGCGGAAGCCGCACCCGACGGCAGCGCGGAAGAGTGACGGCGAAAGCATCCTTCCGCCCCGGCGGAAAGATGCCGCAAAACCGCAAAACAGCGACATAAAATGTACAAAACGCGGAGTTAAACTCTGCGTTTTGCTTTATCCGGCGGCGGCAGACGCGCCGCCCGTACCGCCCGGCAAAGTCAGCCCGTCCATTCGTACGGGACGTCGGGCGATCCGTGGGCGCCTCCCTTGTACCGGTTGGCGTCCCAGCCCTCCGGCAGAGAGGGGAACATGCAGTGCACCATGGTTATTTGCGGATTTTTGCCGAAGACGGCGTATCCCATCGTCATTACGGACGAAGGCACGGTGATCTCGGAAAACCCGGCGTCGAAGAACGCTTCGTCGCCGATGGATTCCACCTCGTTCTCTATCGTGACGGAGGAGAGATTGTTGCATACGGAGAAGGCGTCTTCCCCTATCTTTTTGACATTTCCCGGTATCGTCACCGAAACGAGGGAAGTGCAGTGTTGGTAGACGTACCGGTTTATTTTTCCGGCGATCCGGCAGGATAACCGTTTCGTACGCAGCGGCAGAGGCGGAACGGAAGGACAAATGTCAGGAACGCGGTTTTATCGGTTGTTTTGCGCGCATAAATTGCCGTTTTGCCGGATAGCACACGGCTGCGCCGCCCGGATCGGCAGCGGCGGACGCGGAGAGAGGCGCGCTTTTGCGCGTGCGCGGAGCGTGTGCGGCCAATATTATTTTGTCGCGCGCGCGAAGCGGAAGAGAAGCGGTGCGAGAACACGAATCATTAAATTATTATTAAACGGACAAAATACGGCTTGTCATATGCGCCCGCGTGTGATAGTATATAAAAGCCGAGGGTTTCTCTCGGCTATGAGCCGACCGCTTCTTTCGGATCGGTTTGATCGGGGGACAGGAATGAGAAGATTTTTTGTCGGAATCGTTTTGGCGGCGATTATCGCGGTTTCGATTTTTGCTTTTACGGCTTGCAATGACGGCGCACAATCGGGTAATGCGTATGCTGCTTCTGAAGGCAGCTGGGTGGTCAGGACCGAAAATCCGGCCGATATGGCTGCGGAAGTCACGTTTACAAGCGACGGCCTTTGGAGAATGTTTGTGAACACCGGAGGGCTTGAGGAAGGTCAGGGACAAGGCGCCAACGAAAACAACAACTGGTGCAACGGTCATTATTATTTTGAAGGAGAACCGGGGGTGTCGACGCTTTACATGTGCCTTTACGATTATGACGCATATGTCGAGGCGACCGGCGACACGGGGACCGGAGTGAACAATACCTACAATCCCGCTAACGTCAGAATGCTTGACGCAAGCAACAACCGGATAGAATTCAATGTGTATTATCAGGCGGCGCCGGATGAAAACGGCACGTACGAGTTTTGCATAGAGCTGCTCCCGATGGCTTCCTTTGTCGGCGGGCTAGATCCGGAACTTGCCAGGTTCAGATTTGATTTCCAGCCTCCGCAGGACGGGACGCTCGGCACGGATGATGTGCCTCAGCCTGTTGCTCCGGCAGACGGATTGACGTTCATAGACATAGTGATCATCATAGCTGTCGTGGTCGGCGTTGTGATAATAGCTGTGATAGTGGCGATCGTACTGATCGTGAAGAAAAAGAAGAAAAAGAAAGCTGCCGCACTCGCGGCGGGAGAAGGCGCGGAGGCGAATTGCCCCGCGGACGATTCCGACGAAGGCGGCGGCAGCGCGTCGTAAGGGCCGGCGCAATACAGGGGAGAGCGGTTTGTCCGCGGATCCGGTATCAACGGAGGGCCGGCAGTGTGCCCCGCCCTCGGCACAGGAACAAAAAGGAGACATATTATGGATCAGCGCAGCAAGAACAAGGTCAAACTTTTCCGTACGTTGAAAGTGGTCTTTTACTGCCTCGGTCTGCCTCTTTTCATATTTGCGGTCATCATTACCGCGGCGACGGAATATGTGGGCGAATTCGCCTACGCCGGTCTTGCCGATACGGAACTGTTCGCAAGCATGAAAGTGCTGTTCAACGGCACGGCGCTTTACGGCGTCTGGGTAGCGGCAGGCGTTTGGCTTCTGATTGCCATCGTACACATCATCCTCGTCAAGACGGTCAAGAACAGGCGGGCGCGCACAATGCTGGTGGGCATCGTGACGCTCGTTGCCATGCTTGCCCCCGTCGTGGTGATGGATCTCGTGCTCCCCGTCACGCTCGACAAGATCGCGGCAGACGCGCCCGAAGGGGTGACTATCGCGAGCTACGAGGACGAGAAAGGGCATTTCTATACGCGTACGAGCGCAAGCTGGACGGCGGACGGCAAGTATGAAAGCAACAACTACTACTTCATAACGGGCGTTGAAGACTTCCTCCGCACTTACAACATCGGCATGGGCGGCGGCACCAAGAGCGGCGTCGCGAACAACACCTCCAACGTGCCCGTGAGGTTCGGCGATCTGTACATCGAAGGAGAGGGCGCGCCTTACGCCGATTCGGCATTCGCCAATAAGGTCGTAAAGAGCGGCACCACCGTGACGGTGAACGGCGAGAGCGCCACCGTGTCCGATTCGACGGAACAGCTGATCGTAGACGGCACGGTGTTTGCGGACTACTACTACGGCACCGCCAACGGACTGTGGTACCGCACTTCCGCCACGGCGCAGATGGGCGACGGTGTGTACGGATACGCCTCCTACAACTCCAACGGGATGCTCTCCGACGGCTATGTGTACGGCATCGACGTTGCGCTTGAGATCCTCGAAGACTACTATTACTCCCAGAAGCGCATGACCGAGCTCTCCAACGAGGCGACGCTCGGCGGCTATACCATTCCGTCCGATGCGGAGATCAAGGCGGCGGCGGCGCAGGCGAGAGAAGCGTATTACTCCGAAAACGGCGCGGCTTCCGGCTACGAGAAGTGGCTGTGGAACAAGCAGACCGCGATCTCGGAGGATTTCTCCCTCACCCAGGCGGAACTCGAAACCGTGCTCGACGCACTCGGCGGAGCAATAGGCGGATCGCTCAGCGACGAAATCACATATCTGTTCGAAGGACTGCCACAGCTGCTCGATTTGTTCAATATTTCGGGAGCGGCGTTTACCCCCGTTTACGCTGGCGAGGTTGCGACCGGTATGCGTATAGATATAGGCGAGCAGGACGTCAACGGAGCCGTCCTCAATCCTACGGTATCGATATTGGTGGAACTGGCGGAACGCAACGGAGAGGAAATGCTCACCATCGAGCTTTCCGGTACGACTTTCGGCGACGGAGTTTACGAACTCGGGCTTGACTCCCGTCTTATCAGCGGGCTGTCCGAGCTGCTCGACAGCCTGGTCGCGAACGCTAATATCCTCCGCAACGAAACCACCAACGCAACGTATCAAACCGTGGCTGAGATAGTATACGACGTGCTCAACGGCGGCGGCGCCGGTACCGTAGGCACGGTCGGCACGATCTTCGGAATAGTCGGAGGTCTCATCAGTATAATCGGCGATATAACAGGACTCATCACCATAGAGGCGGATGCTGACGGAAACGTGACGACGAGCACCGAGGATATGCTGTACGGGATCATTACCAATCTGCTCCAGGGTCTCTACTGGTATTCCTCCAGCGAGATCAGACCCGTTTACGACTTCTATGTTGAAGGACTTGCCAGCCTCGGCGTGAATGTGACGTCCGACGACGCGGCGGCGCAGGCTGCGGCGGAATACGCCGAACAGCTCTCGCTGTATGACAGAGCGGTCTACGAAGGCGGAATGCACGGATATATGATCGGTTCGGTCATCATTCCCGGCAGCTCGCTCATAGCCGGCGACACGCTCGGCAACGGCAGCTATTCCGCGGCGGTGCCCGCAAGCTACGAGGAAGTCATGCAGTTCAAGATCGAGCTCTCCTACAAGAAGTGGCTCTATCCTCTGCTCGGCGTGAGAGAGTGCCTCGTGTGCTTCGTGCCTTTCGTGGTGCTGTTCATACTGCTCAGCGGCATGGCGGCGGAGAAGGAGATGCTGTACGCGACCGGTCAGGAATCGGCAAAAAAGACGAGAAAACAGAAAAAACAAGAGAAAGAGGCTGCGGCGGCAGCGGTAGGGGCGGCCGGAGTCGCGGAAGACGTTCAGGCAGCCGGCAATGTCCCTCCGGAGGAGCGCACCGAGCCGCTTGTTTCCGAAAATAACGACAAGGAGGTGCTGTGAAATGAAAAACGCAAAGGCTGAAAACAAAAAGAAATTTTCCGGCAAAATAGCGGGCCTCACAGTCCTCGAAGCGCTCTTCTACATCCTGAGCCTTCCGGTGATAGTCGTACTGTCCGCGGTATTCTGCGTCAAGACGTACGAGCTTGTGCCGTACTATTCGTTCTGGCCCTTCGTGGGCGTGATACTTGCCGGCGTGCTGTGCCTGGTGTTCGTCATAGTCGTGATGTGCATATCTCTCCGCAAGAAGAGCAAGCGCACCATACTGATGCAGACCGTGTCCATCATCGTTGCGGCGGTCATGCTCACCTCCTTCATCGCGGTGGCTCTCGACGTGGTGCTGCCCGACGTGCTCGCCCAGCTGACGTCCAGCACGCTCTTTTATGAAGATGTGAGCAACGAGGAGCTTGCGTCCGAACAGGCGGAATTCAACGCCGGACTCGACCGCAAGTTCATCATGCTGAACCTTCTCAACGGCAATTACGATCCGCAGTATTATTACGAAACGCTGAAAGCCGACGCGGACGTGTCGGACAGAGCCGCAACTCTTGCAAGCTGGATAAGAAGGAGTTCTACCACGCCTGCGGTATATGCCGACACTCTCATGAACGACGAAACCCGTCCGTATTACGCCGAGCTCTTCCAGTTCATCTATGACGAGTACATCATGACGGACATGGACTATGCGCTGCTCAATCCCGATAAAGAGGGGATAGGCAATTCGACGCGTATCGGCATGGGGCACGCCATTGCGGAGGTCATATATCCCGAATACAAAGAGCTCGTCAAAGAGGGTATGAGCAATGAGAGGATCAGCGAACTCTTCCTCAACAACTATGCAAGCCTCAAGAACGACGGCTACCTTACCTTTGACGACAGCATGATCCTCTACGCCACCACGGGCAGAATGACCGTCCCCGTCGTCATCAGACTGCTCCTCGATCAGGGTTATACCTACACCGACGGAGAGGTCGCCTACTTCGACGAGGAGACCGGCAGCATCGTGGAGCCGGAAGGCGTGTTCTACCTCGAACTGTATAAGCCCGATGCGGTCAACCGGCTCGTCGCGGCGACAGGTGCGGTCAGATGGGCGACCGACGGCAGCGGTCTCGGCATAGTCGTTCAGGAAGTCGAAGGCGTCGAGTACGGTATCGGTGCGGTGGTCATCCCCAACCGCGACGCCAACGGCGAGATCATCCCGAACGGCGGCGGTTACATCCGTGCGCCCAGGACGTGGAGCATCCTCGACATGGACGGCAAGCGTATGGACGTTGCGGCGATAAGCGACGTGGTGGTCGACCTCGGTGGACTCATCGGCGGGCTGGGGCTTGATCAAGCCACAATGGAGCTCATCGTCAACCTTCTTAACAGTTTTAAAATAGACATACTCAATCCCATGACGCTCGGCGAACTGCTTAACAGCAACGGAATGAGCATATTGCTCAATCTGCTGTTCGGCAACGAGCTTGACAACATTGCGGACAAGTTGCTGCAAGGCATCACCGACGTCATTATGGCAGCCACCGGCGGCGCGGGGCTCTACCTCAATCTCGCCGTCAACGACGAAGGCGCTCTCGAGATCGCGATCTCGCCCACGAATGTGGAAGTCGGCATGCACGGCTATCAGTACATGACGTGGATGGAGTCCAACAACCTGCTCATCGCGGTCATGAGCGTGATGTCGCTGCGCGAATGGCTGTACATCTTCGGCGCCGTGTCCGTGCTGCTTGCGTTTGCCGCCGGCATGTGCCGTGAGATAAAGGCGCGCATCAAGAAGGACGTCGAAGAGAACGCTGCGCTCGCGGCGGAAACCGCAACCGGCGAAAGCGTGGACGCGGGCGTCGCATTCCCGATGGCGGAAGGCGGCGAAAGCGAAGCGACGGAAACCGCCGGAGCGGAAGATACGGCGGAGGATGTGTCGGCGGCGGAGCCTGCGGACACCGCGCCTCCCGCGGAAGAAGAATGACGCATGACAACGTCACGAGGGCTTGCGGAAAGCAAGCCCTCTCTTTTTGCGGAAAGGCAAAAACGCGCGCGGGGGCGTAAGCGGGCGTGCACCGTAAAAGTAACGTGACCGGCGCGCCGCCCGGCGTATCGCGCATGCCGCGGCTTGCGGCACGGAGCGGAACTCCGCGCCGGCGGAAAGCGATGGCAGGCGGCGCGAAAAAATGCGTCGATAACGCTTGCAATCGCGCGCGTATGTGATATAATGGAAAAAATTCCGGGAGAAACTTGATGCTCGAGTTTGAGAACATTGCCTATTATACTGCCGCAGGTTTCAAAAAAGGCAAAGTCACCGTATCCGACGGCAAGGTATATCTCTCTCCCGAATGCGACATCTCTAAAGAGGATGTCGACGGAAAAATCATTCTCCCCGGTCTTGCAGACGTACACGTTCATCTGCGGGAACCGGGATTTTTTTATAAAGAGAGCATAGCTACGGGCAGCTCTGCCGGAGCGCGCGGAGGATATACCGCGCTGCTTGCGATGCCGAATCTTAATCCCGTCCCGGACAGCACGGAGCATCTCGCCGCCGAGCTGGACGCCGTGAGGCGCACGGCGAAGATCGGGGTGTATCCCTACGCCGCGCTCACCGTGGGCGAAAAGGGGAAGGAGCTTTCCGCCATAGAGGAGCTCGCGCCGCTCGTCGCCGGATTTTCCGACGACGGAAAGGGAGTGCAGAGCGCGGGGCTCATGCGCGAGGCGATGCTGCGTGTGAAGAAGTGCGGCAGCATCATAGCGGCGCATTGCGAGGATGAGAGCCTGCTCGACGGCGGATATATCCACGACGGAGCGTACGCCGCGGCGCACGGGCATAAAGGGATAAGCTCGGAGAGCGAGTGGAAAATGGTGGAGCGCGACGTCGCGCTGGCTGCGGAAACGGGAGTGAAATACCATGTGTGCCACGTTTCGACCGAGGAAAGCGTGGAGATCATACGGCGAGCCAAAGCGGCGGGCGTTGACGTCACCTGCGAGACCGCTCCGCATTATCTGACTCTCACTGAAAACGATCTCGAAGAGGAAGGCAGATTCAAGATGAATCCGCCTCTCAGGACCGCCCGCGACCGCGACGCGCTCATCGAAGGGCTGCGCGACGGGACGGTGGATATGATAGCCACCGATCACGCGCCGCATTCCGACGAGGAGAAATCGAAGGGGCTAAAGGGCAGCCTTATGGGCGTCGTGGGTTTGGAATTTGCTTTCCCCGTACTTTATACCGAACTTGTAAATACGGGCAGGATAAGCCTCATGCGGCTGATCGCTGCGATGACGACGGCGCCGGCGAAGCGGTTCGGACTGCCGACGGGCGATCTTTACGACGGCGCGCCCGCAAATCTTGCGGTGTTCGACCTCTCGCACGAATGGACGGTGAGGGGAAAAGAGTGCGCGTCCAAGGGCAGCAGCACGCCTTTCGAAGGCAGAAAAGTTCAAGCGAAAAACACAATGACGATATATAACGGAGAAATCGTATGGAAAGAGTGAAGAGAAAACTCGTGCTGGAAAACGGCGACGTGTACGTCGGTTACGGGTTCGGAGCCGCCTCCGACGCCATAGGCGAGATAGTGTTCAACACCTCGATGGCGGGATATCAGGAGATAATCTCCGATCCGAGCTACACCGACCAGATCATCGTGATGTCCTACCCCATCATAGGCAACTACGGCATCACGGACGAGGACTACGAAAGCAAAAATCTGCTGCTGAAAGCCATGGTGGTGCGCGACTATAACGACGCGCCGTCCAACTTCCGCTACACCAAGACGCTTTCCGAGCTGCTGGAGGAGAACGGAGTCCCGGGCATACAGGGCATAGACACGCGCAAGCTGGTGAGGACGATACGCGACAAAGGATCGATGACTGCGTGCCTTGTCGACGAGAGCGTGCCCTCGGAAGAGGTCATGGCGAGGATAAAGGCGTATGTCTATCCCACCGACCAGGTGGAGCGCGCGGGATGCAGGAAGAGGTGGTACAGCCGCACTCCCAACCACCGTTACAACGTTGTCGCGGTGGACTGCGGCATCAAAAACCAGATGGTGCGCAACCTCAACAACAAGGGCTGCAACGTCATCGTCGTACCGCACACGATAAGCGCGGACGACGTGCTCGCGCTTAAGCCCGACGGAGTGTTCCTCAGCAACGGACCGGGAGATCCCGTCAACGTCCCCGAAGTGGTGGAGCTCGTGCGTGCCCTCAAGGGCAAAGTGCCCATGATGGGCGTGTGCATGGGACACCAGCTCATCAGCCTGGCGTACGGCGCAAAGACGTACAAGCTCAAGTTCGGGCACAGGGGAGGCAACCATCCCATCCTGGACAAGACGACGGGGCTTATAGAGATCACCGCGCAGAACCACAGCTATGCCGTTGACGAGAAATCGTTGAAAGGCACGGGGCTCACGGTCACGCACATCAATCTGCTGGACAAGACGGTGGAAGGCGTGGAGGACAAGAAGAACAAGGTCTTTTCGGTGCAGTTCCATCCGGAGAGCGCGCCCGGCCCCTGCGACAGCATAAGGCTGTTCGACAAATTCATTCTTAACATCGAGGAGTGGAAGAAAAATGCCTAAGAGAACGGATATAAAGAAAGTGCTTGTCATAGGCTCCGGTCCCATCGTCATAGGACAGGCGGCGGAGTTCGATTACGCCGGTACACAGGCGTGCATAGCCCTGAAGGAGGAGGGGTACGAAGTCGTGCTCGCCAACTCCAACCCCGCCACCATCATGACGGACAAGATGATGGCGGACAAGATATACATGGAGCCGCTGACGCTCGAATACGTCGCGCGCATCATACGCTACGAGCGTCCCGACGCCATAGTGCCCGCACTCGGCGGACAGACGGGACTCAACCTCGCGATGAAGCTCGCACACAGCGGCGTTTTGGACGAATGCAATGTTAAACTGCTCGGAACGTCGCTTGAAAGCATCGAAATGGCGGAAGACCGCGAGAAATTCAAGGAGATGTGCATGCGCATCGGCGAGCCTGTCATTCCTTCGCAGATCACTTACAGCATAGAGGAAGCCAAGGAGGCGGCGCACAACATCGGCTATCCCGTCGTGCTCCGTCCGGCGTTCACGCTGGGAGGCACGGGCGGCGGATTTGCGGAGAACGAAGAGGAACTCTGCGAGATCATGAAGAACGCGCTCCAGCTCTCTCCCGTGGGGCAGGTGCTGGTGGAAAAGAGCGTGAAAGGCTTCAAGGAGATCGAGTTCGAGGTCATGCGCGATGCCAACGACACGGCGATCTCTATCTGCAGCATGGAGAACCTCGACCCCGTCGGCGTGCACACCGGCGACAGCATCGTCGTCGCTCCCGCGCAGACGCTCACCAACAAAGAGGTGCAGATGCTGCGCAACAGCGCGCTCAAGATCATCCGCGAGCTCAAGATAGAGGGCGGCTGCAATGTGCAGTTCGCGCTCGATCCCCACTCGTTCAAATACTACTTGATAGAAGTCAACCCCCGCGTGTCGCGCTCTTCCGCGCTCGCGTCCAAGGCAAGCGGCTACCCCATCGCGCGTGTGACGGCGAAGGTCGCTCTCGGCATGCGGCTGGACGAGATACCGCTCGCCAACACGCCGGCGTCCTTCGAGCCCGCGCTGGACTATATCGTCACCAAAGTCGCGCGCTTCCCGTTCGACAAATTCGACACCGCGTCCAATAAGCTGGGTACGCAGATGAAAGCGACCGGCGAGGTGATGAGCATAGGCAGGACTTTCGAGGAGAGTCTGCTCAAGGCGCTTCGTTCGCTTGAGATAGGCGCGATACACATCTGGATCCCCAAGTTCGACACCTGGACCAGGCAGGAGCTTTACGATTACATCAAGGACTGCACGGACGACAGACTGTTCGCCATCGCGGAGCTGTTCGAGCGCGGCGGCGATATAGGGCTCATCGCGTCCAGCACCAAGATAGACATGTTCTTCCTGGAGAAGATACGCGAGATCGTTGAGTTCGAAACGGTGGTCAAGGCGAATCCCTTCGACGTCGCGGTGTTCAAGGAAGCCAAACGCCGCGGATTTTCGGACAAATATCTCGCAAAAGTGTGGAAATCCACGGAAGAGGAAATTTTCCTCAAGCGCAGAGAGCTCGGCATCATGCCCGTATACAAGATGATCGACACATGCGCGGGCGAGTTCGAGAGCTATGTGCCTTACTTCTATTCCACCTACGAGGAGGAGCAGGAGAGCGTGGTAAGCGACCGCAAGAAGATCATCGTGCTGGGTTCCGGACCGATCAGGATAGGGCAGGGCATCGAGTTCGACTATTCCACCGTGCACGCGATCTGGACGATACGCGAAGCCGGATACGAAGCCATCATCATCAACAATAATCCCGAAACGGTGTCCACCGACTACACGACGTCGGACAAGCTGTATTTCGAGCCGCTCACCGTAGAGGACGTCATGAACGTCATCGAGCTGGAGAAACCGGACGGAGTGGTGGTGTCCCTCGGCGGCCAGACGGCGATCAACCTTGCAGACAAGCTCGACGCGCTCGGAGTGAAGATCATCGGCACGGACGTGAACGCCATCCGCAACGCGGAGGACCGCGACTGCTTCGAGAAGATCCTCACCGACCTGCACATCCCGCAGCCCAAGGGCGAGGCGGTGTTCACCGTCGAGGACGGGCTGAAAGTGGCGGAGAGGATAGGCTATCCCGTGCTGGTGCGTCCGAGTTACGTGCTCGGCGGCAGACAGATGCAGATCGCGTCCACGCCGGAGGCACTCGGCAAATATCTGCGCTCCGCGTCCGCGCTCAATACGGGACATGCGATACTCGTCGATAAGTATGTGCTGGGCAAGGAGCTCGAAGTCGACGCGGTGTGCGACGGAAAGGACGTGTTCTGCCCCGGCATCATGCAGCACATCGAGCGCACGGGCGTTCACTCCGGCGACAGCATCAGCGTTTATCCCACGTTCAGCATCAGCGAGGACGCGAAGAAGAAGATACTCGACTACACCGTCAAGCTCGGACTCGGCATCGGCATCGTGGGGCTTTACAACATACAGTTCATCGTGGACGCGAAAGAGGACGTTTACGTCATCGAGGTCAATCCGCGCTCCTCGCGCACCGTACCCTTCATCTCCAAGGCGTCGGGGTATTCTCTTGCCGACATCGGCACCAAGGTCATGCTCGGCATATCGCTCAAAGAGCAGGGCTTCACCTCCGTGTATCCCGAAAAAGCTCCCGACAGATGGTACGTCAAAGCGCCGGCGTTCTCATTCTCCAAGATCAAGGGCATGGAAGTTTACCTCTCGCCCGAGATGAAGTCCACGGGTGAGGCGATAGGCTACGACACCTCAATGAAGCGCGCGCTTTACAAGGCGCTCAAAGCCTCCGGCATGAGCATGCAGAACTACGGCACCGTGTTCCTCACCGTTGCCGACTGCGACAAGGAAGCGTTCCTGCCGATAGCGAAGAGGTTCTACGACCTCGGCTTCAATATCGAAGCCACTAAGGGCACGGCGGAATTTTTGCACGAGCACGGCATACGCGCGAGAGCGAAAGCCAAGATCAGCGAGGGCAGCGACGAGATCCTCGACAGCATTCGCAAGGGACACGTCACCTACGTCATCAACACCCGCGACCTCAACGAGGAGAGCACCAAGCGCGACGGCTACGAGATCCGCCGCGCCGCGGTGGAGAACAACGTCACGCTGTTCACCTCGCAGGATACCGTCGAGGCTCTGCTCGACGTGCTGGAAGACATGACCTTCCGTGTGAGTACGATCTGCTGATGAAACGGGAAATTCTGAGCGTCATATCCTGCCGCGACCTGAACGCCGGCGTTTACGAGCTGGTGCTCTCCGGCGCAAGCGATATGCGGGCGGGACAGTTTGTCGAACTCTCCGTCCCCGGCTTTTACCTGCGCCGCCCGATAAGCGTCGCGGACAGCGCGGACGGCGTGCTGACGCTGCTTGTCAAAGAGGCGGGAGAGGGCACGAAGAAGCTGCGCACGGTAAAAAGCGGAGATACGGTGGACGCGCTCACAGATCTCGGCAACGGGTTCGATCTTAACGCGGAAAAGCCTTTGCTCGTGGGCGGAGGGATAGGCTGCGCGCCTCTTTACAAGCTAGCCAAGGATTTTGCGGCGGCGGGCGTGAGAGCGACGGCGGTGCTGGGCTTCAGGAATGCGGCCGAGGTGTATTACGCGGAGGAGTTCGCGCGCTTCTGCGATGTCGTCATCGCCACCGACGACGGCAGCGCGGGCGTACGCGGCAACGCGGTCTCCGCGGCGGAAGGCATCGATTTCGACCGCTTTTACGCGTGCGGACCGCAGGTCATGTTGCGCGCGGCGGCGCAGAAGCTCAGGCACGGACAGGTCAGCCTGGAAGCCCGTATGGGCTGCGGATTCGGCGCGTGCATGGGCTGCAGCATAAAGACGACCAAAGGTTACGCGAGAGTGTGCAAAGAGGGCCCGGTGTTCGAAGCGGAGGAGGTGGTATGGTGAAGGATCTTTCCGTCAGCTTCCTCGGATATACCATGAAAAACCCGGTAGTGCCGGCAAGCGGCACTTTCGGCTTCGGTTGGGAATTCGCCGAGATTTACGACATCAACATATTAGGCTCGATGAGCCTGAAGGGGACTACCGCGGAGGCGAGATACGGCAATCCGCTTCCCAGGATAGCGGAGTGCACCGCAGGGCTTATCAACGCCATAGGATTGCAAAACCCCGGCGTGCGCGCCGTCATAGACGAGGAGATCCCCCGGCTCGACAAGGTGTACCGCGGCAAAGTCATCGCCAACGTCGGCGGACACAGCGTGGACGAGTACGTTTCCACCGCCGCCGCGTTTGACGCGTGCGACAAGGTGTTCGCGGTCGAACTCAACATCAGCTGTCCCAATGTCAAGGGCGGCGGAATGGCTTTCGGTACGGACGCGAAAATCGCAAAAGAGCTGGTTTACGCGGTCAAAAAGCAACTCAAAAAGCCGCTTATCGTCAAATTAAGCCCCAATGTGACCTCCGTGACCGATATGGCTAAGGCGGTCTGCGACGGCGGAGCGGACGCGGTTTCGCTCATAAACACGCTGGTCGGGATGCGCATAGATCTGCGCACGCGCAAGCCTGTCATTTCCGTGCGTACGGGAGGGTTCAGCGGGCCTGCGGTGTTTCCCGTTGCGCTGCGCATGGTGAACGACGTCGCAAGGGCTGTGGACGTCCCCGTCATGGGGATAGGCGGCGTGTCGTCGGCGCGCGACGTCATCGAGATGATGATGGCGGGCGCGGCGGCGGTGCAGGTGGGCGCGGCGAATCTGGTCGATCCTTACGCCTGCAAAAAGATAGTCGAGGAGCTGCCCGAAGTCATGGACGAACTGGGCATAGCTTCTCTTGCGGAAATAATCGGGGCGGCGAACGCCTGAGGTGTGAATATGAGCAAAGACGTTATCATTGCATTGGATTTTCCTTCTGCGGACGAAGTGGTTTCCTTCCTCGACAAGTTTGAAGGGGAAGAGCGGAAGCCTTTCGTCAAGATAGGAATGGAGCTTTTTTATGCCGCAGGCGCGGATATCGTGCGCGAAGTCAAGCGCCGCGGACACAAGGTCTTTCTCGACCTCAAGCTCCATGATATACCCAACACGGTCAAGCGCAGCATGGCGGTGCTTTCCGCGCTGGACGTCGACATGTGCAATCTGCACGCGGGCGGCGGTATTGCCATGATGCAGGCCGCGATAGAGGGGCTTACCCGCCCCGACGGCACGCGACCGCTGCTCATTGCCGTCACACAGCTCACGTCCACAAGCGAGGAAGTCATGCGCCGCGAGTTGTGGATCGACCGTCCCATTGACGAAACAGTCATGCACTATGCGTCCAACGCCGCTTCGGCAGGGTTGGACGGGGTGGTGTGCTCTCCGCTGGAGGCAGGCAAGGTGCATGCCGTCTGCGGAGAAAAGTTCCTCACCGTCACGCCCGGCATACGGTTTGACGACGCGTCCAAAGGCGACCAGGTGAGAGTCACCACGCCGGCAAAAGCGCGCGAACTCGGCTCGGACTACATCGTCGTCGGACGTCCCGTCACCGCCGCCGCAGATCCCGTCGTCGCCTACCGCCGCTGCCTTGCCGACTTTGCGGGCTGCTAAGCGCAGGGCCGGCACCGCGGTGCCGGCGCAAAACTAAGCGAACATGGATGCCGGGATCATATTCGAGTGCGACGAGGACTCTTGCGGAGCGTTCTTATACACGACGGGCACTCTGTCAGGGGACGTGAAGTCTATCTAGCCGGAGTTACACTCACTCCGGGAAAGAGGGTGTCGCCCCCCCCAAGACAGCGTACAAGAACCATATAAAACGCAATACACGGAGATTACCATGAAAGACATCAAAAAAGCAGTTGCACAAGGACTTCTCAGGATAGGGGCGGTGTTCCTCCGTCCCGACGAACCGTTCACATGGGCGAGCGGAATAAAGAGCCCGATTTACTGCGACAACCGCCTGACGCTCACCGCGCCCGATGTGCGCGGCGTGGTGGAAAACGGCCTTGTCGAGCTTGTGAAAGAGCAGTTTCCGGAATGCGAAGTGCTCATGGGCACCGCGACAGCCGGCATCGCGCACGCCGCTATAATGGCGCATATCACGGGGCTTCCCATGGGATACGTCAGATCGGGCGCAAAGGATCACGGCAGAGCCAACCGCATCGAGGGCAGACTGGAAAAGGGACAGAAAGTTGTCGTCGTCGAGGATCTCATCTCCACGGCAAAAAGTTCTCTCGAAGTGGTGGACGCGCTCCGTGAGGAGGGCGCGGACGTCATCGGCATGGTGAGCATCTTCACCTACGGCATGAAGGCAGGCAAGGAAAAACTCGCCGCCGCAGGGGTGAAAGCCGTAAGCCTGTGCGACCTGGACGAGCTGCTGGAAGTAGCCGTCGAGGAAGGATACATCAAGGCTGAGGATTGCGCGAAGCTCATTGCGTTCCGCGACGATCCGTCCGACGAGAGCTGGATAAGAAAGTAATACATTTTGCACAATCCGCGCTTCATATGCCGGAATGCGCAGATAAACGCGAGGTTTTGACGTGAAAAGAATAAGACATCTGTTTGACATATCCGATTTCACCACCGACGAGATAGACGGTTTGATCGCCGTCGCCGAGGACATCATGGCGCACCGGGAGAAGTATGCCCATGCGTGCGAAGGGAAGAAGATCGCGACGCTGTTTTTCGAGCCGTCCACGCGCACGAGGCTGAGTTTCGAAGCGGCAATGCTGGAACTCGGCGGTACGACATTGGGCTTCGCTTCCGCGTCGGACAGCTCCACCACCAAGGGCGAGAGCGTCATGGACACCATCAGGACGGTGGGTGCGTATGCCGACATCATTGCCATGCGCCATCCTCTCGAAGGTGCGGCGCTCGCCGCTTCGCAGAGGAGCATTGTTCCCGTTGTCAACGCGGGCGACGGCGGACACTGCCACCCCACGCAGACGCTTGCGGATCTGCTCACCATCAAGAACCGCCATGGCAGACTGGATCATCTCACCGTCGGCATATGCGGCGATCTCAAGTACGGCAGGACGGTGCATTCGCTCATCAACGCGCTTTCACGGTATCCGGGCAACAGATTTGTCATGATCTCGCCGCCCGAACTCACCATACCCAATTACGTCCGATACGAGATACTCGAACCGCGCGGCGCGGAGTGGTCGGAGTGCCGCACGATTGAGGGGTGCATTGCCGATCTCGACGTGCTTTATATGACGCGCATACAGCGCGAACGCTTCTCCGACCTCAACGAGTACGAACGGCTGAAGGACAGCTATGTACTCAATGCCGAAAAGATGAAGGCTGCCAAGCCCGACATGAGCGTGCTGCATCCGCTTCCGCGCGTCAAGGAGATCAACGTCGATGTGGACGACGATCCGCGCGCATGCTATTTCAAGCAGGTAGAATACGGAAAATTCATGCGTATGTCCCTCATTCTGAAACTTCTTGCCGATTCCGAAAGCGGCGATTTCCCCGAACCGCAGCGCCGTCCGCTCGCCGACCTCGGCGACTATAAGTGCGGCAATCCCAAGTGCGTCACCGCCGTCGAGACCGACCTCAGGCAGATGTTCGCGCTCCGCGACGCCGCCCACGGCATTTACCGCTGCGAGTACTGCGAAACGCGCGTCAAACGCTGAGCGAGGGTGTTACACCCTCGCGCTCCCGGACTGTTGCGTAACGTTACGCTCTGCGTTGGTCATTAGTGACAGCTTATGCGTGCCGCGCAGCCGTGATAGCCAGCCATGCGCTTTGTGGGGGTATTATACCCCCACCCCCGTACTATTTGTGTTATAACTCATACGACTTTTAGTATAATAACAACTTGTATGAGATGAACCGCAACAGTCAGCTCTGCGTTTACGCCGTTGCGCGCGATATGCATAGGTTGCATTTGATAACGGTTTGCACGTGGTGTGCGGTAATAGTCAGCCCTGCGCTTAGCAGAGGAACAGCGAATTTTCCGCATTTATTCCACAAAACGCATGTTTTGTGGGGTATTAAACCGGGGCCCCCACCAAAAGAATTTTTGGCGGGGTAAAATAGCGTCAGCCACAGGGTAAGAGTCCCACCATAACGCAATGGAAAACCCGCTTGCAAAAGCGGGTTTTTCTGGCGTTCCCGGCGGCGTTCTCGCTTGCACGGACCTTGCCGCCGTGATCTGGCGTTCCCGGCGGTGTTCTCGCTTGCGCGGACCTTACCGCCGTGATCTGGCGTTCCCGGCGGGAGTCGTAAGGAGCGGAGCGACGGAATAGCGAATTTTCCGCACCTGTTCTGCATGCGGAGACATGCAGGCGGAAAATGAGCGTCAGCCACAGGGTAAGAGTCCCGCCATAACGCAGTGGAAAACCCGCTTGCAAAAGCGGGTTTTTCTGGCGTTCCCGGCGGGAGTCGTAAGGAGCGGAGCGACGGAATAGCGAATTTTCCGCACCTGTTCTGCATGCGGAGACATGCAGGCGGAAAATGAGCGTCAGCCACAGGGTAAGAGTCCCGCCATAACGCAGTGGAAAACCCGCTTGCAAAAGCGGGTTTTTCTGGCGTTCCCGGCGGGAGTCGAACCCACGACCTTTCGCTTAGGAGGCGAACGCTCTATCCTGCTGAGCTACGGAAACTTATCGGATGCTGTTTTATTTTAGGCGCGGAAGCGCGCTTTGTCAAGCGGTGTGCACGGCAGATCGGAATTATCCCTGCGCTTATTGCGAAACCTTCCTCGCAGTCCTCCGACACCAACCATGCCGGCTGGACGCTCGCGGTGGTGTACGAGGACTCCTCGCAGCCGCTTCGCAGTCTGACTCTGTGGTGCGGAGCGTCGGCGGTTTCGCTGGACGCGGGCAGCACGGACATCTCCGTCGCGGGGTTTCTCACGCCGGATTCGCTGCCTATCAGCGGAAAACTTTTCGTGTCGGCGCAGGAGGGCGACGCGGTAATAGGCGGCGACAGCCTGCTTTTCGGCGCGAACGCCGGCGCGCTGCAGGTGCTTTCGGGCCCTGACAATCCGGCGGACAACTTTTTCGCGTCGCAGATCCAACAATTCGTCGGGACTGCCCGACACGAGCGGCACTTTCGGCACGCGCAACGCAAACGCCGCGGCGCTTGCGGCGGCGGGAGCGGAGCCTGTCGCAGAGTGTGTGACGTGTCCGGACGGCGGTGTGGTTATAATGCAACAAGAGGTTTACCGGGCATAATCCGCACTTAAAGTGCGGATTATGCCCGGTTTTGCGGATACGGCAGAGGGCGTCCGTTCCGCAGTCACATGGGAGGGAGGACGGGGTATTACGCGCCTTCGAGAAGCATTTTGTCCGCGACCAGCGCGATGAATTCGCCGTTGGTCGGTTTCTCGTTGGCGGAGTATATTTTCATGCCGAAAATGTTGTTGATGTTCTCTATCTTTCCTCTGTTCCACGCCACTTCTATCGCGTGGCGTATCGCGCGTTCCACTTTGGACGGAGTGGTGTTGAACACGGCGGCGATGGAGGGGTAGAGCCGTTTGGTGATGGAGTTGATGATCTCCGGATCGTCCACGGTGATCTTGATCGCTTCGCGCAGGAACTGGTACCCTTTTATGTGGGCCGGGATACCCACCGAGATGAACAAGTTGGCGATCTTTTCGTCGAGGGAGCGGTTGCGCCGCTGCGCCGGACGCATGGGCTGGACTGCGGCGGGAGGAGCGTCGCTTTCTGCGGAGAATTCGTCCAGCGTGCCGAGGAGCACGTCGAAGTTGAAAGGTTTCGCCAGGAAGTACTTCGCTCCGTATCGCAGCGCTTTCTGCACGAAGCCGTCGGTGTTGAGCTGGCTCATCATAATTACGACAGGGCGCGGCGTTTTGAGAGCGGAGAGCACTCCGAAGCCGTCGAGTTCCGGCATCACTATATCCAGGAGCAGGAAGTCGGGGTCGTGCTTTTCCACCGCGGCGAGCGCTTCCGCGCCGTTTTCGGCGGTAGAGACGACTTCGTAGCCGTCTTTGCCGTCGAAGAAATCTTTAAGACTTGCGACAAGTCCCGCATTGTCATCGGCAATAATAATCGATTTTTTCATTTTTTCCTCCAAAATGTCGTAATTTTATTCTAGCACGGACAAAATTCGTACGTTAAAACCGAAAAGCGCGGCTTTTCTTGAATTTTGTCGAGTTTTGCGAGTTGATGTCATAACGGCGGACGGCGTCCGCCGCAAGGGAAAAGTCCCCTTGCAGTCACAAATATTACAAAAGCTCCGCGCAAATTTCAACAATATTTTTCACCAATTTTTTACAGGCGGAAGATATAGTTTGCCATTGCGTTCATCCCCACTAAATATTGAAAACGCATCTTAAAAAGCGTGGAGAAAAATGTTGAAAACGTCGGAGCCGCACGTTTGGAAAGAGACGGAGGACGCGGCAGTCAACGCGCCCGAAGGCGACGCGCCGCCGCATTGAGAGTATTGATTTTCGGGTACGGCTGTGTGATAATGGGAGTATGAATTATATCGTTTCGGACATACACGGAGAGTACGGGCTGTTCTGCCGGCTGATGGACAAGGTAGGGTTCTCGGGCGGCGACAGACTTTTCGTGCTCGGCGACATCCTGGGCAAGGGGGCGGACGAGCTGCGGCTCGCGCGGCTCATATTCTCCATGCCCGAAGCGACAGTCATCGCGGGCAACCACGAGTACGACTTCGTCAAGCATTACCGCGCGCTCGTGAGCGGGTACGGCGAGGAAGCCGCGGTGGAAAGAGCGAGGGATTATTTCGCGGACGGGAAGCTGTTTTCTCCCGAACTCGCCGCCGCTTTCGATTCGCTGCCGTTTTATATCGAAACGGAAGATTTCGTCGGCGTACACGCGGGGCTTCCCCTTTCTGCCGACGGCGGAGTCGTGCCGCCGGGGGAGGCGCGGCGCGAACAGCTTGTCTACGACAGGCGGTTCAAGGACCCCGACGTACTGCCGCACACCGGAAAGTGCGTCGTGTTCGGGCATACGCCTACGCGGTATGTGTCCGACAGGGACGATATACTGTTCTACGGTGCGGAAGGAGAGAGGACGGGGGGCGGGGAGCTGTCCGATTACGTCAAGATACACATCGACACCGGCGTTTATCTCAGCGGAGTGCTGGGGTGTCTGTGCACGGACGGGTGCCGCGCGTTTTACGAGAGAGCGTGACGGCTTCCGCGTCCGCTCCGCAGGGAGTCCGCGCGGCTCGGAGCGCGCATATCGCGGCGGCGGAAACGGGCGCGAACGGGTGCGTGTAAAAAAAAGAATGTCGTTTTATTAAAAAAATTCTCCCGAACGGTTTACATATGCGCGTTGTATAAATATAATAAATGAAAATTCCGAAACGCGAGGAAGTAAATGGCCAAATATAAAAAATGCCCGCGCTGCGAGCTGAACTGGATTCCCGTCGAAGAGGAACTGTGCGAAGTGTGCAAGGCGGAACTGGGCAAAGCCAGCTCCATCAGTCTGTTGGAAGACGACGAGGACGGCGCCTACGAAGAGGAGAGGATCTGCCCCGTGTGCAAGGTGAACTATCTTGCCGACGACGAGGACGTCTGCGCCGAATGCAGGCTCAAGCAGAAGACCGAAAAGGCGGACAAGTCCGACGACGACGATGACGGGTGGAAGGAATTCGTCGAGGACGACGCGGAGACTCCGCTCGGCGACGAAGAGGAAGAGATCTCCCTTTCTCTGCTTCAGGAGGAAGAGGAGCAGGACGGCGACGAGGAAGAAGAAGAGAACTATTCCGACGAGCCGGACGATTTCGACGAGTCCATCACCGATTTCGACGAGGACGATTACGACGAGGAAGAAGAGGACGAGGACGACGAGGACCTTTGAGCTCTTCGGAGGATTATTATGGACAAAGACAGCAAATTCGTGAAAGAGATCGCGGATATGAACGCGGATTTTCCGCAGTGGTACACGGACGTCATTCTCAAGACGGAGCTGGTGGATTACGGCCCCGTCAAGGGCACAATGGTGATACGTCCGTACGGCTACGAGATCTGGGAGCATATCCAGGAAGAGCTGAACCGCCGCTTCAAGGCGACGGGACACAAGAACGCCTATTTCCCGCTCTTCATACCGCTCAGCTACCTCATGAAAGAGGCGGAGCACGTCGAAGGATTCGCGCCCGAAGTCGCGCTCGTCACGCATGTGGGCAACACCGAACTGGAAGAGAAACTCGTCGTGCGTCCTACTTCCGAAACGATCATCTGCGACATGTACGCCAAATGGGTGCAGAGCTACCGGGATCTGCCTCTGCTCATCAACCAGTGGGCGAACGTCGTGCGCTGGGAAAAGACGACGCGTCCGTTCCTGCGTACGAGCGAGTTCCTCTGGCAGGAGGGGCATACGCTGCATGCCACGGAGGAAGAGGCAAGGGAAGAAACTCTCCGCATGCTCGAAGTCTACCGCGAATTTATGCAGAACGTGCTTGCGATAGACGTTCTGACGGGGATCAAAACCGAGAAGGAAAAATTCGCCGGAGCGGTCGAAACCTACACCATGGAAGCCATGATGCTTGACGGCAAGTCGCTGCAGTCCGGCACATCGCATTATCTGGGCAAAAATTTCGCTTCCGCATTCGAGATCAAATATCTCGACCGCGACGGCAAACTCAAGAATCCTTATCAGACCAGCTGGGGCGTTTCCACCCGTCTTATCGGCGCGCTCATCATGGCGCACGGCGATCAGCGCGGACTCAAACTTCCCCCCAGAGTCGCTCCCGTGCAGGCGGTGGTCATTCCCGTCGCGCAGCACAAGGAAGGCGTCGTCGAAAAGGCGCGCGGGATCGCGGACGCACTCAAAAAGGCGGGCGTGAGAGCGGAAACGGACGAGAGAGATCAGTCCGTGGGCTGGAAGTTCAACGAATGGGAGATGAAGGGCGCGCCGCTCCGCATAGAGATAGGACCGCGCGATATAGAAAACGGCGTTGCGGTCTATTCGCGCCGCGACACGCACGAGAAGGGAACCATCGCCCTCGGCGACATCGCCGCGAGAGTGCCGGAACTGCTCGACGACATCCACGAGAATATGTTCCGCCAGTCCTCGGATTTCCTGCACAGCCACATCGTCGAGTGCCGCAATATGGACGAATTCAACGCCGCGCTTGACGGACGCAACTTCGTCAAAGCCATGTGGTGCGGCTGCCGCGAGTGCGAGGACGCGATCAAGGCGGAGACCGCAGCGTCGGCACGCGCGTTGCCCTTCGACCAGACGCCGATCGGCGACAAATGCGTCTGTTGCGGCAAGCCGGCAGACAAAGTCGTCTACTTCGCCAAGAGTTATTAAAAAACGCCTTCGGGCGTTTTTTTGTACCGCGGGAGCTCACTCCCCGCGGTACAAAACCACATAAACAAACGGGGGAAAACAATACTTTTATTCAATAAAAAATTACGAGGAAAAATTTTTCAAAAAAATTTTTCGGGTATTTGTAACGTTTTGCCATGTTTTTTCCGTCTATATATTGGAGGGGATGAAAAGAAAGAGAAAAATCTCCCGACCGCTCGAGGAGGAAATCGTTCCGCAACGGCGAAGATGTACAATGACCACTCAGCCGGCAGCAGGGGAGCGTGCCGAGCCGCAAGGCAACAATAAGGAGGAATTATGAAAAAAGCAGTAGCAACAATTTTGACACTCTGTCTCTTAGCAACGGGACTGATAGTCCTTTCCGCGTGCAACGAGGCGGAAACCAAACCAAACGAAGCCGAGGAATATCACGCGGCGTACTATGACGATGTGTGCGGAGCGATGAAAAAGGAGTTCCTTTATGCAAACAAAGTGAAAGCGTATTATTGCAATCCATTATATATTGAGGGCGTTACGGAGTGGACGGACAGATACATCTATGCGGAGAACGCTCCGACAGCACGCACTTTCATTGTGACCGATGAGAGCGAGTTTTCATTGATGTTCTCGTCATTCCCGACAGACGTCGATTTTGCAAATCAAATGGTTGTAATACATATGTTCACAGTCATAAACGCACGGGCACATTATTTTGAGAGGCTGACGGTTGATGGCGAAGTACTCCGCGTCGAGATAAGCGAGGAAAGAGTGCCGCCCGATTTTGCGGACACCACCATGCCGGGGTGCAAGTGCGTGGCGATCTTGATGGATAAAGCGGAGATAACGTCGGCGGAATTTGTCATCGACTGAGCCGTACGGCGGAATAAATTCCGCAACGGCGAAGATGTACAATGACCACCCGGCCGGCAGCAGGGGAGCGTGCCGAGCCGCAAGGCAACAATAAGGAGAAATTATGAAAAAAACAGCAGCAACAATTTTATTACTCTGCCTCTTAGCAACAGGACTGATAGTCCTTTCCGCGTGCAACGATGAGGGCGCGAAGGATATGACCGCAGAGCTCAATGCAGAATTTTATGATTGGGCAACGGGATATATGGATGAGGGATATTTGCTTTCTCAGCCGAGCACGGAGTATCTTGGCGATGAGACAACAATTGTTGTCACGGGTAGCGAGATGTTCTCCGAGATTTTTAAGGAATTTCCACAGGAGGTGGATTTTTCGCGAGAAATACTTGTAGTGTATCTGTTCAACGATATATACAACGGGTTTGAGTGCAGGCTTACCGGGATCACTTTACAAGACGGAGTGCTTGTAGTGTCGGTGTTACATACCCTTGCTCCAAAAACTCAAGACGGTTTGCGTCCGCCGAGCACCTCTCAGCCCACACAACGCGCCGCAGTCATAAAACTGGACAAAGGTGATTTTTCGCAAGTAACCGTTGAGATGACTTATGAGGAATAGAGGAGAAAAAATGATATAGCAAAAAATGAAACAACTTGGTACACTCGGCCGGCAGCAGGGGAGCGCGCCGAGCCGCAAGGCAACAATAAGGAGGTATTATGGAGAAAACGAGTAAAAATAAGAAAACCATTGTTGTGGTGGTGTCCGTCGTTCTGCTTGCATGTTTGTGTGTGGGCATAGGAGTGGGGGCGGCGAGCTGCAACCCGAACTTCTACTCCACGGAGCAGCACATAGCGCGGATAAGCGCGCGCGTGCAGGAGAGGTTCATCGACACGGGACAGTATGAGTCGTATGCCATATATCCGCTCTATGACGAACACGACGAGGTCGCGCACTACATCGTGGAATTGGACAAAGAAGGTTACTTGTACATACAGCCGCAGGAGAGCGTGGCAAACAAAGGGATGTATATCTGCCATGACACCGATGAGAAGGACACATGGTGGCGTTACAGGAACTCTCTTTCGGCTCCGTCATATGACGACGGCTTGTCTTGGGAATGGATGGACAGTTTCGAGCTCGACGGCATGTCGGTTTATGCCGAGGAGTATGTAGAGGTCGACCCGAGCGGCGCGCCGATCATTCAGACGACAAGCCATTACACCGCGGCAGGCGTCGGAGCAGACGAAAAGCGCTATCTTATCGATACGTCCGTGTCGGGCGGATATGTCCCTTGCGTGAAACGTGACGGAGCGTATCTCAACCTTGTTTCAATGGAGCTATATACGCTTGAGGAAATGCTGACATCACCCGACATTCCTGGCGTCGCGTTAATATTTGCCCCCAAAGCCGATTTCAATTTATAAGGAGAAGAGTGTCCGTCCGTTTGCAGACGGACAGAAGCGGACGAAACAATATTATACAAAAAACTGCGTTTATCATATATTTTGGCACATTAAACATCGCGTGTGAGCAATATCCGAAAGAATTGTAAGAATTTATCGTTCCTGAAATATGCGTTTGGAGCGAGATGTTCACTTTGGGAAAGAGGGAGTTTCAATATTCCCCGCGGAACGTGATGATTGAGCCGTATTTCTCTGTTCAACACATATTTATCACCCTTTTCTTTTTCGAGAGCGCATAGCGGAAAGCCGCATAAGTCCCCGATCGATCTAAGTCCGAATGGCGTGAGGTGTCGCAGTAAAATATACATACGTCAGCAAGGTCGATCATCAAACGGTTGCGCTCCAAATAGATAGCTTTTCCCGCATTGAGAATGCTCTCGGGAAAGAACGTGTCATCGTAAAATCGTAAAAGATATTTTTTGTAATCTTCGCTTATTACCGGATATTCCGCGCGAACATATACTCGCTTGACCGAAGGGTAGATACATTTCAGTTCCGTGACTATTCCAAGGCTGCAATCGTCGAATCGGCTTCTGCTGCCGAACAGGAATGTATCCGCATTTTCACATTCGATAAGATCGCGCACAGTGTCGTAAAGTTCTCGCCGTCGGGCAGTATCAAGGTCGATATTCCTGTGTCCTATAAAAGCAACTGTCACGGCGCACCCCATACGGCGTTGTAACGCCTTAATGATAACAGGGTGGTTCTAAAATGCAAGTCATACGGCGGTATAAATCCGTATTTTTAACGTCCCATGTTGTTAGACTAAGAAAAAAACGGAGGTGCTGTTATGACTGTATGTCAGGCGGTTGCGAAACGCGTACGCGGACTGCTCGCCGAGCGCAAGATGTCGCAATATCGACTTGAACAGACCTCTTGCATTCAGCACGGCACGATGAACAGCATCATGAGCGGCAGAAACGGGGGTATAGAGCTCAACACCGTCATGATGATAGCAAAGGGGTTCGGGATGACGGTGGTCGAATTTCTTGACGATCCGGTTTTTTCCGCCGAAGAGCTTGAGATAGAGAAATGAAAAACCGCTCGGTGAAGCGGTTTTTTCATTCGGTTTTGTTTGTCGGGGGGGCGCTCAGCCTTTTGCGGCGATCTCCTCGTCCGTCCAGCCGTCGCGGTTGACGGCTTGATCCGCTTCCCTTTCCGTGACGAAGGTGTGACTGCCGTCCGCGCCCACGGTGAGAACGATGTTGCCGTTGTTGTCCGTACGGTAGATGGTCATGTCGCGCGCGATGAAGCGGTCGAGAGTGTTCTGGCGCGGGTGGCTGAACGTGTTGCCGTTCGCGTTGCAGCTGATGACGGCATATTCGCAGTCTATCGCGTCGAGGAACTCTTCCGTGGAGGACGTTTCGCTGCCGTGGTGTCCCACCTTCAGTACGTCGCAGTCGAGCGCGCCGCCTATGCGGTCGACAAATGCAGGCTCGTTGATCTCGTTGCTGTCGCCCGTGAGCACTATGCGGAAGCCGTTGTACTCCAGCACGCCGATGGGGGAGATGGCGTTCTTTTCCTCCGCGCTCGAGAGGTCGCTTTCCGCGTAGTATTCCGCGGTGGGGCAGTAGAAGGTGAGCATATACGTCGCGCCGTCATACGTTCCGTCCGACAGTTTTTCGCCGTCCGTGATGACGATGGAGTTGGTGTCCTCGTCAGGGTCGACGTTGAGGGTGACGGTGCAGTCCGGCTCGGTGAGTGCGGCGATGAAAAACTCCGCATACGTCTGCGAGGTTACTACGTCCTCGTCGTCGAACATGGCGAGTTTCTCCACGTCGAGCGCGGCGATGCCGTCGCGCAGCGCCTGCGCCGTCTGCGAAGTGCCGTTCGGAGCCGCGAGCACGTCGGGCATGAAGATGTTGTCCACCTGATATTCCTCCAGCACCTCGTCCATGAAATAGACGTGGTCGCTGTCGCAGTGCGTGAGCATGAGGTAGTCCAGCTGTCCGTCCGTGACGTAGTCGTCCATATAGTCGAAGATCTCGGTGCGGATGGAGGAGGAATCGTTGTAATTCGCGCAATCTATCAGCATATCCTTGCCGTCCGGGAAGAGGATGAGTATGCTGTCGCCCTGTCCCACGTCCATGAAGTGCACCTGCAGCTCGCCGTCGCCGGGCGTGAGCACGGGAGGCGTCGTACCGCCCGTATCTCCTCCGTCGGTGCCGTCCGTCCCGTCGTTTCTGTCCGGGAGTATTGCGCCGAGCAGGTCGTCGTACACCTCCGGCGCGGCGAAGTATATCACCACCGCCGCTATGACGATGACGAGCACTATCGCGATGAGTGTGAGGATCAGTTTTTTCCTGCCGCTGCCGGCTGCATGTGATCTTGCCATACGCTCATTATATCGCAAATCCGTCTTCCGCGCAACGACGATTGTTTTGCGCCCGTGCGCAAAGTATGTTATAATGTCGGCATGAAAGATTACGCGCACGCTTTGTTTTCGCTCGCAAGCCCGGTTTCGGAAGAGGAAGCCGCGGCGATGCATCCGATGTCGCTGGCGTTTGTCGGCGACGCGGTGCAGTCCCTTTTCATGCGTACGGCGGTTGCCGTCGCGGACGGCGGCAAGACGGGAGCGCAGCACCGCGAAGTCACACGCACCGTCAACGCGGTGGCGCAGGCGGCGGCGAGCGCGCGCATATCGCCTGCATTTACGGAGAGGGAAGCGGACGTGTTCCGCAGAGCGCGCAACTGTCACATTCAGACGTCCGCAAAGCACGCCGAAAGGGGAGAGTACCGCAGGGCAAGCGGGCTCGAAGCCGTGTTCGGCTATCTGTTCCTTACCGGACAGACGGAGAGGCTCGCGCGCTTTCTCGAGATGGCGGCGGAGGAGGAAAAGCAATGTTGATCTACGGCAGGAATCCCGTCGGGGAAGCCTTCCGCGCGGGCAAGACGGCGGAGAGGATATATTTTGTGAAAGGCGAGCGCGACGCGCGGCTGTCGAAACTGTTCTCCGAGGCTAAGGACAGGCGCGTCCCCGTCGAATACGTCGACCGCGCCGTGCTTGACCGCCTTTGCGGCGGAGGAAACCATCAGGGGATAGCGGCGCAGGTGAGCGACTTTACGTACGCGTCGCTGGACGACATCTTCGCGTGTGCGGAGGAGAGGGGGGAGAAGCTCCTCGCCGTGCTTCTGGACGGCATCACGGACCCTCACAACTTCGGCGCCATCGTCCGCAGCGCGGAGTGCTTCGGCGCGCACGGCATAGTCATTCCCTCCCGGAGAAGCGTGGGCGTGACGGACACCGTGGTCAAGGTCGCAAGCGGCGCGACGGAGCATATGCTCATCGCCAAAGTCACCAACATCAACGACGCCATCCGCGAGCTGAAAGAGCGCAATGTGTGGGTTTATGCGTGCGATTTCGGCGGTGAAGCCCCGAAAACGGCGGATTTCAAGGATAATACGGCGATCGTGGTCGGCAGCGAGGGCACGGGCGTGCACCGACTTACGCGCGAGCTGTGCGACGGCGTGATCACCATTCCGGAATACGGAAAGATCAATTCTCTCAACGCTTCCGTGGCGGCGGGGATAGTGCTTTACGAAACGGCGAGGCAGAGGAAATGAACGGCTACGACAAGCTCACGGACAATCAGCTCGCGGCTGCCGCACAACAGGGCGACGCTCTTGCCGAGGGCGCGCTCGTCAAAAGATACGCCGACTTTGCCGAGGGCATTTCGCGCTCCTATTTTCTGGTGGGCGGCGACACTGACGACGTCAGGCAGATCGCGCTCATCGCGCTGCTGGAGGCGGTGCGCAGTTTCGATCCTTCGCGCGGCGCGGAGTTCAAGACATACGCTTCGACGTGCATCCGCAACAGGCTTCTGGACGCGGTGAGGAGCGCGGGCGCGAACAAAAATTCCGCCCTCAACAACAGCGTCAGTCTTGACGACGAAACGGAGGACGGGGGAGTCGCTCCGGGCGAGCTGGTCTCTCCCGAACTGTCGCCCGAACAGCAGTACATCGCAAAAGAAGCGGAGGAGGCGTTCTTCGAAGCGCTGCGCGAAGTCCTGGGCGAGCAGGACCTCAGCGTCATCAAGCTGTATCTCGCGTGCGTGCCGTACAAAGAGATCTCGAAAAAGCTCGGAATCTCCGCAAAAAAGGTGGACAACACAGTTTACAACGCCAAGAAAAAGATCGCGCGGATCATAGCCGGGCTCGGCAGACAGTGACGTCCGCTCCTCGCGGTGCTGCCCGGCGTTTTTCCGTCCGCCGGAAATTCGTGCGGAAAAAAATCGCAAAAGTCTTTGACTTTAATTAGTTTATATATTATCATTATCAAGCAATTCCGCGAAGGCGGAGTTTTAGTCCTTCCCCGAAAGGGGCATCAAGTCCAAAAGGAGGTAAGCTATGAATAAGTACGAGATTCTCTACATTATTCGTTGCGACATCGAAGATGACCGCAAGACTCAGGTCGTCGAGAAGTACAATGCGCTCGCCGGAAAACTCGGAACTTTGGAAAACACCGACATCTGGGGTATGAAGAAGTTCGCTTACGAGATCGACAAGCAGACGGAAGGCTACTACGTTCTCATGAACGTGGAATGCAGCGTCGAAGCGCAGGCGGAAATCGACAGACAAATGGGCATCGACGATAATGTCGTAAGAAGAATGATCGTCAAGAAGTGACGAAAGCCGAAGAAGGAGTCAGATATGAACAAGGTGTTTTTGATTGGTAATCTCACCAGAGATCCGGAACTTTCCACCACGTCCGGCGGCGTCAAATTCTGCCGCTTCACGCTTGCCGTTTCCAGATCCTATTCCAAAGACGGAAAGCGCGAGACGGACTTCCTGCCCGTCGTCGTGTGGAGAGCCCAGGCGGACAACTGCGCCCGTTATCTCAAGAAGGGCAGCAAGGCGGCCGTCAGCGGTTCCGTGCAGACCAGGACCTACGACACCCAGGACGGATCCCGCCGCTATGTGACGGAGATCGCGGCAGACGAAGTACAGTTCCTCTCCACCCGCAGCGAAGAGGCGAAAGAGGACAGCGCCGATTTTGACGATCTTACGCCCATCGACGACGATCTGCCTTTCTAAAATCAAGGAGAACAGAAAATGAGTGAAGAAGTAAAAGCTCCGCGCCCTCCCAAGAGAGCGCCCAAAAAGAAAGTGTGCACCTTCTGCGTTGAGCACGCGGAAGACATCGATTACAAAGACGCGGCCAAACTCCGCCGTTTCACCACCGAAAAGGGCAAGATCCTGCCCCGCAGAATGAGCGGAGTCTGCGCCAAGCATCAGCGCCTGCTCGCCACGGCGATAAAGAGGGCGAGGGTGATGGCTTTGCTCCCCTACAAAGCCGACTAAACCGCGCCATCCGGGGTCCCCGCCGAAAGAACTTTCGGTGGGGTAGATTGGCGAATTGCTTTGTCAAGCGCCTGCGGTCTGAACAGTCACGTACGGGTTAGTACGCTCCTGTCCATCCGCAGGCGCTTTTCGCGCACTTCATCCAAATATCGCGGTTTTACGAACGACAGTTAAATATCCGGGCCCTACGTAAAATCCGTACGGATTTTGCGTGGGGTAAAAATCCGGGGTCCCCGCAACAATTTCCGCAGGAAATTTTGTGGGGTAAATTGCGTGATACTGCGTCAAAACCCTCTTCGAAAGGCGGTCACGTACGCTTTAGTACGCTCCTGTCCATCCGCAGGCGCTTTTCGCGTCTTTGGGTCCCCGCCGAAAGCATTTTCGGTGGGGTATAAGTTCGGGGTATATTGGCGAATAACTTTGTCAGGCGCAGGGTGCGGACGCTTGTAGAAGGCAGGCGCGCTGCGCCGCCGCGCACGGACATACCGAACGCCGCCCTTTTCGGGCGGCGTTTGTTTGTCTGCACGGCGTGCCGGCGACGAGTCAGGAAAAGATCTTGTCTATGAGTTCCTTCACCCACGAAGCGTAGACGATCTGCTCGCCGTCGGCGTCCGGGACAAAGCAGAGGGGAGGGAATGCGACGCACCACCAGTTGTCCCCCTCGCCTTCTCCGAGATAGATCATGAGGGCGTCGTACACTCCGGCAGGGAAGAAACAACCGTCGTATTCGCGGTCGGGGAAATTTTCTTTTTTCAGCTCTACAGCGGCTTTATAGTCATATCCGTGCGCGTCAAGTACGGATTGCGCTATTGCGCGCAGATTTTCCTTTTCCGCCGCGAGCGAATCCAGCGCGTCGGATTTGCTCCTGCAGCCTTCGAGGGCGGAGGTGAGGTAAGCCGTCACTTCGTCGCGCACGGCGAGTTTTACGGACTGGTCTTCCGCCGAATTGCTGTTGGCCCTTATATGTATCCTCACCACTTGTTCCGCAACGTCTTCCGCTTCGGCGCGACCGGGTATAAGCACGGTTTCAAGTCCGTCGCACGCGGCGAGCGCTGCCGCCGCCGCAACGATGAGGAGGATGATGACTGCCGCCAGTGCGGCTCTGCGCAAATTCAATGTTCTCACGGCATGAGTATTGACTCTTTCCCCGTGCCGCATACATAAAAACCCGCCGCGGTGCGAAACTAGCGGCGGAGGTGGCTATGCAATCGGTCGGAAAGAGAAGATTTGTTTTCGGCGCGCTTGCGCTCCTGCTCGTGCTTGCGCTCCTGCTGACGGCCGCCGCCTTTACGGCGGACGGCGTTGCGGAAGCGGCGGTGCTCAAGCAGGGCAGCACGGGCGATAAGGTGCGCGAGATGCAGCAGAAGCTGAAGAGTTGGGGGTATTACGACGGCTCTGCCGACGGGATATTCGGTTCGGGCACGCGGAGCGCGGTGATATATTTTCAGCGTGTTAACGGGCTTTCGGCGGACGGGATAGTCGGTACGGCGACGGCGGCAGCGCTCGGTATGACGCTGTCGGGCTCGTCGGGGACTTCGTCGGGCACGGCTTCGTCCGGCGCGTTGAAACGCGGCAGCACGGGCGATAAGGTGCGCGAGATACAGCGGAAGCTGAAAAACTGGGGCTATTACGACGGCTCTGCCGACGGGATATTCGGCTCGGCGACGGAGAGTGCGGTGAAATATTTCCAGCGGCGCAACGGGCTTTCGGCGGACGGGATAGTCGGTTCGGCGACGGCGGCAGCGCTCGGCATGACGCTGTCGGGTTCGTCGGGCGGCTCGTCCGGAAGCTCTGGCGGTTCGGTCACGTCGTCCGATCTCAATCTGCTTGCGCGCGTAGTGTACGGCGAAGCGAGAGGCGAGGCGTATGTCGGGCAGGTCGCTGTGGCGGCGGTGGTGCTCAACCGTGTGGAGAGCGCGAGTTTTCCCAACACGATCGCGGGCGTGGTGTATCAGTCCGGCGCGTTCGACTGCGTGGCGGACGGACAGATAAATCTGACTCCGGATTCCACGGCGGTCAAGGCGGCGCAGGACGCGCTCAACGGCTGGGATCCCACCTACGGGTGTCTGTTCTATTACAATCCCGCGACGGCGACGTCCGCGTGGATGCTTTCCCGTCCCGTCAAGCTGGCGATCGGGAATCACAACTTTTGTTAGGAGGTGCGTATGAAACCGAAGGATAACGATGACAAGAGGGCGGTTTGCGCCGCCTGTGCCGAACAGCCCGGCGATGAGGATAGGAGCGACAGGCAGAGTGCCGCGAAAAAGAACAAAAGAAAACGTACCGTCCGTACTGCAGTGCTGTCTGTCACGGTCGCTCTCGCCGTGGGGGCGATCGCGGGACTGTCCGTCGCACTGGTGTACAGCGAGGGGATGAACGATCTGCGCGCCGAGTACATGCGCGACATGGAGGGCGTGTACACCCGGCATTACTACGATCTGGCGGACAGCGCGAACGAACTGGACGTCAACCTGGGCAAGCTCGCCGCCGCAAATACCGCCGCGGCGCAGCAGGACATCCTCTACGACGTATGGAGCGCGGCAAGTCTTGCCGGCGTCAGCCTCTCCGCCTTCCGCGGCGGAGAGGAAGGCGTCATGCAGGCGAGCAAATTCGTCGGGCAGACCGGGGACTACGCGCATTATCTTGCCAAAAGACTGGACGACGGCAGTCCGCTTTCCGCGGAGGAACTGCACAAACTCGGCAAACTGCGCGAGATGACGGGCGTGCTGAAAGGCGCGCTCGAAAACACGCGCGAGGGTATGGCGGAAGGCAGACTTTTCCTCGGCGACGGAGGGATGCTGGACGAATTCACGGGAGCGTTCGACGCCTTTGTGGATCCCGAGGTGGAGTATCCGCAGATGATATACGACGGGCCTTTTTCGGACGCGACGGAGCACCGTGAGTGCAAAGCTCTCGAAGGCAAGAAGGAGATCAGCGCCGAGGAAGGCGCCGCGCTTGTCGCAAAATACGTCCCGGGCGCCGGGGACGTGGAATATTACGACCGCACGGAGTCCGACGTGGTGACGCTCAACTACACTCTTTCGACGGACGAAGGCGAGGGCTTCGTGCAGCTGACCGAGAGGGGAGGAATCATGGTGTCGTACAATCTCAACCCGGAGAGAGCGGCGGCTGCGGAAGGAGATCCGGAACTGTGCGCGGCTGCGCTCGCGTTTGCAAAAAACGCGGGTTTCGGCGATCTTGCCGTAGTGTGGTGCTCTTCGGCGCAGGGCGTGACTTACGTCAATCTCACGCCGCTCGAAAACGGAGTCGTGCTTTACCCCGACCTTATCAAGGTAAAGCTGGACGAGGGCAGCGGCAAAGTGATCGGGCTTGACGCAATGCACTACGTCTACAACCATACCGCGCGCGATCTGCCTGCGGCGAAACTTACGCTTGCGGACGCGGAGGCCAGGCTGCCTCTGCCCGCCGTCGGCGGCGGAAGGCCGGCGCTGATACCCACGGACGGCACGCGGGAAGTGCTGACGTACGAGTTCGAATGCGAGAGCGGCGGGACGTACTTCGTCTACATCGACGCGCTGACGGGAGAGGAGGCAAACATACTTTACGTCATCGACGACCGGGACCGCGGACTGATGCTCATGTGACGGCGGAGGACGCCGGCGGCAGACGGACGATTAAAGCGAAACGCACGGTTTAACCGTGCGTTTCGGTATTATGAAAGTGCGTTTCAGCAGGAATGTTATTGATTTTTCGGGACGGGATACATGCGGTTGAAGGCGCGGATGTTCTTGAACGTCTTGCGGTTTTTGCGGTAGACGCGTTCGTAGACCGTATGGAAGAGCTGGACGTATTTCTCGTGATTCTTCATATCGGGCATATAGCATTTGCCGTCATGCACCATGTGGCTTATCGCCTGCTGCGGCGTCTTGAACGTGCCCAGTCCCATGTAGGTGAGCATGGCGCAGCCGAGCGCGCTGTTTTCGTAGGTCTGCGTCTTGCACACGGGCAGTCCCATAATGTCGGCGAGGATGCGGCACACCCTGTCGGACACCGAGCCGCCGCCCGAGATCATTATGCTCTTGACGTTGTATCCGGCGCGCTGCTGCATGCTGAGCAGTCCCTCGTACAGCCCGAAGCCTATGCCTTCGATGATGGCGCGGTAGAAGTGCGCGCGCGTGTGTACATCGGAGAATCCTATCACCGTGCCTTTCGCCCACGGGATCTTGATCTTCGGCGACCAATACGGCTGCAGCACCAGCCCCTCGTTGCCGACGGGGGTGACGTCCAGCAGTTCGTCCAACAGCTCTTCCGCCGAACAGCCCAGTTCCGCTGCTTTTGCCATCTCGCGTTCGCCGAACTGCTCCTTGAACCATGTGACCATCCAGCAGCCGCGGAATATCTCGACCTCCGGATTGTACAGCCCTTTTATGACCGCGGGATAGGGCGGCATGAACTGTTCCGGCTCGACGTATTTGTTGGTGGCGAACTGTATCGTCGCCGTCGTGCCCATGCTGATGGACGCCTTGTCGTGTCCCAGCACGCCCGAACCGAACGTCTCGCACCCCTTGTCCGATCCGCACGCGATGACGGGCAGCCCTTCTTTCAGCCCCGTTTCCGCCGCCGCTGCCGCGGTGACGTGTCCGAGGACGGAAGTGGAGTCCACAAGTTCCGCCATCTTGTCCGCGCCCGCGTCGAAGATGAAACGGTTGATGCTCTTGCCTGTCTGCCAGCACTGATTCTTGTAATCGAAGGGGAGATGTCCTATCTGCGAGGCGGTGCTGTCCGCTAGTCTGCCCGTAAGACGGAGATTGATGTAGCCGGAAAGCTGGATTATCTTGTGCGTCTTGTTCCACACGTCGGGCTCGTTTTCGTGCACCCAGTTGAGTTTGGTGGCGCGGCGTATGATGCAGTAAGGCTCGTACATCTGCGCGAGTTTAAGCTCCAGTTTGGTGAGGGGAGGGATGGCCTCTTCCACGCGCGCGCATTCTCTTTCGTCCAGCCACACGATGAACGGGCGCAGGACGTTGTTGTCCTTGTCCACGAAGGTGATCGTGTCGCGTATGGTCGTCACGCCCACCGCGACTACGCGGTCGAAGCCGAGCGGGTATTCCTCCTTTACGCGGCGGACAGCCTTGACCATGTTGTCCCAGTACACTTCGGGGCGCTGCTCCGCCCAGCCGCTGCTCAGTGAAAAGTAGGGTGTGAAAGGCACTTTGGCTTTGCAGATCTCCATGCCGCGGTCGTTGTAAATTATCGCGCGGACGCTCTGCGTGCCGAAATCGATGGCAAGCACGTAATCGTTACTCATAATTCTCCCTCTGGAACAAAAAAGTTCCGTTGTTAATTATATCACCCGTGCCGGACGGTGTCAATATTGTTTGCGCGCACACATGTATGCTTAACCCCTACTCCGCAACATTTTAAGGCGTGCGGTATTCCGATTGTTATCTCCGATTGTTATCACTGCCTTCAACACACCGGGACCGGGTTGTCGTCATACTTGCGCGCATGGGGAGGATCGTTTAACAGGAGCGCGGGGGATAATATCCGCAAAAAAAAGCCCTCCGCGGCGCGGAGGGCAGAGATTTGTAAGGCTATGGCGTCCGAGGCTTTTGTCAGACCGCCTTTTTCTTCATGGGGATGCACGCGAAGATAAACGCAAACAGCACGTGCAGCACGCCGATCGCTGCAGGGACGAAGAGGAAGAAATCAAAGCCTTCGATGATCTGCTGGAAGAATACAGTCATGCTCTCAGGGGCGAATGCACCGTCCGCAAAAAGGAAGGACTGGAATACGATACATGCCGCCGTTGCGAGCAGTCCGAGCGCGAGAACAAGATTGAGCAGACGCGAATACTTCTTGACAATGAAGCCGATCAGCGCAAGCGCCGCTGTCAGCAGTGCGCCGAGGAAGAAGATCACGGGAAGCACAAGTATGAATCCGTCCGCAACGCTTTCTTCAAACGTCAGTTTGATAAGTTCCGCCTCAGCATCACCCGCGGCAAGCGCTTCGAGCACAGAAATGCCGTCATAATGGTAGAGCGCTTCGAGCAAAGTCTCCGCCGAGATGTTTACCGAACCGTCTTCGCCGAAAATGTCTTCCACGCCGACGCCGCCTCCGGTGGGCGCGAAGAAATAGCCCAGCACCGAGCACACGACGAGCAGAGCGGCGAAGATGAAGATCATCACGTTTCTGCTTCTGCCGGTCTTTTTCTGCGCTTTGGCTGCGGCGCGGCTCGAACTCTTCGCCGCTGCCGCGTCCGCGGGGACCGTCTCCGCGATACCGGCGTTGTAGACGGGCTCAGGAGAGTATGCGCCCTGATTCTGCGGAGCAAAGGTGGGCTGCACCTGCGCGATGGCGTCGCGCCCGGGCAGTTTCACACCTATGGTAACGCCGCAGTTGGGGCATTTGATCCTGTGCTTGTAGCCGTCAGGCAGATTTGCAGCATTTGCAGGGGGCTGAAAACATATTTCGGCTCTGCAGCTTGGACATCTGGTGTACATAGCGTTCTCCTTATAGGATATTATACACGCATATTATAAATGGATATGCCCATAAAGTCAAATGCAATCGAAATTTATTTTTTTATTACCTCCGCGGTTGCCTCAAAACGCGGGCGGTGATACAATATATCCGCCTCGGGTGCGGCGCAAGCCGAGAATCGGGAAGTCGGGTGAAAGTCCCGCACAGCCCCCGCTACTGTAAGGTGAAACGGATCACGCCATTCTGTCCGCACGGACGGGAGAAGGCGCCGCGGCGCAAGCCGACCGAAGTCAGGAGACCGGCCCGGGAGTAAAATTGCAGTTGTTTCGGCGGGAAACGGCGGCGGTTTTTCCACTGCCTTCCGCGGAAAGAACGGGAGGTTTTTTCATGAAACAAACACTGAAAAAGAGGCTTTGCCTCGTCCTCGTCTGCATCGTGCTGGCGGGCGTAGTCGCAGTCGCATTCGCCGCGTGCAACGACACGTCTTCGCTCGAGGAGATGATTCGCGACCTGCAGGAGCAGGTGGGTGACATTCAGACACAGCTCGGCGACAAGAACATAACGGTCTATATCGGCGACTACGCCATCGCGGTCACGACGCGCGAGGTGTATCTGTCGGGCGTGCTCGACGAGATGTACGATCAGGGCAGGCTCACCGTTCTGGAGGCGGACAATACGGGATACGGACGTTTCGTTCACAAGATCGAGTACTCCGCCGCGGTGTACGACTCCGACGGAAATTATGTGGAAACCAAGGTATACGGCTCCGTGTCGGACGATGCGCCGAACACGTATATTGCCGTCTATCACACCATTGACAATGACAGCCTTAAGGGCACGGACTACGCAACGGGCGAGATTATCACGGTCGCGTTCGACGGGAAAACTTTCTGGTACTCGTCCCTCGGCATATCCTCTCTGCCCGTACACGACGGCGCGTCATACAGATTTGTCGTTGACTCATATTAAAGTTTTATACTTGCGTTTTGATGTCTGAACATCGGTTTTTGCGCAAAATATCCCCTCACGCGGGGGATAACGCCGCAGGTGCGGAAAAGGGCGGAGAGGGGAGTCTCCGCCCCTCCCGCCCGCGCGGGAAAAAGGGGCGGCTCGCCGCAGAGTACGTCGTGAAGGTCGCGGTCATGTCCGCGCTGCTCACCGCGCTCAAATTCGCGCTTTCGTTCATCCCGAACGTGGAAGTGGTCACCCTGCTCATCATGGTGTACGCGGCGGTGTTCGGCGCGGCGTATGCGCTGCCTGCGGTGCTGGTGTTCTGTGCGGTGGAGGTCGCCATTTACGGCGCGGGAAGCTGGGTGGTGCTTTACTTCCTCTACTGGCCTCTGCTCGCCGTCGTGTCCTGTCTGATTTTTGCGCGCAGGCGCAGCGTCATCGCCGCCGTTCTCACTGCGGCGGTGATGTCCGTGCTGTTCGGGGTGCTCTCCGCGTGCTGCGACACTCTGTTCGTCGCGGCGGGGTTTTCGGGGCTGGATCTTGCGGCGTACTGGACTGCCTATTACGTCAGGGGGCTGTACTTCGACCTCGTGCACGTTGTGTCCAACCTCATCGTGGTCGCGGCGCTTTTTGTGCCGCTGTGCGCCGCCGGGGACAGGATAAAGCGCGGCACGTTCCGTTCTTAGGAAAAGCCGCGCCGTCACGGCGCATTTTGCGTTTATTTCTCTCAAGTGCGTGCGGAAAAAGTCGTTTCTTTGCGATTTTTGGATTTTTCGAACTGTTTTTGTCGCGCCGTTGAAAATCGTGTGCCGAGGTGCTAACATTATGCGCGGAGGCAGTTTATGGCAAACGTCAGACATCCCGATTGCGCGATAAGAAGCCTTGCGCACGAGGCGAAGCGCAGACTGCGCGAAGGCGCGTACGACAGAGAACTTAGGCAGTCGCTCCCGCAAGGGGCGAGTCCTGCGCAGAAGAGGATCTACATACGGCTCAAGGAGCTGTTGGACAAGGGCGAAGAGGTGGTCAATCCCATCCGTCAGCTTGCCGACGCGGAGCTGCTCGCCCGGCTTTCCCACGACGAAAGGCAGAGATACGTTTTTCAGCTTGCGGCGGACTATACCGCGATGAAACGGGAGCTGGATTGCCGTCTTGCGGCGAAATAGACGCCGGGCGTTCCCTTTCAGGCGTTTTGCGCCGGAAGAGAGAGGGGAACGCTTTTTTCAGGGCTGCCGCCGCGGTAAGGAGAGTCTTCCGCGCTGCGCAGAGAGCGGCGAAATAGCATACGGCGCAGTACACGGTGAGCTGTCCCTCCGCGCCGAGTTCGGCGGAGACGAGGAAGAGCGCGCCTGTCCCGACTGTTGCGAGAAAATCCGCCGCAAAGCGGACTATGGGAGTAAAAGAGCCGCCGTACAGCAGCGTCAGCGGCGACGCCGCCGCGCCGAAAGCCGCCGCGGTAAGGGCGGCGGCAAGCTGGACGTCCCACGACACCCCCGTCATTTGAATATGCGCTTTATGATCGACGAAGGCGCGGGCGCGGTGGAGTAACGCATGGACGTGACGTAGCCCGACGCGCCGAACCTGCCCGTGTCGAGGTCAAGCCCTTTCACCGTGAGGTCGTGTCCCGTGACGGTGAGGGATTCCCCTTCGAGTTCTATCTCGATGAGTTTGTCCGTAAAAGTCGGCACGGCTTTTACTCCCGTGACCGTAAGCAGACGGTGTTCGTCCAGTCTTAAGGAGTGGGGGCCTTTCGTTTTTTCGGTTTTTTGTTCGGATCTGGTTTCCTGCATGACATTTCCCTGCCGTTCGGAGTATTACTGTAATAATTATGCTTCCCCGTCGGCGTATATGCCCCGTCGGACGCGGGGCGGAGCTTCCGGCGGACGTCCGCGCCCCCGGCATTCGTTTGACATCGCAGGTGAAAAAGAATACAATGAAAAAACCGAATAAAAGACGCGGCGCCCGTTATATTGTGCGCGTGCGCGGCGTATGCGTGCGAACGCGCGCCAGGAGAGGATGTGAAAAAGAAGAACCCACGGCTTAAGATTTACCGCCTCGATGTATCGGCCCAGTTTTACCCGATCATTTCCACCAAGCGCGCGCAAAGTCTGTTCCGTCTCTCCGCGGTGATGGAGAGCGCGGTGGACCCGGAGATTCTCCGCGCCGCGGCGGAGGATGTGCTAAGGCGTTTCCCGACGTTCAAGGTGCGGCTCAGGAAAGGATACGCGTGGTATTATTTCGAGGAGAACACCGCCGCGGTGAAGGTGTTTCCGTCCACGGGCAGGCTGCTGAGGCCCATTGATACGCGCGAAACCGACGGCTATCTCTTCCGCATAGCCTACGAGGGGGAGAAGATAGAGTTCGAAGTGTTCCACGCCGTATGCGACGGTATGGCGGCGCTGGAATTTCTGAAAGCGCTCGTATGGCGTTATGCCGTGCTGTCGGGCGCGCCCGTCGAGGGGAGAGAAGGCGTTGCGGATCTGAATGCCGAACCGTCCGACGAAGAGGCGGAGGACGCGTTCTACCGCTACTACCGGCCCATCCGCTTCGGCGACATCGATCTCAAGGGACTTATGGGGGAGATACCGCTCCTGCTTCCCGGCACGATCGCGGAGGACGGATACAGCGGCACCTACTGCTCCGTTTCCGCGCAGGCGGTCGCGGCGAAGGCAAAGGAAATGGGCGCGTCGTTCACTTCTCTTATCTGCGGCGCGCTGGCATACACCATCGAGAAGCTCTCTGGCGGCAGACGCGCGGTCATCATCATGGTGCCGGTCAATCTGCGTTCGATGTTCCCGTCAAAGACGCTGCGCAATTTCGTCAACTTCGTGCGCCTGACATTCAAGCCGCGCGAGTGCGGCACGATCGCGGACTACGTTCGCTCGGCGGCGGTACAGCTCAGGGAAAAGGCGACGAAAGAGGAGATGGAGAAGTTTTTCGCCACCACAGTACGCACCGAAAGGTCGCTGCCCATGCGCATATCGCCGCTGTGGTTCAAGATCCTGATGGCAAGGATAGGACGCTTCTTCCTGAAATCCCGTCAGACGATGATATTCAGCAACGTGGGCAGAGTGGTTATGCCGAAAGGCTGCGGACTGAAGAGGATACTTTTCAATCTCAACGTGTCCAAGACCTCGAAGGTCAACGTCGGCGCGGTCACGCTGGACGGCGAAACGACGGTGTCGTTCACCCGTTCGATCAACGAAACGGAACTCGAAACGGAGTTCTTCCGCACGCTGACGCAGCTGGGCATAGAAGCCCGTCCCGTGGATGTGTGCTGACATATACGACGCTTTATCAAGCAAAACAAACGGATAAACAGAGGATTTATGAAAAAACTCGATTCAACTCAACTTCGCAAAGCCTACCTCGACTTTTTTAAGGCGAGAGGACACGCCGTCATTCCCGCGGCGTCTCTCGTGCCTGAAAACGATCCCACCGTGCTGTTCACCACGGCGGGAATGCACCCGCTGGTGCCGTACCTTCTGGGTGAAAAACACCCTGCGGGCAGGCGGCTTACGGACGTGCAGATCTGCGTCCGCACCGGCGACATAGACGAAGTGGGCGACGCGTCCCACTGCACCTTCTTCGAGATGCTGGGCAACTGGTCGCTCGGCGACTATTTCAAGAAGGAGTCCATATCATGGAGCTTCGAGTTTCTCACCGATGTGCTGGGCATTCCGAAAGAGCGGCTTGCCGTCAGCGTGTTCGGCGGCGACGGGGACTGCCCCCGCGACGAGGAGAGCGCGGAGATATGGAAGAGCGCGGGGCTTCCGGAGGACAACATCTTCTTCCTGCCGAGGAAGAACAACTGGTGGGGTCCGGCGGGGCAGACGGGACCGTGCGGTCCGGATACGGAGATATTCCTCGACACGGGCAAACCGAAGTGTTCCGACGAATGCTCTCCCGCGTGCGATTGCGGCAAGTATCTGGAGATATGGAACAACGTCTTTATGCAGTACTATAAGGACGCGGAGGGGAAACTCACGCCCATGGAACACAAGAACGTGGATACCGGCATGGGGCTGGAGCGCACCCTGGTCACGCTCAACGGCTATTCTTCCGTGTACGAAACAGACGTGTTCGATTTCGCGATAAAGCGTCTTGAGGAGCTGTCCGGCAAAAAGCACGGGGAGGAAGAGGAGAGCACGGCGGCGATGAGAATCATCGCGGACCACACGCGCACGGCGACTTTCCTGCTCGGCGACGTGAAGCCTATCTCGCCCTCCAATGTCGATCAAGGTTACGTTCTGCGCCGGCTCATCCGCCGTGCCATGCGTTACTGCCGCGTGCTGGGGATAGAGTTCGAGGCGCTGGGCGAGCTTGCGATGATGTTCGTGGACAAGTACGAGTCCGTCTATCCGAATCTCGGAGCGGCGAGAGCACGCATCGCCGAGGAGCTCGAAACGGAGAAAAACAAGTTCGCAAAGACGATAGAGCAGGGGCTGAAGGAGTTCGACAAGATCCTGACGCATATCCCCGCGGGCACCTTCCCCGGCAAGACCGCGTTCAGGCTTTACGACACCTTCGGTTTCCCCATCGAGATGACGGAGGAGCTTGCAAAGGAGAGAGGCTACGTCCTCGACCGCGCAGGCTACGAGAAGGCGTTCCGCGAACATCAGGAGAAGTCCAAGGCGGGCGCGGAGCAGAAGTTCAAGGGCGGGCTTGCCGACGGCGGTGAACAGACTGCGAGGCTGCACTCCGCCACGCACCTGCTCAACTACGCGCTGAAAAAGGTGCTCGGTGACGAGAGCATTTCCCAGCGCGGCAGCAACATCACGCCGGAAAGACTGCGCTTCGACTTCAACTTCCCCCGTCCGCTCACGCCGGAAGAGATCAAGGCGGTGGAGGACGCCGTCAATGAGGAGATAGCCTCCGCCTCTCCCGTGAAGTGCGAGGAGATGAGCGTGGAAGAAGCAAAGGCGCAGGGCGCGGTGGGCGTGTTCGGCGACCGTTACGGCGAAGTGGTCAAAGTCTATACGATAGGACACAGCAAGGAGATATGCGGCGGACCGCACGCGGCTAACACCGCCGAGCTGGGCAGGTTCCGCATAGTCAAGGAGCAGAGTTCCTCCGCAGGCGTCAGAAGGATAAAGGCGGTGCTGGAATGATCTACGTCGATTCGCACGTTCACACCCGGCATTCCTCGGACGGTAAGGATCCCGTCCGTGACATCGTGGCGGAAGCGGAAGAGAAGGGGCTTTACTACCTCGCCACCACCGACCACCTCGATTACGACCTGAAATTCGGTCACAACCGCTCGCCCATACCGTGGAAGCACATCGACCTCGACGCGTACAAGGCGGAGTGGGAGGAGAATGCGGAAGCTCTCGTGAAGAGGGGCGGCGCTCTCACATTCCGTTTCGGCATAGAGGCGGGGTTTTCGCCCGAACCGCAGGTGCAGGAAAAGTACGTCGAACTGTTTGACAGAATGCGCTTCGACGTCGTCGTCAACTCCGTGCATTTCGTGAACGGCTGGGACGTCTATTTTCCCAACGCCTTCTTCTTCAAATCGCGGCGGCGGATGTACGGCGACTATCTCGACCTCGTCCTTGCGAGTCTGGACGCGCCGTACGAATACGACATCGTGGCGCACATCGGCTACGTCACGCGCAATGCGCCCTACAAGAAAAAGGTGTTGGAGTATGCGGACTTCCCGGACAAATTCGACGCGATACTCAAAGGCATAATCGAACGCGGCAAGGCGCTCGAAGTCAACACCCACACCACGCTCTTCCCCACGGAGGAGATTTTGCGCAAATACTACGAGTACGGCGGCAGGAAACTTTCCTTCGGTTCGGACTCCCACCATGCGGAGCTGTGCAAGGACTACGAGAGGACCTGCGCCATGCTGCGCGGCATAGGATTCACGCACTTCTCCGTCTTTACCTACCATAAGGAAGAGCTCGTGGAGATCTGACGGGGCTGTCCGCCCCGGGTACGCTTTTGACAGCGTTCCGCTCCGTCTTTCTCATGTGAGAACACAAAACGCGGTGCTTAGCACCGCGTTTTGCTCTCATAAACGACTTTTATTGTGCAAATGCGTCATGACGGCTTGTGTCCGAGGAAGCTCTCGTCGACTGTTGCGTCCGTGCATTTGACGGGCATACGATTGGTCGTCCAATATTCTCTGACCTCGATCTTCAGCCACTCCGCTTTCGTGCCGTTGAAGGTTATCTCCTCAAGTTGGTCACAGCCCGTAAACGTGGCTTCATGGATACCGCTCAGATTGCCTTGTTCTATCGTCACGTTTTTCAGCGCGCTGCATCCGCGGAAAGTCCCTCTCAGCCAGCCGTAGATGTCGACGTGCACGGTGTGCAGCGATTTGCATCCCGCGAACACGTATTCACCTAAGCTGTTTATGCCGACCAGATCGAGTTCGGTAATGGAGGAGCAGTTAATAAAAGCGCGGTCGCCGATGGTTCTCACCGAGTCGGGCAGGGCAAGTCCCGTCAGCCCGGTACAGTCGGCGAACGCTCTCTTGCCGATTTTGACGATTCCCTCCGGAATGACGATGGTGACGAGCTCGGCGTGACCCTCGAACACCGAGTCGCCTATTGACGTCACGGGAAGTCCTTTGTATGTTGCGGGAATTTCGATCCTTTCCGCGGTGAAGTTGACCTTTGTCAGTATGTATGATGTCCCGTTGCCGTTAAGGGTGAATTCCATGCGCATGTAACCGCACACAGAGCATTCATTCCCGTCCGCAAGCTCGTGCGCGCTCTCGTCTGCAGTCGCGCCGCACACGGTACACTCATGCCAGTGCGTTTCGGGAGAGGTGATCCATTCCTCGGAGTAGGAGTGTATGCCTGTTGCGGGGATAACGCGCTTTTCTTCCGTGCCGCAGACGGAGCAGGTGCGGCTCTCTTCTCCGTCGTCCACGCATGTCGCGGCGGACAGGACCGTCCACTCGCCGAAGGCGTGTCCGCTTGCCGTGACCGTCCTTTCCTCTTTGTAGCCACACGCCTGACAGACGCGCTCGTCCAGCCCGTCCGCGGTGCATGTGACGGGAGTGACGGTCTGCCAGTCGCCGAAAGAGTGTCCTTTTGCGGGAATGATCTGTTCCTCGACCTTGCCGCAGTCGGAGCATTGGCGCGTCATGAGCCCCGCGTTTTCGCAGTCCGCTTCGCTCTCGGTCTGCCACTCTCCGAATGTATGCGTGCCGAACTCGACGGTGAGACCGCGGTAGCCGTCGAAGTCGTCGTCCAGCCCCGCTGCCGTCCATTGCGCCTTGGTGCCGGGATACGTCACCGTCCTGAGCGCGTCGACGCCGTCCAGATAAAGGAATATCTCTTCGGTGATGAGGGGCAGTTCCAGCGTATCGAGAGAGGTTGCATAGTTTATGGCCAGTCGCTCCAGCGCGTCCAGACCTTTGAGAGATATATAAGTCGAGTCGTACACGCTGCTTATGTTGACGACCGACACGGGCTTGCCGTTCCATTCCGCCGGGACGTAGATCCTGTCGGGAGCGTAAGCCCCGCAGATCGGGTCATCCGGGTTGAAGTACGCCGTAACGAGGCCGAGATCGTCCTCCGAGAATACGAATCCCCATGTCGCCTGCGCCTCGAAGTCGGGGAGGACGATTTCCGTCGTGCCGTAGTCCGAGAAGCAGTAGGGTGTGGAGAAATCGCCGATGACGGTGCGCAGCGAGGCGAGGCGCTTGTCGCTGTCGAAGGTCACTTCCACATCGCGTTCCCAGCCCATGGTGTGATAGCGGTAGCAGTCGGGCAGGATGTATTTCGTCCCGTCGAACGTCGCCGTCGGATACGCCCCCGCGACGTCCATCGACAGGCTTGAATTGTCCGCGTAAACAAACCCCGTCTTGATGGAAGCCACTGTCTTCTTAGTAGGCTCCGAAGTCCATTTGCTCTCGTCGCGGTCGTAGGCGTATTGCGTGGTCACGCCCGTGCTCTTGTCTTGCAGGAAGAAGTAGTCCTCGCCTGCGCCAGGTTCGGAGTAGTAGGCAACGTCGTATTCCTCAGTGGTGACGAATTTGTAGAGGTAGTTGACCGTCCCGTCCGGGTCCTTGTCCGTTACTGTGAAGTTCGGCAGAGCGGCGATGTCCAGCGCCTTTTCGAATTCCGCGCGGGTGAGCGGTCCGATTTGCGTGTCGTAGTCCTTTTCTCCGCAGCGTGTGCATACGCCGTCCGCGAAATCGTGTCCGAGCGGTGCGGTCGCCGCGGACGCGATCTCCGTCGTCCCCGCTTCGTCCGAGAACAGCTTTCCGCACTCCGTGCATTCCCAGTATTGTTCGTTGCCCGGCGCCGTGCACGTCGCGGCGACTGCGTCGCGGTGTACGAGCGTGTGAGTGTGAGTCTCCGCGCCGTCGTTGCATGCGGCAAGGCAGAATATGCCCGTCAGCGCAAGCAGCAGCACGAAAACGGTGAGTGTTGCCCTTTTCATTGATATACCCTCCTCAAGGTCAGTTTAGGCAGACTTTTCCTGCAACGATTTTTTCATCGTGATCCGGATTTTTTTGCCGCTTTTAATATAACACGCGTATACAGAAAATGCAATAAAAAGACGGTGAGGAAAAGTCTGCTTTTCCTGCAATTTTTGTAAAATGCGGAACGCGGACATTGTCTTTCCCGTCCGAGATTGCAAAACAATGCCGTGACAAAACGGCGCGGACCGCTCTGTACCGTCTTGTCCGGGCGCAAGGAGAAGGGCAATGAACGTTTACGCTTATGCGCGGGTTTCCGCGCGCGACCAGAATCTTGACAGGCAAATCGAGGCATTCACCGCGTTCGGGGTGGAGAAGTCCCGTATCTTCTGCGACAAAAAGAGCGGCAGGGATTTTGACCGCAGCGGCTACAAAAGGATGTTCGCGCGGCTCCGCCGCGGCGATCTTCTCGTCATCAAGTCCATCGACAGACTGGGCAGAAACTATGAAATGATCATCGAAGAGTGGAGGGCGATCACCGAGAAAAAGGGCGCGGATATCCTCGTGCTGGACATGCCCGTCCTGGACACGCGCTCGAAGGACGGCGATCTTGTCGACAGGTTCATATCAGACGTGGTACTGCAGGTGCTGTCGTTCGTGGCGGAGAACGAGAGAGAAAACATGCGCGCACGGCAGGCGGAGGGCATACGCTGCGCAAAGGCGAGAGGAGTGCGCTTCGGCAGACCGCGCAGGGTATATTCCGCCGAGGTCGTCGCCGCTGCGGAGGATTACATCGCAAAAAAGATAACTCTCCGCGAAGCCCTCGAAAGAACGGATATGAAGAAGGGCAAGTTCTATTACCACATACGCTGTCTTAAAGGCGGAAAGAAATGAAAGCCGCGGCAAATGCTGCGGCTTTCATTGTTGCGAAATGTGATGTTTATCATCTAAAATTCAGTGATAAAACCGTATTTTGCGTAGAATAAGTTTGTTTTTACTTCACAAGCTCGATGAGTCTGAGCGCGCGTTTCAGGGCGAGTTTGCTGTTCACCTTGAACTGGAAGGGGACTTCGGCGTACACCTTCTTGTGTCCCGTCGCGGTGTGGGGCATTTTGCCGTCGTTGAATTCCGGCGCGTCGGGATCGAGGGGGAGATTTATGCGCAGCGATCCGCCTATGATGGTGATCTTCGCCACGATGTCGCCGCCCCTGCGGTAGGTGTCGCATTGGCGGCTTATGCGGCTCTTGATCTTCGGCGTGCCTTTCGGTGTGGAGGTGAGCGCCGCCTTCATCACGGCGTAACGCTCCTTGACGATGTCGTCCGAGAGCGCGTATTTTTCCGCGAAACTCAGGCTTTTACGCGCCGCCTTTCTGCGCTTCACGTCCTCGATGTCCACCGTCTTTCCGAACGCGGTGACGGTCGCCGCCTCTTCTCCGGCGACGTCGGCGGCTGCGAGAGCTTCCTGCTGTTCCGCATCGCGTTCGCGCTCCGTCATGCGGACGTATGCGTTCGCGCAGGGGAATTCCTCCGTTTTGTCGCAGTAGGCGCAATAACCGTAGCTTCCGCACAGATCGCGCTCCTCGCGTTCGGATTCCAGCCATTTGTCCACGTCAAGTCTGCCTTGCAGTTCCTCGGTGTAATTTCCTTCTTTCATAACAAGCCCTTTTTGCGGTTTTCCGCATTCTGTTCAATCGGATTTACCAAATATTACAGCAAACGAAACTCCCGTGTCAAACGAATGCGTGTGAAATATATCGAAAATTTCGCAGATCTCCGCCGCGCTTGCGCGTGAGTGCGGCGGCTTTGCGTTTACGGCGCGCGTGAAGCGAATCTGAAACCTATGTTTCGTGGGGTAAAATCCGGGGTCCCCGCAATAATTTCCGCAGGAAATTTTGTGGGGTATATAATCGGGGCCCCCGCGTAAAATCCGCAGGATTTTTCGTGGGGTAAAATCCGGGGCCCCCGCAGAAAATCCGTAAGGATTTTATGTGGGGTAAAATCCGGGGCCCCCGCGTAAAATCCGCAGGATTTTTCGTGGGGTAAATGTCCGGGGCCCCCGCCGAAAGCATTTTCGGTGGGGTATAAATCAAAAACACCCGCGTTTCCGGGTTGCCGCCGAAGCATTTCGGTAGGGCAACCTTGCGAGTGTCTTTGGTCCTCTGCCGGAGTATTATAAGCGCTTAAGAAATCAGCATAGAATGGGGAAGTTCGCTTTTGGGCTTGCACGGGCAGCAGAGGAAGTGCAAGTATGTGGGGAAGAGATGACTCTCTTTGCCTATACTCTACGCGAGCGCTATAAGATAAAAATTAAATTAAAATTTTTATCGCCAAAATTTCAAGTTTATGTAATGTTTGATCGAAAATCCCCACTGTTTAGTGGGGATAGTGTGGCTGTATCGGGACATCAAACATTTCATTAACATTAAACGCGCCGGCTGGAGCCGCGGCCGCCGCAATGGGTCATTCCGCAGGAGGCAGCATGTCCGAAGGATTGTCCGCTTCGTAGCTGTCGCATTCTCCCGGCAGATCCCTGACGGAATCCGATACGGGAGTGTCACTGCGCTGTTCGGTCTTGCGTGCGGAAGTCTTTGCGAGGGGGAGCTGCACCTCGAATACCGTGCCCTTGCCCTGTATGCCGCGGCACGCTATCGTTCCGCCGTGGGCGAGCACCGTCGCACGCGCGATGGCAAGCCCCAGTCCGAAGCTGTTGCCGTCGGGATTGCTGCGCGCTCCGTCGGAGCGGTAGAAACGGTCGAAAACGTGTTTCGCGTCCTCTTCCGATACGGCTTCTCCCGTATTGATGACGCAAAGGTGCGCCTTTTTGCCGTCGGCGGTCAGTCTCAGTCCTATTTTGCCGTCCGCGCCGCAATATTTCGTCGCATTGTCCAGCAGACTGGCGACCAGCCTTTCCAGGGCGTCCTTGTCCCCCATGACGCGTATGCCGGGGGCTATCTTCGTCACCAGCCGCAGCCCTTTTTCAAAGCACAGTGCGTCAAAGCCCAGGCATGCGCCTTCGGCGATCTCGCTCAGATCCACGTCTTTGAGGTCGAGGGGGGCGTTCTCCATTTTGGAGAGTTGCAGCATGTTGACAATGAGTCCGTTCATGCGCTTGATCTGCGCTTCGATGGCTTCCATCCACTTTGCGTTTTCTTCTATGGTGGATTTCGGCTCGGATTTCATGACCGCGAGGTTCGTGGCGATGACGGTGAGCGGAGTTTTCAGTTCGTGCGAAGCGTTGGCGATAAGGTCGCGCTGCTTTTTCATGGAATCGCCCACGGGGGCAAGCGCGTACGAAGAGTAGAGGTAGAAGAACAGCACCGCAACGATGAGCGCGGTGACGTAGATGAGCACCACGAGAGTTGCGACGGTGAGCAGGTTCTGCCTGTCCGAAGTCCTGTCGATGACCGCGTACATCGTGGAGTTGTCCGTTATGTCCGCGGACACCACGCGGAAATAGAATCCGCCCTCCGCGAACTTGCCGTTGCCCGTTTCGACGGCCGCGCGGAGGATGTCCTCGGCGCTGTCGCCGTAGATGTTGATCCTGTCGGTATACGCCGCCGGCACGGTAAATCCGCTGGGGGAGGCGACGAATACGAAACACGGTCTGCCCATTTCGTCCACCACTTCGTCGGTCGGGTGCTCGATCATGGCGTCGAGAACGGCTCTGGAGGTGAGTTCAGACGAAGCGAATATGGATATGCAGAGCACTCCGCACAACACAAAGAGCAGAATGCCGGACAACAGCCCCATCGATAAGGTGAAACGTATTCGCAGTTTTTTGAGTGATGCTTCCATTTGCGGTATTCCGGTGTTGATCCGCTCGTTTGCGGTCGTAAACGCCGTGTTGTGTGATCCGGGTGCGGTGCGTGACGCCGCGGAGGAGAGGACGGACAGGAACTGAAAACGCCGTGCGTGGGCACGGCGCGGAAGTCAGTTCTTGCGGCGCGGCACGAAGCGGTATCCCACTCCGCGCACCGCTTCGATCGTGAACGAAGCGTCCAGGTGGTTCAGTTTCTTGCGTATGAAAGAGATGTACACTTCGAGGTTGTTGGACTCGAAATCGCTGTCAAGCCCCCACGCTTTGAGGATGAGATCCTCTTTGCCCGCCACGAAATTCGGATACTCGAACATATAGCGCAGCAGTTCGAATTCCTTTGCGGTAAGCCCGATCTCGCCTTTCGGGGTGGAGAGGGTATATGTGGTGAGGTCGAGGGTGGCCTCGGCGTATTCGAGCTTGTTGTCCGTCACGAGTTTGCCGCGTCTGCGCAGCAGGGCGCGTATGCGCGCCGCCAGTTCGTCGAAAGAGAAGGGCTTGGACACATAGTCGTCCGCTCCCCTGTCAAGCCCTGCGATCTTGTCCTGTTCGTCGCCCAGCGCCGTGAGCATGAGTATGGGCGTTTCCACTTTTTTGCGGCGCAGTTCGGACAGCACTTCGAAGCCGTTCATCTTGGGCATGATCACGTCCAGCATGATGAGATCGTAAAGCCCTGAAAGCGAAAAACTGAGCCCGTCCACTCCGTCGTACACGCAGTCCACGTCGTAGCCGTCCTTCGTCAGCATCCTGGCAATGGCGCGGGAAAGATCCTTTTCGTCTTCGACAAGCAAAATTCTCATAAGATTCTCTCCAAACAACAGTTCTGATATCAGATTACCGTCAGATTATTATATTATTAGCTTAAAGAAGCATTAAATGCCTTTAAGCGGCATTTCCGCGCTTTTGCGGCCGTACGGAAGTTAAGCGTACATTTTGCCCAGAATGTACGAAACGAGCCTTTTCGGAAGAACGTGCGCAAGCCGGACGAGCAGCACGTATTTCCATCCTCCCACGCGGCTCACGGGAGGATTGCCGGCAAGCGAGGCGCGCACTATCGCCTTTGCGATGACATCCGGGGACATCCCGTTCTTCTCGTCGCGTTCCATCACGGCGACCGAGCGGGCTATCCTGTCGCCGTAGGCGGGATCGTCGAAAGCGTTTTTTTCGCGCGACGCGGTGAAGTCAGTCTTTACGTCGCCGGGCAGTACAGCCGTGACCTTTATGCCGAAGGGCGCGACCTCGTTTCTGAGAGCAGCCGAGAGAGAAGAAACCGCCGATTTCGTTGCGGAGTAGAAAGCCTGAAAGGGAATGGCGAGTTCCGCCGCGACGGAGCTCACGTTGACGATCGTTCCGCCGCCTTGCGCACGCATTACGGGCAGCACCGCCTGCGTCACGTTCAGCACGCCGAAAAAGTTGAGGTCGAAGATCTTTCTCGCCGCGGCTTCGTCCGTATTCTCCACCGCGCCCGATATGCCCATGCCGGCGTTGTTGACCAGCACGTCTATCCTGCCGTATTTCCGCACGACCTCGTCGACCGCGCGTTTTACCGCTTCGCGGTCGGTGACGTCTGTCTGAATGCTGTCGAACTCATCGGATTTTCTGCGTGCGAAGCACACGACTTTCGCTCCGCGCGCCTTGAACATTTCCGCTGCGGCTTTGCCGATGCCTGCCGTTGCGCCTGTGACGATCACGACCTTATCTTTGGCTTTGTCGGGCATATCAGGTGATCCTTTTTAATTATTGAAAAGAATTATACAACTTTTTTTAGGCAGAAGCAAGGCGAAAAAGGGGTTATGGGCAATGTTGTATGAAAAAATTCGTAAAAATCGGCAAATGCAAAGTTTTGTTAAAAACCGTATGAAAAACCGAGCACCAATTGACGTTTGTACGATTATATCCTATGATGTAGTTGACAAATGTACTGTTTTGCGTCGCGCCGCGACGTTTCGCCGACGGATGTCCGGCACGTTCGGACGGGGCGGAGAGCGGTGCGCGGCGGGCCGGAGGAGGAGCTCTGCGTGAAGAGGAAAAGCGCGTTCGACGTCAGGGAAAGGACCAGAAAGCTGGTTTACGTTGCGCTTTTTGCGGCTTTAACGGCGGTTTTGTCGCAGATCAGCATCCCTCTTCCGTCCGGCGTTCCTCTCACGCTCCAGACTTTCGCCGTCGCGTTCGCGGGGTTCTTCCTCGGTTGGAAGTACGGGCTTGCCGCGATAGGCGTGTACGTTGCGCTCGGCGTGTGCGGCGCGCCGGTGTTTGCCGGATTCACGGGCGGCGCGTACAAGCTGATTGGCGTCACCGGCGGATTCATATGGGGGTTCTTCCCCCTTGTCGCGCTTGTCGGAACAGGCGGTGCGGACCTTCGCCGTCCCTCTTCCGCGATGCTCGCGCTTGCCGGGCTTGCGGTGTGCCACATGATCGGGATAGGGCAGTACGCGCTCGTGACAGGTAATCCTCTCGGCGCGTCCGCGCTCGTGGTGTCCGTGCCGTACATCGCCAAAGACGTGCTGTCCGTGCTCCTTGCGGCGATAGCCGCCCGCGCGGTGTCGCGCAGAGCGGCGTCGCCTTTTGCCGCGACGGACAACGCGGCGCTTTTGCGGAAAATAAAACACATAAGCTGACGGAGGGCTTTATGGCTAAAAATTCGGATAAAACCGATTTGCGCATCCAGCGTACGCAGAAAGCGATCGTGGACGCTTTTTACGAACTGCTCGACGAGAAGTCGTTCGGATCCATCACGGTCATCGACATCTGCAACCGCGCGCTCATCAACCGCGGCACTTTTTACACCCATTTCGAGGACAAGTACCAGCTGCTTGACAAGTGCATCAGCGACGTCATGTACGGGTTGCACGAGCAGGTCAAACAGGCGCACGGCGAGAACGATCTCATCACCTACTACAACGAGGTCATGTCCCTCGGCATATCTTTCCTCGCGCAGCACAGAAAACGCCTGCGCACCATCATACTCAAGGCGGACAGCGCGCTCGTGTTCGACAAAGTGCACGAGATCCTCACCCACAACATCGTGGGACGCCTCAGCAAGGCGAAACCCAGGGCCGGCGCGGGTAAGATCCCGGCTGACATTCTCGCCGAGTTTTTCGCCGGCGGCATAATCTCTCTCATCAAATGGTGGCTGCTCGAAGAGCCCAACTACACCCAGGACGACATCAAACAGCAGCTCAGCATCCTCGCCGAAACCACCCTCAGCGAGTACTGCGCATAGCGAGGGCGTTTTTTCCGACCAAACGCAAAATGGCTGTTTCTCAGCCATTTTGGTCGGGCGTCCCTTTTGCCCCACCGAAAATGCTTTCGGCGCGCTTGCGAGGGGATTATCCCCTCGCGCTCCCATATTACTGTAAGACATCACGTACAGCTATTGCCATTAGCGACAACTTTTGCGTGACGTTCTGCTTTATTAGTCAGCCCTGCGCTCAGCAGCCCTGCGCTTAGCAGATCGGCGAATGAAAAACTTGTAGTCAAAGCGACTACAAGTTTTTGCGTCCGGATGGCGGATGTTCTCCGTCTTACAGGTCGTCGACGTCCTGTTCCGGGAGATCGAGCGGATTGTCGGGCACGCCCGTCCACGACCCGTTCGGGTCTTTGAGCGCGTCCCACACTTCTTTTTCGCTCTGACCGCCTTCCGCGAGCAGAGGTCGTTTCGACTGTTTTTCTTTCTTCATGCCTTTCTTTTTCATAGCCTTTTTCATAGTCGCCTCCGGGATTATTATGCGCCCGGGCAGGGAAGTTATTCTGTGCCCGCACCACGCAAAACGCGAAAATGCGGACGCTTGCCGCCACCCCTCTTCCATAAGCCGCGCTCGACGCTTGAATCTCCTGCGCCGCGAAATCTCTTCCGTTCACAGGGGAAACAGAGGCTGCATCAGCAGATAAAATCCACGCTTTTTTGCGTTTGCGTGGCATAGAAGCGAGCTTTACAGTGTGACGAAACGGTTTTTATACGAGAGTTATGGTCGTTTTGACTACAAGTTCATAAATCGTCGCAATACAATAAGGAGGCGTGCGGATTCTTTGCGCGGATAGGTAATAAAGGAGAATGTAATAAAATTTCCGGCAATGTGAAAAAAATCTTAACCGCAGAACAGGCGGACGAATGGTTATTTACCGACCATAACAATCATTGAAAGCCGCCGTTTCCGCGCCGAAGAGCGCGGGAACGACGGCAATTTACAATAAGGGGTCAAGGGGGATAATCCCCCTTGCGGGGCGCGGGGCAGAGCCCCGAACATGTGTCAGAACGCGATCACGCCGAGGTGTTCGAGGAGAATTTTGAGCCCGATGAGGAAGAGCAGGATACCGCCTGCGAGTTCCGCCTTGCCGCGGAATTTTCCGCCGGCTTTTGTGCCGACGAACACGCCCGCGAAGGATATGACGAAAGTCGTGCAGCCGATGAGCGCGATCGCCGTCCAGATGTTGACGGACAGGAAGGCGAAAGACACTCCGACCGCGAGTGCGTCTATGCTGGTGGCGACGGACATCACAAGGAGCGTCCTGACGCCGAGTCTGAGCGTTTCGGCGCGCTGCGGCACGAGGACGACGGAGGGGGAGGACAGCTCGACGAGCGGCGACCTGGCGGCAGGAGCCCGTTTTGACGCGCGGTGCTCCTTCTCGCTTGCTATGCCGTCAGCGAACATTTTCACGCCGAGGAATGCGAGCAGCGCGAACGCTATCCAATGGTCCGCTTCCGTGATGTATTCGGCAAACGACGACGCCACCGCCCATCCGATGAGCGGCATCAGCGCCTGAAACAACCCGAAACACAGCGCGATGAGCAACGCGTACTTCCATACGAATTTCTTCATTTCCACGCCTTTGCACATGGCGACGGCGCATGCGTCGGCAGACAGGCTGAGCCCTGTCAGGAAAATCTCCCAGATCCGCATTTTCTCTCCTTATCCCGGCTAAGTGCAAGCGGCATGTCATGCCGTTTTTGTCCGTATGTCGGGTTTTCCCTTACAAATCGTTAGCTTAACCGCATGTTGCGGCGGTTTTGCCCTTGTTCGTCTATGGCGGACATCGTTCGCGTCGTTCCCGTCCGGTACGCGGCAAGACCGCCGCCGCGCCGCATACGGGAGATTAGCCGCGCTCGTGCCGCGCACCGTATGCGCCGGCACGTCCGATATGTGCGGCGCAGGGCTTGACGTCCCGCAGCCGGGCGTCCGCGCAAAAGAAAAACCCACACACGAAAACCATGTGTGAGTCTTGCCGTTTACAATAAGCCATGCCGTCAGGCAAGCGTGTTGACTTATAACGCACGCGCCGGCTACTCCCTCACTGCCTGCAGTCTACCACACCTTCTCCCCGTCTGTCAACAGGGCACCGCCGCGGTCCACGCCGCATCACAAGTAATCGCAAGTAATAAATATTGTTAATGTTCAGTATTGACATTTTTGCGATGTGTGCCGGATATTGATAATGCCTCAAAAATACCATACCAAAACTCATAAGGGAACGGCTATGGGAAATCCCGCCGTAAAGGCGGGATTTTGCTGGCGGAGAAGCAGGGATTTGTAAGGAGCGCGTAGAGCGCGACGGAATAGCGGGATAGAGCGGAGTTTTGAGCGGCGGGCGAGATTCTCGGCGATATGCCGTAAATCAACGGTTCGGAGTGCGTGGAGCGGCTGCCTCTCCGCGCAAACCGCGTCAGCTAGTGGTGAAAAGCCCTGCGGACAGGCTATGGAAAATCCCACCAGAAAGGCGGGATTTTGCTGGCGGAGAAGCAGGGATTTGAACCCTGGCTACGATTCACTCGTACTACTCCCTTAGCAGGGGAGCCCCTTCGGCCTCTTGGGTACTTCTCCGTGCCGATCGTTTTTGCCTGCATATCATAGCACAGTATCTGCGCGATGTCAAACATTTTGGGGAATGGTGAAACAACATGCGCCGGCAGAGAGAGGCAGCCGCTGCCTGTTCGGGGGAAAACGAGGGAAACGAAGCGGAGGTGGAGTGAGGACGGAGAATGTCCCTCGAATCAAAACGGCGGCGCGTAATGCGTCGCCGTTTCTGTCATTTTGTTTTGCGTAACGGATGACGGGATCAGTCGAGGGATATTCCCGCAAGGGCGAAGAGATCCGTGACGCGGAACTGTTTGGACATGATATAGGTGTCGCCGCCGCGCGTAGGATCGGCCGCGGAAGAGAAGGTGCCGTATGCCGCGGTGACGAAGAGCCCGTCGTCATACACCACGAGTCCGGCATAGCCGGTGTCGGCGTTGGCGAATTCGGTAATGGCGGTGCCGTCCACGCCGTAGGTGTGGGCCATCTTAACGAGCATATCGCCGTGGCCGTCCGCGCCCATGTGCAGATCCTCGTAGTCGCCGATCCAGGTCACCCAGCCGCGGGACTTCCAGTAATAGGGCTTGGGATCGTTGAAGCGGTAGAATATGTTGCGCATGGTGATGACCAGCTTACCCGTCGCGGGATCGTATTCCGCCTTGTGTCTTTCGCCGGTGAGTTCGGCGGAGAGGGTCTGAGGCTCGCTCCACGTTTCGCCCTCGTCGGTGGAGAAGGACACGAAGGAGAAGGAGTTCTTGGAATTCACGCGGAAGATCGCGGCGAGTTCGCCGGCGTACTCGCTGTCGTCGGGCGCGCGGAGCACTTCGGTTTCGCAGAAAGCGTAGCCGCCGATGTCGAGAATGGGGATATAGTTCTGTTCGTATTCACGCCATTCGCCGTTCTGACCGAGCAGACGCACGGGTTCGGACCATTCCATCTGTCCTTCTTCGTTGAAGGTGAGATAGGTCTTGTAGACGGTGAAATTCCTGTCGTCGTGATAGAGCCCCATCCACTTGTCGATGTAGTTGCCGTTTTCGTCGCGCATCTGCGTAAGACTGCTCATCGCGACGACGGCATCGAACTTATCCGCGCCGGCAAGACGGTAATACTCGGAACGGGAGGCGTTGGGGCCGTAGAAATTCTCCATATCCGTCCATTCAAGCCCGTTGCAGCCGCCGTCGGGATCGAGCGAAGTGGAGATCGCCGCGTCCCATCCTTCGCCGAGGTTGCCTTCCGCGGGCCAGCTGGGACGGCCCGCTATGATGACGAGCTTCTGGGTGCCGTCGGTGAAGTTGAGTTTGTAGATGGTGGGAGTTTCCTCGGTTTCGGCAAAGGAAGCCGGGATGGAAACGGTTTCGTATGTCAGGCCCTTATCGTGGCTGATGCGCATGAAAGTGCCGCCCGTGCCGTGACCGAGCGAGAACACCGTGATGATGTCGCCGTTGTCGAGCAGGACGCTGTCGGGGTGGGCGAGGTAACTTCTGCCGGTGATCTCCTCGTCGCCGACCACGACCTGATTGTAAAGATAATCGTATTCCGAAGAAACGCCTGCCGGCTTGTAGGAAAGATCGACTATGGGATACGCCGCGGGAGCGGTATCCGCATTGTCGGCGCTGCCGGAGTTGTCTGTGCCGGCATCTCCGGTGTCGGCGGCGGAATTCGAATCGCCCGGGATCACGGGGACGGGGGAGGAAGAAGTGCCCCCCGATCCTTCTCCGCTGCTGTCGCACCCCGCAAGCGCGAGGGGCAGCGCGAGCATCAAGATCAATACAAACGCCAAAAGCTTCTTTTTCATATCCGGCTCCTTGAGTGGCGGATAATATAAACCCACACACTAAAAGTATGGAACAGATAAGGCAAAGTGTCAAGCAAAACCTCGGAGGCTTAAATCAGGGACATATCTTGTCCGCGGCGCGGCCGCGGAGCGCAATATCGCGGAAAAACGCCGCGGAACTCCATTATGAAAGGATTTGTCCGCCCGGGATTAAATCTGCATAAAACCATGCTTACAAAGCGGTGCGCGCCACCGGAAAACCGCCGTATCTTTTTATTGTTGCGCGGGAGCGCGGCGGGTGCGCGTGCGCATGCGATGTGCGCGGGGAGAGCGCACAGATGCGTACGGCTGAAAAGAGGGGCGGGGAAGGCGTCGGCGCGTTTTGACAAAATTTTTACATTGTTTCCGAATGTTTGTGACACCGCTTTTTTAGACTCGGTACAAAGAGACATACATCGGGAGGCAACGATGAGTACCGAAGAATTGACTATGAACAATATCTCTGCAATCTACTCCTCTTCGGAGCACGCCGGGAAAAGATCTGCGGCGAAAGCGGCGCGCGGTAACCGTGCGTACGCACTGCGCTGCACATTATCCTCCCTTCTTGCCGCCGTGGGCGCCGGATCGCTCGGATTCGCGTTCTGGCTGCTTGCCGAACGGCAGAAAGATCTGGTTTTCATCGACGTGCTTATCGCGTTCGCCGCGGCGGCAGGCGCCGTCATGGCGGCGTGCGGCGTCGCGGCGCTCGTGCGCGCAGTAAAGGAGAGGAGGAGAGCCGCAAAGTAATTTTCCGCGGCAGTCAGGAATGAGCAATCCCAATTATGTTGTACGGGGCAAAGAGAAATTTGCCTACGGGTTCGCCGCCGTGGGAAGCTACATGGTGTCGGGCATCGTATCTTCGTATTTTCTCAGTTACGTCACAGACATACTGATAGTCAACTCGTGGTGGTTCATCATCGCGCTGATACTGGTGGGCAGGATCAGCGACATGATCACGGACCCTCTCATGGGCATAATCGTCGACAAGACGCGCACCAAAGCGGGCAAAATGCGCCCGTATGTGAAGATCGGCGCGTTCATGATCGGCATCGTGTCCATTCTCATGTATTTCCCTCTCGCCGGCGAGCAGCCCGCGAAAATGGCGTGGGCGATGATCATGTACGTCGGCTTCGGGCTCGCGTACACTCTCGTCGACGTCCCGGCGATGGGCATGATGAGCGTCGCCACGCCGGACAAGGACGAGCGTGCTTCTCTGCTGTCGTTCTATGTGACGGTCGGTTCCATCGGCGGACTTATGCCCACGGTCATTTACATGGTGCTGGACTTCTTCGTGCCGCCGCAGTGGGTGTATTTCGTACTCGCGGTACTCGTGGGCGTCATAGCTTTCGCGGCTTATCTGTACCTCTACTTCCACAGCAAGGAGAGGTTCGCCACCAGCACGGAGCAGGTCAAGGTGAAGGACATGATCAAGGCCGTGGCGAAAAACAAGCCCATGGCGCTCGCGCTGCTCATGTCCATGCTGGCGTCGCCGCGTTACATGATAATGTCGGTGGCGGTCTACATAGCCACATACGTCGTCGTCATTCCGGGGCTGGAACCGGGTACGGTGCTGCTGCTCTTGTACATAGTCGTCGGCGCGGGTATGTTCGCGGGCATACTGCTCACGCCGCCCACCTATAAACGGCTGGGCTACAAGAAGGCGTCGCTCATGTACGGCGCGATCGGGGCTGTATTCCTCGGCTGCGGCTTCGGAGTGGGCACCATCAACATTTATGCCGCGCTTCCTTTCATGACGATAGGCGGACTGGGGCTCGGCGCTTACAACACTCTGCCTTACCCGATGGTCGGCGACAGCCTGGACTATCTGGAATGGAAGACGGGAGAGCGAATGGAAGGCATATGCTTCAGCCTCAACTCCTTTGTCACCAAATTCAACAACGCGGTCGGCGTGCTCGGCGTCATCGTGGGACTCATGGCGGTGGGTTACGAACAGCCTCTCGTGTCCGGCGAGTTCCTCGTGCAGTCCGACGCCACGAGGAACGGCATGTTCGCCCTTGCGACTCTCGTGCCCGCGATAGGATTCGCGCTCTCGCTCCTTCCCATGCTGTTCTACGATTATACCGGCAGGAAGAAGGAGCAGATCCTCGCCGAACTCGAAGAGAAACGTGCGGCGAAAGCCGCCGCGGGCGGAGCGCAGGTCACGGAAGAGGCGGCGGAGCCCTCTTTCACCGAAACGGTGTTCACCACCGAGAACGACGCCGCCATCGCCGCGGACGCCGCGGAGCACAAAGACGAATAACGGCGTTTGCCTGAAATTATGAAGCTCATATCCAACATCCGTAAGATCGTTGTCCCTAGTCGGCTGCGGGTCGGGGTAGTATCCGACTCGCAGCTGACCCCTTTCCGCCACGCGGAGCCGACCACGTTCGAGAGCAATCTCCTCGCCGCGTGCCGCACCATGAAAGAGTGCGGCTGCAACTTCGTCGTGTTCGCCGGCGACATCTGCAACCGCGCTTCGAAAACGGGGTACGAAACGTATAAACGGTGTTTTAACACCGTTTTCAGTGGCGATAAACCCGTCGTTCAGTCGATAATGGGCAACCACGACTACTACGCCCATCCATGTCCGCGTCGGCTTTTCGAGCGTGAGCTGGGGCAGAGCCCGTTCACGCATTACGTCGTGAACGGGTGGCATTTCATCGGCGCGTCGCCCGACTCGTGCAGCATGAGCCGCGGATATGCGCGCGTCAGGGAATGGCTGAAGCGGGAGATTGAGGAGGCGGAGGCGGACGGCACGGACCGTCCCGTATTCGTCACCACCCACAACGCGCCGCGCGGCACCGTCTACGGCAGCGGACGCTGGGGTGACGACAGCCTCGCAGGCGTGTTCGACGGACATCCGCGCGTGGTCAACTTCTCCGGGCATACGCACTATTCGCTGCTGGACCCCAGGAGTTTCTGGCAGGGGAGTTTCACCGCGTTCGGCACACAGTCCCTCTCCTACACCGAGATGGAGAAGGGCAAGGCGAACGGCAGCGTACCGCCGCTTGCCCACACCGCGCCCATGGGATATATTCTGGATTTCGCGGATGACGCGATCGCCGTCATGCGCTATAATATGCTCACGGGAGAGGAACTTCTGCCCGGAGAGCGCATTGTGATCCCGGCGGAGAGCGCGCCCGCGCTGAGTCCTGCCGCGCGCAGTTTCGCGCCGCCCGTCTTTGCGGAGGGCAGGGCATATTCCGTGACGGCGGAGCAGGGTACGGAGCTGCATTTTCCCCGCGCGAAGGGAGCGCACTCTTACGAGCTGCGCTTCCAGGACGGGAGCACGCAGACGTATTTTTCGGACTTCTACCTCGGCGGCGCGGAGGCGGACGCAGAGCAAGTGCTCACCGTGTACGGCAGAGCGGAGGAGAGAGGGGACGTCACGGTCACCGCGATCGGTCCTTTCGGGGACAGGAGCGCTGAGAGCGTGACCGTGAAAGACGTGCATGTTCTCCCTTGCAAATACCGCAGGAAATTCGCACCGGAGATATGGTATTGATGAAGTTTGCGGATCTTAAAGGCTACATATTCGACCTCGATGGCACCTTGCTCGCCTCCACGGGATTGTGGTACGGCATTTACCGCAAGGCGCTCGCCCGTTTCGGCATAGAAATGCCGGACGATTACGTCGCGCACGTCAATCATCTGGACATCTCACGGGGCACGGCTTACACTGCGGAACGCTTCGGGCTGGCATGCGGCGCGGAAGGAGTGGCGAAGGTGTGGAGAGAGTATGCGGGCGACGCGTACGCCTCAGCGATCGAGATGACTCCGCACGCGAAGGAATTGATCTCCGCACTCGCCGCACGCGGCAAAAAGCTGGGCATCGCCACTGCTTTGGACGAGGACCTCGCGCGCGCGTGCCTTACAAGACACGGGGTGTGGGAGCTTTTCCCGGTGTTCGTGTCCGTGGGCGACGTGGGAAAGGACAAGAGCGCCCCCGACGTATATCTTACCGCGGCGGCGCGGTTGGGGCTGCTCCCGTCGGAGTGCGCCGTAGTCGAGGACGGCGCGGTGGGCGCGGAAACGGCTAAAAAGGCGGGATTTTTCTCTGCCGGAGTGACGGATCCGTATTCAGGCGCCGATCCGGCTCTCATGCGCCGCGTGTGCGACCGTCTGGAGAGCGACCTCGGCGGTTATCTCGCGGATTTCGAGTGAAAGGCGGCGCGTCCTCTCCCTGTTGACAGCCCGCGCTCCGTGCGGCTAAAATGGATGCCGGAGAGAGGGAGATGCCTGCAAAAGAGAAAGACAACGTGCCGTCCGTGACGGGCTTCATAGTGTTCGTTGCCGCCGCCGCGCTTTCGGTTTGGTTTTTCGTTTTATTCTTGTTGTCTTTTTCGTGGCGTGTGCTTGGCTGCGGCGCCCGAGCGCGAAGCGCGAAGGTTTGTGGTGCGGCGACAGCCGCACCACAATGCCTAAAAGCCGCACTTGTCTATGCCAAGCGCACGGCACGGTGCCAAACGGTTAATATATCGAAATTTATTATCGTTTCGCCTATAATTTTTCTTGACAGGATTAGTTCCATATAGTATTATGTATTCGTACTATATAGTATAAATAATTCCAGGAGACACTGTTATGAAAGAAATCAAGATCGCACAGGCACCCGTTTTCACTTCCCCCAATCCCATGACTTTTATCTGCTCCAAGAAGGCTGACGGGAAAACGAACATGGCAACGCTCGCTTTTTGGACGTATGCTTCCGCCAACCCCGGAAAAGTCGTGTTTTCATTGAACAAGGGCGCTTATACGCTGGAACTTCTTGCAAAGAATAAGGAAGTTGTCATTGCCATTCCAGGCGCTTCGCTTGCGGGCGCACTTATAGCATGCGGTACTTCTTCGGGCAGGGATACAGATAAAGTCGAAAAATTCGGCGTTGCTATGCAGAAAGTTGACGGCACGGAAATCGAAATTCCCGAAGAAATCCGTCTTGCCATTGTTGCAAGCGTTTGTGAAACTGTTGATGCGGACGACCATGTTCTGCATATCTGCAACGTAAAGAATGTTTATGCGGAAGAAAGCATCGAAGCCGTATTCGGTTGGAAGGGCTATGGCGAATTTGCCGCCGCGCAGAAAAAATAAATTATGGTGTTTCCCATCAGAGATAAGATCAAAAATCTGAATATCGTTATTGGCTGTCCGATTGGTTGCCGATATTGCTATGCGCGCAGCAACTGCCGCCGCTTTCATATCACGGACGACTTTTCCAAACCGCAGTTTTTTGAAAACAAACTTCGTTTATTCGATACAAAGGAGCCGAAAGTTTTTCTGCTCACGGGCATGAGCGACCTTGCATATTGGCAGTTCGACTGGACGGAAAAAGTATTTGAAAAGGCGGCGCAGACGCCGCACAATCAATACCTTTTTCTGACAAAGCGCCCCGAACGGCTGAATATACAGACCGATCTTGATAATCTCTGGTTCGGCGTGACCGTCACCTGTGCAGCGGAAAGAAAGCGCATAGAAATTTTAAGGCGAAATGTAAAAGCAAAACATTATCATGTCACGTTTGAGCCGCTCTCCGACGGCGTGGGAGAGGTCGATTTTTCGGGCATCGGTTGGACGGTCATCGGCACGGAAACGGGAAACTGCAAGGGAAAGATCCCTACAAAAAAGGAATGGGCGGACAATTTATGTATGCAGGCAAAGGCGCGGGGCGTTCCCGTCTTTATGAAAGAGGCGCTGGAAGGCATTATGCCTGCCGATAAAATGATACAGGAATTTCCAAAGGAGTTCGGGATATGAAGCAAAGACAAGGCGGATTTTTGATTTCCAAAATAAAACAGATCGGCGGGCGCAGGTTCGATAAGATATTGCAAGAAAAGAATATCGATGCTTTCAACGGCGCGCAGGGAAAAATTCTGTATGTACTCTGGCAGGGCGGAAAAATGACGGCGACGGAGATCTCAAAAAAAAGCGGCCTTGCAAAGACGACGCTCACCGCCATGCTCGCAAGAATGCAGGAACAGGGGCTTATCCGCATCGAAGAAAACGCAAACGACAGGCGCAGCGCACTTGTATGCCTGACTGAAAAAGCCGCCGCACTCAAAGATGAATACGACGGCGTGACAAAAGAGATCGAAGATATTTATTACAAAGGCTTTTCGGACGAGGAGATCGAACAATTTGAAAGCTATCTGAAACGCATCCTCAACAATCTTGGAGGCTGATATGGACGAAGTAAAGATACGCGATATACGGGTAAAAACCGTACTCACAAAATCAAACCTGCCCATAGCGGGATATTCCGTAAATCCCTATGTAGGCTGCACGCACGCCTGCAAGTATTGCTATGCCTGTTTTATGAAACGGTTTACGGGACACGACGAGCCGTGGGGAACCTTTCTCGACGTCAAACATTGGGAGCCGATCAAAACCCCGCAGAGGTACGACGGGCAAACGATGATCGTAGGCTCGGTCACGGACGCTTATAATCCGCAGGAGGAAATATTCCGCCGCACGCGCGCCTTTTTAGAGCAGATGCAGGGCAGCAGAATAAACCTTATTATCACCACCAAGTCAGATCTTGTGCTGCGCGACCTCGATTTGATAAAGACTTTCCCGTCTCCCCTTATAAGTTGGTCGATAAACACACTCGACGAAAATTTCAAGAACGATATGGACAGCGCTGTTTCCATAGAGCGCAGGATTGCGGCAATGAAAAAGTGTCACGAAGAAGGCATTCGAACGACCTGCTTTATATCGCCCATCTTCCCGGAAATTACCGAAGTGTTTGACATTATTGAAAAAATCAAGGACTTCTGCGACTATATCTGGCTGGAAAATCTGAATCTGCGCGGCAATTTCAAGGCAGACGTCATGAACTATATTGAGGAAAAGTATCCCCCTCTTTTGCCGCTGTACCGCGAAATCTATAACAAGAACGATATGACTTATTGGAAGGTATTAGACCAAAAGGTTGCGGACTATGCTCGCTCAAACGATTTTATGTATGTGATCGACGAAGAACCTTTCCTGCACAATCCCACAGGCAAACCCATCATTATAAATTTCTTTTATCATTCGCAGATAAAACAATCTGCTAAAAAATAATTGCAGTACCCGTCAAAACCCTTTTGCAACGAAAAATTGAATTTGATGTTGTAGCAATGCTTGATAAAAAGTGTCCATAAAAATATGTGACAGTAGCAGCACAGGATCTCTTTGTCGGGGAGCAGTTTCCGCGCGGCTTCCGTTTCTTTGGCTTGATCCATCGCACTGCCGAAAACCTCATTATCTTCACGCGGCTGGCGTATTTCATCATGATCGATAGAAAAAAAGGCGTCGAGCAAGGAAGCTCTTATGTTTTCGGCGGCGATTCAAGGTGGAAAAAGTACGTCGAATATAATATATTATGTATTTAATATACACACATCTGTCGCGATAAGTCAATGTTTTGCAAGAAAAATCGCAAAATAATAATATGTTATATACATAATATCGACTTTTCAGTGTATTTTTTACTCGCGAAAGCACGCCGAATATTATATTCGGCGTACTGTTTTCATTTGGCTTTTCCTGCGAAAAATACGCCGAAAAAAGGGCGGTTTTTCGCCCTTGGGAGGTAGGCATGAAAAGGAAGTTGTTTTTCATCATCGCGCTGGCGTGCTGCCTTGTCCTCGCAGTCGGCATCCTCGCCGCCTGCAACGACAGCGGCAGCTCCGGACAACAAACTCCGGGCGGTGAGGATCCCGGCACTGAAACTCCGGGAGATAATCCCGGCGGTGAAGATCCCGGAGATGAAACAGTAAGTTTCACTGTGACATTCGACACGCAGGGCGGCAGTGCGCTTGCGGACATTACGGTCGAGAACGGACAAGTCATAGGGGAGTTTACTCTTCCCACCAAGCAATGTTCGCGGCTTGTCGGCTTTGCGCTCGACACAGCCGGCGAGCAGATGTGGAATGTCCTGACCGACACAGTGAGCGCCAACATAACGCTGTATGCGATATGGGAAGACGCGCACACATGGGGTGAATGGGCTGACACCACGCCTGCTACATGCACGGAGAACGGCGAGCGTACCCGTGAATGTGAAGTGTGCGGTGTAACCGAAAGCGAGGTCATTCCTGCCTCTCACATTTGGGGTGAATGGACTGAAACAATTGCACCCGGTTGCGAAACCGAGGGAGAAAGATCTCACTCTTGCGAAGTGTGCGGCAAGACGGAGAATGAAGCAATCGACGCCCTCGGACATGATTACTCCGAAGAATACACCGAAGACGTCGCCCCGACATGCGAGAACCCCGGCAGCGAGTCGCGCCATTGCACTCGATGCGACGCTACGACGGACAGCAGAGATATAAACGCGCTCGGACACGACACAAGTAGTGTTGAATGGATCTCTGATTCCGAAAACCACTGGAAGATATGTGCTCGCTGCAATAATAAAACAGAAATGGCGGCGCATGATTTCGGAACAACAGGGATATGTGTCTGCGGAGTTATCGAGGATACTCCGCTTGGTGAGTTCACGTTCACATCGCTTAGCAACAATCGTTGGGAAGTGACCAAATATATTGGAACACGTTCGATAGTTGTGATTCCCTCTGAATATGAAGGCGGAGCAGTGACTAGTATCGGCAATGCTGCCTTCTTGGGTTGCACCGGCTTGACGTCCATCACCATCCCGGACAGTGTGACAAGTATAGGGGATTTTGCCTTCTCTGGTTGCAGCGGCTTGACCTCTATCACCATCCCTGACAGCGTGACGAGCATAGGGTGGTATGCCTTCTCTGGTTGCACCAGCTTGACGTCCGTGACCATCCCGGACAGCGTGACGAGCATAGGAATTGATGCCTTCTCTGGTTGCACCGGTTTGACGTCGATTGTTGTCGAAGAAGGAAATCCTGTATATCATAGCGATGGAAATTGTCTGATAGAAACCGCAAGCAAGACGCTGGTGGTGGGATGCAAGACAAGCGTAATACCGAACGACGGCAGCGTGACGAGCATAGGGAGTTCTGCCTTCTACGGTTGCAGCGGCTTGACGTCCGTGACCATCCCTGACAGCGTGACGAGCATAGGGGATTATGCCTTCCGAGGTTGCAGCGGCTTGACGTCCATCACCATTCCTGACAGCGTGACGAGCATAGGGGGGAGTGCCTTCGAGGGTTGCACCGGCTTGACGTCCGTGACCATCCCGGACAGCGTGACGAGCATAGGGAGTTCTGCCTTCTACGGTTGTAGTGGCTTGACATCAGTGACCATTCCAAATAGTGTGACGAGCATAGGGAATTATGCCTTCCAAAATTGTTATAAACTTATTGAGGTGCACAACAAGAGTTCGCTTAATATCACTGCGGGGAGTAGCGGAAACGGATACGTAGCTTATTATGCCAAGAACGTTTATACTGAAGAGGGCGGCTCATGGTTTACGGACACGGCGGACGGGTTCCGCTTCTTCTATGACGGAACAGACGGTTATCTGATGGGCTATTACGGTGAAGAAACGGCAATCACGCTTCCTGATGGATTTACTGCTTATGACGGCACGGAAGTGACGGAATATGCAATATATGATTATGCCTTCCGAGGTTGCAGCAGCTTGACGTCCGTGACCATCCCGGACAGCGTGACGAGCATAGGGAGTTCTGCCTTCTATGGTTGCACCGGCTTGACGGAAATATATTATACCGGCGATGTTGCGAGTTGGTGCGGAATATCGGGACTTGGCAACATAATGTCAAGCGGACGCACGCTTTACATTGGCGGTGAAGAAGTAGAAGGCGACCTTGTTATTCCCGACAGTGTGACGAGCATAGGGAGTTATGCCTTCCGAGGTTGCAGCGGCTTGACGTCCGTGACCATCCCGGACAGCGTGACGAGCATAGGGAGTTCTGCCTTCTATGGTTGCACCGGCTTGACGTCCATCACCATCCCGGACAGCGTGACGAGCATAGGGCATCAAGCCTTCTATGGTTGTTATAAACTCATCGAAGTGTACAACAAGAGTTCACTTGACATCACCGCAGGGAACAGTGGAAACGGATATGTGGCGTATTACGCAGAGAACGTTTATACCGAAGAGGGCGGCTCATGGTTTACGGACACGGCGGACGGGTTCCGCTTCTTCTATGACGGAACAGACGGTTATCTGATTGGCTATTACGGTGAAGAAACGGCACTCTCGCTTCCCGACGGTTTCACTGCCCATGACGGCACGAAAGTAGCGGAATATGCAATATATGATTATGCCTTCGAATATTGCACAGGCTTGACGTCCGTGACCATAGGGAACAGCGTGACGAGCATAGGGGGTTTTGCCTTCTCTGGTTGCAGCGGCTTGACCTCTATCACTATACCGGACAGCGTGACGAGCATAGGGAGCCGTGCCTTCTATAATTGCACGGGTTTGACGTCCGTGACCATAGGGAACGGCGTGACGAGCATAGGGGATTATGCCTTCAATAATTGCGGCGGCTTAGATGCTGTTTACATAACTGACCTTTCAGCATGGTGTGGAATATGGTTCCATGGCAATAGTGCAACTGCAAATCCTTTGTGTTATGCGCACAACTTGTATCTAAACGGCGAACTTGTGACAGACCTTGTCATTCCTGACGGCGTGACGAGCATAGGGGATTATGCCTTCTATAATTGCGCCGGCTTGACGTCCGTGACCATCCCGGACAGCGTGACGAGCATAGGGGAGTATGCCTTCCGAGGTTGCAGCGGCTTGACGTCCGTGACGTTTGAGAATACGTCCGGATGGTATCGAGCTTCAAGCAGCACGGCAACGAGCGGGACTTCGCTTTCGAGCAGCAGCCTATCAAATCCGTCCACGGCGGCAAGGTGGCTGACGTCTACATATGTTAGCTATTACTGGAAACGCAAGTAAACATTAACCTTTGTCGGAAATTTCCCGGCATGTTCTGGCAGTGGGGAAGGGCGCGGAGTGTTCCGCGCTCTTTCCTTTTATTACATGAAAATTACATCGCGGGGCAAATTGGCTCTTTACACGGGGCGCGGCGGTAATGTATAATGTTCTTACTTGGTTTACGCGTTTTTTTGCCCGCGGCGTTTTCCGTGGATCTCGGGGGCGGGCGGCGCGTCCATTCGGGTAAGGAGGATCTTATGAGCGACAACATCAACGGCGCCGAAGCTGCCGCCGCGGCGGAAGATACCGCAGCCATGACGGAACAGCCTGCCGCAGACGACGGCGGCGAGCCGAAAAAACCGCTGAAGCTCGATTACGCACAGACATTCAAGGTCGGTTTCGCATTCGCGATCATCATGATTTTCTGGACGGCATACGATTTCGTCGTGCCGCTGCTCCTCGAACACGCATACGGACTTTCCAACACCATCCGCGGCCTTATCATGGGACTTGACAACCTGCTGTCCCTCTTCATGCTGCCGCTGTTCGGCAAGCTGTCGGACAACGCGCACGGCAAGCTGGTGAAGAAGTTCGGCAGGCGCACGCCCTTCATCGTGATAGGCACGCTCGCGTCCGTGGTGCTGATGGTGTTTGTCCCGATCTCCACGCTCAACCAGCAAAAGACCGCCACGAACATCGAGAACGGCTATCTCGCCAGGCTCGACGAGGACGCGTTCATGGAGGAGCGGCTTTCCGAATTCCTCGATTGGGAGGGGAGCTACGCCGACATGAATTACATGGCGATGAACGGGTTCACTGCGGACGATTTCATGATGATCCGCTATGACGACAATTTCACCGCGACGAAGGCGTTCCTCGGCATGCTCGGCGCCACGACCTACAAGTACAACGGGACGGAAGTGGCTCTCGGCGATCTCGTGCCGGAGCTCGGTTACACCCTCAACGACTGGAACGGCGACGGTTCGCTCACTTACGACGACATCAGGATCGGCAACGAAAATTACGAGAAATACGCCGCTACGGGCATGAATACGTGGATCAGCGACCAGATCTACGACCAGGCGACCAACACTCCCGCGGGACACAAGAGCCTTGCGGTATATATGGTCATTCTGCTGCTTGTGCTCATCGCGATGGCGACGTTCCGTTCGCCGGCGGTCGCGCTCATGCCCGACGTCACGCCCAAGCCCCTCAGGTCGCAGGGCAACGCCGTCATCAATCTGTGCGGCGGCATAGGCGGAGCGATAGCCTTCCTCATATACACCGTCGTGCTCTTCGGCGAACGGCTGGAGAACTACGTCATTATCTTCGCTTCCGTCGCGGGCGGCATGCTGTTGCTGCTTGCCGGCTTCCTTGCGTTCGTGCGCGAGAAGAAAATGGTGCAGCGCTGCCACGAGATCTGCGAGGAATACGGCATCACGGACGATGAGGAGGAATCCTCTCCGGCAACGGACTCCTCGCCTGCCGACGGGGCAAGCGGAGAACTTGTCGGCGAAATGCGCGAGGCCGTCAAGGCAAAGACGCGCAAACTCCGCACTCCCAAAGAGTGGTGGGAGGCGAAGTCCGGGGCGGAGCGTTCGAGATTTGTCAGCTTCCTGCTCATCCTCGCGTCCATATTCATGTGGTTCATGGGTTACAACGCCGTGTCCAGCAATCTCTCCGTCTACACCACCAAGGCGCTCAACCTCGACGCGGGCGTGGCGTCCATCATCTCCGGCATATCGATGGGCATAAGCGCGATCGCGTTCATTCCCGTGGGCTATATGGCGGCGAAACTCGGCAGACGCAAGACGATCATGATAGGGCTCGCGCTGGCGATCATCAGCTTCCTGCTCATCTTCGCTTTCGTCAAGCCGGATTCCAACGCGCTCGTCCCTGCCGCGCTCTTCGCGCTGTTCTACCTGATCTCCGGCTTCGGACTCATAATCATCAACGTCAACACCCTGCCCATGGTCGTCGAGCTGTCTACAGACGCGACGGTAGGTCAGTACACCGGCTATTACTATGTGGCGACAATGTCCGCGCAGGCGGTGACGCCCATGTTCGCAGGCATGGTCATGGACGCTTTCGAAGATAAAGGGCTCTTCATATACAGCGCCATTTTCGTGGCGCTCTCCATCATCCTCATGGCGTTTGTCAAACACGGCGACAGCAAGCCCGTCGGCAAAGGCAAGAAACTCACCAAAGAGGAGAAGAGGCAGATTCGTTTGGAGTCCCTCGGCGACGCCGACTGAGAGGGCACTATTCGGCGATCTGCTTTGTCAGCCCCCATATTCAGACCTCTTACGTACGACAAGTACGCGGCGAGTCCTGAATATGGGGGCTTTCGCGCATCTCATCCGAATATTGCCCTCTCAGTTGACGTAAAAGCATATGCTTCGGGGCCCCCGCCGAATTTCTGTAAGAAATTTGGTGGGGTAAATTTTCGGGGTCCCCATCACAAAATCTTTGATTTCGTGATGGGGCAGATTGGCGATCTGCTTTGTCAGCCCCCCCATATTCAGACCTCTTACGTACGAGAAGTACGCCGCCGCGTTGCAACACGCGCTTAACTTCACAAACGCCGCCCGAAAATGGCGGCGTTGCATTTGCCTGCGCGCGGTTGCGCCTTTGCGCGTCGAGTAAATGCCGGGCGTTCACATGCTCCGCGTTTTGTGGGACAAAACTATCCACATGTTCACTCATTTCCTCTCCGCGGTGTTTTTATGGGGGGCTTTCGCGCATCTCATCCGAATATTGCCCTCTCAGTTGACGTGCACTTATTTGGAGCGTATTTGAGCATGACGTTCACTTGTTCGGAGCGTTCTTATACACGACGTGCGCTTTTTCGGGGCTGGAGCCGCCCAGCCAAAAAACACCCCGCAAAAAATCCTTGCAGATTTTTTGCGGGGACCCCGGACTTGCACATCGGACAGGGGCAGAGTGCCGAACCGAAGGTCCAGCGATTGTTACGCGCGCAGCGCGTCAATCGCGTCGGGCAAGATGTGCCGTACGCTAGCAATGCGCCATCTCTTCGCGAAGCGGGCGCATTGCAAGTGGCATAATTTGCGGCACCGCAGAGGCGCCGCAACGATGTCGCTCGTGCCCGAGCGCCGAAGGTGTCCCCCGAAATGGTGGGTTCCCTTTCAAGGGGGAACGATTTCGGGGGAAACCCGCAGGAAGGGGGGAAACAATATTTTTTATTATTTGGTCGCATACAAAAGCCCGTAGGGAAGGGGGGGCAACATTCCCCGCGGGACGTGAAGTTAGATTTGCCGGAGTCTCACGCACAACCCCGAAGCGGGGGAGGGGGATTAATATTCCCTCGCGAGACGTGAAGTAGGTTAAAGTTCGAGTTTTACACACACTCCGAAAGTAGGGCGCACATAAAGCAAAACGCGCAGAGGAACTCTGCGCATCTTGCTATGATAAGGGGGAAAATTATGAGCTGTTTTGTTGTAACCGGAGCTCGTTTGCTCTTGATTACAGTTGCATAATATCACCGCTCTTATGGTATGTCAAGCGTTTTTTGTAGAAAAAACAAAAATTTTTTTGAAAAGCTCTCAAAAACCTTACAAAAGTGCAAATCAAAATAATCGCAGTTAGGCTGTTTTGTTAAAAAATGCTTAAAATCCGCGCTCAAAAAAGGCATATCCGCGGACTGCAGGGCAGGATTTCTCCGTTCTGACGCGGTCGTTTCCGGACGACGCGGACTTTTGAAAAAAGTCGGATTTTGTCGTATCCGCGCGGGCCGTGCCGTGTGGCGCGGGAGCGGCGTCCGAAGATACGCCGCCGACATTCCGCCGCGTCCGGCAATACATAATTGCCGTACGGAGGTTAAACGGACATTAAACGCGGAGCGACTGCGGCGGACCGCGCTTGCTTGCGCGCGAGGGCGGCAAAGCCCGTTTTACTCCCGTACGGTGCGGCGGGGGACGGGCGGAAGCGCGTCACGGTATCGCGGCGCGGTGGAAGAGCGGGGGATAATTTCCCTTCGGCATTGACTTGCCGGGGCGGGGTGGTATAATTACGGTGAATACGGGTGCCGACGGACGCGCCGTCCGCGCTCGGCGCACGGACACGGGAGGAAGATATGAGCACGGGGTTTATTGCAACGGTGACGATAGCGTGCGTGCTGTTCGCCGTATTCATGGTTCTGCGCCTGACGGTCGCGTCCGGGAGCGCGTCGGGCGGAGTGGCGGCAATGTTCGCAAAGACGGCGGCGAGCCTCGGATTCATCGCCATAGCGATCGCCGGGCTGTACGAAGGGGCGGAGGATTTCCGTGCCGCGCTGTTCGTGCTTGCCGGGCTGGTGTTCGGGCTCATCGGCGACATTGTGCTCGACCTCAAGGTCGTGTATCTCGAAAAACCCGAAGAGGGCGTCTACCTTACGGGCGGCATGGTTTCCTTCGGCGTTGGGCACATCATGTATCTCACCGCAGTGTGTCTTTTTGTCGGAGAATTCGTGACGGGCGCGCTCATCGGCGGCTGCGTGGCGGTGGCGGCGGTGCTCGCGTGCGCAACGGTGTTCGGCGGCGCGAAGCTGATGAAGCTCGACTTCGGCAAATTCAGGATCCACTCCCTGCTGTACGCGTTCATCCTCATGTTCATGAGCGCGCTCTCCGTGGGTGTGTGCATTACGATGAACAGCTCCGACATGGCGCTTTTCGCCGCAGGCATGGTGCTCTTCCTGCTCTCGGATATCGTGCTCACGCAGATGTACTTCGGCGGCAAACCGCGCGACAAAGTGCTGTGCACCGTCAACCACACGCTGTATTACGCGGCGCAGATATGCATCGCCTGCTTCGTGTTTTTCATGTGAATTCCACTGAGGACAAAACGGCCAAATGCGGCGTTAAAACGCAATATTCGTCTGAATAAAGTGCCGATAATGCGGATTGAAACAAAAACGGCGTCCTTGAACGAAGGGGCGCCGTTTGTGTTGTTTTTGTGAGGGAATCGGGCTTTCCGCGCTCACGCCGCGCCGTTGAGGAACTTGATCGCGCTCTCCGCGGCGACCGCGCCGTCGGCGGCGGCGGTGACCACCTGCCGCAGAGTCTTTTTGCGCACGTCGCCCGCGGCGAAAACTCCGGGCAGGGAAGTGCGCATTTCGCTGTCGGTGACGATGTAGCCGCCGTCCAGTTCCACCCCTGTCAGACCTTCGGTGGCGGGCTTCTGTCCCACGGCGACGAACAGCCCGTTGACCGCGAGGGAGGAAGTGTCGCCTGATTTCACGTTCTTCAGCGTCACGGACTGCAGCTTTTTGTCCCCGTCGAGGGCGGTCACGACGGAGTCCCATACGATGTGCACGCCGCTTTTTTTCACCCTGTCCGCGAGTATGGCGTCCGCTCTGAGAGCGTCGCGGCGGTGTATGAGATAGACCTCGGAGGCGAATTTCTCAAGATAAAGCGCGTCCTCCACCGCCGTGTTGCCGCCGCCCACGACCGCAACGGGTTTGCCGCGGAAGAAGGCGCCGTCGCATGTGGCGCAGTAGGACACTCCGCCGCCCATGAGTTCGCTCTCGCGTTCTATGCCGAGAGTGCGGGGCAGCGCGCCCGTGGCGAGAATGACCGCGCGCGCTTCGAGGGTGCCGGAATACGCCGTGTCTACGCGCTTGACGTCGCCCTCCAGCGCGAGCGCGACGGGAGCGTCGAATACGAAACTTACGCCCAGCGCCTCGCACTGCGCCTGCATGAGGGACACCAGCTCGTAGCCGCTGACGGAGGCGAAGCCGGGATAATTTTCGATTTCCGCGGTGAGCGCCGCCTGACCGCCGACGGCTTTGGACTCCACGATGACGGCGTTAAGGCCGCCGCGCGCGGCGTATATTCCTGCGGTGAGCCCCGCGGGGCCCGCGCCGAGAATGATGAGATCGTACATACCGTTTACCTCTCGAAAGGGAAAATAAATCATAATCAGTATATCCCGAAACGTACGGATAAGTCAACTTATTCCGCATTGCGCTCCGCGACGGAACGCGTCCGTAACGCCGCGCGCGGCCGCGCGGACGGCGGGACGGAGCCGATTTTCGTGTGCGCGGGCGCAAAATCCTTTACAAAAACGGTGAAGTCACTTATAATGGTTACTCATAAGAGTTTATATACGGGTGCACGGGCGCGTGTCCGTGCCGAAAGGAAAGAATGAGTTATACCGATATTTCCGAGATCGTGCTGCACGGCGAGAAGTACGCCGGCACGAAGGTCAGAGTCGCGGGCTGGGTGCGTACCGCGCGCGACAGCAAGACGATGGCGTTCCTCGCGCTGAACGACGGCACGTCGCTCAAGCACCTGCAGATCGTCATCGACAAGTCGAAGTTTTCTTCCGATGAGCTTGCTCCGTGTCTGAAAAACGGGGTGTCCGTCGAAGCGGAGGGAGAAGTCGTCGCGGCGGTTGCCGCCGGCAGCGGATTCGAGATCAACGCCGAGGCTCTTTCCCTCATCGGGGACTGTCCTTCGGATTACCCTTTGCAGAAGAAGTACCACAGCATGGAATTTCTGCGCACCGTGCCGCATCTCAGAGTGCGCACCAACACGTTCAACGCCATGCTCCGCGTGAGGAGCAAGGTGAGTTTCGCGCTGCACCGCTTTTTCCAGGAGAGAGGGTACACCTACATCCACACTCCGATCATCACGGGCAGCGACTGCGAGGGCGCGGGGGAGATATTCCGCGTGACGACCAACGGCTACGAGGACGCGAAGACGGCGAAGGACGAGGCGGAATACATCGCGCGTGACTTTTTCCGCCGCAAAGCCGGGCTGACGGTGTCCGGACAGCTCGAAGGCGAAGTGGCGGCGATGGCTATGGGCAAGATCTACACTTTCGGTCCCACCTTCCGCGCGGAGAACAGCAACACGCCGCGTCACGCCGCGGAGTTCTGGCAGATAGAGCCGGAGGTGGCGTTCGCGAAGCTTCCCGACATCATAAAGATCGCGGAGAGCATGATCAAGTACGTCATAGGCGCGGTGCTTGACGAGTGCCCGGACGAGATAGACTTCTTCGAGAAGGCGTTCGAGAAGGGACTGCGCGCCAAGCTGGAAGCCGTGGTGTCGAGCGACTTCGCGGTGCTGGACTACACCGACGCGATAGAGCTGCTGAAAAAGGCGGACGAGAAGTTCGCCTATCCCGTGGAATGGGGGCTGGACCTTCAGACCGAACACGAGAGGTATCTCACCGAGAAAGTGCTGGGCAAGCCCGTATTCGTCACCAATTATCCCAAGAAGATCAAGAGCTTCTACATGAAGCAGAACCCCGACGGCAGGACCGTTGCGGCGACGGATCTGCTGGTGCCGGGAGTGGGCGAGATCATAGGCTGCAGCGAGCGCGAGGCGGACTACGACAAACTGCTCGAAGCCATGACCGAGAGAGGAATGAACCTCGACGACTACAAGGGGTATATGGAACTGCGCAAGTACGGCACCGTGCCGCACAGCGGATTCGGTCTGGGGCTGGAGCGCATACTCATGTATGTCACGGGCATAGGCAACATACGCGACGTGCAGCTTTACAGCCGCACGGCGGGCGACCTTATGGCATAAAGGAGAGAATATGTACGACCTGAAGATACCCGAAAACTACAAGCCGCGCATGAGCGTCCGCGAGACGGAGAAGGCGATCAAGTTCGTCAAGGACGCGTTCCAGCGCAATTTTGTGCGCAACTTCGGTTTCGAGCGCGTGTCCGCGCCCCTTTTCGTCGCGGCGCGCACGGGCGTCAACGACGACCTCAACGGCGTGGAGCGCGCGGTCAGTTTCGACGTGCTGGAGCAGGACGGCAGGACGGTGGAGATCGTCCATTCTCTCGCAAAATGGAAGCGCATGGCGCTGAAACGCTACGGTTTCAAGGGCGGCGAAGGGCTTTACACGGACATGAATGCCATACGCCGCGACGACAAGTGCGACAACGTGCACTCCATCTACGTCGATCAATGGGACTGGGAGATGGTCATCTCCAAGGAACAGCGTACTCCGGAGTTTCTTAAGATGGCGGTTTCGCGTATAGTCGGCGCGATAGTCGATACTCTGGAGGAAACGAAGAAGCATTTCCCCGTCATCGACCTCAAGCTCAGGCGCGAAGTGACCTTCGTGTCCGCGCAGGAGCTGCTGGACCGCTATCCGGATCTCACCGCGCACGAGAGGGAGACCGCCGCGACGAAGGAGTACGGCACGGTGTTCCTCACCGGTATAGGCGGCAAGCTGTCGAACGGAAAACCGCATGACGGCAGAGCGCCCGACTACGACGACTGGTCTTTGAACGGCGACATTCTGTTCCATGACGATATTCTCGGCGAGAGTCTGGAGATCTCGTCCATGGGCATAAGAGTGGACGCGGACAGCCTTGCGGCGCAGCTGAAAGCCGCCGGTGCGGAGGAGCGGCTTGCCTACGATTACCACAAAGAGGTGATGTCCGGCGAGCTTCCGCTCACCATAGGCGGAGGCATAGGGCAGTCGAGGCTGTGCATGCTGCTGTTGCAGAAGGCGCACATTGGCGAAGTGCAGGCGAGCCTGTGGCCGGACGAGATGAAAGAAAGATGCGAAAAGGCGGGCATACGCCTGCTTTGAGGGAGAGGATATGACTTACAGGACTCATACTTGCGGAGAGCTCCGCGAGAACAATATAGGCGAAACCGTCAGACTGTCGGGCTGGCTTGCCGGCACGCGCGACCTCGGTGCGGTGATATTCTTCGTGCTGCGCGACTTTTACGGCAGCACGCAGGCGGTCGCGTCGACGGAGGAGATGAAAGCACTCGTGCGGTCCATACCGCGCGAATCCACGGTGTCGGTGGAGGGCAAGGTCATCAGGCGCAGTTCCCCCAATCCCGACATGCCCACCGGCATGATAGAGATAGAGCCCGAAAAGGTGGAAGTGCTCGGCAGATGTTACGAGCAGCTGCCTTTCGAGATAGCGGCGTCCACGCAGTCGCGCGAGGATACGAGGCTGAAGTACCGTTTCCTCGATCTGCGCAATCCCGCGGTGAAGGACAAGATAGTGTTCCGCGCCAAGGTGGTCAGCTGGCTCAGACGCAAGATGACGGACATGGGATTCCTGGAGATCACCACGCCCATACTCACGAGTTCCTCCCCGGAAGGAGCGAGGGACTTCATCGTGCCTTCCCGTCTGCATCCCGGCAAGTTCTACGCGCTGCCGCAGGCTCCGCAGCAGTACAAGCAGCTGCTCATGGCGAGCGGTTTCGACAGATATTTCCAGATAGCGCCGTGTTTCCGCGACGAGGACGCGCGCGCAGACCGCAGTCCCGGCGAGTTCTATCAGTTGGACACCGAGATGTGTTTCGCCACCCAGGAGGACGTGTTCGCCGTCATGGAAGAGGTGCTGACCGGCGTATTCACCGAGTTCAGCAGCCGCAAGGTGGACAAAGGTCCTTACCGCAGGATAAAGTACGCCGACGCGATGCGCGACTACGGCACGGACAAGCCGGATCTGCGCAACCCGCTCGTCATCAGGGACGTCACGGACATTCTTAGCGGCAAAGCGCCTTTCTTCACCGCAGGCAAGACGATCAAAGCGGTCGCCGTGAGCGGCGCGTCCCCCACGCGCAAGTTCATAGACGGCGTCGCCGAGAAGTGCAGATCGAACGGCGCGGAGAATATGTATTGGTTCAAGACTGACGACAACGGCGGTCTTTCGGGCGGCATAGCCAAGTTCGCGGCGGAATGCGGGGACGCGCTCGCCGAGCGGCTCGCGCTCGCGCCCGGCGCGTTCGTCGCCCTCATTGCGGAGGAAAAGGACGCGGCAAAGCAAGCCGGTTTCCTGCGTACGGAGCTGGGCGTCGGACTGGATCTCATCGAAAAGGACGCGTTCCGCTTCTGCTGGATCGTGGACTTCCCGATGTACGAGTACGACGACGAGGGCAACCTCACCTTCTGCCACAATCCTTTCAGCATGCCGCAGGGCGGGCTGGAAGCGCTCAACACCATGGATCCTCTCGACATCCTCGCCTATCAGTACGACAGCGTCGTCAACGGCGTGGAGTTGAGTTCCGGCGCGGTGCGAAACCACGAGCCCGCCATCATGGAGCGTGCGTTCGAGATCGCGGGCTACGGCAAAGAGGTGATAGAGCAGAAGTTCTCCGCGCTCTACAATGCGTTCAAGTTCGGCGCGCCGCCGCACGCGGGTATAGCTCCCGGCGTGGACAGGATCGTCATGCTGCTCGCCGAAGAGCCTAACATCCGCGAGATCATCACCTTCCCCATGGACCGCAACGCGCGCGACATACTGATGGGCGCGCCGTCCGAAGTGACGGAGAAGCAGCTCAAAGACGTGCACATCAGGCTCGACCTCGGCGACGTGAAGGACGCCGACAAGGAATGAAACGTGAAAAACCGCGCGCCTGCGCGCCGCGGTTGTAAATTGCCGCGCAATCGGCTATAATATGTCCTGCAAATCCTGCCGGTCCTGTCGGACGGACGACTGTTGCGCGACGTTCCCGTTCCGGTACAGTCCTGTCGGACGGACGGCTGTTGCGTGACGTTCCTGTTCCGGTACAGTCCTGTCGGACGGACGGCTGTTGCGCGACGTTCCTGTTCCGGTACAGTCCTGTCGGACGGACGGCTGTTGCGTGACGTCGCGTTCAGGCGGCAGGGGGACATCGCCGTGCGTGACGGCGGCAGGGGAGTGCGCTTCGGCGCACGGCAACAAAACAAGCACAAAATCTCTCAGGAGAGTTTTATGAAAAGAAAGAAAGTCATCGCAATCGTCGCTCTCGCGCTGGTTCTGGCTCTCGCGGCAGGCGTGTTCGCCGCGTGCAACAGCTATGAATGGAACAGCATCGGCATGGGCGACTCATCCGCTTCCGTCGTGTCCAACGGCGGTTACTATGTCGAACAGGGCAAGTACGTCTACTTCATCAACGGTTATGTGGGCAGCGTGACCTCCAACGAATGGGGCGCCGCTTACAAGCAGAGCATCATGCGCGCCGAGCTCAACGAGGACGGTACGGTCAACAACGACACCGCTCAGGTGGTCGTGCCCCTCAGCATATACAACACCTATGCTTCCGGCGGTTTTGCGGTGTACGGCGACTGGATCTATTACGCCACGCCCAACACCGGCGCGGACACGTCCGGTACGGCTTCCACCACCCACACCGACTTCATGCGCACGCGCACGGACGGCGCGGTGACTCAGCGTATAGGTACGGTCAACAGCCGCAGCAGTCAGTATCTGTTCACCCCCACGCGCATTCTCTACATCACCGACAGTGCCACCGTGTATTACTTCGACTTCTCCGGCATGAGCACGAGCGACAGCGTGGACGACGGCAAGGGCGCGACGCAGGGCACTCTCATCGAGAACGCCACCGGCATCCAGTGGGGCTATGACGCCGACCGCGCCGCAGACGCGGGCGCGCAGGTGAGCGACTATATCTTCTATACCGAAACGCCCACCGGCGACGACAGCTACCGTCACTACAACAACCTCTGCGCCGTGAGATACGACGGGACGGACAGGCGCGTGCTCGCCACCTACGACACTTCGCTCGGAGAGGGTGACGGCGCCGCGAATTACGACAAAGTGTTCACCTACGCGCTGTCCGACATCTACTACGAGTCCGACAGCACCGTGACGCTCTACTACACCAAATCCATTTACGAGAACGGCAGCTCCACGTCCACGGGGCTTTACGCCAACACTTTCGACCTTACCGAGGGCTTCTCGGTGGAGGATGAAGTCAAGCTCGCGGAGTCCGCGCCTAGCGCGTTCTTCCCCCTCGGCATGGACGGCGGCATTCTCGCCACAGTCAACGACAAGGTCTATCTCGTGAACGACTCCACCGACGGTTATATCGACGACGGCGATAACGCCAACCTGGTCATCAACGCGGGCGAGGCGGTCACCGTACAGGCTGTCATAGGCGGTTACGTCTACTACCTCGACAAGGCCGGCACCGCGCTTTACCGCATCAATCTCGATCCCGCCGAGGGCGACAGCGTCAACGTAAAGACGGTCATCGCCTCCGGAGTCAAGAGCGACTGGCTCGCACTCGATTTCGCGGGCGACAGGCTGGTGTTCATCAACACCGACGACTATAATTACCTTCATTATGTCGATCTCGGAAGCGGTTCTTTCGAGAGCAAAATGATGGGCAAAATGACCGCGGAGGACGCGGAAGCAAAGGCGGAAGCGGAAAAAGAGGAAGAAACCGCAGCATAACGCCGGATCGTGGAAAAAGGCGGCAAAGACCGCCTTTTTCGTTTATGCCGGACAGGATGTGCGCGGCTTCATCCGGCAGGGCAAGAGCCGCAGGAGGAGGAAAGTGGCAACTGCATTCGTAACGGGTGGAAGCAGAGGGATAGGTGCCGCGATAGTGCGCGCGCTCGCGCCGCGCTGCAACGTGGCGTTTTCTTACCGCTCCTCCGAGCGTGAGGCGCGCGCCCTCGAAGAGGAGCTGGCGGCATACGGCGGAGTGAAAGCGTTCTTCTGCGACGTGTCGGACGCGGAGTCCGTGAGGGCGGCGGAGCGTGCGGTGAGAGAGAGATTCGGCGGAGCGGACATGCTGGTCAACTGCGCCGGGGTGTCCTCGCGCGGACTCTTTCAGGACATCGCCGACGCGGAGTGGCGGCGGACGTTTGACGTCAACTGCGACGGGGCGTTCTACGTCACGCGCGCGTTTTTGCCTTATATGATAGAGAAAAAACGCGGAAGCATAGTCAACGTGTCCTCGGTGTGGGGAGTCGTGGGCGGCGCGTGCGAGGCGGCGTACTCCGCTTCCAAGGCGGCGCTCGTCGGCATGACGCTCGCGCTTGCCAAGGAGGTTGCTCCGAGCGGCGTCACCGTCAACGCCGTGGCTCCCGGAGCCGTGGACACCGATATGATGAAGTGTTACTCCGCGGCGGAACTCGAAGAGATCTGCGCCGGCATTCCTCTCGGCAGAATGGCGCGTCCCGACGAGATAGCTTCCGCGGTCGTGTTTTTGCTGGAGCACGGTTACGTCACCGGTCAGGTGCTGACGGTGGACGGCGGGTTCACGGCGTGAGGAGGGTGTATGGGCGGCGATAACGATTATATTGTCGCGCGCGCGGAAAGAGAGGACGCGCAGGACGAACGTCCCGGCGCCGCCGCGGACGGCGCGGAGGACGCACGCGCCGCAGAGAAGGAGAGAGTGAACAGGTTCTGCGAGGAGCTTTCCGCATCTCTGTCCGACTACGCGGACGGACTCACCTCGACCGTAGAAGAAACGGCTTGCGCGAGAAAACTCCGCGACGAACTTTCTCCCTACGCCGTGACGCGCCTTGAGGCCTTCCGCACATCGCCGTACGCCGGCAGGAACTGCTGCGGACTGCTCGGCGCGGTCTACGCTCTTGCCGCGGTCTTTTATTTCGTATCCTTCGGCGGCAGCCGCGCGGACGGGGTGATCCTCGTGCTGGTGGCGCTGGGCATATTCGTATGCGGCGGCGTCGCCGCGGGAGCGGCTTTCCTCGGAGCGGAAAAGGCGGTGAAATGCCTGTATCCCAAGAAGGTTTCCTACAACGTATTCAGCGAAAACATGCCTCTCAAAAAACAGCAGGGGAACAAGCTAGTCGTCATCGCGTCCAACCACGACGCGTCGCCGGGCTCGTATTTCGTCAATTTTTCGCTGGTGCGTAAGGTCGTTTTTACGGTCGTTCCCGTATCGGCGGTATTGTTTGTGATGTTCTGTCTGGTCAAGATATTCGTCGGTTCGGACACGGTGGCGAAGATCACCTCCCTCAGCGTGATCCCGTTCATCAACGCGCTTGCGGGCATCTCCGCGCTCGTGCTGCATTTCTCGCCCTTCCAGCGTCACGCGCGCGAGAACAACGGCGTTGCGACCTCCGTTTCCGCCGCGGTCTACCGCAGGCTTCTTGCGTCGCCGGAGCTGCTGCCGGAGGGAACGAGAGTGTGTTTCGTGTCCTTCGGCGGCGAGAATTCCGCCCACGCCGGCTCCCGCGCGTTTGCGGCGGCGCACCCCGAAACGAAGGGCGCGCTCGCGCTCGTCATAGGAGATATACAAAGCTCCGCGACCGCGCTCGTCAAAAAGGACGCTCTCAGGGGGATAGAGTTCTCGCACTCCGCGCAGGAGGCGCTTTTCGGCGCGGTGGAGGACACGGGCGTGCCGTGCCTGCTCCCTCCCTGCGACGGACTGAAGAGCAAACTCAACGCGCTCCACGGATATTCCGCCGACGCGCTGGCGGGCACGGGCTGCGAGTGCGCCGTGTTCGTCGCCAAGGACTACGGCGGCAAGGGGGAGGACTTCAGGAGCAAGGACGCTTCGGGACTTTTCGAGCTTGCGCTCGGTACGATAGTGAAAATGGCATGGAAACGGGAGGAGAAGAACGATGATTGACCTGTTCCGCGACGGTACGGAGTACCGCCGCATGACGGCTGCCGACCGCGAAGAAGAGAGAAAGGCGGCGGAGTCAGCCGCGGCGGAGAACGGTGCGGAAGTTGCCGTAAATGAACACAACAGGGACTTGAACGGCGAAAAAGGCGCGATAAAACCCGAATTTTCGTGGAAATTCGTTTTTTATATTCTGAAGAAGGGTTTTGTGCGCTACTTTATAGACGCGTTCACCGGCATGTCGCAGGGGCTGTTCTGCACCCTCATCGCCGGTACGATACTCGGTCAGATAGGCACATGGATCTCGTCCGCCGGCACGGATGCGGGCGTAGTGATAGGGAGCGCGGTGACGGCAGTGGCGAATATAGCCAAAATGCTCATGGGCGCAGGCATAGGCATAGGTATCGCGCACGCGCTCAAAGCGCCCAAACTCGTCATGTTTACCGCCGCGGTGGCGGGACTTGTCGGCGCGTTCGCGGACGCGATAACGGACGGCTTTTCGGGGGCGTTCCTCACGTCGTCGGTGGCGGACGTGCTCGGCGGCATCGCGCCTGCCGCGCCCGGCAACCCCATAGGCGCGTATGTGGTGTCCGTGCTCGCGGTGGAACTCGGCAGGCTGGTCGCGGGCAGGACGAAAGTTGACATCGTGGTGGTGCCTCTGGTCATGTTCGTCGTGTGCCTTTTCGCCGTGTGGGCGGCGTGGCCGTTCATCGAGCTGGTCAATCTTATAGGCGAGGGTGTTGCGCTTGCGACGGCGGCGACTCCCGCCGTCATGGGCATAGTCATAGCGGTGGTCATGGGCATACTGCTCACTCTCCCGACGTCCTCGGCGGCGATATGGCTCGCGGTGGCGTCCCCCGTGGTCGCGGCGTATGCCGCCGGGGAAGTAAGTTTCGCGACATACGACGCCATACTCCTTGCGGGCGGAGCGTCCATGGTGGGCTGCGCCGCGCACATGGTGGGCTTCGCGGTGCAGTCTTTCCGCGAGAACAAGTGGGGCGGACTCATCGCGCAGGGGATAGGCACCAGCATGCTGCAGATCCCCAACCTCATGCGCCGTCCCCAGATCATGGTGCCGCCCATCGTCGCCAGCGCGATAGTGGGCCCTCTCTCCACATGCGTGTTCGGCTTGAGGTGCAACGCCGTCGGCGGCGGCATGGGCACTTCGGGACTGGTCGGCATTTTCGGCGCGATAGACGCATACGCCGAGGTCGGCATGCCGGACGAGGTAATGCTCGCGCTCGGCATAGTCATGTGCTGTTTCGTCATTCCGGCCGTGGTGTGCCTCGCCTTGTCCGAGATAATGCGCAGACTCGGCTGGATAAAGTTCGGCGATCAGTCGCTCGGCGTTTGACCTTGCGAACGGTCGTTGCGCACTTCCGCAGGGGATACCGTTCCGACTGCACGCTTCTCTCCGGAGGTCGTGCCGGGAGCGGGCGGAAGCCGCCCGAAAGGCTTTTTACCGCCCCACATACCGTGCGGCCGCGGCGGTAAAGAATGATGAAAGTAAAAGTTAAAGGCGCTTGACTAATCGGGAAGTATCGTTTATATTATATGAAAAATAATATAGGAATGCGGGAACAGCGGCTTCGGGAACAGACGGGGACGCTGTTTGCGCGGAATAAGCGCAGCGGCTGCGGAGTACAGCCGGCGGGAGGCGGAATATGAAAAAAAACATAGAAAAGATACTTGCGTCCGCAGGTTTGATCATTGCCCTCGTGCTGATCGTCATCCTCATCGTCACCGCATTCGGCGGCATCGAGCAGTCCGAGTTTGACAATCAGCTCGTGCGCGGACTGGTCATCACGCTCAGTGTGCTTTATCTCGTTCTCGCGGTCAGCTCGCTCACGATGCTGTTCCTGGGCAGCGACGCGGTGCGCGAGATAACCCTGCGCAGCGAGCAGGGCGGCAGCTGCAAGGCGACTCTCGGCGTCATCCGCAGGCTCGTGAAGGAAACATTCTACGGGCTTGAAGGCGTCAAGACCGGCAAAGTCACGCTCATCGTCAACGAATACGGCGTCAAACTGAAGGTCGCGGTGCGCATCACCGACCGCGACGTGTTCGAGACGGAAACTTATCTCAGGACGCTGCTCGAAGAGGTGTTCAAGGGCGCGTTGGGGTTCAAATTCCACGCCATAGAGTTCAAGATCGTGTCCCTGCAGGCGCGGTTCAAGCCCGACAAGGACAAGGTGGACGCCGCCGTCGCCGAGAAGGTGGCGGAGCACACCGCAAATTACGCCGTAGTGCCCAATTCGGTGGAGCAGACTTCTTTCGGCGGAGACGCCGCGGAGGAGCAGACTTCGACAGAGACGGAAGAGGGTGCGGCGGAGGCCGCGGGCGCGGAGAGCACCGCCGCCGAGGCGGACGCTGGTGCGGAGAGCGCGGCTTTGTCCGGAATCTCCGGCGGCGCGGCCGAAGAGGAGAGCGTCGAGGACGAATACGAACAAGTCGCGGACGGAGAAGAGGAGATCTCTCCGGAAGCGGACGAATATGATGAGGAAGAAAAATCAACGGAGGAGAAGGCAGAGGCGGACGCCGAAGCCGAAGACGAGAAATGAACGAAGTTTATCTCACCCGCGCAGGGCTCGAAGATCTGAAACGCAGGCATGAGGACCTGGTCGTCAACAAGCGCAAGGAAGTTGCGGAGAGGATAAAGATCGCGCGCGAGTTCGGAGATCTCAGCGAAAACGCGGAATACGACTCCGCCAAGGAAGAGCAGAGTTTCGTGGAGTCCGAGATCAAGGACCTCGAAGAGAAGATACAGAATGCCGTCATCATCGAAGAGGACGGGCTCAGCAAGCACGAAGTGTCGCTGGGCAGCACGGTCGTCGTGGCGTTCCTCATCGGCGACGAAGAGGACGAGGACGAGGAATATCAGATCGTCGGTACGACGGAAGCGGACGCGGCAAACAACCGCATCAGCAACGAGTCGCCTCTGGGCAAGGCCCTCATAGGCGGCAAGAAGGGCGATGTGGTGGAAATGACCGCGCCGGGCGGAAACACCATCAGATACAGGATCAAAGAGATCAAGTGAGCGAAAGAATGAAGGAAATGACACCCGAAAACGCCGCGCCGCAGCAGGACGTAAGCGAAGTCCGCAAGGTAAGGCTGGCAAAGCTCGCCGCGCTGACCGCGGAGGGCAGGGATCCGTTTGAGATCACCACATACGACCGCACCGCGACCGCGGGCGGTATCCGCGCGGATTACGACGCGTACGAGGACAAGGACGTGTCCGTTGCGGGCAGGCTCATGTCCAAACGCGTCATGGGCAAGGCGAGTTTCGGTCATATCGCGGACGGCGACGGCGAGCTGCAGCTCTATTTCAGCCGCGACGACATGGGCGCGGAGAACTATCAGGAGTTCAAGAAGCTGGACGTCGGCGACATCATCGGCGTGAAGGGCAAGGTGTTCAGGACAAAGACGGGCGAGATCACCGTGCATGTGAAAGAGTACACTTTGCTGGTCAAGTCCCTTCTGCCGCTGCCCGAAAAGTATCACGGACTGAAGGATCCGGAGCTAAGATACCGTCAGAGGTATGTGGATCTCATCTCCAATCCCGGAGTGAAGGAGATCTTCGTCAAGCGCAGCAAGATCGTGTCCGCCATACGCGAATATCTGGACAGGCAGGGCTTCTACGAAGTGGAAACGCCCGTGCTCGGCACGCTCGCGGGCGGCGCGAACGCGCGTCCTTTCATCACTCACCACAACACGCTCGACGTGGATATGTATCTGCGCATCGCTACGGAACTCAACCTCAAACGCTGCATAGTGGGCGGCTTCGACAAGGTGTACGAGGTGGGCAGGATCTTCCGCAACGAGGGCATGGATCCCAAGCATAATCCGGAGTTCACCACCGTGGAGGTCTATCAGGCGTACACCGATTACAACGGCATGATGGATCTTACGGAGAACCTTATCCGCCATTGTGCGATGAAGGCGTGCGGTACGCTCGACATCACCTATCAGGGCGAAAAACTGTCGTTTGCCGGTCCGTGGGAGCGACTCCCCATGACGGAGGCGGTGAAGAGATACGGCGGCATGGATTTCGATTCCGAGCCGCTCGGCGCACTCATCGCGAAAGCCAACGCCAAGGGGCTGGAACTGCCCGCGGATACGACCTGGGGCAAGGCGCTGTACGAGGTGTTCGACAACTTCGTCGAGGACAAGCTCACGGGGCCGGTGTTCATCACCGACTATCCCGTCGAGGTGAGTCCGCTTGCCAAGAAGAAGCCGACCGATCATCGCCTGACGGAGAGGTTCGAGCTGTTCATCGCGTGCAAGGAGCTTGCGAACGCGTTCAGCGAACTCAACGATCCCATCGATCAGCGCGAGCGTTTCGCGGCGCAGATGGAGGCGAAGGCGAAGGGCGACGAGGAAGCGCAACCCTACGACGAGGATTTCATCACCGCACTGGAGTACGGCATGCCTCCCACCGGCGGCATGGGCATGGGCGTGGACAGACTGGTCATGCTGCTCACGGACAGTTACACCATACGCGAAGTGCTGCTGTTCCCCACCATGAAGCCGCGCGCGTGATACGGTATCCGCGCGTGATATAATACTTCCTACGGAGATACAAACGCTTGACACATTTGCCGCGCACAGCATATAATGCAGCTACGACGAAAGGGAGTAGTTTAATGCCATTGTCAACATCATGGAGCGTATGTTCCTGGCACGGCAGCCCCTCCGGGGTTACAAGACTTTTGCACAGCAAAAGTCTTTTTTGTTAACGCGGAAGGGGATGGCACGCCGCCGAGCCTGTGCGGACGACGTTCCGCGAACGGCCGCCGCGTAGCTCCCGCTGCGCAAATGCGTCCTGGACAATATATAATATGCGCGTGCGCACCGTGCGCGCGTGAGCAAGGAATACGGATCGGACGGCGCGTACCGCGAAACCGCCGCACGATGAAGAAACCGTCAAAAACCGCTTCATGCGGCTGAAATAAGGAGACTGTATGGGAATCTTTCACAAGAAGTCCGCGCAGGACGAACGGGCGGCGCAGCCGGCGGAAGCCGCACCCGGTCCCGTTTACCACGACAAGACCGCGGACGAGGTTCTTCAGGCACTGTCCGCCACGGAAGAGGGACTCTCTTCCGCCGAGGCGGAGAAGCGCGCCGCCGAGTACGGCAAGAACGCGCTCAAAGAGGCTAAGAAAAAGAGCCTCGCAGTCAAATTCCTCGAGCAGTTCAAGGACGTCATGATCATCGTCCTCATCGTGGCTGCCGTGGTGTCGGCGGTCATCGCGATCGTGCAGGAAGAGCCTTCCGAACTCATCGACGCGGGCGTCATTCTGCTCATCGTCATCCTCAACGCCGTCATAGGCGTGGTGCAGGAGAACAAGGCGGAAAACGCAATGGAAGCCTTGAAAAACATGAACAAGGCTTTCTCCAAAGTGCTGCGCGACGGCGAGTGGAAACATCTCGCCAGCGAGGAGATAGTACCCGGCGACATCGTCAAGCTGGAAGCCGGCGACATCGTCCCCGCGGACCTCAGGCTGCTTACCTCCGCGTCGCTCAAGATAGAGGAGGCGGCGCTCACCGGCGAGTCCGTACCCGCGGAAAAAGACGCGGAAAAGACCGTCGCCGCCGACGCGCCTCTCGGCGACCGCTCGGATATGGCGTATTCCGGAGGCACGGTCGCGTACGGCAGAGGCACGGGCGTCGTCACGCATACGGGCATGAACACCGAGGTTGGCAAGATAGCCACCATGCTCACGGACGGCTCGCAGCAGACTTCGCCGCTGCAGAAACAGCTCGGCAAGACCGCGAAACTGCTCAGCATACTCGTGCTTGCCGTGGCGGCGGTCATATTCATAGTGCAGGCGGTGCGCGAACCCGGCAACATCATGGAGTCGTTCATGACCGCCGTCGCCATCGCGGTGGCGGCGATCCCGGAGGGACTGCCCGCCGTCGTTACCATCGTGCTCGCGATCGGCGTGCAGCGCATGTCCAAGCGCAACGCCATAGTCAAGAACCTGCCTTCCGTCGAGACTCTCGGCTGCTGCGAAGTGATATGTTCCGACAAAACGGGCACTTTAACCCTCAATCAGATGACCGTAAAAGGCTATTATCTGCCGGATTGCGGATTTAAGTCGGTCGACGAAGAGAGTGCGTCGGACGGGGAGGACTTCCGGACGTTCCTGCGCGCGATGGCACTTTGCAACGACACCGAAAAGACGTCCGAGGGGCTTACGGGCGATCCCACCGAGACCGCGCTCGTGCAGTATGCCGAGGACTGCGGCTGCGACTACCGCGAGCTCACCGCGGAATATCCCCGCGTGGACGAAGTCCCCTTCGACAGCGTGCGCAAGCTCATGACCACCGTCAACGAGCACGACGGCGTGAGAGAGGCATACGTCAAGGGCGCGCCTGATATGCTCCTGCCGCGCTGCGTTTCGATAATGGCGGGCGAAGAAGTCCGTCCCATGACCGAAAAGGACGTCGAGGAGATCAAGAAGGCGAACTCCCGTATGGCGAAGAAAGCGCTCCGCGTCCTCGGCGTCGCAGTCAAGAGCGGCGATCTCGAACGCGGGAGCCTTGAGAGCGAACTCGTGTTCGTGGGACTGGTCGGCATGATAGATCCTCCGAGAGCGGAGGTGAAAGAGGCGGTGCGCGTGTGCAAGGAAGCCGGCATGCGCCCCATAATGATAACGGGCGACCACATCGACACCGCGTCCGCCATCGCCGCGGAGATCGGTATCCTGCGCGAGGGCGACAAGGTCATTCTCGGCGCGGATCTGGACAAGATGTCGGACGATGAGTTCCGCGACACCATAGAGCAGTACTCCGTGTTCGCACGAGTCAGCCCCGAAAACAAGGTGCGCATCGTCACCACCTATCAGGGCAAGGGCAAGGTGGTCGCCATGACGGGCGACGGCGTCAACGACGCGCCGTCCATCAAGCGCGCGGACATCGGCATCGGCATGGGCATCACGGGTACGGACGTCAGCAAGGGCGCGGCGGACCTCGTGCTTGCGGACGACAACTTCGCCACCATCATAGGAGCGGTGGAAGAGGGCAGGAAGATCTTCGCCAACATCAAGAAGGCGATACAGTTCCTGCTGTCGGCAAACATCGCCGAGGTGCTGTGCCTGTTCATCGCCACCATGATGAACATCCCGTTCCTCACTCCGCTCATGATCCTTTGGATCAATCTCGTCACGGACAGCCTCCCCGCGCTCTCCCTTGGCATGGAAGAGGCGGAAAGCGACGTCATGAAGAAGAAACCGCGCAAGTCCAACGCGAGCCTCTTCGCGGGCAGGACGGGTGTGGACATCGTCATCCAGGGCATCATCCAGACCGGACTCGTCATGGCGGCATTCTTTATCGGCACCAATATCTTCGAGGCCATGGACGGAGCGCGCCACGAAGAGGCGATGACGATGGCGTTCGTCAGCCTTGCGCTCATACAGCTGTTCCATTCCTTCTCCATGCGCTCGCAGGATCACAGCATCCTCAACCGCAAGCTGTTCGCCAACAAGTACATCAACCTGAGCTTCCTCATCGGCGTGGCGCTCACCGTGTTCATAGTGGTTGTGCCCGGCGTCAATACGGCGTTCGGCACCGTAATGATCAACGGTGTGGAATGGGCGATCTCCATCGCCGTGGCGTTCGCCGTGATCCCGTGTGTGGAGATCTACAAGCTCATCGTGCGGCTCATACAGAAGCACAGAGCGAAGAAAGCGGCTTCCGCAGAAGCGTCTCCCGCTTCGAGCCTGTGACGCATCCGCGGAAAACGTCGCGAGCGACAAGAGTTCAACAATGCGGAAACGGCGGCATCTGCCGCCGTTTTGCTTGCAACAGTCCGGGGTGCGGGGGATAATCTCCCGCAAGGATTGCGTTTCGCCGGATATTGTATTATAATTGTCTAACCACCGTACACAAGAGGTAATTATGGCGGATTTTGACATCGAACTCGTAGGAAAGATAGGCTCCATGGCTCTCATAGACAGAGAGTATCAGGACATGAACTACAACATCATAGCACGCCTTTCGCGCGAACTTCGCCCCGGATACATCTGGGTGACTTCGGGTGCGACGGAGATAGGCAGGCTGGACTACATCAAGCGCACAGGCAGGGAACTCCGCGGTACGGACGAGGAGAACAAGACCGACTATTCCGCGCAGGGGCAGTCCATACTCATGCAGACGTACAGACAGTTCATCGACAGCCGTTTCAGCGTGAGGCAGATCCTTGTCGAGCACCAGCACTTCAACGACGAGGAAAAGCGCGCGCACCTCTACGACATGCTGTGCCGCTGTCCGGGGCAGAACGCCATACCGATCGTCAATTACAACGATCCCGTGAGCTATGAGGAGAACAGGAAGCACGAGATAGGCAGGATCCTCGCCGAGCGCGGCCGCGCCATAGAATGCGTGGACAACGACGAAACGGCGAGCCAGATCGCGTGCCTCGTCAAGTGCAAGACGCTGCTCATTCTCACCACCACCGCCGGGATATATGCCGACCCCGAAGACGAGAGCACCCTGGTCACGCGCGTGAGCGGCAAGGACGTGTACGAACTCATAGAAAACGTGGAGGAACTGCAGTCCCACTGCGAGGGAGCGTCCAGGAAGGGAGCGCACGGCGCGAAGGCGAAACTCGAATACATCAAAGAGCCGCTGAAGAACGGCACTACCGTCATAATAGGAAGCAGCCGCTACGGCATACAGCAGCTGCTGGACGGCTCCGTTCCCTGCACGCGTATAGGATTGTAAGCAGGCCGCGCGGAACAGGTGCGCGCCGTCCGTCCGCCGGGCGGGAACGGCACCGCCCCGCGGTTTCCGTCAGATCGGAATCGCAGGTAAAAACGGATAAAATTGCAAAAACGCGCGTTTACCGCGCGTTTTTGCATGTTTAACTCCTGATTGTTACTTTTTCATTGCCGCCTGCAATTCGTCTTTCAACGATTCGTACTCCGATTCGGAAAGGTTGGACGCGTAGATCTTCGCGTGTATGCGCGCAAGGCGGAGGAGTTCGCCGTCGCCCATTGCGGCGAGCTGTGCCACGGGTACCGGCTTCGAGGTGCGCGCCATGAGGTCGGCGAGCAGCACGAGAGCCTTGAACTTCTGTTCGGACACTTTCAGTTCGGAGGCGGCGAGGGCAAGTTCCGCGCCGCTCATGCCGGACACGAGCTCGCAGCCGGCGACGCGTCGCTCGTACACTTCTATGAATTCGGGCGTGATCCTGCCGAGCACATATTCCGCTATGCCGCACGTTGCGGAGTCGGAAGAGGGCGCGCAGCCGGTTTCGGGAGCTCTTTCGGAGCCGTTCGCTCCGCCGCGGAAGCGCGGTTCGGGGGCGCGGTTACCTCCTTCGCCGTAGGGGCAGGGGCGCAGGCCGCCGTTTTCGCCGGAGGGAGTTTCGCCTCCGCGGCGGTGTCCGCCGCCGTGTCCCCTATGAGGACGCGGGGGCTTTCCGGGATTTTCGTCCGCGCCGTCTTCGGGGGCGGGCAGATCCGTGTCGCCGGGAAGGGTGAAGGAAGGGTCGGTCTCCGCCTCGCCGGGAGAGGGAAACACGGCGTTTTCCACGGGAGTCTCCGCGGAGCAGACGGACGGAGCGTCGGACGCCATCGCGCCTCCCGCCGCGGGAAGAACGAGCGCAGCCAGTGCAACAGAGAGTATTGCGGATCTTATCATAACTTATCTCCTTTCTGTTTTTCCGCGCGTGCCGTCGGGCGGTTCCGCGCGGTTTAGGGTAGTGTGAGCGTACCGAAAGGAAATATACGCGGAAACCGTTTCCTCGAAATCGTTAATTTATGAACTTTTTTTTCCGCGCCCTATTGAAAAGAGGAATTTTTGATGTTATACTCGACTCGTTAAGGAGGAATGCCTATGCAGAAAGAAAAACTCGATTTTTTGACTGCCAAAGCGCGCAAACTCCGTGACGACGCGATAGAGATCATAGGTCACTTCGGCGTCGGACACATCGGAGGCACGATGTCCGTGATGGACGCTCTGACGGTCATTTACTACGACAAAGCAAACGTCGATCCCAAGAACCCCAGAAAGCAGGACCGCGACCGCGTGATCATGTCCAAAGGTCATGCGGGCCCCGCGATGTACGCCGTGCTGTGCGACCTCGGTTATTTCCCCAAAGAGTGGATGACCACGCTCAATCAGAACGGCACCAATCTTCCGTCCCACTGCGACATGAACAAGACCCCCGGCATCGACATGACGGCGGGCTCGTTGGGACAGGGGCTGTCCGCTGCGGTCGGCATGGCGATCGCGGCCAAGATCGACCGCAATCCCGCGACGATATACTGCTTCATCGGCGACGGCGAGAGCCAGGAAGGGCAGATCTGGGAGGCGAGCATGTTCGCCGGATCCAGGAAGCTCGACAATCTCATCGTGCTGCTCGACAGCAACCGAATGCAGCTTGACGGACCGGTGGAGAGCATCAACGGGCTCGAGCCGATCGCGGACAAGTGGAAGGCGTTCAACTTCTTCGTGCAGGACATCGACGGACACGACCTTTCCGCCATCTCTGACGCGATCGACGCGGCGAAGGCGCAGCACGACAAGCCTTCCATGATCATTCTGCGCACCGTCAAGGGCAAGGGCGCGTCCTTCACCGAGGGTGTAGCCAACTGCCACAGCATGTCCGTACCCGAAGAGGTATGGAGAAAGGAAACGGGGAGGTACGAATAATGACCGACGAAAAAGAAATCAGGCAAGTAATGGCAGCCGGACTCGTCGAAGCGGCGAAGAAGGATGACAGGATCGTCGTGCTCGACGCCGACCTCATGAGCTGTCACGCCACGAAATGCTTCCTCGAAGCGTATCCCGAAAGGTTCATCAACGTCGGCATCGCGGAAGCCAACATGATCGGCGTCGCCGCAGGTATGTCCGCGTTCGGCAAGATCCCGTTCGCGTTCAGTTTCGCCCCGTTTGCGACGAGGAGATGCTACGATCAGATCTTCATCTCCGTCGCATACAGCAAGCTCAACGTCAAGATAGTGGGCTCCGATCCCGGCGTCATGGCGGAGGCCAACGGCGGCACGCACATGCCTTTCGAGGACATGACTCTCATGCGCGCGATACCGAAGATGGTATGCTTCGAGCCTACCGACGCGACCATGCTGCAGAAGGCGCTGCCGCAGATCATCGACTATCCCGGCGCGGTCTATATCCGCATGTTCCGCAAAAAGACGGAGAAGATCTTCGACGACAGCCTCGACTTCAAGCTCGGCAAAGCGGTGAAGATCCGCGCAGGCAAGGACGTGACGCTCATCGCTTCCGGCATCATGGTGGACAGAGCGATCAAGGCTGCCGACGCGCTCGCGGAGGAGGGGATCTCCGCCGCGGTCGTCAACATGCACACATGGAAGCCCGTAGATGCGGACGCGATATGCGAAGCGGCGAAGGAAACGGGCGCGATCGTGACATGCGAGAACCACAGCACTTTCGGCGGACTGGGCAGCGCGGTCGCGGAAGTTGCGGTCGAGAAGTGCCCCGTGCCCATGGAGATGATAGGCGTGGTGGACAGCTTTGGCGAAGTGGGCAAGCAGGCGTACCTCAGCGAGAAGTTCCGCCTCACGGTGAACGACATCGTCGCGGCGGCGAAGAGAGCGGTCGCACGCAAATGAAAACACGCGCCGCACGGCGGCGCATACAAGGCATGACGGAAAAGGCGCGGTTCTCCGCGCCTTTCCGCATATCGGTGCCGCCGCGCCTTTCCGCACGCTCCGGAAGCGCGGTTGAAGCGGTGATTAAAATTATAAACAATTAAACTAATTTCGGATTTGGTATTGACACTTTCCCCGGCGTAAAGTATTATATTAGTCAGAACAAGTCTATTATGAAGCGGTTTCGGAGGGGGAGAGCGAGCTTTTTTCCTTCGCGCTGCGGTAAAGGAGGAATTATGGACAATGTCACAAGAGCAAAGATAAACCTGTTCGCCGTGCTGCGCAACATCGAAGATCTTTGCGCTATGGATCCCGAGTCGAAGAAACTCATCGAGGGCGTCGATCTCGGAGTGGAATTCAATGTGCCCGAAGTCGGGGCCGCGGTGCTGACCTTCAAGAACGGGAAATGCACCTTCACGAGAGGCAAAGGCAAGTCCGCGCTCAAGCTCTACTTCACCTCTCCCGAACACTTCAACAATCTTATCGCTCCGCCCGTCGATCCCAAGACCGGCAAGCCCAAGATGGTCATCCCCATCTTCTACAACGTGTTCAAAGTCGGCTTCCTGCTCAATACTTTCACGAAACTCGCGGACAGACTGAGCTATTATCTCCAGCCCGCTCCCGACAAGAAAGACGCGCTGCTCAAGGATCCCGCTTATTTTGAGGTCAACACCATTCTGACGGCGTACACCGCGTTCTATGCCATGAGCGAGATCGCCAACAGCGATTTCGTCGGCAAGGCTATCGCGCGCCGCATGCCCGACGGCGTCATCGCATGTTCCGTCGGCGGCACCGATCTCGCGGTGAACATCGCGGTGAAGAATCACAAGTTCGTCACCAACAAGGGCAAGGTGAAGGAACCGCGCGCCACAATGACGTTCGGCGATCTGCAGTTCGCGCACGACCTGCTCAACGGAAAGTCCTCCAGCTTCACGGGCATGGGCACCGGACAGTTCCAGATCAGCGGTTACGTCGAAATGCTCGAGCAGATGGCGAAGCTGCTCACTCAGGTCAGCTACTATCTCGCCTAATCTGATAAGGAGGAATCAATTATGAATCTCACCTACGAACCCAAAAAGATATATGACGTTTCAAAAGGACAGGAGCTGTTCAAGAAAGCTCTCAAATACGTCCCCGCAGGCATTTACGGACACCTCGGCCCCTCCGAAGGATGCATGATCCCCGTCAGCGCGTATCCGCTCTTCATGTCCCGCGCGCAGGGCACCTACATCTGGGACCTCAACGGCAACCGTTACATCGACTATATGTGCGCCTACGGTCCCAACTTCCTCGGCTACAACGATCCCGACGTCGACGCGGCGGCGATCGAACAGCTCAAGAAAGGCAACTGCACCACGCTCATCGCCGAGTCCATGGTGGAGATGGCGGAAGAGATGGTCAACACCATCAACATGGCGGACTGGGCGTTCTTCGGCAAGAACGGCGGCGATATGACCGCGTTCGCAGTCATGATCGCGCGTGCTTACACCAACCGTAAGAAGATCGTGCTCGTCAGCGGTTACTATCACGGCGTCGCGCCCTGGATGCAGAAGCTCGGCTACTCCGGCGTCACCGAGGAAGACATCGCCAACAACCTCTACATCGACTGGAACGCTCCCGATCAGTTCGAGAAACTCATCAAGAAGTATCCCGGTCAGATCGCGGGCCTCATCGCCACGCCGTATTATCATCCCACTTTCGTCGACAACCAGCTTCCTCCCGAAGGTTACTGGCAGAAGATGCGCAAGCTGTGCGACGACAACGGCATCGTCCTCATCTTCGACGACGTCCGCGCCGGCTTCCGCATCGACGAGAAGGGCAGCGACTACCACTACGGCATCGAAGCGGATTTGTCCTGCTTCTGCAAGGCGATCGCCAACGGCTACAATATGTCCTGCATCTGCGGCAAGGAGAAGCTCAAGAACGCCACCGCCGACATCGCGTACACCGGCAGCTACTGGCTCTCCGCGGTTCCCTTCGCGGCAGGCGTCGCCACCCTCAGAAAGGCTAAAGCGACGGGCGCCGTCGCCGAGAACGCCAAGAAGGGCGTCAAGCTCACCGAAGGTCTGAAGGAAGTCGCTAGGGACAACGGTTTCGATCTCCGCGTGACGGGCGAGCCGGCAATGTTCTATCTGCGCCTCGGCAACGACTATCCCTCCACCATACTGCATCAGGAATGGGTGGCGGAGTGCGTCAAGCGCGGCGTGTTCTTCACCTCGCACCACAATCACTTCATCAACTCCGCACTCAGCGACGAGGATATGCAGTACACGTGGGAAGTGGCGGACGAAGCGTACAAGATCGTCAGAGCCAACCATCCCGACGCGAACTACATCAAGTAATTCAAAAACCGTTTATCGACAAAAGCCCGCGCATTCCGCGCGGGCTTTTTTGCGGGGCGGGGGATTATACCCCCCCCTCCCTTGCGAGAGTGTTACACCCTCGCGCTCCCGCACTGTTATAAAAAGCGCAAGTATCATCACAAACAGACTGTGTGCCGTCCAACTTACTGATTTCTCACATCACGGCGGTGTCGCGGACGAAAGAGGAGATGATAGGGGCGGCGTCGAAGCCCGCGCGCGAGAATGCGGCGGCGAGAGCGTGCCCGTCCGCGACGGAGAAGGCGTTCGCCGCGTAATAGTCTGCAAGAGCGGCGGTCAGCTTTTCCTCTCCGGCAAGGGAGAGCAGCGTGTCGAAAAGGAGCAGTCCTTTGCAGTAGGCGACGGCGACGTATTCGCCGGCGGTGAGGTAGGAGGAGAGGGGACGGTCCATGCGCCCGTCGAAACCGACGTCCTCGGGCAGCCGCGAATAGACGGAGTAGCAGGCACGTGCGGAGGCGACCGAGTCGGTGTAAATTTGTTCGTCGCCGCGGCGGAGGAAGAAGTACGCCGCGGAGAATTCCGTCAGCCCTTCGTCCAGCCACGGGGAGTTGATCTGGTCCGAGCCGACGACGCCGAACCACCACTGATGCGCCGTTTCGTGCACGACGGTGAGAGCGTGTTCTCTTTCGTCTTTTACCGATGGATCCACGGCGGCGAGCGCGCCGTACTCCATGCCGCCCGCGCCGACGTGCGCCTGCACGAGAGTGAAAGAGTGGTAAGGATAAGCGCCGAAAGCAGAGGAGAAGAACTCTATCGCTTCCGCGGCGAGAGCGGCAGTTGCAGACGGATCGGCGTCATCGGTGTAAAAGTAGGTCACGTCCGTTACCGAGCCGCAGACGTTTGCAGTCGTTTTCTCCGTCCCGAAGTCACGGGAGAGGAAGAGCGCGAAGTCCCTGACGTTCTCCGCGGTGATCTCAGTGACCGTGACGCCGCCGTCGCTCTCGGAGGACGTGACCTCGCCGGACGCCGCGGGGACGAGTGCCGTCGGCGCGGCGAGCGTGACGTGGAATGAAGAGATTTCGCTGAAGAACGGATCCCCCACGGGCGAGTATCCCTCCGTGCGCCACTCTCCGTCATCGTACATACACAGGACGGGGTAGAACCCCGTGAAGTTCACGCCGGACTGCGTCACGCCGAAGCGCGCGTTGCATTCGGGCAGCGTGATCTCGGCGCTCCACGACACGGTGACGGTGCCGCCCGGCGCGACGGCACTCCGGACGGTAAGCAGCGTTTTGTCGGCATTAAGCTCAAAATCCGCAGTTTTTCTGTCGATTTTGATGTCTGAAAGTTCGATATTGCCGAAACTGTCGCCGTTGTAGTAGATATCCGCGCGTTCGGATTCGAGGCATGGCGGCGAGGACGCGTCCTCCGAAAAGGCGTTTGCGTAGAGGTGGAAGGCGAGCGACGTCAGTTCCTCTCCGGTGTCGTTGGTGTAGAGCAGTTCGCCGTCCAGCGATGCGGTGCGGCTGCCGTCGTAGGAGATGTCGAGGTCGTAGACGGGGACGGGCGTTGAAGGAGAGGGTAAAGAAGGTTCGTTGCATGCGCCGAAGAGGACAATCGCGCACAGCACGGCTGCAAGCGTGAGCAAAACCGCGGACAGCCGTCCGCGTGCGGATTTGCGTCCCGTATTTTTTGACGTTTTGCGACTCGGATTCATCTGGAAGAGAGGGTAAGGTCCATGAGTTTGCCGTGGCGCCGCGCTTTTTCCACGGTTTCTACACTCACGCGCTCGCCGCGGCGGGCGAGCGTTTCGCCGGAGTAGGAGACGAGGTCGTCCGCGAGCGTCCTGCCCAGCAGGAAGTTGTAGTCCGCTATCACCCGGTAAGGGGTGAAACTTTCCCCGCCGAATATGACGTCAATTCCGCCTGCCGCGTCGCTGACGTACACGGGACGGTCGCCTTCGTCGTCCGCAGCGCGGATGTCGGCGGAAGGACGGGCGGCTGCCGCGCCCGCGCCGACGGGAAATACCGCCGCACTCCTGTCGTCCGCGGCGGCGCGCGTGTCGGAGGGAGAGGGCGGCGCGGCGGAAAGTATGCTGACGGGATAGTCCTTTTCCGCTTTCGGGAAGGACGGCTTGCGCGTCTTGCGTTTCGCGCCCACGGCGTCTTTGAGTATCAGCACGTCGCCGAAAGCGCGGAAGGAAGCCGGCGAGTACGCCGTCCCGTCCGCAACGACGGACGCGACTCTGCCTTTGGCGGAAAAGAGCACGTCCGTTACCGTTCCGCGGCTCTTCCCGTTGGCAGTATATATCTTTCTGCCGATGAGCGCGGAGCGGAGCACCGTGAGGTCGGCGTCGCCGGGAGAGGTAAGGGCGAGGGAGTCCTCCGTCACGACCGCGTCGGCAACGGACGCCGCCGCCGAGAAGGGAAGCAGCATGCGCCCGTCCGCGCGGGATATGTCAAAATATACAATTTTTCCGCAAAATTCGTCAAAATATACATCTTCGACTTTGCCGGTGAGCGACGAGTCGGACTTGCATATCACGTCGGCGTGCAGGATGTCGGAAAGCCTTAACATAAGTCACCTCCTGAAGCAGAGTATGCCTCTGCGGCGGCAATTATGCGAAAAGGGCGGTCAAACCCGGTTATGAGCGCGCAAAAGCATATATTATAGCCGTAAACGTGTTTCCGACGTAAAGAGATTATGCCGCCGGGAACGGAGTTATGCACCGAGTTGTCCACAATTTCGGGCAAAAATGTGAACAACTCGGTGGATAAGGGTGTATTTTTATGCTTCCGTGAATATATTCAAAATTGAAACGATATGCAGAGATTCGTCATCGGGACGTTACGTCCGGGAAGGTTTGTAAAGTGGCTGCTCACAGCCGCGGCGGTGATCGCCGCCGCGGTGGCGGTGCCCGTTGCCGCGGTCAATGCCGCGCGGTCGGGGAGCGTGACGGTGGTGGTGGACGCGGGACACGGCGGCGCGGACGGCGGAGTGACCGGAGTCAATACGGGGGTGAAGGAGAGCGACCTCAACCTCGTCGTGGCAAGGCTGCTCGGAGAGTATCTGGAAAGCGGCGGATTCGACGTCGTGTACACGCGCAAGGGGAGCGGCGGACTGTACCGGCCGTCTGACGCCAACAAGAAGAGGGCGGACATGCACCGTCGCGGCGACATCATCCGCGATGCTGCGCCGGCGGCAGTCGTCAGCATACATATGAACACTTTTTCGGCAAGTTCCAGACGGGGAGCGCAGGTGTTCTTCGACGCCTCGTCGGACGAAGGCAGAGAGCTCGCCTCCGCGATCCAGGACGAACTCAACCGCACTTTCAATCTGCCGGACGCGGGGAGGGAGTTCGCTCCGCTTGCCGCGGACAAGTATATCCTCAAACAATCCCGCGCTTCGGTCATCGTGGAATGCGGCTTTCTCTCCAATCCGTCCGACGAAGCGCATCTGCTGGACGCGGACTACCGCGCGGAGTTTGCATACGCGGTGTTCCGCGCCGTCGCGGCATATCTGTCGGGAGGCGCGTAAGACGGAGGACGGCTTTTGCATACAAGGCTGTTTATCCTGCCGAAATGCGTGATAAAACATTTGTTGTGCGGCTAGCCGCCGCTGTTTTGCCGCGCGTGTGCGGCGCGTACGGCGCATGCGGTGCTTTCATGAGGCCGCTTTTGGCGGTATTTTGTTGATTTTGCGGTCTTTGTAATGTATAATCTTCGGGAATTATACTATACAAGCGCGTATGCGCGCGGGGCGGCTCCCGGAGGGGAACGCCGCGCGGGGGCGGATCATGGGTGCACACGACGGACACAGAGGGAGAATGAGGGACAAGATCGAAAAGACGGGACTCGGTCCGCTGCCCGACCACGAAGTGCTGGAATATATGCTGTTCCCTTTCGTCCCGAGAAGGAATACGAACGAAACGGGGCATGAACTGATGAACAAGTTCGGCTCCTTCGCGGATGTGTTCAACGCCGATCTCGCGGACATCGAGAGCGTGCCCGGCATGACTCACAACGCCGCGCTGTTCTTTTCCGTCATGCCGGAGATCATACGCAGATACATAGTGAGCGTGGCGAAGAAGCGTCCCCGGCTGTCCGGCAGGCGCGCGGTGAGGGACTACATCGGCAAGGAGATGTTCGGTATGCCCGTGGAGGCGGCGTGCGCGGCGGCTCTGGACGCGCAGGACGGACTGATCAGGTTCGAAAGGCTCGCCGTGGGCACGGGCGACGGTGTGGACCTTTCCGTCAGGGCGGTGGTGGAATTCGCGTTGCGCACAAATGCCGTTTCGGTAGTGCTTGCGCACAACCATCCGAGCGGCAACACCCGTCCGTCGCAGAGCGACTACGACATGACGCTGGAGATAAGCGACGTGCTCGGAAGCATCGGAGTGCGCCTCGCCGATCACATAGTTTATACGGGCACGGAGAGCTTCTCTTTCGAAGAAAACGGACTGTTGGGGACGTGCGACGCGTTCCCGAAGAGGTGAAAATGGACAAAACGGTCAGAACGAGATTTGCACCTTCCCCCACGGGATTCATGCACATAGGCAATTTGCGCACGGGGCTGTACGCCTACCTTTTCGCCAGGCACAACGGCGGAAAGTTCATACTGCGCATAGAGGACACCGACCGCGAACGCATGGTGGAAGGTGCGGAGGAGATGGTCTACCGCACTCTTGCCGCCGCAGGCATCGAATACGACGAAGGTCCCGACCGCGACGGCGGATGCGGACCGTATATCCAAAGCGAGCGCGCCGGCATCTACCGCGAATACGCGGAAAAGCTGGTGGAACTGGGCGGCGCGTATTACTGCTTCTGCACCAAGGAGAGGCTGGAGGGACTGCACGGCGAGAACGGCACGCACACCTACGACCGCCATTGCAGAGGGCTGTCTGTCGCGGAGGCGCGCGCGCGTATCGCCGCGGGCGAGCCGTACGTCATCAGGCAGAAAGTCCCGGACGGGATCGTGTCCTCATATACGGACATGGTGTTCGGCGAGATATCCGTGTCCTCCGACGACATCGAGGACGGCGTGCTCCTGAAGTCCGACGGTATGCCCACATACAATTTCGCAAACGTCGTTGACGACCACCTCATGGGCATCACCCACGTCATACGCGGCACGGAGTATCTCAGTTCCACGCCCAAATACAATCTCATCTACGACGCGTTCGGCTGGGAGCGTCCGCAGTACATGCATCTGCCGCCCATCATGAAGGACGCGGCGAGGAAGCTCTCCAAGCGTTACGGCGACGCGAATTTCGAGGATTTTATAGCCAAAGGCTATCTGCCTCAGGCGGTGGTGAACTATGTCGCCCTGCTGGGATGGTGTCCGAAGAACAACGCGGAGAAGATGACCATGGCGGAGATGATAGACGCCTTCGGCGTGGACGGCATATCCGTCAGCAGTTCCATTTTCGACGAGGCGAAGATGCGCTGGCTCAACGGCGAATACCTCAAAGCGATGAGCGAGGAAGAGTTCTTCGCCGCGGCGAAGCCGTGGATAGAGAGGAGCAAGGCGGGCGGCAAGTTCGACGAGAGAGAGATCGCGCGGCTCATGCAGACCAGAGTGGACGTGCTGGGAGAGATACCGGACAAGATAAACTTCCTGGACGAATTCGGCCCGTACGACCTTTCGATGTACGAGCACAAAAAGATGAAAGTGGACATTGAAGTGGCAAAAAAAGCCGTTGAAGTGTCGATAGGCGCAATAGAGCGCGTGGCGGAGTGGACCGAGGACGGCATAAAGCAATCCGTTGCGGCAGCCGCGGAAGAAGCGGGCATGAAGGGCGGACAGGTGATGTTCAGCATGCGCGTCGCGCTCACGGGACAGCCTTCCACGCCGGGTGGCGCGATAGAAATGGCTGCAGTGCTCGGAAGGGAAGAGAGCATGCGCCGTCTGCGCTTTTCGGCAAAGCTCCTCAAGGAGCATACCGCGGCGGAGTGAGAGAGCCGGGCGGACATAACGGGGAAACGAGATGACAGCAACGCGGAAATTCGGGATCTTTATAGTCATCGCGCTGGTATGCGCGTGCGCGCTCTGCGCGTGTATGCCGGCGGCGTCGGGCGGCGCGGCGTATGCCGCGGAAACGGGCGGCGCGGAAGCGACCACCGCTGGCATTTACGGCGGCATAGACACGGACGAGCTGTGGTATTTCGGCGGCAGCGAACTCAATCTGTCCGCCATACGCACATACGTCGCGCGGTTCGTACTTCCCGTGCTGGAAGCCAACAATGCCGAACCCGTGGTCATCGCCGTCGTGGATACGGGGCTGGACCTCGGCAACGACGTGTTCGGCGACGTGCTGCTGCGCGGCGACGACAATGCCGTGCTCGGCTACAACGCCTACTATGCCTCCAAGGGGAACACGGGCATGATCTCCGACATTACGGACGAGTCGGAGGACAAGCACGGCACTGCGGTGGCGAGCATAATCGCGGTGCTCATCAAAGAAACGGGACTGGAAGACTACATCAAGATATATCCCGTCAAGGCGTCTTTCCCGACGGGCGCGTCGGAAGGCGGCGTGAACGAGTTCAACCGCGAGACCGTGCGGCTCGGTATAGAGCAGTCCGTGTCCGCGGAGATAGGCGCCGACGTCATCAATCTGTCGTTGTGCTCCACCACGACCAGTGAGGCGGAATGGCGCACGGACGCGGCGTTGCAGGCGGTCATTTCGGACGCTGCCCAGACTGCGACTGTCGTCGCGGCGGCGGGCAACAACAGCACTTCCAGCACGTCGCACTATTACTATCCCGCGGCGTACAGCGGCGTGGTCGGAGTCATGGCGCATGACGCGGACGGCTATTACGACACCACCGATTACGGCGCGGCGTACGACATTTTCGCCCCCGGCGACGGCATCATGGTCAGCACGGAAAACGGCGTCTACCGCACGAGCGGTGACGGCACGTCCGGCACAAGCATGGCGGCGCCCATAGTTTCCTTCGCAGCGGCGCTGCTCAGACTCAGCCTGACCGCGGAGAACCTTGCCGGCGACCTGGAAATGCCGCGCAACACCGTCATCACGCGCATGGTCACGGGGCTTGCGGAGGACGACGCCACCGTCACCGCGCGCGACGGGAACGAGTATAAGAAGCTCGACATTCTGAAGCTCATATCCGAGGACATCAACGACATCGACTACGGCTGGCAGCCCGTGACGGGACTCAATGTCAGGGCGGAGAGAAACGGCAGCGCGCTCTCGTCCGGGGCGGCGGTCACCGTCCAGACCATACGGGAAACGGGGCAGGGCAGGTCGTATCTCGAATTCACGGCGGATCTCACGCCGGAGGGCGACACCGACCCCGCACTTGCGGACGCGGTGGAGTGGACGCTCGTCGAGTATACGACCAATGACGACGGCGAGGAAGAGCAGGCGTCCGAAACTGCGCTCGGTACGGGCGCCGGCGTGGGATATCTCTTCGACACCGCCGGAAGTTACGGCGTGCGCGCGAGCCTGACCACGGGCGAGGGCGAGGCGGCGCAGACATTCACGTCCGAGTTCCGCCTTACGGTGTCATGGCAGAGCTGGAACGGCAGCAGGGCGTATATCGTATCGACGGACTACATCTCGTCGGCGGCATACACCGGCGGCACGGGCGGCGCGGTGTCTACGGAAACGGTGATCTACGGACGGGGTTCCTCCGTCACGCTCACTGTCACCACCATTGAGGACGTGGACTGCGAAACGGTCAACTGGTACGTCAACGGCACCATAGCCGGCACGGGCAGGACGTTCACGTTCGAGCCGTCCGGCATGCCGGGCAAGGATTATACCGTCACGGCGAGGGTGGTGTTCTCGGACGACAGCGTGTCGTATGTGCAGAACGGCTTCACCGTGCACCACAGGTCGTGGGCGGCGAACCCTTATTTCGCCATCCTCTGGACGGCGCTCGGCATAGGCGTCATCGTCGGAGGTGTGTTCCTGGGACGCTACCTCAAACGCCGCAAAGCGGCGCGCCTTGCCGCGGCGGAGAACGAGAGCGTCCTGCCCGGCGGGCAGGAGAAAAAGGACTCTCCCATCCGCAAAAAATAGAGCCTAAATCGCTAAATCAATACTTAAACACCGCATAATGACGCAAAAAACTGCCTTTCAAGGCAGTTTTTGTTTTGAAACATTTCACTCATTCGAAGGCGTTCCTACGCGCCGCTCAGCCAAACTTGCACAGGCGGTGTAACCGCCGCTTGCAAGTCGCGGCGCGCAAAGTGAGTGCCGAGCACTAGACGTAACCTTAAGCAGACACGGGCGTAAGTGTGCGAGCGCCGAATTCCTCCGCCCGTGCAGGGATTTCAGTGGGTACCGTTTTCCGCTTGGTTATGTGAGTGCGATACCAAAAATTTTGGTATTCGTATAGCGTTAGTCCCGCATTTTGGGAGCACGGTAGCTTATTCTGCATGGGGGAGGAAAGCCCGTAGGGAAGGAGGGGGTACAGTATTCCCCGGTGACAAGAACGGGAAACTATTTAGCTTCACACATTCCCGTCGTCTTTTAAGAACATTATCCCGCGCGTGTGTACGTCGGAATAAGAGAAGGTGCGAATCTCTCCGCTTTCGAGTTTTACGGTAAACACGGCGGGGAATACGGCTATTATGCTGCCGCGGCAGAGCGAGCTGCGCGCCCTGCCTTCGCTGACTTTCATGAGGAGGGGAATGCCCACGAGTTTTTCCACGCGCGACTTTGTTTCGCCTATGCCTTTGCCTATCTCTCTCATGCCGTGATTATCCCCCGCGGCGTGCACTTTTATACTGCAAGCGGTGCGAAAGAAAGTTTTCATTCTTCCGCAGCGGCGGGGAGGGACTCAAATTCCGACGCTCTTTTCCGACGTGCGGACGCGGTTTTAAGATCGCTTCGCCTTTGCATAAACGCGTTCGGGAGAGCATAAGATGTTGAGGAATTGGAGGCGACTATGTTCAAATACGAAAAATTCAACGCAAGCAGCACCGTAAGCGCTCCGCCCGTCGAACGGGTGGTGGAATTCTCTCCGTCAGGGCTGGACGCCGGCGACGTGGCGCGCGTGCTCTCTCTCGCCGTCGACGGCAAAGCGGTCAGCGCGGAGGCAGGCGACGGATATGCCGCGGTGTCGGGCAGAGTGAACTTCCGCCTGGTATACCAGAACCGCGACGGCGCGGTGCGCGGCGTGGACTACAATGCGGATTTCAACCTGAAAGTCGAGGGCGGATTCGCCGCGGACGACAGTGTGGGCGCGGACGTTTCGGTGGTGGAAGCAGATGTCAGGACGTCGGACAGCGTGGTGCTCTCCGCAGTGGTGTCCGTAAGCGCGTCCGCGGTAAGGCGCACGGAGGAAGAGTGCCTTGTGGACGCGGAAAAGTGCTATAAGACCGTGGAAAGCGTGACGATGCCTTCTCTTGTCGCGGCGAAATCCGTGGTGGTCAACGTGGGCGAAGAGGCGGAAGCCGGCGATGTGGACAGCGTGCTTCTTGCCGACGCGCAGGCTGTTGTCACGGCAGCGGCGGCGGGCGACGGCAGGATCACCGTCGAAGGAAAGGTGCGCGCCGCCGTAACTTATACGGAGGACGGAGAGATCAGATTCCGCGACATGGTAGTGCCGTTCAGCGAGGAGATAGCTGCCGACGGAGTGGAAGAAGGCGACAATGTGTCCGCGTCCGCATATGTGAGAGCCTCCAAGATAGTGCTTGCCGGCGTGCCTGGTGCGAACGTGATCCGCTTCGAAGCGGACGTGGCGGTCCGCGTGAGTGCGGTGCGCTGCAGACTAAACGACGTCGTTGCGGACATGTTCATGCTCACCAACGAGGTCGAACTCGGCCGCGAAAGCAGAAAATTCGTCTTCCCGTGCGGGCTAAGATATACGGCGGAATCCATCACCGGCACCGCTTCGCTCGAGGACAGGGCACCGGCGGAGAGCGTCGTCGCCGTCCCGTACGCGCGCTGTTACGCCGCGAAGGCGGAAGTGACCGACTCCGGCGCGCTCGTGGAGGGCGTGCTCACCGCGGACGTAGTCTACCGCGACGAGAACGGGCTCAACTCCGTGAGAGCGGAAGTGCCGTACTCCGTGGAGATCGACGGCGACTTCGGCGCGGGCGTGAAAGCCGTGTGCTTTGTGGAGAGCGTCAAGGCAAAGGCGCGCCGCGGCGAACTCGACATCGAGGCGGAGGTCGGCATACTCGTTTCGTATTACGCCTGCTGCGAGGCGGAGTATATCTCTTCCGTCACCGTGGGCGAGGAGAAGGAGCGCAACGACTCCGCGCTCTCGCTGTACATCGTATCCGAAGGCGACGAGATGTGGGATGTGTGCAAGGCGCTCACCGCCACGCCGGACGACGTGCTGGCGCAGAATCCTTCGCTCTCGCTTCCGCTTGCTCCCGGCGACCGTGTGGTGTACTTCCGCACCCTTGCGTGAGGAGTCCGCATCCTGCCCGGCGTGACGGGTGCGCGACGCGCCCGTCACGTCGTTTTTATATGCCGAAGAAAAGTCGCATATTGACAATTTGTTGATATTTATTTATGGTAATATAGAGGGGCGTGTCGTGGAAAACGGAAGAAAGAGGAGAGTCGGACCTGCTGCGAAGCAGTACATACTGGGCGTAGTCATGCTGCTTGCTACCGTCCTGCTTGTGCTGCTCACCAGAATATGCTCCGATCATTTTCAGGAGATATACGATCAGCCCCGGCTCAACGACGGATATATCGACATGCTCGTCGGCAACGATATGATGGTATCGCTTCCGGGAGAGGCGGAGTTCTTCTACGGCAAGTGGATCGTGACGGACGGCATGCAGGACGCCGAGCCGGACGGGATGCTGGCGATGACGGACACATGGAAGGGAAGGACTTCGGCGGCGGAGCGCTTCCCTCGGAGGGGTATGCGTCGTACCGTTTCACCATGCGCGTCGCCTCGGAAGAGCCGTTCATCGTATATTGCACCAACTTCATCGGCGCGTACAGAGTGTACGTCAACGGCACGCTCAACGTCGCCTACGGCAGGATGTCGCGCGACGTCGCGGGGACGGCGTCCTCCGGGCTCCCGGAAGAATACCACGGTTACACCCCCTTCTCCGGCGAAACGGTCACGGTGGTCATCGAGCTGTCCGCCACCGACAAGGGAGGGTTGACGTCCGCCTTCTGCTATATGCGGGGCGGCGACGACAGGTTCGAGTACGTCGTCAATTACGGCAGAGAGTTCGCCTTCGGGGTGCTGGGCGCGCTGGGAGCGATGTTCCTCGTCAGCTTCATCATGAGCGCGGGGCTGTACCGCAAGGACAGGGAATATACTCTCACGCTGCTGCTGGGCGGTCTTGTGCTGCTGGACATATTCTCGCTGGACATATTCCGCTTTCTCGTCACCGCGTCGGGGACGATGATCTACAACATCGTGCCCGATCTTTTCTATGCCAGCGCGGTGGTCACTTCGCTGTTCTTCGTGCTGTACGTCTACAAGACGGGCATACTCGTTCCGACGGAGAAAACCGCCGCGCGCAAAGCGGCGGAAACGGCTTTCGGAGCGGTGTTCAACGCCGGGTGCATAGCCGCGTTCTATGCGCTGGACGACTTTTCGTACAAGATAATCCCCGTGTTTTTGCAGATGCTGTATTTCGCGCTGCTTTATTTCCCTCTCTTCAAGGCGGCTCTCGGCGGCAGAAAGTACGTCGTGCCGTATATCATCGTGCTGTTCGCCGTCCTGTTCATCACGGGGATAGGGCTTATGGATATGCTCGACTTCGTGACCCTGGGGACGGAATCGGTGGCGTCGTGGTCCTTCCTTGTGCTTGCGACGGGGATATTCCTGCTGTACATGCTGCAGATCAGGGACAAGAATCTCGCCGTGCTGCGCGAGGAAGAGATCAGGAGAAAACTCGTCGAAATGAGAGGCATTTCGCTGCGCGAGCAGATCAAGCCGCATTTCGTGTTCAACTGCCTGACGGGCATCCAGGCCACCTATCACCACGACCTTGCGGAAGGCGACCGCGCGCTGGGCAATTTCAGCCGCTATCTCCGCTACAGCATAGACGCCGGCGAGCACGACCTCGTCCCCTTCGAAACGGAGCTGAAAAACGTGCTCAATTATACGGAGCTCGAATCCATGCGCCGCGGCAGCGAGATCGAACTCATGCTGGACGTGGAGTACTGGGACTTCTCCGTACCGCCGCTTTCGCTGCAGCCGCTCGTCGAAAACGCCGTCAAGCATTCGGGCGCGCTCGACATGGAGGACGGGTGGATCCAGCTTGCCGTAGTGCGTGAGGGGAACGAGGTGAAGATCTCCCTTAAGGACAACGGCTGCGGTTTCGACACGGAAAAGATAGGCAGGGGCTCGGTGGGGCTAGCCAACGTCCGCGAAAGGTTCGAGCTGCTGCTCGGCGCGCGCCTCAACATCACGAGCACTCCCGGCGAAGGCACGGAGGCGACGGTCACGATCCCGCTCGCGGACGGGGGAGAGGGGGTGAACGCACCGTGAAGGAAATCAGGATCGCAGTCATAGACGACGAACTCAATCCTCTCAAGGTTTTTCTAGAGAACGTGGTGGACAGACCGGACGTGCAGTGCCGCTATTTCATGAACGATCCCGGCGCGCTCATGCGCTATGTGGAAGAGGGCTCTGTAGACGCGGTGTTCCTCGACATCAACATGCCGGTCATGAACGGAGTGGATCTTGCGGAGCGGATAAAGGACGTTTCGCCGAGGTCGGCGATAGTATTCATCAGCGCGTACACGCAGGACGAGGAAGAGATCAGGCGGCGTATAGGCGGAAATCTGCTCGGATTCTGTTACAAGCCTTATTCGCGCGGACAGATAGAGCAGATCTTCGACAGGATCGAGTCCGAGGGGCGGAACGCCGCCGGCATACGTTTCAGGACTTTCGGACAGTTCGACATGTTCAAGGACGGCAGGAAGCTGGAGTTCACTTCTCCGCTGTGCAAGGAGTTTCTGGCATATCTGGTGGACCGCGCCGGAGCCACGGTCACCTGCGGCGAGATAAGTGCGGTGCTGTGGCCGGACAAAGATCCCGAAAAGGCGAAGATGAGATACCGCAACGTCAAGAGTCTGCTCCGCCTGTTCCTGCGCGAGCACGGCATAGAGTATCTCCTCTCGGTGGGATACGGCAGCTGCAGTATAGTGAAGAAGTACGCCTCCTGCGACATGTGGGATTATCTTGCGGACGCATCCAGCAGGACGTACGGCGGCGAGTACCTCATCAGCTACGGCTGGAGTATGCCGCGGCAGAACAGCCTTGACGTCATCCGGTCTTTCCGCGAAAGAGGAGAGTCCGCGCACGAGTGACGGGCGGAGCTTTACATTGCGCGGCACGGCATGGTGCAGCCCTTGCGGAGTGAGCGTAAAACTCAAACCAGACTGACTGTCCGTCTCGCGGGGAATATTAATCCCCCTCCTTCCCTTCGGGCTTTCCTCCCCCGTGCAGAATGGAGTGACGTACTCCCAAAATGCGGGACTAACGCTACACGAATACCAAAATTTTTGGTATCGCACTTACATAACCAAGCGGAAAACGGTACTAACTGAACGACCTGCACGGGCGGAGGAATTCGGCGCTCGCACACTTACGCCCGTGTATACTTAGTTACACGTCTAGTGCGACGCGATTGACGCACTTTGCGCGTAACAATCGCTGGACCTTCGGTTCGGCACTCACTTTGCGCGCCGCGACTTGCAAGAGGCGGTTTCACCGCCTGTGCAAGTCTGGGGTCCCCGCAAAAAATCCGCAGAGATTTTTTGTGGGGCTCCCTTGGCTGAGCGGCGCGTGAGACCGTCTTCGAACGAGTGAGCGTTGGGTATAGGTTTTCTTTACCCGCCAATAAATTTTGTGAAAAAATTTATATAAAATTGTTGACAAAATTCAAAAACGGATATACTATGCAGACAAGGAGGCGGTGTATGAAAAAGAATATGTACAGTCTTATGCTTGCCGAGGACGTCATCCGTGCGGTGGACGCGCTTGCGGCGGAGCACGGGACCAACCGTTCCAATATGGTCAATCAGATACTTGCGGAGCACGTCTCGCTGACCACGCCGGAGAAGCACGTCGGGCACATTTTCGACGTTATAGAAGCGTTTATGGGCGGCAGAGGGGATTACAGGCTCTATGCCGAGCCCAACAATCTCACGATGTCCATAAAGAGCGTGCTGAGATACCACTACCGTCCCACCATACGCTACGAGGTGGAGATGGAGCGCACGCCCTCGCGCACGATAGGGCAGCTCAAGATACTGTTCCGCACCACGTCGCCGGATCTTCTGGTGGAGCTGACGAGGTTCTTCAAGCTGTGGATGCAGCTGGAGAACATTTATCTCAGGCAGTACTTCGGCGACAACACGCCGCGGTACGCGATGGAGGAGGGCAGGTTCCGCCGCACGTTCGCGCTGCCGGGGGAGGCGGTGTACGACGACGAACAGACAGGCGACGCCATCGGCAACTATGTGGCGACTTTCGACGAGATGCTGAAGGACTATCTCGCGGGGGAATATTCCTCCGCGCAGGAGATAGAGAATCGCTATCTCGCCTACCTGAACAGCGGAGTCAGGCTCATATAAAAGGAGGTGAACGCTATGAACGCACAGAAATTTACCAAGAAAGCGCTGGAAGCTCTCGGTTCGGCGCAGAGTATCGCAATAGAAAATCAGAACATGCAGGTCATGCCGGAGCACCTGCTCTACGCGCTCGTCGACCAGGACGGCGGGCTTATCCCAAACCTGCTGGGTAAGACGGGCGCGGATACGGACAAGCTGCTTGCGATGCTGGATTCCGCCATAAGCAAAATGCCGGCGGTGAGCGGCAGCGGCAGAGAGCCGGACAAGATCTACATCTCTCCCGTGACGGACAAGATACTGTCAGGCGCGGAAAGGCTCGCTGGCACTTCGGGCGACGAGTATGTGTCGGTGGAGCACGTCATGCTGTCGCTGTTCGACCATGCGACGGAGGAGATAAAGAACATCTTCCGCGCGCTCGGCGTGACCAAGTCCGCCTTCCTTGCGGAGCTGAAGAAGGTAAAGACGGACAGAGTGACGAGCGACGAGCCGGAGAATACCTACGATGTGCTGAGCAAGTACGGTTTCGACCTCGTGGAACGCGCGAAACAGCAGAAGCTCGATCCCGTCATCGGCAGGGACAACGAGATAAGGAACGTCATCCGTATCCTCTCGCGCAAGACCAAGAACAATCCCGTCCTCATCGGCGAACCCGGCGTGGGCAAGACGGCGGTGGTCGAAGGGCTTGCGCAGCGCATAGTGCGCGGCGACGTCCCGGAGGGACTGAAAGACAAGACGATATTCGCCCTGGATATGGGCGCTCTCATCGCGGGGGCGAAATTCCGCGGCGAGTTCGAGGAAAGGCTGAAGGCGGTGCTGAACGAGATCCGCAAGAGCGAAGGGCGCGTCATCCTCTTCATCGACGAACTGCACACCATAGTCGGCGCGGGCAAGTCCGACGGTGCGATGGACGCGGGCAATCTGCTCAAGCCCATGCTCGCAAGGGGCGAGCTGCACTGCATCGGCGCGACCACGCTGGACGAGTACCGCAAGTACATCGAAAAGGACGCCGCGCTGGAACGCCGTTTCCAGCCCGTCATGGTGGACGAGCCCACCGTGGAGGACACCATATCCATATTGAGGGGGCTTAAGGAAAGGTACGAAGTGTATCACGGCGTGCAGATACACGACGGCGCGCTCATCGCGGCGGCGACTCTCTCGCACAGATACATCTCGGACAGATTCCTGCCCGACAAGGCGATCGACCTCGTGGACGAGGCGTGCGCGACCATCCGTACGGAGATAGACTCCATGCCCACCGAGATGGACGACATCGCGCGCAAGATCATGCAGCTTGAGATAGAGGAGATGGCGCTCTCCAAAGAAACGGACAATCTCTCCAAGGAGAGGCTTGCCGACATCAGGAAGGAGCTTGCCGGACTCAACGACAAGTTCAACGAGATGAAAGCGCAGTGGGAGCGTGAGAAAGAGAGCATTCACGCCGTGTCCGATACCAAGGCGGAGATAGAGAAGGTGAACGGCGAGATCGAGGCGGCGCAGCGCGTGGGCGACTATGCCAAGGCGGCGCAGCTCAAGTACAGCCGCCTGCCGGAACTCCAGAAAAAGCTGGACGAAGCGAGCGGCGAGAGCAAGAAGAAGCACACGCTCCTGCGCGACACCGTCACGGAAGAGGAGATCGCGCGCGTGGTATCGCGCTGGACGGGGATACCGCTCTCCAAGCTCATGGAGGGCGAGAAGGAGAAGATCCTCCACCTCGACGACATTCTCCACAGGCGGGTAATAGGTCAGGACGAGGCGGTGACCAAGGTCACGGAAGCCATCATCCGCTCGCGTGCCGGCATCTCCGATCCCAACCGTCCCATAGGCTCATTCCTCTTCCTCGGCCCCACGGGCGTGGGCAAGACTGAGCTTGCCAAGGCGCTTGCGGAGAGCCTGTTTGACGACGAGCACAACCTCGTCAGGATAGACATGACGGAGTATATGGAGAAGTTCTCCGTGTCCAGGCTCATAGGCGCGCCTCCCGGATACGTCGGCTACGACGAGGGCGGACAGCTCACGGAAGCGGTGCGCAGAAAGCCCTATTCCGTCGTCCTCTTCGACGAGATCGAGAAGGCGCACCCCGATGTGTTCAACATTCTGCTTCAAGTACTCGACGACGGCAGGATCACGGACTCCCAGGGCAGGACGGTGGACTTCAAGAACACCATCATCATCCTCACCTCCAACCTCGGCTCCAACTATCTGCTCGACGGCATCAACGACCGCGGCGAGATATGCGACGAGGCGAAGGAACAGGTGTCCGCGCTGCTTAAGCAGAGCTTCCGTCCGGAGTTCCTCAACCGTCTGGACGAGATAGTCTACTACAAGCCGCTCACCCGTGCGGACATAGGCAGGATCATAGACCTGCTCGTGAAAGGTCTTGCCGACCGCCTTGCGGAAAGGCAGATAAAATTCGTCATGACGCCGGCGGCGAAAGAGCTCACAGCGGAGAACGGTTACGATCCCGTCTACGGCGCGCGTCCTCTCAAACGCTACCTGCAGAGCAAGGTGGAAACCGCGGTCGCGCGTACGATGATAGCGGACGACGTCGAAGGCGGCGACACGATAGAAGTCGGCGTGGACAACGAAGCCTTCACCGTCAGAGTGATAAAAGGCAAAGAAGAATAAAGCCTGCGCAATCGGGGCTTAAACAGCACAAAACGGAGCGTTGAACGCTCCGTTTTGCATTATAAGCTCTGTGCCAGACGCGGCATCCCGTTTTGCCGCGGTCAGGCTATGTCTATCGTCATGGTGTTCGCGTCCTCGACACCCGTGGAAGCGACGGCGACTATCGTATCGCCCTTGTGCACGAGGTTGAAGTATTTCGCGATCTTGACCGCCTGCGCCGCCGCGGCGTGGGTGGCTTCGGGCTGGTCCGCCGCAAGGATGGGCTGCACGCCCCATGTGAGCGCCATCTTCTGATACGACGCTTCGTGGCGCGTGACCGCGATGATGGGGCAGGAGGGACGGAAGCCGCTGATGAGTTTCGCCGTCCTGCCGCTCCTCGTCGCCACGACTATGGCGGCGCAGTCGAGGTCGTAGGACGCTTTGACCGCGGAGGCGCATATCGCGTCGGGGACGGTGTTTATCTCGAAGTCCGTGATGGCGAAACGCTTGCGGTAGTGGATAGCCTGCTCGGTGTATGCGGCGATGTCGGACATGGCTTTCACCGCCTGTACGGGATAGTTGCCCGCGGCTGTCTCGCCGGAGAGCATGACCGCGCCCGTGCCGTCATATACCGCGTTGGCGACATCCGAAGTTTCCGCGCGCGTGGGACGGGGCTTGTAGATCATGCTTTCCAGCATTTCCGTCGCGGTGATGACGCGTTTGCCCGCCGCTCTCGCTTTTTTGATGAGGATCTTCTGTATGGAGGGCAGCGCCTCCATGGGGATCTCGACGCCGAGGTCGCCGCGCGCGATCATTATGCCGTCGGACACGGAGAGTATCTCGTCGATGTTGGCGATGCCCATTTCGGACTCTATCTTGGCTATGATCTCGATGTTTTCGCCGCCGTTCTGCAGCAGGAAGTTCTTGAGCACGCGCATGTCGTCCGCACAGGAAACGAAGGAAGCGGCGATATAGTCCACCTTTTGTGCGATGCCGAAGAGGATGTCTTTCTTGTCCTGCTCGCTGAGGTAGGGCAGTCCGAGGTGCACGCCCACGACGTTGATGCTCTTATGGTTGGACAGCGTGCCGCCTATCAGGACGTCGAGCACGACCGTTTCGCCCTCTATGCGGTTGACCTGCGTCCGGATAAGCCCGTCGTTGATGAGCAGGACGTTGCCGGGTTTCACCATCTTGTAAAAGTCGGGACAGGTGACGAATGCATGTGCGGAGTCGCCCTCGATCTGCTCGTTCACGAGGCGGAATTCCGCGCCGGCTTTGACTTCCACACTGTCGCCTACGAATTTTCCGAGGCGGATCTCCGGGCCTCTTGTGTCCAGCATGAGCGCGACGGGGACGGCGAGCTCTTTGCGCACGTCCTTGACGATGCCCATGCGTTTTGTGTGCTCCTCGTGGGTGGAGTGGCTCATGTTGAAACGCGCCACGTTCATGCCTGCCTCCACCATATCGCGCACGATCTTCTTGTCGGCGCAGGCGGGGCCCATGGTGGCGATGATCTTCGTTTTTCTGGTATATGTCATACAAAACTCCTTTTCCGCAAGCATTATAATTCACGCGCGGACAAATGTAAACGGTTTGGAAAGATTTGCCTTTGCGCGGCGCGCCGCGCAAAGGCGCGCAGGTGCCCTCCGCACCGCGGTTTTTACGCCGCCGTTGTATTTGCCGCCGCCGCGTGGTATCATTGCATTGCGGACACGGCGGCACGGCGGCACGTCCGCGGAGGGACGGACGGATTTCCGCCGCATCGTCCGCGCCGACGGGACGTCCGGGGAACGGCTCTGCCGTTTTGACCGCAGAAAGGCGGACAGTATGCAGGCGCAGGCAGATCCGACCGTTTGCGGAAAAGGAGAGAAAGATGAAGAAAGTGAAGATCACGGTGCTCAAAAAGCATTTCGACGCGGAGCTCGCCGCGCAGTACGGAGCGGAGGGACTGGGCGCATGCCCGATGCTGAAAGAAGGACAGGTGTTCTATGCCGACTACGCGAAGCCCGACGGACTTTGCGACGAGGCGTGGAAGGCGGTCTACCAGTACGTTTTCGCACTCTCGCACGGAGCCGGAAAGGACGGCGGACTGTTCTATTACGGCGACTGGATCAGGACGCCGGGAGTTGCGATATGCAGCTGCAACGACGGACTCCGCCCCGTCATTTTCAAGTTGGAAGCGACGGACGAGGAGTCGGAGACAGACTACGTCCCCGTGGCGGAATGAAACGCGCAAACGAGCGCAACAGCATGTTTAAGTGCGCAATTATGTATTGTAAAGCCCGTTATATGTATGTAATCGGAAAAGAGGAGGAGCGGATGTGAGCGGCTGGCTTTTTGTCGTTCCCGCTGTCTTTGCGGTCATGAACGCAGTCGGATTCGCCCTCATGGGCGCGGACAAACGCCGCGCCGAAAAGGGCGCGTTCCGCATACCCGAAAGGACGCTCATCGCCGTCGCTTTTATGCTCGGCGGCGTCGGCAGCCTTGCCGGGATGTTCGCGTTCCGCCACAAGACAAGGCACGTTAAATTCGTGGTTCTGCTGCCTGTCGCGGCGATCTTTTCCGTCGCGGCAGCCGCAGCGGCGGAATATCTCGTGTGGACCGCCTGCGCATGAAAGTCTCTTTTTTGCCGTTTTCTTCCGCCGCTCTTGAAACGGCGTCCGCGCGTGTGCTAAAATCGTATAAAGAGTTGAAAGGGGGCAGATCATGAGCAACATTCCCGTACAGAAGGCAGACAGACTTCCGTCCGCACCGATCACGCACGGCAGATCCGCCGAGATCTACGATTGGGGAGAGGGTAGGGTACTCAAACTGTATTTCAAGGATTTTCCGGAGTCCGAAGTGGATCTCGAATATCTCAACACCTGCGAGGCGTTCAGGCTGGGGTGCACCCCTATGGAGTGCTTCGGCAAGGTGGAGTGCGACGGAAGATACGGCATTATCCTGAAGAAGATCCCCGGCATTTCCATGACCAAAATGCCGGAGAAGAATCCGCTCATACTCTTCAAGGCGGGCAGGATCATCGCCGGGCAGCACGCCATGGTGCAGAGCAAACACACCGACGCTCTCCCCGACCTCCGCGAAAAGGCTGCGGCGTGTCTTGACGGGGAGGCGTTCGCTTTCCTCTCCGCCGAGAGGAAGGAGAAGCTCCGCCGCTACATTCTTTCGCTGCCGGCAGGCGACAGCGTCATACACCTGGATTTCCATACGGAGAACATACTCATGAACGGGAAAGACGTCACCGTCATCGACTGGATGACCGCGGCGAAGGGAGTGCCGCAGGCGGAGGTGGCGATGATGTATTTCCTGCACCACCATGCGGAGCTTTTCCCCGGTTCGTCCAAGGCGCAGCTTGCGTTTTACACCGCCGTCAGGACGTTCATCTACAAGAGTTTTCTGAAAAACTACGTGAAGATCACGGGCATGGATCCGGAGTCCGCAAGACCGTGGTACGTCGTCGCGCTGACGCTGAGGAAGGGACTTTGGAACATCGCGAGCGAAAAGGAGTATCTGGAGAGTGAGATCGAAAGGCTCACGGACGAAATAAAATGAGCAGTCTTAAAAAACTTCGCAGGGAACTTGCCTCGCTCGATCCGTCTTTTTGCGCCGAACCGGACCGCGGATGTATTGTGCTGACGGGCGAGTCGGACGACTGGCGGAAGATAGTGCGCGCGGGCAAACTCGCCGTGGACAGGAAGAGGTATCTCGGCGTGGTCAACCGCATAAAGCTCAAAGGCTTCGTGCAGCGCATGCCGGAGCCCGTCATCCGCGACAATGCGCTGGACGGCGAATCTCCCGACGTGCTGGTGATAGGCGGCGGAATAGTCGGCTGCGCCGCGGCACGGGCGCTCAGGCGGTACGACATCGACGTCATGCTGGTCGAGAGGGGCTACGACGTGGCTCTCGGCGGCTCGTCCCGGAACGGCGGCGTGGTGCACGTCGGCATCAACTATTCGCCGCACGCGCAGAAACACATCTACAACAACCGCGGCAACGCGATGTACGAAGGGCTGTGCCGCGACCTCGGCGTACCCTTCGAGCAAAAGGGGCAGGTGCTCCTCATCGGCAAACGGTGGGAGACCTTGCTTTGCGCCGTGCTGAAACTCAACGCGAAAAGGCTGCGCATCCCCGGCGTTAAATTCATGAAGAGGGCGGAACTGGTGTCCGTCGAGCCGCACATCCCGGAGTGGATATACGGCGGACTCTACATGCCCACGGGCGGCATAACGTCGCCGTATCAGATGACCGTCGCGCTTGCGGAGAACGCGGTGCAGAACGGCGCGCGCGTCATGCTCAACACCGTCGTGGAGGGCATGAGGACGGAGGGCGGCAAGATCCTCGAAGTTTACACAAACAGGGGGATCATCCGTCCGAAACTCGTGATAAACGCCGCCGGAGTGTATTCCGACATCGTTGCCGACATGGCGGGGGACAGGACTTTCACCGTGCATCCGAGGAAGGGTACGGACATCATCCTCGACAAGAAGAAAGGGTATATGGTGCGCACCAGCATGGCTAAATCTCCCACCACGGTGCCCCCTCCGCTGGACGGAGAGGAGGAGAAACACGCGGGCGGGCTGAAGGCAGTCGTGCGCGCACTGCACAGCCATACCAAGGGCATCGCCAGCATACACACCGCGGACGGCAACATGATCATAGGCCCCGACGCGCTCGAAGTCCCCGACCGCGAGGACACCGCCACCACGGCGGAGAGCATGGACTCCATATTCGACGCGCAGGCGCGCATATCCGAGGGCGCGGGCAGACAGGACGTCATCGCCTATTTTGCCGGAGTGCGCGCGCCCACTTACGAAGAGGATTTCGTGGTCAGGAAAGGCGTCTACACCGAAAACATTCTCGAAGCGGCAGGGATACAGTCGCCCGGCATCACCGCCGCGCCTGCGATCGCCGAGGATCTCGCCGTATGGGCGGCGGAGTACCTTTCGCGTTTCGGAGAGGTGAAAAGGAACGCCGCATTCAACCCCGTGCGCCCGAAAAAGCCGTGTCTGCGCGAGCTGGACGAAAAAGCGCGCGCGGAACTCATCGCGCAGAATCCGGACTACGGCGAGATAGTCTGCCGCTGTGAAGAGGTGAGCAAAGGGGAGATACTGGACGCTCTGCGTTCGCCTCTGCCCGTGTACACCGTGGACGCGGTCAAGCGGCGCGTCCGTCCTGGCATGGGAAGGTGCCAGGGAGGGTTCTGCTCGCCGCTGGTGGTGAAGATCATCGCCGAAGAAGCGGGCGTGAGACCGGAGGAAGTGACGAAAGGCGGCGCACGCTCGACCATACTTTTCGGGGACACGAAAGGCGAACGCAAAGTACCGTCCCGCGGGGAATGTTGAGCCCCCCCTACCGGGGACCCCTTGGCTGAGCGGCGCGTATTCCGTCTTCGAATAAGCGAACGTCGTTCTCAGATACGCCCCGAATAAGTGAGCGTTAACAAACACCCATAAGTCACGTCACCCTATCGGGGTGTGGGGGCATTTCGCCCCCACTGGGGGACCCCAAAAAAGAGAACTCTGTTTTAATAGCACGTTGAACATGTTAAGCGTGCTATGTCGTTTTGCTCCGTCCCCAACATAGGAGAAAGGCTTTCAATCCTCTTGCGCGCCGCGGCACAATTTGCATGTTCGCGGAGTGTAATTCCGTCTTCGAAAGAGGGTATGTTTGCACACATAAGCCTGACGTCAGGCTTATGTGTTTTTAACGGAAATTGTCCAAGCGCGCGACGAGGTCGGCGGAGGAGTATGCTCCGTCGCGGTTGACGCGGCACACGCGGAAGAGGGTTTCGGGTGCGCCGCGCTCTATCGTGCTCACCCCCTCGTTGCAGGTGAGGAAGAGTTTCAGCCCGAAAGATCGCAGGACGGCGAGGGCTTCGCCGCAGTACGCGCCGAAAGGATAGGCGTACGATTCGGGCATGGCGCCCGTCGCGCGAAGTATCGCGTCCTGAAGCCTGCCGGTGTCCTTTGCGAGTTCCGTGCGGTACTGCGCCGCGCTTTCGCCCGGTTTCGGCTTTATGCCGAAGCGCGGCTCGTAGCGGTGCATGTTGTAGGAGTGCGAGCCCAGTTCCACACGTCCGCTCCGCACGAGTTCTCCCATCTGTTCCCACGTTACGTGGGAGTAGTTCGGGTTGGAGTGATCTCCCGATTCCGTCGAGAATGCCGAGAACGCTCCCACGGGATAAAACGCCGCTTTCGCGCCGTATTTTTCAAGGAGAGGCAGGGCGTAGTACATATTGTTGTACCGCCCGTCGTCGAAAGTGACGAGCAGGGGCTTTTCGGGGAGCGAACCTCCGCTGTAAACGAAGTCCACGACCTCGGAGGGGAAAACCGTCGTGTATCCCGCGGCGGAATATGCCGCGAGGTCGCTCTCAAACTGATCGGGAGAGACGATGTAAGTGCCTTTTCTGCTTTTCAGTACATTGTGGTACATCACGACCGCAAGACGGCGCGTGTCCGCGCCGCTTTCCGGGTTCTCTTTTTTCGCGCCGTCGGGCGTTTCTTTTTCGAACGTCGTTTCCGCCGCACTGTCGGCCGCGGTACTTCCGCCCGTGCGTACAAACAGCAGCGTTACCGCGCCGCATGCCGCGAATGCGCACAGGAACGCCGCAATAAATCTTTTTGCCGTGCCCATACGTCTAGTATGCGCAGAGAGTGTAAAAAACTTGTCAATTACATTTTCGTGAAAAAATCGGGAGAAAAGCGATACAACCTCCTGCTAAATTCGGATTGTAGGTCGGATCGGCGCCGCAGGGCGCAGCGAGGACCGGGAGGAAAAAGAAATGAAGAAATTTTTGACGATACTCATCGGAGTCATGCTGCTCGGCGCGGTCGCGTTTGCCGCGGTCGGGTGCAACAACGCGGGCGGGGACACCATCAACGTGTTCTCCCGCGAGGACGGCTCGGGCACGCGCTCGGCATTCACCGAACTCACGGGCGTGCTGGTGGAAAACGAGGACGGCACCGAGTCGGACATGACCTACTCGGGAGCGAGCTTTCTCAACTCCACCAACGCGATCATGACCGCTGTCGCGCAGGATAAGAACGCGGTGGGCTATGTGTCCTACGGCTCTCTCAACGGCACCGTCAAGGCGGTGAGCGTGGACGGCGTCGCGCCCTCTGTCGAGACCATCAAGGACAAGAGCTACGCACTGCAGCGTCCTTTCAACCTCGCCTACAAGCAGCAGACGGTTGAGAGCAACGAACTTCTCGCGGACTTTATCGCATTCCTCGCGTCCGCAGAGGCGCAGACGATCATCGCGGACGAGAACTACATCGCCACCGTCGAGAACGCTCAGCCTTACGAGGTGAAGACGGGGCTTTCGGGACAGCTCCGCATAGGCGGCTCCTCCTCCGTCAGCCCGCTCATGGAGAAACTCATAGAGGAATATGAGCGGCTCACGGGCGCGGACGGCATCGAGCTTCAGACCATCGACTCCACCGCGGGCATGAACGGCGCGATCGAGGGCACTTTCGAGCTCGGCATGGCGTCGCGCGACGTCAAGGACAGCGAACTCTCCGCGGGACTCACTCCCTATGTGCTCGCGTACGACGGCATTGCGGTCATAGTCAACAACGAAAATTCGATAGGCAACCTCACCACGGAGCAGATCCGCTCCATCTTCACGGGAGAGGTGCGCAACTGGTCCGGACTGACCGAATAAACGCGGGCAGAACACGGGAAAAAGAAGTTTTTCGGGCGGTTGCCCGAGAGATAAAGGCGGACGGGCGCGTGCCCGTCCGCACGGAATGAGAGAGATGACTTTTGCCACGTTCAGAGAAGTTTTCATGAAGGTCGTGTTCGCCGTCACGGCGGCGGTCTTTGTCCTCTGCGTCGCGGTGATATGCCTTTTCGTGTTCGCGCGCTCGGTGCCTGCGATAGGGGAGATAGGCTTCCTCGAGTTTCTTTTCTCCACCGATTGGCGGCCTGGGGACACCCCGCCCGCATACGGCATAGGCACCATGATCGTGGGCACGTGCTATGTCACCGCGGGCGCGCTCGTCATAGGCGTGCCGCTCGGGCTGCTCATGGCGGCGTTCATGGCGAGATACTGCCCGAACTCGCTGTATAAAGTGATGAAACCCATGGTCAACATCCTCGCGGGCATACCTTCCATCGTGTACGGCTACTTCGGCATGACTGTCATCGCGCCAATGATCAGGGACAATCTCGGGGGCACGGGATACAGCATTCTCACCGCTTCCGTTGTGCTGGGGATCATGATCCTCCCCACCGTCGTCAGCGTGTCGGAGTCCGCGCTCCGCGCGCTGCCCGCCACTTATTACGAAGGCGCGCGCGCCCTCGGCGCGACGCACGAGAGAGCGGTGTTCCTCACCGAATTCCCGGCGGCGAAGTCGGGCATCCTGACCTCGGTTGTGCTGGGGCTCGGACGGGTGGTGGGCGAGACCATGGCGGTGGTGATGATCGTGGGCAACAGCACCGCGCTGCCCGGGAGCATCCTGGACGGCGTGCGCACCATGACCTCGCACATCGTGCTCGAACTCGGCTACGCCACGGACCTCCACCGCGACGCGCTCATAGCGACCGCGGCGGTGCTGTTCGTGTTCATATTGTTCATAAATCTGCTCATCGCCGCGCTGCGCGGAAAGGGGAAAAAGCAATGAAACTCACCTTAGCTCTGCAAGGCGCCGCACGCCCCGCTCCCGCAAAGGATCTGAAAGGACGGCCCTTCGTCAACCGCCCATCCCTTAAGAAGAAACTCGGAGAATACGCGAAACATCCGTTCTCGTTCGTCATGATGCTCCTCGTCATTCTCTCCGCGCTCGTGACGGCGGCGGTGGTGCTGTGGATCGTCATCTACGTCATCATGCGCGGCGCGCCCAATCTCACGGCGGAGCTTTTCGCGCTCGAATACACCAGCGAGAATCTCTCCCTAATGCCCGCGTTCTTCAACACGCTCATCATCGCGGGACTGTCGCTTGCGATCTCCGTGCCCATAGGCGTGGCGGCGGCGATATTCGTGACGGAGTACACCTCGCCGACCAACAAATTCGTGGCGGTCGTGCGCACCGCGGCGGAAACGCTCGCGGGCATACCCTCCATCGTGTACGGCATCTTCGGCATGATACTTTTCGTGGAGATGCTCTTCAAGGGGTTCAGTCTGCTTGCGGGCATCTTCACCATGGCGATCATGATCCTCCCCCTCGTCATGCGTACGACAGAGGAGGCTTTGCGCGCCGTGCCCGATTCCTTCCGCGAAGGCTCGTTCGCGCTCGGCGCGGGCAAACTGCGCACCATATTCCGCGTCGTGCTGCCCTCCGCCATGCCCGGCATCATCGCGGGCGTCATCCTCGCGCTCGGCAGAGTGGTGGGGGAGACCGCGGCGCTCATCTACACTTCGGGCACGGTGAAAGCGGTGCCGGACAGTCTGTTCGGCAGCGGCGAGACGCTCGCCATCCACATGTACACCCTGTCAAGCGAAGGTCTGCACGTCAACGAAGCGTGGGCGACAGCCATCGTGCTCATTCTCCTCGTGCTCGTCATCAACGGCGCGGCGGAGTTCATATCCAACAAATTCAGAAAGAGGTATTGATGATAAGACCGGAACTCAGACAAAACGTTTACATCAGAGGGGACGCGGCGACGCCCAAATTCCGTGTGCGGGAGCTCGACCTCTTTTACGGCACTTTTCAGGCGTTGAAGAGTGTGGATATGGACATCGAGGCGAACGAGATCACCGCGCTCATCGGCCCGTCCGGGTGCGGCAAGTCCACATTCCTCAAGACATTGAACCGCATGAACGACCTCGTCACGGGGTGCAGGATCTCGGGAGAAGTGCTCCTCGATGGCGTGCCCGTGTACGGCGGCATGGACGTCAACGCGCTCCGGAAAAGGGTGGGCATGGTGTTCCAGAAGCCGAATCCCTTCCCCTCCAGTGTCTACGACAACATCGCATACGGTCCGAGGACGCACGGTGTGAAGAAGAAATCGGAGCTGGACGAGATCGTGGAGCGGTCGCTCCGCCGCGCCGCGATATGGGACGAGGTGAAGGATCGCCTGAAAAAGAGTGCGCTCGGGCTCTCCGGCGGACAGCAGCAGAGGCTGTGCATAGCGCGCGCACTCGCGGTCGAGCCCGACGTGCTGCTCATGGACGAGCCCACTTCCGCGCTCGACCCCATCTCCACGGGCAAGATCGAGGAGCTCGCGCAGGAACTCAAAAAGGATTACACCATCGTCATCGTCACCCACAACATGCAGCAGGCGGCGAGGATATCCGACAAGACCGGGTTCTTCCTCCTCGGCGAGCTCATCGAGTTCGGCGCGACGTCGGACGTATTCGGTTCGCCGTCGGATCCCCGTACGGGAGATTATATAAACGGCAGATTCGGTTGAACGGAACAGAAACGCTTATCGTCACGCGGCAGTGCAACGCACTGTACGGTGTATGTCTCTCTCAATGCAAAACGGACGGCTTTTGCCGTCCGTTTTGCCATTCGCGCGATTGAGAGAGGGTAAGTTGGAGAAACTTCACGTTCTCGTGACATGGGAGTATTGCCCCCTCTCTCGGAGTGAGGGTGCAACTCCTGCAAGACCGGCTGTACGTCTCGCGGGGAATGTTGTGCCCCCCCCCTCCTACCGGGGACCCCACAAGTTACCCCACCGAAAATACTTTCGGCGGGGCTCATGAGGGGGAAACCCGCAGGAAGGGGGGGGGCACAATATTCTGTTTATATTGCGTTCGGTCGGGAAAAACTTATCCCCCCAGCCCCACCGAGGTATTGTCGCGCGTGCGGCAGGCAAGCTCCGGCACGGGGTTCGGTTCCGTTTCGAAGCGGAAGTCCTCTCCGTGCGCGCAGAGATAGGAGTCTATCACCGCGTGCGAGGGCACGCAGCAGGATTTTCCGTTCACTTTTTTGTTGTGTGTGAAGAACACGTCGTCCTTCGGCAGGGACGCGACTTCGACGTAGTCCTCTCCTTTGGAAGTCATGCGCACGGTGTTTTTCAGCACTTCGCGCACATACGGGATGTTGTCCTTGCCGAAGGAGAGGGGTTCGGGGAACTCCGGTTCGGGGAAAACGGAAAGGTAATCCCTCTTTTCGTATTTTTCGAGAAGTTCCGCGGCTTTGTGAAGATGCGAAAGTTCCTGTTCGAGCATGATCTCCCATATCTTCCTGACGCGCGGATCGGTTTCGTCCCGCGCACAGCTGTAGTAGAGGTAGCACTCCGTGTACTCGTGCTCCAGCAGTCCCGCAAGCCATGTGCACGAAGTGTCCATAAGGCAGCCGTATTGCGTGACGTGCTGTTCCTCTATCATAGCGATCTCGAGGAAGAGCTTCTTGCCTTCTTCCGTGGGGTAGGTGTTGCCCACGTTCATGTAGAAGTTCATGGTCTGCTGCTCGGCGGCGGTGATGATGGACGCGTTAAGCCGCGTGATCGGATCCGCTTTTTTGTTGTCGCACGCGCGGCGCACGTCGTCATACGGATAACGGTGCTCCGCTATGGTGGGGCGCCCCGGAGTGATCTCGGTGCGCTTTGCCACCAGGCGCGACGCGTCGACGTTCATGTCGTGCATGAGCATGTTGGAAAAGCGGTACAGGTGGTCGAAGTCCTCCAGCAGGGCGAAATCCAGTGTCATCCTGACGTACGGATCTTTCTCCCTCCGCGCGAGATTTGCGGTGAGTTCGACGGCGAGCTGTTCGTAGCCGATCGTAGTTTCCAACACGCTCTCGTTGACGGGTTTCAGCGCGCTGAGTTTCTTTTGCTGCTGCTGTTCCACGCGGCGGATCAAAGCGATCTCGCGGCGCAGGTCGTTCACGGAGCAATGGCGGGAGAACTGGTGTGAATACCAGTTCGCCTCGAACTCGGTACCGTTCATGAGAATGATACGGAGCTTCGTGTAAGGGTCGGCGGCGTCCTTGTCGTAAGGCTTGACGAGCAGATCGTTCCAGCACTCGAAGGCGTCGCATACGGGTTTGACTTTCTGTTTGAATGGATCGAATGACATAGGCTTCTCCTTTGAAAAGATGTGGACGCGCTTCGGCGCATCCGTCCGAAACAGTTTGTGTAAAAAATGCCGTCGTATGCAAAAAGTCCCTTCGGGATCTTCGACGGTGAAGAGACCGGGGCAGGCGCGGTAAGGAGCGTATGCGGCGAGCGCCCGCGCCGTTCGGAACGGAAAACGATCGGACGAATGTAAACAAAAACGGCGGTTTAGTCCGCCGTTATCGGGAATAAACCGCCGTTTTGGCTATTAAGCGCGATCCGCACCGGAGCGGCCGTGCTCCGGCTCCGGCGGCTTTGCTGCCCGGGAGGACTCAGCCGAAGAGTTCGATGAACAGAGTCACCGCCGCAAAACGCGGCTGCCCGGAATGACGGGCACGTCACGGCGCGGCGGCGGAAGTTTCGACAACGGTCTTGTATACACACATGCAATAGAGTATAATACCTTTATGAGCAAAAAGAAAGCCGTTTCGGCATACGCTTCCGCGGAGCGTCATACAGTGCGCGCCGGGGACAGGGTGATAGAGTTCGAATTCGTGCGGGGAGGAGTGCGCAATCTCAACGTCCGTATCCGTGCGGACGGGAGCGTGCGCGTGAGCGCGCCTTTCGATATGCCCTTTGCGGAAGTGGAAAGGTTCGTCGCGGAGAAAGCGGGCTGGATAGCCGCGCATTCGGCGGAAAGGAAAGCCGGCGGCGGATATTCGTACGCGGCGGCAGGCAGCGTCCCGGTGCTCGGCGAAAAGCGTCCGCTGAGAGTGGAAAAGACAAAAGAAGGTACGCGCGCTTATGTGCGCGAAAGCGGGGACGGCAGTCTTACGGTATACGCTCCGGACGCCGAGGCGGCGGACAGGGCGGTGTCTGCGTGGCTTCTGCGCCTTGCGGGGAAGAAACTGCCGGAGATATTCCGCCGCGCGGAGGATTCGCTCCGCGGCGAGTTCGGCGCGCCCGTGCGGCTCACGGTGAGGTACATGCGTTCGAGGTGGGGGTCGTGCACGGCGGCGAAGCGGGAGATCAGGCTCAACGCGGCGCTCGTCACCGCGCCTCCGGAGTGTGTGGAATATGTCTGTCTGCACGAACTCGCCCATCTTAAGGCGCGCGGGCACGGGAAGGACTTTTACCGGGTGCTGGGCAGGATATGCCCCGACCACCGCGAACTGAAAAAACGGCTGAACGCGTGCGCGCTCGGCAGACTGACATAGAGTCCGGATTTTTTCCGCTGAAGTGTAACTTTTCGTCCGTCCGTTCGTTTTATTGACGTACGACGGCGGAAAGGGCCCTCGCTCCGCACGGAATAACACTCTGCGGAGGACAACTATGAAAAAACATGTCGGAAAATATACGGAAAACGGAATAGGCGCACTTGTGTCCGGACAGGGCATTGCGCATGGGAACAACGAGGCGAATGCAATGCGCGGCGCAGCGGTAAGAGCCGTGTGCTATGCCGGGTTTGCGCCGCCGCCCGGCAGTCCCGGACAGACTGCGCGTGCGTCCCGCGGCGGAGAACGGAAAATTTTTCGCGGAAAAGTGTAACCTTTTCCGTGCCGGCGCGTTATATAAACGTAAGCAAGGGCGGCGGTCGGGTTTCCGCGCCGCGTAATATGCGGAAATAATCTCTGCGGAGGATAGTATGAAAGAACGTTTCAAAAGGTATCTCGAACAGCAGTTCAGATCCATCCGTCCCACCATGGCGGCGGCGGAGTACCGCGAAAAGGTGCTCAAGCAGCTCATGGACCGCGCGCAGGAACTGCGCATAAAGGGTATAGACGACGAGGATCTCATCTACGACATGTGCATAGAGGAGCTCGGCGATTTCCAGGCGACCCTCACCGCCTTCGACGAGCAGGAGCACAAGATCGCCAACACGAAGCGTAACGCGCTGCTCGGCGCGGTATGCGGAGTGGGCGCGGTGCTCGCCCTCGTCATCATCTATCTGCTGGTCAGTTTCTTCGTCCCGAACTCTTGGGGGCTCACATGGCTCATTCTGGTGGGCGGCGCGTTCCTCGGCGTGATCGCGCTTGCGGTGTTCATGCTCGTGAAGCTCGGCAAAGCGAAAAAATACCTGCCCATGCGCCTGATGCCGGTCGTCGTGATAGTGCTGGTATGCGTCTATCTGTTCCTGCTCCTGCAGCTTGTGGCGCATGCGGAATTTGCGTGGATCACTTTCCTCGTCATGGTCATAATGATAGCGGCGTTCGACGCGGTGCTGGCGTTCCTCACCGACTTCAAGTTCCGCTGGGTGGAACTCCCCATAGCGATAGAGATCGTCTGCGTGATGATCTACGTCATAGTCGGCGTCACGGTGCCCGGATTCTGGCATCCCGGCTGGCTGCTGTGCCTCGGCGGCGTGGTGGCGGCGATAGCGGAAGCGATCGCGCTCATCGCGGTGCGCAACGGCAAAAAGGACAAGAAAGAGAAGATCCGCCTCAAGGACAAATACACCAAAGAGGACGAATCCTACTACACGTCCTGGAAAGACTGATATCGCGCGCACGGCGGCGCCTGAACGGACGCCGCGTGCCGAAGTGTGCTGTCCATGCGGCGCCCGCATCGGAGCGTATCGCATGATATTGCAAAAACGACGGCTTCACCGCGCCGAAAGCGGTGACAAAAGGTGCTTTTATGGCAAAAACTCTCAAAGCGGAAATGTGGGACAAGATGCAGTATCTGTTCCGCAACTTCTATGACAGAATGGTGCATTGTGTGCAGTATTACGACGGGCTGATCGACGTGAACGTGTTAAAACGCGTGCTGGTGTTCACCACCGAGAAGGTGCCCGTGCTGCACAGCTCTTTCAGGAGCAATGCGGTGGACCCCTACTGGCAGGTGGAGGATTATACGGTGAACGACATCCTCACCGTGCGCGAAAGCGCGGATCTCGAAGCCGACGTCAACGCGTTCATATGCCAGAGCATTCCCGTCGAGAGCAACGTCCAGTACAAAATGGCGGTGTTCAACAAAGACGGTAAGTCCACGCTTTGCATGATCGTCAACCACATGTGCATGGACGGCGGCGACTTCAAGTATTTCATGAAGAAGCTCGCCGAGAACTACAACAAGCTCCTCGACGGCGAGCGCAGCCTCGACATCAAGACGGGCAGCCGCAGTTACGACGAGGTCTACTCCAAGCTCACTCCCGAAGAGGAGGAAGTGGCGAGGGGACTTTACAAGAACATCAGCCAGATCAAGGACGAGCATTATTTTCCTCTCACTCCGTCCTCTCCCGCGGACGTCACGCGCATCTGCCGCAGGAAGGTGGGGACGAAACTGTTTGCGGATTTCCGCAAGATAGGCAAAGCCCTCGGAGTCACCGTCAACGATCTCATGCTCGCGTTCTACGTGCGTTCTCTCTATGAGATAGGCATGTTCCGCGACGACGAGAGGCTGACCATCCCCTGCATGGTGGACCTCAGACGCCACATCGTGGACGGAGGCATACACACCGGGCTCACCAACCATACGGGATTCATGCAGTGCTCCACCGAGAAGAAAGGGGAAACCATCAACGACACTCTCATCGAGGTGCTGCGGTCTGTCCGGAAGAGCAAGGACGACCCGTATATGGGGCTGTACAGTCTGCCGCTTCTCAAGCTCGCCTACACGATATTCCCGTACATCATCAGCGAGCAGGCCATCAAAATAGGCTACCTCAACCCCCTCATCGGCATGTCCAACATCGGCGTCATGGACGACCGCGCGCTGAAGATGGGCGACGCCAACATCATCGACGGTTTCATGACCGGCGCGGTCAAGTACAAGCCGTATATGCAGCTTGCGCTGACCAGTCTGCTCGGCGACATCACCATGACCATCGCCATCCGCGGCAACGACGAGGACGAGAAGATCGTCGAGCGTTTCTTCGACATGATCATCGCCAACATGAACGAGTTCGTGCGGCTGAACAGCTCGAAGCTCGACGCTTCCGCTAAAAACTGAAAGCCGTCATTCCCGACAAAAAAGCTCCCGTACGGGAGCTTTTTTAATGCGGTTTTTACGATTCCGGAAAAAGTCACGCGAGGATGGCGTAGCCGCCGGAGGGTTCGCCCGCGGCGAAGGGCGCGGCGGCGTACTCCTTCACTATGTCGGCGAAATCGTCGTAGAGTACGAAGTTTTCCGCCGTGGAGCAGGAAGTCCACGCCTGCATGATGTCGTCGTAGCTGTCCGTCTCCGGATCCGCTTTCGCGGCGTCGGTGAGCCCGATGTAGCAGTTGTAGAGCCCCCATGTGGAGTTCTCGCCGAGCCCGTTCACGGTGACCTTGTATGTCCATGTCGTCCAGTGCCAGCCCTCGCCGTTGTACAGCTCCAGCACGCCGGCGATGGCGTCGAAGTCGGTCTGATCCGTGTCGCCGACGCCGCCGCGTTTGCTGTCTCCCCACGCGTTAAACTCGCCGACAAGCACCGGGACTCCGTTTTCGGAAAGGCTCTCCGCCGCGCGTTTGAGCGAATAGAAGAGTGCGTTGGTCATTTTGTTGTTAGCCCAGTTGTAGTGGTGGTACTCGTATACTACGTTCTCCCAACCGTACGCGGAGGGGACGGGCAGATGGCCCGGCTCCCATACGGCTTCGATGAAGATCATGTGATCCGCGTCTTTTGCGCGGACGGCGTCGTAGAGCACGTCGTAGTAGTCCCACTGGGTTTTGCCGGAGGCCCTGCCCGGCTCGTTGAGCAGGTCGTAGCCCGCGACGTACGGGTTGCCCTCGAAATGTTCGGCGATCAGTCCCCACAGCTCCGCGGTCTTGGCGCGGTACGCCTCGCCAGCCGCGCTGTCCTCGTAAAGGTTGGTGAGCCGGGTGTCGCCGCTGTGGTCGTTGCCGTTCTGCGAGCCGACCGCCCCGTGCATGTCGAGTATGGCGTACAGGCCGTATTTTTCGCACATCTCAAGCGCCCAGTCCAGCCGCGCGAACGCGTCCGCGCGCAGCGTGAACTGATCGGGAGAGAGCAGCTCGCCGCCGTCCGAAAGGTAGTTGTAGAAGTTCATGTAGGTGAAGGGTATGCGGACGACGTTGAGTCCGAGTTCCTTTACGCGGGCGAAGTCCGTCTCCGTGATCCAGTTGTCCTGATAGACGGAGATGAGAGCTTCCGCGTCTTCGCGTCCGAAGCGCGCGTACAGCGTCATGGCAGTGGACAGCGAGTCGTCCTGGTCGGTGGGACACATCCAGCTTTCCTGCACCAGCCAGCCGCCGAAATTGGTGCCGCGGAGCGCGACTTTCGCGCCGCTTTCGTCCACTATATCCTTCCCGGAAGCGGAGAGCATTGTGAGCGCGGGCGCGTCCGTGCCGTCGTCGTTGTTGCATGCGGCAAAGGCGAACAGCGCGGTAAGCGCGACGAGCAGAGCCGCAAGAATGAGCGCGAGTTTTTTCATATTATCCTCCTTGTCTTGATTTTATTCCCGCGCCGCCCCGGTGTCAAGAGGGAGTCTTACGCGCGCATAACGCGCATAATTAGATTATTCGTTTGACTAAAATGCGTTTACGTATTAAACTGAAAAATGTTTTCAAGGAGAATGTATGGATCTCAGACAAGTCGAAAAGAAGTGGCAGAAGATCTGGGCGGATACGGGACTTTACAAGTTCGACCGCAGCAGAGTGGACAAGAAATGTTACGTTCTGGAAATGTTTTCCTATCCGTCCGGCGCGAAACTTCATGCAGGACATTGGTACAACTACGGTCCGGCGGATTCCTATGCGCGTTTCAAGAGGATGCAGGGGTATGAGGTGTTCCAGCCCATGGGCTTCGACGCTTTCGGTCTGCCTGCCGAGAATTACGCCATAAAGACGGGCATCCATCCCCAGGACAGCACCATGAAGAACATCGCCACCATGGAGGAACAGCTGAGGAAGATAGGCGCGATGTACGACTGGGACTACGAAGTGTACACCTGCGTGCCCGAATACTATAAGTGGACGCAATGGCTCTTCCTGCAGCTTTACAAGCACGGGCTTGCCTACCGCAAAGCCGCGCCCGTCAACTGGTGTCCTTCCTGCAACACGGTGCTCGCCAACGAGCAGGTGGTGCAGGGCGAGTGCGAACGCTGCGGTTCGACGGTGGTGAGAAAGAACCTGACGCAATGGTTCTTCAAGATCACGGACTACGCCGACGAGCTGCTGCGGGATCTCGACAAGCTGGACTGGCCGGAAAAGACCAAACTCATGCAGAAAAACTGGATCGGCAAGTCCTACGGCGGCGAGATAGAGTTCGCGGTGAAGGGCAGAGAGGAGAAATTCCGCGTGTTCACGACGCGCGCGGATACGGCGTTCGGCGTGACGTACGTCGTGCTCGCGCCCGAAAACCCGCTTGTGGACGTCATCACGACTCCGGAGTGCAAGGCTGCGGTGGAAGAGTACAAGTACAACGCGTCCAAGGTCACGGAGATCGACCGTCTTGCCAGCAACCGCGAAAAGACGGGCGTCGTGACGGGCGCGTATGCTATCAACCCCGTCAACGGCAGGGAAGTGCCCATACTCGTCGCGGACTACGTGCTGGCAAGCTACGGCACGGGCGCGGTCATGGGCGTCGCGGCGCACGACGAGCGCGACTATGTGTTCGCAAAGAAGCTGGGGCTCCCCATCGAGCGCGTGGTGAAGAGCGCGGACGGCTCGGACGACAGTCTGCCTTACACCGAATACGGCGTGATGGTGAATTCCGGCGAATTCGACGGCATGAGTTCGGAGGAGGGCAAGATCGCCGTCATCAAGAAACTCGAAGCGGAGGGCAAGGGCGCGCTCAAGACCAACTACCGTCTGCGCGACTGGCTGGTCAGCCGTCAGCGTTACTGGGGAGCGCCCATACCCATGATCCACTGCGAGCACTGCGGCGTGGTGCCCGTGCCCGAAGAGGATCTGCCCGTTAAACTCCCGTACAACGTGGACTTCACTCCCGACGGCGTGAGTCCTCTCGCAAAGTGCGAAGAGTTCATGAACGTCACTTGCCCCGTGTGCGGAAGACCGGCAAGGAGGGACCCCGATACCCTCGACACTTTCGTGTGCTCCAGCTGGTACTATCTGCGCTATCCCGACAACAAGAACGACAAGGAAGCCTTCAACCGCGAGTGGATAGACAAGATGCTGCCCGTGGACAAGTATATCGGCGGCGCGGAGCACGCGTGCATGCACCTGCTCTACGCGCGCTTCTTCACCAAGGCGCTCCGCGACATGGGATATCTCGACTTCGACGAGCCTTTCCTCTCCCTTGTGCACCAGGGGACGATCCTCGGCTCGGACGGCAACAAGATGTCCAAATCTCGCGGCAACGTCATCTCTCCCGACGACAGCATCGCCAAGTACGGCGCGGACGTGTTCAGGGTGTATCTCATGTTCGGGTTCAGCTACATCGAGGGCGGTCCGTGGAACGACAACGGGCTGGACAGCATAGGCAGATTCTTCGACAGGGTGGAACGCGCCGTCAAGAAGTGCTATGAGATGAACTACGAGGACAGAGCGCCCGAAAAAGCGGAAAAGGAACTTAACTTTGTCAGAAACGCCACCATAAAGTCCGTTTCCGCCGATATCGAGAGTTTCTCGTTCAACACCGCGCTGGCGAGGATAATGGAATTCGTCAACGCGATATACGCTTACGACTCGGCAGTTCCGAAGAAGAGCACGCTCTTCAAGGACTGCGTGAAGGACCTCGTGCTGCTGCTTGCGCCGTTTGCGCCGCATTTTGCGGAGGAACTGTGGGAGATGCTTGGTCAGCCGTATTCGGTGTTCAATCAGCGTTATCCCGAAGCGGACGAGAAGGCGCTCGTACGCGACGAGATCGAGCTTGCGGTGCAGATCAACTCCAAGCTCCGCGCACGCGTCACCGTTCCGGCGGACGCGTCGAAGAGCGAAATCGAAAGCGCGGCGTGCGGGGCGGTAAAGGCGCAGCTCGGCGGCGCCACGCCAAAGAAAGTCATCATCGTGCCCGGCAGGCTCGTCAACCTCATCGTCTGAGAGCGCAGTCAGGCTAAGGAGAATATCATGCTCGACATCAACAGAATCAAGGAAGATCCGGCTAAGGCGGCGGAACTGCTCGCCAGAAAAGGTTGCGAAGCGGATTTCGCCCAGGTCCTCGCGTGGGACAGCGAGAGAAAGGCCGCCATCAACAGTGTGGAACAGCTCAAAGCGCGCCGCAACAAAGTGTCGGCGGAGATACCGAAGCTCAAAAAAGAGGGCAAACCCGTCGAGCACATTTTCAAGGAAATGCGCGAGATAGGCGACGAGATCGCCGACCGCGACGCGGACATCAACGCGCTTGTGGAGAGGATAAACGACTTCCTGTCCCGTCTGCCCAACTTCCCGGACGAGGATCTGCTCCCCGGCGAGAAGGAGAACAATCAGGTGGTGAGGATGGTCGGCGAGAAGCCGGAGTTTTCTTTCCCGATCAAAAACCACGTCGATCTGTGCACGTCGCTCGGTCTCATCGACTACGAACGCGGCGTCAAACTCGGAGGCAACGGGTTCTGGATCTACCGCGGACTCGGCGCGCAGCTTGAATGGGCGCTGCTGAACTACTTCATCGAAGAGCACCTGAAGGACGGTTACGAGTTCATTCTGCCTCCCCATCAGCTGAACTACGCGTGCGGATACGGTGCGGGGCAGTTCCCCAAATTCAGCGACGAGGTGTACTGGCTGGATCTCGACGAGGACAGACACCGCAACCGCTTCATGCTGCCCACGGCGGAGACCGCGCTCGTCAACATGTACGCCGGCGAGATCATCGACGAGAGCAAACTGCCCATGAAGTTCTTCGCATACACTCCCTGCTACCGCAAGGAAGCGGGCAGCGCGAGGGCGGAAGAGCGCGGCATGATCCGCGGACATCAGTTCAACAAGGTGGAGATGGTGCAGTACGCGCACCCCGACCGCAGCATGGAGGCCTTCGAGGAGCTCGTGGACAAAGCGGCAAAGCTCGTCGAGGGGCTGGGGCTGCATTTCAGAGTGTCCAAGCTCGCCGCGGGCGACTGTTCCGCTTCCATGGCGAGGACGTACGACGTAGAGCTGTGGATCCCCAGCATGGGCATATACAAGGAGTGCAGCTCGGTGTCCAACGCGAACGACTACCAGGCGCGCCGCAACAATACGCGCTACCGCGATTCCAGGACGGGCAAGCCGGCGTATGTGCACACGCTCAACGGCAGCGGACTTGCGACCAGCAGGCTGATTCCGGCGATAGTGGAGCAGTTCCAGAACGAGGACGGCACCGTCACCGTGCCCGAAGTGCTGCGCAAGTGGCTGGGAGGCCGCGAGTTTATAGGCAAATGACCGCAACGGCGCGCGTCCGGCATACGAACGCGCGCTTTTGATAATGCGGCGGCGAAGCGGAAAACCGCTGCGCGAAAAAGAAATAAAGTGCCCCGGAGGGCGTTGGAGGTTATATGAGAGAAGAACTGAAAAAGTATGCCGACGAGGCTTACGGCATCGTCGAAACGGCGGCGAACGAGATAGGTCCGCGTCTGCCGGGATCGGAGAACGAGAGAAAGTTCGCCGACCACATGGCGGACAAGCTGCGCGAGATCGGAGTCACTCCTGTGAAGGAGAAGTTCCTTGTCGCGCCGCGCGCCAGCATCGGCGGCATCCCCTACGCCGGCTGGGTAGGCATCGCAGCGGGCGTGCTGATGCTCTTCCCGTCCACCCAGGCGTGGGGCGCGGGATTCCACGGGCTTGCGTTCTTCGCGTGCGTCGCAACGCTGGTGTGGCTGGTGTGCAGCGTGTTCCTTTACAAGACGTGGTTCGACTTCGCCTTCAGGCAGGAGCCCTCGCAGAACGTGTACGGCGAAGTGCTCCCTAAGAGCGGCAGTTACGACTATACCATAATGGTATCGGGGCACACCGACACCAGCTGGAACTGGAAGCATTCCGCCGCCACCAAATACATGCCCGGCGGTCCCGTATCGGCATTCGTCAAGATGGGCGTGGGTATAGTGGCGTTCCTGTTCGTGTTCGCGTCCGCGGCGGCGATGTTCATAGGCGAGCTGCAGATCCTCACGTTCGATTATGCGACCGCGACGGAAGCCGAGTATGTCGCGATGACGGAGCTGGCTGCCGGTCTGCAGAACTTCTCTGTCGCGCTCTATGTACTCGTCCCGCTGTTCGTCATACCCGGGTGCTTCTTCATCACGATGTGGGCGGACAAGAACCCGCGCACCGCTTCTCCCGGAGCCATGGACAACGCGACCGGCATAGGCATTGCGTACGCAGTCACGAAGTATTTCAAGGAAAATCCCGACAAAATGCCCGAAAACTGCCGCATAATCGACTTCAACTGCGGCTCAGAAGAGGCGGGGCTCAGAGGCTCGATCAACTTCACGCGCAGACACAAGGGAGAGGATATCCTGAAGAACTGCTGGAACATCAACGTAGACTCCATCGCAGACCACGACCATTTCCAGGTCGTACACGGCGACACATGGCAGTTCACGAAGTTTGACAAGGAGTTGTGCGATATGCTGAAAGACTCCATCAGGGAAGCCGGCATAGAAGAGCCCGGCGACATCGCCAATCCCGTCGGCGGCTGCGACTCGACGCCTTTCACCAAAGCCGGCGTCAGGAGCGTGACTTTCGCGGCGCAGAATCCCGTGCTCACGCACTACTATCACACCTTCTACGACGTGCCCGAACGCTTCGAGAAGGAAACGGTGGGGCTCGGCATCGACATCGTCCTGCGCGTCATCGACAAGATAGCCGCTTACGAGGAAGCAAAGCGCGGCGGACAGGCTGCGGCGCCTGCAGGAGAGGCTGTCGCAAAAGAGCCTGCGGCGGCAGACGCAAACGCGGCGGCGGATGTGCCTGAAGCCGCGGCAGACGACATGGAATTCGTCGAAGCGGAGATCGAAAGCGAGGAGTGATCTCCTGACGGCGGCCGCGCCTTTCCGTGCGCGGTCCGCCGCGGAAGTAACCGACCGAACGCGTAAGAAAACGCCGTCCCGTAAGGAACGGCGTTTCCGTTTGTCTGTCCGTACCGCGCTCCGACGCTCAGTCTTTCGCGGCTTTCTTTGCGGCTTTTTCCGCTTCTTTCTGCGCCTGCGCTCTCATCTTTTCCGCCTCTTTTTCCATTTGTTTACGCTGCCTCTTGGGCAACTCCATGGGCGGAATGGGATCTCCGTCGAATTCGAGGTGCGAAGCATACCATTGCTGATATTTGATGGGGATCCAGAGCGCGTAGATGCCGACCGTGAAGAAGGTGAGGAAGAACCACTTGATGAAGCAGCCTATGAGCTGGCTTCCGCGCGCGGTGAGTTTGAGGCGCTGACCGCGTACGATCGTGTGTTTGAGGATCCATTTCTTGCGTTTGATGATCACCCACGGCGTGCCGATGAAGAGAGTGAACACGAGCTGCAGGAAGCAGACGATGTTAAGCCCTATCAGATGACGCAGCTTTCCGTCGAAATAGGACGGAATGTTCGGGTTGAACAGCATCGCCGCGGCGTTCCCCGCGGCAGGGGCCGGGGCGGGAGCCGGGACGGGCTGTTGCGTCCCGGCCTGTACAGGGGCGGGAGCCGGGGACTGCGGCGCCTGTGCGCGCGGAGCCATCTGTTCGTGACGCGGCGCGGCAGGGGGCGCAAGGCGGAGTTTCGCGCCGCATTTCGGGCACACGGTCTCCGTCGTGTCGTCGGGCACGCCCATGATGTACTGGCAGTTGTAGCATCTGATGTTTTTCATGATTTTACCTCCCAAAATCATAATTTTATCCGATAAATACAATATAAAACAGTTATTGTAATTATGTCAATATAATTTATTAATATGCCGTAAATATAAAATGCGCGGCGCGTTCTCCGCTCCGCACGGGCGGAGAATGCCGTCTTGATTTCGGACGGAGGAAGGGTTATCATATATACGGAAACACGTCCGCGTGCGCGGTATGCCGCGGACGCTCACGCCGTCCGCCGCGCGCGGCGGCGCGTATGATGAGAGGGGATATGGAGAAAAAACTCAAGCTCGGCAGCTATGTCGGCTACGGGATAGCCGACCTGGGCAACAACATCGCCTTTGCCGCTGTAGGGGCGTATCTGCCCGCGTTTTATTCCGACGTGCTCGGGGCGGATTTCGACGCGGCGACTTCCGCCGTATGGCTGACCGCCGTCACGGTCATCATGGTCATCGCGCGCATTTGGGACGCGATCAACGACCCGATAATGGGCTGGCTCGCGCAGAGGGCGAAACCGACCAAATGGGGCAAATTCCGCCATTATCTGCTTTTCGGCGGCATACCGCTCGCGCTTTCCGCCGTGCTGATGTTCGCGCCTATACCCGGCATGTCGCTCGCGGAGTGCATAGTTTTCGCATTTTTCACCTACATCGCATACGGAATGATATACACGGTCGTGCTAGTGCCTTACGGCTCGCTCGCTACCGTCATGACGCGCAGCGAGAACGAGCGGAGCAGGCTTTCCATCGCGCGGTCGATAGGCGGCGGCATAGGCGGCGTGCCCGCAGGCATCTTGTTCCCTCTGCTGGTCTATTCTTCCGTCTACAACGCGGAGGACGGGAAGTACGTCGACGTGCTGGACGGCGAAAAGCTGGTGATCTGCATGGCGGTCATCGCGGTCATCATGATAGTGAGCTACTCGGTCGCATTCGCGTTCACGAAAGAGAATTACGCTTATCCGCATGCCGTTCAGCAGACAAGCCTGAGAAAGGCGTTGAAATCGCTTGTGAAAAACAAGCCTTTCGTCATCATGAGCCTTGCCGGAATGCTGCTTATCGCGTCGTCTATGTACATCAGTTCCATCAACGTCTACCTCGCCAACGTCTACTACCGCAAGCCGCTGCTCATGACTTTCGTCACCATTGCGACCTACGCGCCCATGGTGATCATGATCCCGTTCACGGAGAAGATAATAAAGAAGATCGGCAAAAAAGAGATGTGCGTCTACGGGCTTATCCTTTCCGTTGCGGCGACTCTGGTCATGAGCGTGTGGCGCATCCCGAACCCGTGGGTGTATCTGGTGTTCTGTTTCCTGCAGGGGAGCGGCGTGGGATTCTTCACGCTTGAGATATGGGCGCTCGCCATGGACGTCATCGACTGCCACGAGCTGATGACGGGCAGGCGCGAAGAGGCGATAGGTTACGCCGCGTTCACTTTCATGCGCAAGATAGGACAGGCGATCGCCGCCATAGTGCCTTATCTGCTTGCGGTGGTCGGGTATGTGACGGGCAGCGGATACGGCGGACAGACGCAGGAGGCGGTGGACGGCATATACCTGCTCGCCACCGTCGTGCCGCTCATAATGTTCGCGCTCATGCTTCTGCTCATGATACTTTATCCGCTCGGCAAACGCCGCGACGGCGAAATGCGCGCCCGGCTTGCCGCCCTGAGGGCTTGCGCGGAGTCCTGCGGGGGCGGATCGCGGGACGGCGCAACAGAGCGGACGGAAGCGGAAGAGCCGGGCACCGATGTTGCCGGGCAAGCCGACTCGATCCGGCGGACGGCAGGAGAGGAGCCGGACAGCGGCGTTTTTCCGCCCGTCGGCGGTGCGCGGGCTGCAGGCGGCGCGGACGGAGAAGAGGTGTGATATGGAGAAAAAACGTCCCAATCTCGTATACGTTTTTGCGGATCAGCTCAGGTGGGCGTCGCTCGGATACAACGGCGACGCGCTTGCGCGCACTCCGCACATAGACGCGCTCGCGGCGGAGAGCGCCGACATGGTGAACGCCGTCAGCGGACATCCCGTGTGCGCGCCTTACAGAGCGTCTTTGCTCACGGGCAAATATACCACTTCCACGGGAATGGTCATCAACGAGATCCGCATGAACACGCGCCACCGCTGTTTCGCGCATGTGCTGAACGACGCCGGTTACGACACGTCCTACATCGGCAAATGGCACTTGTACGCCGCACAGCTCGGGCATCACTTCGACGCGAAGAACTCCTTTGTGCCTCCGGGACCCGACAGGTTGGGGTTCGACGGATATTTCGCCGCGTACAACTTCCACCACAGGTATTACGCGCCGTACGCCTACTACCATCTGGACACTCCCGAGAAGATATATGCCGAAGGATACGAGCCGGATTTCATGACCGATCTCGCGCTCGCGCGCATGAAGGAAGCGGCGGCGGGGGACAGACCTTTCGCGCTCTTTCTGTCGCTGGGCACTCCGCACGATCCCTGGACGGCGGACAACGTGCCGCGGGAGTATCTGGATATGTTCGCGGACACGGATTTCCCCCTGCCGCCCAACTACCGCGCGGACAACGATCCGCACTCCGACATGTGGGCGAGATTCTTCCCCTTCGAGCGGCGCAGACTCAAGGAATGGATGAGGGTGTACTACGCCATGGTCGCCAACCTCGACTACAACGTCGGCAGGCTCCGCGCCGCGCTGGACGGGCTGGGCATTGCGGAGGACACCGTGTTCGTGTTCACGTCCGACCACGGCGAGATGTTCGGCGCGCACGGCAGACGCGCGAAGAACATCTTTTACGACGAGGCTGTGCGCGTGCCCTTCCTCCTCAGGTGGGGAGAGCGCATCGCGCCGGGCAAACGCGATTTCTGCTTCAATACCCCCGATATAATGCCGACTCTGCTTTCGCTCATGGGGCTGGAGTGCCCCGCCGAGGCGGAGGGCAGCGACCTTTCCGCGTGCATAAAGGGAGAAGCGGACAGCGACGGACCGTCCCTGCTCATGGGGACGGGACCTACCGCGGTGTTCGGCAGCGGCAGGGAATGGCGCGGCGTGCGCGACAAGCGTTTCACCTACGCCGTCTACCGCAAGGACAGGAAGGAGTATCTTTTCGACAATGTCGAAGATCCTTTCCAGATGAACAATCTTGCGCAGGAACCGAAGTTTAAGGGTGAAAAAGAGCGGCTTAAAGCCGCGATGTATGCAAAGATGCGCTCTCTCGGCGACGACTTCCGCGACAACCTGCGCTATATGGGCACATGGGTAAAGCACCGCCGCATTGTAAAGACCGCAACGTTGAAATGAACGAGAGATGAATGGCGCGCGTCCGGCGGACGGCGTGCGTAACGGGCAGCGGAAAGCCGCGGCATGTGCCGCGGCTTTCCGTATGCCTGTATCGTGGCGTCTTTAAGCGGAACCGCGCCGCAAGCGTGCGCCGCGGTCCGCGTAAGCGTTTATTCCGCCGTGTCGGGATCCTCTATGTCAAGGCGCGGTCCGTCGGAGGTGGCGTGCCAGAGGCTGCCTTCGAGGTTCAGCCCGTCGTTGTCGGTGAGCCATTCCTCGTCGGTGTAGTGCGCGCTCTCGGTGCCGCTGACTCCCGTGCGTGTGACCGCCTCCTCGGCTTCGCCGTTGAGCGTTACGGCAACGTCCGTCGCGTAGTAACAGCCCGAGAGGGTGACGGTGTTTTCGGCTGCGCCGATGAACGCGTTCACGCGGGCGGAAGTCAGCGCGCTGCCCGTGACGGTGATGTCGGCGTCCGTGAAGGAGCGTTCGGAGCGCATGTTAGTCATGCGTCCCGCCACGCCGCCGGTATATACCGACGCGGCGTAACCGCCGGCGTCCACGGTGACGGTGCCGCCGCCGTAAGACGCGTTGATGTCGCCGGTCGCGCTCGACGAGGACGACGCGGACATGGAAACGCGCGTGGAGTCGCCGGCTATGCCGCCTGCGTAGAGCTGCGCTCCGTCGGCTGTCGCGCCGAGCATGATGTGCGTGACTGCGCGCGAGTTGGCGATGAGGGACATACTGCTGCCGGCTATGCCGCCCGCCTTGCCCGTCCTCGCCGCGTTGACAGTGATGTAGGAGTCCGCGAAGCAGACCGTGATCTCGCCCCTCAGTGCGGAACCCGCGAATCCGCCCGCGTAGACCGCGTCGGCGGTGACGTTGATGTCGGAGGAGCGCACGCCGCATTCGGTCGCGTTGAAGTAGTTGCCGCTGCCGACGAATCCGCCGACGTATGTGTCGGACGCCGTCGCCGCGATCGTGAACGCTTCGACCTCGGAGGAGGATACGGAGGAGTAGGAAAGGCACGCGCCTGCCGCTCCGCCCGCGTACAATCCTGTCGCCGTGACGTAGATCCTTGCCGATTTCACCGTGCAGTCGGTCACGCTTCCGCCGCCGAGTCTTGCCGCGATCGCGCCGACATAGACACGCTTGCCTTCCGCCTGCAGACGTGCGGACGGGGAGCCTGCCGCGAGCGTGACCGTTACGTTTTCAATGTCGCCGGAACTGATGCCGATAAGTCCGATAAGAATGTCCGCATTCTCCGTTTCGCCGAGCGCGGCTACGGAGATGACCGTCGTCAGATCTGTAAGAGTGCCTTCGGATCCGCCGATCAGCGCATATACTGAGCCGGTATAGGAGGCGGTGTAGTTCAGGGTTACGCTTGCGCCGTTACCGTTCAGCGTGCCGGCGAAGGGATCGTCGCCGTCATACAGGGGCACGAAGTCGGTGAGAGTGAACGCCGCTCCCTCCGCGAACGTGATGTCCGCATGCAGCAGGGCGTATTTTTCGAGGTCGTCTTCACCTGTCAGCGCGGCGTTGAGTTCGGTGCGGAAAGCTTCGAGATCCGCGGCGCTCGTTACGGTGACGGAGCGCACCCATTTGGCGTGGAGTTCGAGGGTATAGCCGCCGTCTTCGCCTTCGGTGCCTATCGCGGCGGTGAGCAGGGTGGGATCGGGCAGATCCGTTTCGCCTTCCTCCGCTTCCGCGGCGAAAACGAACTCTCTTTCCACAGTCACGGCGTCGTCGCCTTCGCCCGTGGTGACGTAGTAGTACCAGCCGTCAAAGACGTATCCTCCGCGTACGGGATCCGCCACCGCGCCTTCCGCGACGGAGTCGTTGAGTTTGGCTGTCAGCGCGTCGCCGTATCCGCCGAAGGTCAGGGTGTAGTCGGGCAGCTGGCTGTGCATCTTGGGGTAGAGAGTGAGCGCGGTCAGCATGTCGTATTCGCTCGCGAGTTCCTCCGGTGCGGTGCCGTCCGCGTCCGCCCATTCGGTGAAAGGCACTTCCGTCACGACGCCTTCGGAGTCGACCGTGACGTAGTACCAATAGACAAACCAGTCGCCTTCGACGTCGGTGGTCACGACGGGAATGTCGCCCACCGGCTTTTTGCTGCCGTACTGCGTGACGAAAGTCGGATCGACCTCCGCATCCTCGGCTCTCTTGAGCGCGACGGAGCCGGAGTAGGTCCACTCTCCGTTGGCCGCGTCGCCGCCGTAGGGGTAGTCCGCGCTGTTTGCGGACGTGACGAGAGTGTGCGTGTACGTCGTTGCGGTCCACGTTGCGGTTACGGTGACGTCGTCGGTCACCGCGGTGGGGACGTCGCCGTCTTCAGCGGTGTCGGAGAAGATGAATTCGTTGTCGTCCTCGTCCACCCAGCCCGTGAAGGTGTAGCCGGGACGCAGGGGAACGAGTCTGTCGCCGTTTGCGAGTGTGGGATATTCCACCGTGCCGCCGTGCGTGACCTCGACGTCGAACTGCGTGCCGAGATCCTGTCCGCCGCCGGCGTCGAAGTGCACCGTGTGCGTGGCGGGGGTGGGAGTGTCGCCGCCCGGCGTGCCGCCGTTGTTGCCGGTGTTGCCGGGGTTATCGTTGCATGCGGCGAGCGCAAACACGAGCAGAGCGGCAAGGAGAAGCAATAGAAGTTTTCCTGCGTGTTTTTTCATATTCTTTCCCGTGACGGCAAAGCCGTCCTTTGTTTGCCGCCTCAGCGGACTTTATTTATTATAGCATCAGTATGATTTATTTCAACTTAATTTTTATCATATTGCATATGCGCGTTCTTATACGAGTCTGGCAAATGAGTAGGCAGCGGAGCGACATTATGGTAAATTTTGGTTGGGTGTTTTCAGGAGGTGCCTATGGCAGGAAAGAAGAATTGCGTGACGGAAATATTGCGCTTTGTGCTGAGCATTTTTGTCGTGGGATACCACACCAGGAGTATTGTCGATTACGGCGGCAATTCGCTTTTTCAATTCGGATATTTCGCGGTCGAGTTCTTTTTCATTCTCTCCGGATTTCTGCTGGCAAGGTCGTTGGAGCGCGCCTATACGGCAGAGAGGTTCAGACTTCTGCCCGATACGGGCAGGTTTATGTGGCGGAAGATAAAGTCGTTCCTTCCTTTCCACCTGGTTGCCGTCGTGCTCATGATGATCGTCATAGCCGCTTTCGATACGTCTTCGTTCGCCGCGCGGATGGAGAGCGGTTGGACGGGTATTTTCCTTTTGCAGTCCGCGGTGGTATGGACGACCTGCGAGGGGCTGATCGTGCCCGAATGGTATTTGTCTACGATGCTCATTGCCATACTCATAATTTACCCCTGCGCACGTCTTCTCGGAAGAAAAATCAGACGCAAGGTTTTTGTGCCCGTTATCCTAATTGCGGGATTGGGCGTGGTCGCCGTGGCGGTCGGGTTCGGAATAAACTGGTCGTTCAGCTGGAATCTGTCCAACGACCTGCGCGGTTTCGGAGAAATGTGCGCGGGTATGCTTTGTTTTTATCTCAGCCGTTATCTTTCGGGCAGAGAGTTCGGGGAAAAAACGCGTACGGCACTTGCCTCCGTTGAAACCGTTTGTTATGTCGGAGCATTTGCGGTAATGTGCCTGCCTTTCGACATAATCGGAACGATCGGTATACCGCTTGTCATCGTACTTTCGGCTGTCGCCGTTACGATATCATTTTCGGGACACGGGCTTTCGTCTGCAAAACTGTCGGAGAAGATATGCCTGAAAATGGGCGCATTATCGCTGCCTCTTTATCTCCTTCATCCCGTAGTAATAGAATTCGCTTCGCATACCATGACGGCTTTGCCGGGATGGGCAACGGTGCTCCTCGTTTTTGCCGTTTCGATAGCGTTGACGTTTGCGGTTTACGAAATATACGCGGCGCTGAAAAAACATTCGGTGCGCCGTGCGGCAAGAACAGAGGCGGTCGGCGGCGTCGCAGAGAATTTGTCCGCATATGATGTTTCGGTCGCGGAAAAGAAGCAAGAGGATAAGGACGAAGCGAAGGAAGACAAATAATACCTCTCCCTCCTTACAATTTAACGGTTCGCCGCACGGTCGCTTACCGCCGTGCGGCGATTCAATTTGTGCTAAACGGAAAATATGCGGCTTTTTGTGCGTGTAAAATCAAATCCGAAAATCTGCGCAAACTTAAAAACGGAGAAGAAACATCGTTGCGCGGACAACTCGTAAACGCGAGTTTTCCGCATTCCGACGGGGTGTTTTCGGATGTGAAACAAATGCACGGAAAAGTTTCACAAAAAAACAAGATTTTGTGGTCTTACCGCCATTGACAACAACATATTGTTGTGGTACGATTGTCGTGCATTCTTCGGGAGGGACGACAAATTCCGACCGGAACTACCATAATCCGACATAGGGAGAAGAGAGCTATGATCATCAAGATTTTGAAGCGTGACGGAAGAATCGAATTCTTCAACAAGCAGAAGATCGCGGACGCCATTTTCAAGGCGGCGCAGGCGTGCGGCGGCAAAAACAAGGATCTGTCCATGGAACTTGCCAACCTCGTCGTCAAGGCGGCGGAAGTGAAATTCGTCGACAAGATCCCGTCCGTCGAGGACATCCAGGACCTCGTGGAAGAAGTCCTCATCAACGAGGGACACGCGCAGACCGCCAAGGCGTACATCCTGTACCGCGAAAGACGCCAGGAAGCGAGAAAGATCTCCGCGCTCATCGGAGAAACGTCCGAGCTTTTCACCGGCTATCTCGCCGACAAGGACTGGGGCGTGAAAGAGAACGCCAACATGCAAAAGAGCGTCAACGGACTCAACAACTACGTCCGCGAGCACTTCACCAAGAAATACTGGCTGTATAAGGTCTATCCCAAAGAGGTGCGCGAGGCCCACGAGAGCGGCGACATCCATCTGCACGACCTCGGATTCTTCGGTCCCTACTGTGCCGGCTGGGACGTCAGACAGCTCCTCACCGACGGGTTCGGCGGCGTGAGCGGCAAGGTGGAATCCCGTCCCGCAAAACATCTGCGCTCCTTCCTCGGCCAGCTGGTCAACTCCACGTTCACCACGCAGGGAGAAACGGCGGGCGCACAGGCGTGGAGTTCCATCGACACTTACTGCGCTCCCTTCATCTACTACGACAACATGACTTACGAGCAGGTCAGACAGTGCCTGCAGGAGTTCGTGTTCAACATCAACGTCCCCACGCGCGTGGGCTTCCAGTGCCCCTTCTCCAACCTCACCTTCGACATCAAGGTGCCGCGCACGCTTGCGGATCAGCCCGTCGTCATCGGAGGGGAGATCAAGGACAAGACGTACAAAGAGTTCCAGAAGGAGATGGACATCTTCAACAAGGCGTTCTGCGACGTCATGCTCGAGGGCGATTCCAAGGGCAGAGTGTTCACTTTCCCCATCCCCACCATCAACGTCACCAAGGAGTTCGACTGGAACAGCGACGTGGTCAACGCCTTCATGGAGATCACCTGCAAGTACGGCATTCCGTATTTCGCCAACTACATCAACTCCGACCTCAACCCCGAGGACGCGGTCAGCATGTGCTGCCGTCTGCGCCTCGACGTCAGCGAGCTCAGGAAGCGCGGCGGCGGTCTGTTCGGTTCCAACCCCCACACGGGTTCCATCGGCGTCGTCACCATCAATCTGCCCCGCATAGGCTACCTCAGCAAGACGGAAGGCGAATTCCTTGAGCGCGTGCGCCATATGGCGGTCATCGCCAAGACTTCGCTCGAGATCAAGAGAAAGATCGTCGAAGCGCAGTCCGAGAGAGGTCTTTATCCTTACTCCACGCACTATCTCCGCGGAGTCAAGGAGCGCACGGGCGAGTATTGGTCCAACCACTTCAACACCATCGGCATCGTGGGCATGAACGAGGCGTGCCTCAACTTCATGGGCAAGGACATCTCCACTCCCGAAGGGCAGGAATTCACCATCCGCGTCATGAACTACATGCGCGAGATAATGGTGGAGTTCCAGAAAGAAACGGGGCATATGTACAACCTCGAAGCAACGCCCGCGGAAGGCACTTCCTACCGCCTCGCGCTGCTTGACAAGAAGTACTATCCCGGCATCATCACCGCGGGCGAAGATGATGTGTATTACACCAACTCCGCGCAGCTTCCCGTCGGATTCGGCGAGGACATCATGGAGACGGTAAGACTGCAGGACGAGATACAGTCCCTGTTCACGGGCGGTACCGTCCAGCACCTCTACCTCGGCGAGAGCGTCAAGGACATCAATGCGGCGAAGAAGCTCATCAAGAAGATCTTCGAGACCTCCAAGATGCCTTACATCTCCATCACCCCCACCTTCAGCGTGTGCCCCAACCACGGTTACATCGACGGCGAGCACTTCACCTGCCCCGAATGCGGCGCGGACGCGGAAGTGTACACCAGAGTCGTGGGCTATCTCCGTCCCGTCCAGAACTTCAACAACGGCAAGAAGGAAGAGTGGAGAGAGAGAGTCAAGTACGAGCTCAAGCCCGAACAGCTCAAGAACGTCAAACTGTAAGAATAGCATGTTCATCAGGCAAAATGGACGGTTAAACCGTCCATTTTGTGTCTATACGGATATGCCGCCGCGCGGAGGAACGTACATCCTTCAGTCCCGCGGAGGCTCGGAAAGGAGAGAGCGGATATGAGAATAGCAGGTTACAATCCCAACAGTTTCGTTGATTTTCCCGGCAACATCGCGGCGATAGTTTTCGTGGGCGGGTGCAACCTCAGGTGCTGGTACTGTCACAACGCCGAGATCCTCGACACCAAGGAGTTTCTTTCTGACGACGCGATACTCGCGCGCATAAAGGACAATTTTCTGCTTGACGGAGTGGTCATCTCCGGCGGAGAGCCGACTCTTCAGCCCGACCTTTTCGAGTTCGCCGAGAAACTCCGCGCCATAGGTATGCAGGTCAAGCTCGACACCAACGGCATGCGCCCCGAAGTGGTGAAAGAGGGGGTGGAACGCGGACTTTTCGATTACGTCGCAATGGACGTCAAGGCGCCTTTCGAGAAGTATTACAAGGTTTCTCCGACGCGCAACGCCGATGCAGCGAAGCTCCGCGAGACCGCCGCGTATCTCATGGGACAGGATAGGATCCCGTATGAGTTCCGCATGACGGTCGTTCCGCAGTTCGAAGTCGCGGATATAGTCGAGGCGGCGAAGGAGATCGCCGGCGCGCGCGTGTTTTATCTCCAGCCCTACGTCGACCACGGCATGGGGTTCAAGTCCCCGTCCAAGGAGTTCCTCGCCGCCGCGCGCGAAGCGTGCCTGCCTTACGTCAACACCGAACTACGCTGATTATTTCCGGCCAAACGCAAAATGGCTGTTGCTCAGCCATTTTGGCCGGACTACATTCCTTGTGCTCCGCTTCGCTTACCGCACTGCGTCATAGCGGGCGCACTTTCACCGCGCATGTCGCTGAAAGCGCGGAAGTATATGCGAGGGGATTATCCCCTCGCGCTCCCATATTGTTGCCAGACGTCACGCGCATCTTTCGCCATTAACGACAGCTTTTGCGTGACGTTCTGCTTT
>ERZ1643249.56-NODE-56-length-176405-cov-67.342648_pt1 | contig 176405 bp, 178 predicted proteins | sample MGYA00579263_ERZ1643249 | MGnify/ENA primary metagenome ERZ1643249 (study PRJEB29033, sample SAMEA4952264) | chicken gut metagenome | biome: Broiler Chicken; feature: Gastrointestinal Tract; material: Caecum | place: Ireland | collected 2018 | study: Broiler...
ATAGGTTCACACTTTTTTGCGTACCGCAAAAAAGTCGTGAGGAGTGGAGTGCCGCGATTTCAAGCAGCGGTTTCGCCCGCGCGCTTTTTTGTCTTTATTGAACAATAAGCGCCAAGTATGGCGCAAATTGGGGCCCGCAGCGCAGGGAAACCCTGCTCGCGGAAGAGAATGATAGGTTCACACTTTTTTGCGTACCGCAAAAAAGTCGTGAGAAAGTTTCGCCGCGAAGATTTTGCTTTGGAAGATCTTCGCGGCGATTTTTTTACTCCCTCAGTCACGGTGTCGGCTTTCAGCCGAACACCGTGACAGCTCCCTCAAGAAGGCGCCTAAAATGAGGAATTTTATCAAATTCAGAAAGCGCCTGCTCACTCCCCGAAGAGGAGGCTAAAATGTGGTGACTCCTTCCGCCCCTTCGGGGCACCTTCTCGCGCGGTAGAGCCCGCGCTGCTCCTCTTCCCACGCATCTGCTTTGCATCTGCGCGGGAGCCCTGAAACGGCACGCTCCATGTGCCGTTTCCAAGTTCGCAAGTGGCAAAGAGCCCGCCGGGCTCTTCGCAAGAAAGCACTTGCTCACCCCCAAACCCACCCCAAAAAAACACTTCGTCTTTTTTTGGGGACCCCGGGGAGGGAGGCAAGGAAGTGTTGCTTTACGGCGACGCGGAGGCAAGGGAAAGGCGGAAACCCGAACAAGGACTCCCTCAGTCACGGTGTCGGGCTTAACAACCCCTCCGTCTTGCCTTCGGCAAGACACCGTCTCGCGCGGTAGAGACCGCGCTCGGTCAGGAAACGGCACGCACAATGCGCCGTTTCCTAGCTCGAAAGCGGTCAAAGCCCCACCTCGTCGCGGCAAGGCGTTTTGGTCTGCGGCGCGCTTCGTTTGCCGCATGACCTTATATGCCTGCCGCTCCTCTTCCCACAAAACTCGCTACGCGATTTTTGTGGGAACCCTGAAAGACAAGAAAGCGCTTTCTCGCCCCTTACACAGGGGAGGCTGGGAGAAGAGGCGGGTCAAAGGGTGCTGATGTGTTCGCGGATGATGCCGAGGCGGTAGGCATCCAGAAGTTCGGTGAGTTCTTCGATGCGCGCCTGCATATGGCGGCCTTCGTCGGTATCGCGGATGGAGAGGCGGTCGCTCGTCTTCTGGACGACCTCGGTCGCCGAATGGATGTCCGTCTCGTTGCGGATGGCGTCTTCGGTGGAGCTGAAGGGTTCGTATGCGACGAGGCGCATGCCGTAGGAATTGCTCACGAGCGTGTAGCCCGCGATGCCCGTCTCGCGCTGATAGGGCCGCGACATGCCGCCGTCGATCATGAGGACCCTTCCCCCGCATTTGATGGGCGTTTCGCCGCTCTTTAAGTGCACGGGCATGTGCCCGTTGATGATGTGCGCCGAGGGGCTCTTGCCGTCCAGCCCGAATTCGTTCAAAATGGCGGTGATCACCTTGTCGTTATCGAGATACTTATAATAAGCGCTCTTGGCTTCGTAGTAGCAGGACGGGTCTTTGACGAAGTAGCGCTCGAAGGTGGTCATGCGCTCTTTGCCGTAGAGGGGGGAATTTTCGTTCGCCCACAAAAACCACATGGTGTCCTGCCCGAAGCGGCGCTCTTCGCCCTCGGGAAGATAATAGCCCTTGCGCACCCATTCTTCGAGCTTTTCGAAGAGGGCGCGGCCGTGGTAGGTCGCATCCCCAACCTGCACTTCCTTGAAGGCGCCGTTTTCTTCGAGCGGGACGCAGCCGTGATAGAGAAGGTTGCCGTTGCAGGGAAGATACATGCTCCCCCTTGCGAAGAGGAAGGAGATGTGCCGCTGCAGCTTTTCGCTGCCCAAAAAGGAAGCCCTGAGCTTCTGCATGACGACTTCTTCCCCTTCCGAGAGCTTGTAAGGGTCGCTTTTGTCGATGGTCGGGAAGTTGCAGTCGTCCAAAGAATAGCGCTTGCCGTCGATCGTGACCGTCTTTTCCTCGAAATCGATCTTATCGAGGAGCAGGCGCTGCTCCATATGGTACTCGGGATGGCGGGCGATGAGCTGGCCTTCGAGCTTGAACAGGATGATGGTGATCGCCTTGTGGAGCTTGCGGTCCATATCGGGGTCGTAGGGATCGTAGCTCTGCGAGCCCGTGATCCTGAAGCACTCGCAGGGATCGCCCGCGTAGGTATCGAGCGCGAACTTGGCAAGGGGCAGAAGATTGATGCCGTAGCCGCTTTCGAGCGTGTTGAAGTTGCCGTACTTTGCCGAGATGCGCACGACGGAGGCGATGCAGGCGAGGCTGCCGCTCGCCGCGCCGATCCAGCAGATATCGTGATTGCCCCACTGGAAGTCGACGTTGTCGTACGTCAACAGCGTATCCATGATGACGTGGGCGCCCGGGCCGCGGTCGAAGATATCCCCCAAAATGTGGATGCGGTCGACGGCGAGGCGCTGGATGACGTTGCAGAAGGCGATGACGAAGGGCTTGGCGCGGTTGGTGGCGATGATCGCCGAGATGATGCCGTTGTAGTACGCCTCTTTATCCTGCACTTCCTCCTTCTCGTTCAAAAGCTCTTCGATGACATAGGCGTAGTCTTTGGGGAGCGCCCTTCTCACCTTGGAGCGGGAGTACTTGGACGCAATGCGGCGGTTGACGCGCACCAGGCGGTAGATGGTCGTCTTGTACCAGTCGTCGAGCTCCTCCTCCGTCGCTTCGACGAGGGAAAGCTTCTGCTCGGGATAGTAGATGAGCGTTGCGAGCGATTTCTTCTCCTTGGCGGAGAGGGAGTTTTTGAACTCTTCGTCGATCTTCTTGCGGATGGAGCCCGAACCGTTCTTTAAGATGTGCAGGAACGATTCGTACTCGCCGTGGATATCGGTGATGAAGTGCTCGGTGCCCTTGGGAAGGTTGAGAATGGATGAAAGGTTGATGATCTCCATGGCGGCGTCGTTCGCCGTCGGATATTGCAGCGAGAGCTGCTGCAGATAGCGTTTGTCTTGCATAAGTCCCCCAAAACGCGCACGATCGCGCGCAGATACACATTCCTCTTTTATTATAGCGCATTTTGAGCGGCTTGACAAGACCCCTTGCAAAAAAAAATTGCCCCCGAGAGAGCCCGGGGGCGCGCATTTTTGCCTTTGAGGGCGGCTCAGCCGCCGATCGTGGAGATATTGTTCATGAAGAGCGCGCAGCTGCGCGTGCCGCCGCCGTGGCCCATCGCCGTGACGGTGAAGCCCGACTTGCCCTGCTCGAAGAGCCATGCGGGGCGCACGACGCCGTAGTAGAGTTTTTCGACGTTGGCGCCCGGGATGGAGCCCGGAGTGAAGGTGAGCTTGATGTAACCTTCGCCGTACATGAGCCAGCTGCCCGCCTGCGTGCCGTTATAACTGATCTTACCGTCTTCGGAGAGGACGACTTCGACGGACTGCACGGCGCTGGAGCCCGAGTTGGTGTTGTTCGCCATGGCGACGAGCTTGAAGCGGCCGCCGTCCGTAAAGTGCAGCAGCTCTTCTTTGGAGACGGAGCGGTCGATCTCGCCGCCGTAGCGGTTGGGGTTGATGCAGATATCGCCCATGCTGTTGAGGTAGTACTGATGCACCTGCGACATGAAGACGGGGTCAGTGGGCGTGCCGTAACTGTACGTGCGGGTGATGTATGCCGCCAGGTTCATGCCCGAGGACGTCGTGAAAAGGTCGTTGTGGCCGGGAAGGACGATATCCGTCTCCTTGCTGTCCTCCGCCTGATCGGACCAGGTGAAGCTGCCCATGTACTTGTTGCCCTGGTTGGCGGAAGAGCCCATGCTCTGATTGAACACTTCGCTGCCGCCCACCGACTGATAGCGGCCCCAGACGGACTCGCTCCTGCCGCCCCACATCTGATAGGCGACGTCGAGCCCGTTGTAGGAATGCATGGAGTAGTAGTACGTCTTGCCCTCTTCGATGACGCCGTTTTCATCGGAGATAGTGACGTTGTCGTGACGGGCGATGACGGGAGCTTCCATCGCGCCCTGCGAGATCATGGTGCCGTAGTAATCGGTGGAGACCTCGTCGCCGGAGAGATACCCGCCGTAGACAGTGACGGCTTCGGTGCGGAATTCGCGCACCTCCTGCCAGGAGTAGAAGGTGTCGTTTTTATACATTTTGTCCTTGCGGAGACCCGTTTTGGGGTCCAGCTCGAGCATCCAGTTGCCCGTGCCGAAGGAGCCGTACGCCATGTACATCTTGCCGTCTGCATCGTAGATGATCTGCGGGTCGATGGAGTTGACGTCGATGGCGCCCTCCGCGCCGTCGGGGATGCACGACTGCATCAAAACGCCCTTGTAGCGGAAGGACTCCGCTTCGAGGGTATCCGACTCCATGAGGATGATGCACGCCATGGAATAGTTGATGCCGTCGAGGTTGACTTTCGCGTTGGAGACGCAGCAGGTGTAGAGCCAATAGCCGCCGTCGGGAGCCGCGACGATATCGGGCGCCCACCACTGCACGAAGCCCGTATCGTTGGTGCCGCCGATCCAGGTCTCCACCTTGGAAAGGACGGTATTGCTGCCCGTCGCCTTGCCCATGAAATCCCAGGTGAGAAGATCGGTGGAGCGGCGGATCTCGTTGCCCTGCGCCCAGCCCGTGGAGAAGATGTAATAAGCGGGCGCGCCGTTCTCTTCCACCTCGATGAGGGAAGGATCGTGGCAGCCGCCGAGGAGCTTGCCCTGCTGCGAATAGTCCATCGCCGTGCCGTCGTACTGATTGCCCGGATCGGTGGGATAGGCGGGCACGACTTCGACGCGGAACTTTTCTCCCCCTTTCAGGGTGAGCGTTAAAACGCCCTCCGAAACTGCCGTGACCGTGCCCGTCGCTTCGTCGTAAGCGGCGATCGTATCGGGATCGGAGACGGCGTTGCCGTCCGCATCGACGGCGGAGACGGACTCCGCGCCTTCGACGACGACTTTGGTGTCGGCTTCCGATAAAAAGCCCGCGCCGAGATTGTCGTAACAGATGCGTGCCGCGGTCGGCTCTTCGGCGGCGTTCTTGCAGCCCGTGAGAAGGCTTAAAACGAGCACCGAGCCGAGCACGAGCGAAAATACTTTGGATAACTTCTTCAAGATACCCCCCCCCTATATTTTTGTTTTATTCTATCATAAACTGTTTCAAATTGCAATAGAAATAAAAATGTTTGTGGGGCGGAGAGGGAAAGTTTTTTTGGGGGCGGGAAGAAAGAGAACAAGACAAAACCTCTCCGCGGGGGAGAGGTCTTGCCTAAGTGAGAGAATATGAAAAAATTATGGAGTGTAAGCTGCTGTCCTGCGCTTGCAAGCATATCTTACCTCATCCGCGTGTATTCTGCGTGAAAACCGCATTAAAAGGGGGAGAATTTCGGGGGAAATACGGTGAAATGCGGGGATGGGGGCGGGAAGCTCCTGCAATGACTCCCTCCGTCGCGCTGCCGAGGGCGAGCCTCGGACAGCGCGCCACCTCCCCGAAGAGGAGGCCAAAATGAGGAAAACTCCTTCCGTCTGCTTCGCAGACACCTCCCTCTTATACAGGGCTCCCGCAAAGATTTTGCAAAGCAAAAGATTTGTGGGAAGAGGAGCAGCGAGCATCGGAGCAAAGCCGCGAGTAAAACAAGCGGCTTGCGAAATTTGCTCCGCTGCGACGAGGAGGCAAGGAAATAAGGAATTACAGATACTTGGAGGCGATGGTGTGGGCGATGCGGAGGCCGTCGGCGGCGGCAGAGGTGATGCCGCCCGCGTACCCGCAGCCCTCGCCGCAGGGATACACGCCCGAAATGCCCTCCGCCTCGAAATTTTCGCCGCGCAGGATGCGGACGGGAGAGCTCGTGCGCGATTCGACGCCCGTTAAAACGCCCTCGTACGAGGAAAAGCCCGAAAGGCGCAGCGCCATATCGGGAATGGCGGCGCGGAGAGACGCGCACACGGCGGGGGGAAGATAGGCGTCGACGGGCGCAAAGGCGGTGCCGCGCGCGTAGGAAGGCCTGACCTCGCCGAAGTAGTAGCTCTCCTTCTTGGCGAGGAAGTCGCCCACGAGCTGCGCGGGGGCGAGATACCCGCCGCCCGCCGCAAGGTATGCGGCGCGCTCGATCTTGCGCTGGAAGGCAACGCCCGCCAAAGCGCCCTCGCCGAAGTCTTCCTTTTTCACCTGCACGACGAGCGCGGAATTGGCGTTCTTTTCGTCGCGGGCGAAGTTGCTCATGCCGTTGACGACGACGCCCCCCTCTTCGGACGCGGCGGGGATGACGACGCCGCCGGGGCACATGCAGAAGGTGAACACGGCGCGCTCCGAGGCGTGCGAGACGAGCTTGTAGTCGGCGGGCGGGAGCGCCGCATAGCCTTCGCCGTACTGCGCCCGCGAGATGCGCGATTGGAGATGCTCGATGCGCACCCCCACCGCGAAATCCTTCGCTTCCATCAGAAAACCGCGCCTTTGCAGCAGCTCGAAGGTGTCGCGCGCGCTGTGGCCGACGGCGAGGACGAGGAGAGAGGCTTCCTCCCACGCGCCGTTCACGGAAACGGCGGTGAGCGCGCCGTCTTTTATGCGCACGTCGTCGAGCTTGCTGCTATAACGGATGGTGCCGCCATGCTCCAGGATATAGCGGCGCATATTGGCGATGACGAGGCGGAGCTTATCGCTGCCGATGTGCGGGCGGCCGAGATAGGCGATCTCTTCGGGCGCGCCGAATTCCACGAACGTTTCCAAAATTTCGCGGTGGAAGGCGCTATTGGTCTGCGTGTAGAGCTTGCCGTCCGAAAAGGTGCCCGCGCCCCCTTCGCCGAACTGCACGTTGCTGTCGGGAGCGAGCACGCCCGTTTGAAAGAAGTTCTCGATGTCTTGGGCGCGCTCTTCGACGGGTTTGCCGCGTTCGAGAAGGACGGGCTCCATGCCGTGGCGGATGAGGCGCAGGGCGCAGAAGAGCCCCGCGGGGCCTGCGCCCGCGATGAACACTTTGGGCGCGGGGCGCGTGATGCGGGGGTAGGTGCGCGCGGGCGGATGTTCGGGGCGCGAGGAGCACTCCACCGAATACACCCACTTGATGTTGGACTTATCGCGTGCGTCGAGCGATTTTTTGAGGATGCGGAAGTAGCGGACGGGCGCGTGCAGCTTGCGTTCGCACAGTTTGAGAAGTTCTGCCTCCTTCTTCCCGGGGCGCAGGGTGAGGTTGTGATAAATTACAGGCATAAAAGCGCCTCCGAAGCAAGATAAGCGGACGTGAACGCCCATTGCAGGTTATAGCCGCCGCAGTCGCCGTCGGCGTTGAGCATCTCGCCCGCGAAGAAGAGGTTGGGCGCAAGGCGGCTTTCGAGCGTCTCTTTGACCTCGGAGAGCGGCACGCCGCCCCGCGTCGCCTGCGCGTAAGCAAAGCCGAGCGTGCCCTTGACGGTGACGGGGAAGCCCTTCAGAAGGGCGGCAAGGCGGCGCTTGTCCCCTTCGCTCTTCTTGTAGAGGAAGCGCCCGAGCCCGTTGTTGACGAGGCATAAAAGACAGTCTGCCCCCTCCCCCTTTTCAAGGGCGGAGAGGATGCGATCTTTGGAGACGTCGGGCAGAAGATCGAGAAGGACGGTGTCGCCCGCCTCGGCATAGGACGAGGCGCGGAAGACGGCGTCGCCCGAAAGCCCGCTCTCCGTGAAGAGCACGTCGCCCCGCACGCGGCAGACTTCCCTGCCCGCGCGAAGGACGGTGAGGACGGCGTCGATGCGGATGCCCTTGAGCCCGCGCACGTCGTTTGCATCGCACTTGAGCTGCACGAGGACGGGAGACAAGGGCAGCACGGTGTGCCCCAGAGGTTTTACGAGGGAGAACGCCGAGCCGTCCGTGCCGAAGTTGGGCGCGGCGCACCCGCCCGCCGCCAAAAGGACGGCGGAAAAGCGGTCGCATCCCGCCGCCGTAGAAAGAGCAAAGCCGTTTTTCTCCCTTCTAAGGGAAGTGACTTGGGAAGAGAGGCGGATGTCGGTATTAAGGCGGGCAAGTTCGCGGCGAAAAAGGTCGGTAATTGCAGACGCCTGCCGCCCTGCGGGGTACACCCTGCCGCGCGCATCGGGCAGGAAGACGCCGCCGAGCGTTTCGAGAAAGGCGATCGTCTCCTCCGCGCCGAAACGCTGAAGGGCGCGGGCGAGAAGGGCGGGATCGTCGGTATGATAGTGTTCTGCCCCCATGTGAAGGTTGGTGACGTTCCCCTGCCCGTTGCCCGTTGCGGACAGCTTGCGGCCGAGGCGTTCTCCGCGCTCGAAGAGGGTGATGTGTTTCCCCGCCTGCAAGAGGCGGACGGCGGCGAGAAGGCCTGCGGCTCCCCCGCCGATGACGGCAATGTGATCCATGCGCATATTTTACAGCAAATGAAAAATTTTGTCAATGATTGACAGACTGCGTTTTTTATGATATACTGTAAGGGAATAATAGGAACCCGATCAAAAGCGCGTGTTTTGCCCCGATACTGCGTTAAGGCCCTTGACCGTGCGCTCGGCACGGCCTGCGGCCCTTGCCTTGTCTGGGGGCAAAACCGCAGCTTTTGATTGCTTCGCACTTTTGGCGAGTAGATTTTGAGATGCTTTGCCGTGAAGAGGATGCAGCAATACCGCCGTATTGCAAAGACGATGAACGGCAAAGCGCACAAAAGATGCCGCCAAAAGCGTGGTTCGTACTGTTCCCTTACAGTATGCTGTGAATGAAATATGATCGATGGGGGTAACGTATGAAGAAAAGCCCTACGGTGAAAGTCAAAGTGACGCCGCTCAAAGAAGACGAGGACAAGAAGACCGCAAAGGCCGCCGTAAAGACGGAAAAAAAGACTGCTGCGAAGACGGAACAGGCGGAAAAGAAGGCTGCCGTGAAGACGGAGAAAAAGGCCGTAAAGGATGCCGCGCCGAAAGCGGAAAAGGCCGCCGAAAAAGCCGTTCCCAAGGCGAGCGAAAAGCCCGCCGAAAAGAGCGCGCCCAAGAAGGCCGTAAAAGCTGCTCCCAAGGCGACAGAGAAGGCCGAGAAGCCCGCTCCCAAGGCGGAAAAGGCAGAAAAGGCCGCTCCGAAGGCGGAGAAACAGGAACAGAAAGGGTACAGCGGCAAGTGGGTCATCTCCCCCATGAACGGAGGATATACCTTCGAACTGCGCGCCTCCAACGGGGAGAAGATGCTCTCGGGCGGGCACTATACGACGCTTGCGGGCGCGAAGGGCGGCATCGAGACGTATAAGAACAACATCAAGAAGGGGAATTTCCGCATCGTGCAGACCAAGATGGGAGACTATATCTTCCAGCTCCTGAACGCGAGCGGGAAGCTGCTTGCCTACGGCGCCGACTACAACACCCGCGCAGGCTGCGAGAGCGCGCTCGAATCTACCCGCCGCTTCGCCGCGACCGCGCCCGTGGAAGTTTCGGAGTATTGAGAAGACGCAAGGAATTTTCCCTCGAATGCTTGACAAAGGGGAAAAAGGGTGATAAAATAAAAGAGCAACAGAGGGACGCTGCATTTCAGCGGTCAGCCCCGAGTTCGATCAAATAACCGTCTCCGAGACTACCACATCATGGGCGGTTATTTTTTTATGATCAGATAAATCTTGTCCTTAGTAACTCTGAAGGAGAGGATAACTCCCTGCTCGACAAGTGCGAGCAAGAGGCGCAGAACCAAAAGATCCATAAGATCACCCCCCTTTGAAGGAAATTCTCATAATTTCCCCCGAATGGGGCTAACCGCCTGAATGCAACGTCCATGTTGCTCAGTTCAGATCATACCATTTTTTGGGTGTGTTGTCAATTTATTTTTGTAAAATTTTGCCGCGGCGGCCCGTGCGGGCCGCCGCGGCGTCTTTCAAAAAAATTATGCTTCGGGGGTGGCGCGGACGATCTCGCGCGAGGAGGAAATGACGGAGAAGAGCTCCTTCAAAGCGTCGGTATCGGCGAATTCGATCATGCCTTCGTCGGCAAGCTCCGCAAATTTCGGGTCGATGGGAAGGCGCGCCGCCGCGGGGAATTTGTGCTCCATGGCAAGCGCCGCCGCCTTGCTCGCCCCGAAGGGCTCGATCGTCCTGCCGCAGCCGGGGCAGGTGAGATAGCTCATGTTCTCCACAAGCCCCAAGACGGGGACCTTCATCATGTCTGCCATGTTGACCGCCTTTTTGACGATCATTTCGACAAGGTCCTGCGGGGTGGTGACGATGACGACGCCGCTTAACGGGATGCTCTGGAAGACGGTGAGCGGCACGTCGCCCGTGCCCGGGGGCATATCGATGAACATGATATCCACGTCGTCCCACACGACGTCCGTCCAGAACTGCTGCGCCGCGCCCGCGATGAGGGTGCCGCGCCAGATGACGGGGTCGTCTTCATGCTCCAAAAGCGAGTTCATCGACATCATCTGGATGCCGCTCCCCGAGACGAGGGGATAGATCTCCCCTTCCGTGCCGCGCGCCCTTTCGTGCACGCCGAACATTTTGGGGATGGAAGGCCCCGTGATGTCGGCATCGAGCACCGCCGTGCGCATGCCGAGCTTGTTTGCGTGCGCCGCGAGGAGCGCCGTGACGAGCGATTTGCCCACGCCGCCCTTGCCGCTTGCGACGGCGACGACGCGCTTTACGTTTGCGTCGGGGTGGAGGGGCTTGATGAAGGACTGCTTATCGCGCGAGGAGCAGTTGCTGCTGCAGGAGGAGCAGTCGTGCGTACATTCTGCCATAGATCTTTGCTTCCTTATCGTTTTTCCCGCTCATTGTACTCCCTTTTCGGCGCAAAGTCAAATCATTTGCGCATATTGAGGGCGTAGTAGCGGCCGCGGCGCGCCATGAGCTCTTCGTGCGAGCCCTCTTCGGCGATGCCTTTATCGGAGATGTAGAGGATGCGGTCTGCCTTGCGGATGGTGGAAAGGCGGTGGGCGACGATGAACGCCGTCTTGCCCGCGAGGATGGTGTCGAGCGCGCCCTGGATCAAAAGTTCCGTCTCCGAGTCGATGGCGCTCGTCGCTTCGTCTAAAATGATGATGCGGGGGTTTTTGAGCACGATGCGCGCGAAGGAGATGAGCTGCTTTTCCCCCGCCGAGAGCCCTTCGCCGCGCTCGCCGAGCTGCGAGGAGAAGCCTTCGGGGAAGCGGGCGGCGACGCGGTCGGCATAGATGCGTTTGGCGGCCATAATGCATTCCTCGTCCGTCGCTTCGGGGGTGCCGTAGCGGATGTTATCTAAAATGCTGCCGCGGAAGAGGAAGGGCTCCTGCATGAGGACGCCGATCTCCTTGCGCAGGGAATGCAGCGTGACGTCTTTGACGTTGTGCCCGTCGACGGTGACGCTCCCCTCCCCCACGTCGTAAAAGCGCGTGAGAAGGTTGATGACCGTCGTCTTGCCCGCGCCCGTGGGGCCGACGAGGGCGATCTTTTCGCCCGCACGGACGTGGAGATCGAAGTGTTCGAGGACGGGGATGCCCGCTTCATACCCGAAGGTGACGTCGTTGAAGTCCACCTTCCCTTCGATGTCGTGCAGGACGGCGGCGTCCGCTTTATCGGCGATGGAGACGGGGGTGTCGATGGTCTCGTAGATGCGCTCCAAATTCGCCGAGACCTGCGCGAGCTGCTGCAGAATGGCGGTGATCTGCAGAAGCGGCTCCGAGCACAGCCCCATGTAGAGGAGGAAGGCGATAACGGTGCCTGCGATCGCGGTATCGCCCCCCGACAAAAGGGCGAAGGCGACGGCGTAAAGGGCGAGCGTGCCCGCGTTCCAGAAAAATTCCGAGACGGGCGCGTTGAGCTCGTTGCGGCGCACGATCTTCATCCACGTCTTGAAGCTGTCTTCCTGCAAGTCGTAGTAGACCTTTTGGTTATAGTCGGAGCGGTTGTAGTTCTTGATGACCTTCTCGCCCATGATGGACTCGACGATGAAGGCGTTGCGGTTGCTGTTCTTGGCGCGGTGGGTGCGGAAGAGCTTCCTCACCGCCGACTTGACGAGCAGGACGCACACGGTGAGCGGGATGAGCGCCGCGTAGACGACGGCAGTCAGAAGCGGGCTGATGCAGAGCATGAGCACGGTGCCGACGATGATCTTGAGGACGCTGACGATGGCATCGAGGAGATAGGACGTGAAGAAGTCGGCGAGCTCGTTGATGTACTCCGTGACGCGGATGGAGATCTTGCCCGCGGGGCGGGTGTCGTAATACTCGAACGGAAGCTCCTGCAGATGCGAGAAGATCTCGCGGCGAAGGTCGGTGATGATGCCGTGCCCCACCGTGCCCATGACGGAGCGGTAGAAGTAGGGAAGGAGCGCCGTTAAAAGCCCGATGGCGGCGAGCCCGACCATATACAAAACGAAGGTGCGGAGGCGTTCTTCTTCCATCGGGATGACTTCGTTGATGACCGCGCGGATGATGGCGGGCGGAAGAAGGGAGAGCACCGAGGAGAAGATGAGCAGGAAGAGCGCCGTCAAAAACAGCTTTTTGTAGGGCGCGATGCGCTTTAAGATGCGGCCGAGGTACTTGACGTCGACTTTGTCCGTCTTGACCTCTTCATCCATGAAATAGGTATTGCGCTTCACAGTTCCGCCCTCCCGTAAGAAGAATCGTCGAGCTGTCCGTCGCTCGTCTGCAGATGATAGACCGCCGCGAACGCGCCGTTCTTTGCGATGAGCTCTTCGGCAGTGCCCCGCTCGATGATCTCGCCGTCGCGGAGATAAATGATCTCGTCGCAGTCGAGGACGGAGGAGACGCGGTGCGCGGCGATGACGAGCGTGCTGTCGGGACAGTGCTCCTTGATGGAAGTGAGCACGCGGCGCTCCGTCGCCATGTCGAGCGCGGAAGAGGCGTCGTCGAGGACGAGGACGGGCGCGCCCTTGATGAGCGCCCGCGCGATGGAGAGGCGCTGCTTCTGCCCGCCCGAAAGCCCCACGCCGCGCTCGCCCACCACCGTCTCGTAGCCCGCTTCGAGCTTGCCGATGAACTGGTCTGCTTGCGCGATCTGCGTGGCGCGCACGACTTCCTCTTCGGGGACGTCGGGATGAGCGAAGGCGATGTTGGCGTCCACCGTGTTGGAAAAGAGGAAGACGTCCTGGAAGACGTAGGCGAACTCCGAACGGAGCGCTTCCAGAGAATAGTCGCGGATGTCGGTGCCGTCGAGGGTGATATCCCCCGCCGTCACGTCGTAGATGCGGCTCAGGCTCTTCAAAAGCACCGATTTGCCGCTGCCCGTGCCCCCCATGACGCCCAGCTTCTTGCCGTAGGGAAGATCGAGCGTGATGTGCTTTAAGACGGGTTTTTCGCCGAGGGTCAGAGAGACGTCCTCAAAGCGGAAGTGCGGCTTTTGCGGCGCGGTGCGGAGGGCGCGGCTGTCGTGGATGGCGCCCTCTTCGGTGAGGAACTTTTTGAGCCGCGCGCCCGAGACGAGCTGATTCTGCATCATGTAGAAGGAGCGGCTGATCTGCATGATGTGCGAGATGATCTTGGTGACGTACGTCGTCGCCGCCGTGAGCGCGCCGAGGGCGATGCTGCCGCTCAAAACGAGCGCGAACGCCACGCAGACGGTGCCCACATATCCCACCTGCTGGCAGAGCGTGAAAATGCTGTTGTACTTGGCGGAGAGCTTGGCTTCCTTTTTGTTGAGCGCATAGACGCGCTCGTTGTCGCGGTCGAACTTGTGCATCTCCGTCTCTTCGCCCGCGAAAGAGCGCACGATGCGCACGGCGTCGATGTTCTCCTGCACCGTGAGATTGATGGCGGAATAGCTCTCGCGGATCTCCTTGAAGAGCACTTTCGCCTGCCTCAAATAGCGCACGAGCGCGACCGTGAAGAAGGGCGCGACGGCGACGGGGAGGAACAAAAGCCGCCAATCGAGCATGGTGAGCGTGACGACGGAGAGCACGATGACGATGACCGAATCGAAGATGTTTAAGATCATGCGCGAATACAGCTCCTTGAAGGAGATGGTATCGCGGTTCATCGTGGTGAGGAGCTCGCCCACGTTGTAGCGGGAGAGCGTTTCGCCGTCGAGCTCCAAAAGCTTGGCGTACGTTTCGGCGCGGAGGGTGCACTCCATGGCGACGCCGCACCACTGGAAGGTGACGTTCTTCGCATACAGGAGCACGATGCGGACGAGAAAGACGCCCGCAAACATGAGGACGAGGTGCAAAAAGAGCTCCCCCGAAGCGGGCGCGCCGAGACGGCCGTCGAAAAGAAACCCGATGAAGCCCTCGTCGACGGGCGAAGAAGGGTCGTAGGCGATCACATAGTCGATGATGCCCGCCGAGAGCAGGGGCAGCAGCAGATCGCATAAAATAGCGACAAGGGAAAAGACTTTGACGAGGATGTCGAGCGGAAGATACTTTTTCCAGTACTTCCAGCCGAAACGGAAGATGTCCATAAGGAACCTCTTGAGGGTCGGAAAATGGTTTGGGGTGAGGGCGGAATGATGAAATTCCGAAAATTTGCCTCATTCTATCATGTTTCGGCAAAGCCTTCAAGCGTTCTTTGCGATAATTTTTTATTTTATGTCATGATGAAGCAAAGCGCGGCGGGGCGCTCTTTTCGGAGCGCCCCGCCGCGCAGAAAATATGGTCAAAAGAAAAAACTGTGAAGCTTTTTTTGTTGCAGCACACCGAAGCGGAAGCGAAGCAGGTAACTAGCGCAAAGCTACCTCATGGCACACGCACCGAACTGTTTAGTGCTGCTGTATCCCTACCCTGACACGGTTCGCAGAGATGCGTTGCATAAGACCTTGCGATCGACATTCCTTACTCCGCGCAGCCTTCCATGTACTGCACCGAGAAAAGCATTCGGCTCTGCTATAGCGGATTGCAGATACAGGGCACCGCTAACTCCCCGCCTATCACAGTACGTTCAGTATAGCGCAAATCGCCGTTTTTGGCAAGCGTTTTTATGTGAGCCGCATTTTCTTTTTTTACGGGAAACCCTTGCGCTTTTTTTCAACATGTGTTATACTGAGCGTGCGATGCTAACTGAATAGTTGACTCCAATGAGGTACGGATCGGCATTTCGTATCTCTATTCCTCATTGGGGTCCAGTTAGCATCGCAGCAGCTGGAGATACAAATGCAGGGCGCGTCTCCGTTGGAGCGCGCCCTTTATTTTGGTCTCGGAAAGAAATTCTCTCTTTTCCCTTGCACATTGTTTCAACTTGTGCTATACTTTGAAGTGCGACACAAACTCCATAAAGATTTCTTTCAAATACAGCGTCCTGAGGGCATCACTGTATCTCTTTCCTGTATTTGAAAGATAATCCGGGGTTTGTGTCGCAACAATCGGAGGTACAAATGCAGGGCGTGTCTCCGCTGGAGCGCGCCCTTTATTTTTTAAGGAGGAAAAAAATGGCAGACAAGATCGCATGGGATGCAGGCGCGGAAGTGACGGCGGAGGACGTTATGGCCTCTTTGAAGCCGCTCTTTGACGAGTACCTTTGGGGGACTTGCGAGCAGCAGGGGGATGACCTCCTCTATACCCTCCCCGACGGCAGGGCGTTTCGCCTGAAAGCGGAACGGGTGATGTGACTACTGCGGCGGCGCCCCGTATGACGGGGCGCCGCCGCATGATAAAAAAGGGGTTGCACTTTTTGGGCGGGTGTGATATAATGCTTCGCGGAAAATATTTTACGGAGGCTTTCAGTCATGGCTGAAAAGAGCGAAGGACAGAAGAAATTCGAAACACTGTCTTACGAGAAAAAGAATTACTTTGAAGTCGCCCCGAAAGAGGAGCTTAAAAAGATGTTCGCCTTTGCCGAGGGGTATAAAAAGTACCTTGACGACGGCAAGACGGAGCGCGAGGCGTGCGACGCCGCCGTCGCCATCGCAAAGGAACACGGCTTTACCGAATACAAATTCGGCGACGCCCTGCATGCGGGCGACAAGAAATACTTTGTCAACCGCGGCAAGAGCGTCGTCGTGTTCCGCGTCGGCAGCAAGAATCTGGAAGAGGACGGCTTCCGCATCCTCGCTTCCCACATCGACTGCCCGCGCGTCGATATCAAGCAGGTGCCCCTCTATGAGGACAGCGGCATGTGCTTTTTGAAGACGCACTACTACGGCGGCATCAAGAAGTATCAGTGGACCGCCATCCCCCTTGCCCTGCACGGCGCCGTCATCTTAAAGGACGGCAGAAAGATCGAGATCAAGGTGGGCGAGGACGAAAACGACCCCGTCTTCTACATCAACGACCTGCTGCCCCACCTTGCTTCCGAGCAGATGACGCAGAACGCCGCCAAAGTCATCGAGGGCGAACAGCTCAACGTGCTCGTCGGCGGGCTCCCCTATGCGGATGAGGACGTGAAAGAAAAAGTGAAGCTCACCGTGCTCTCCATCCTCAACGAGAAGTACGGCATGTGCGAAGAGGACTTCCTCTCCGCCGAGCTTTCGGCAGTTCCCGCCTTCAAGGCGCGCGACGTCGGCTTCGACCGCGCGCTCATCGGCGCTTACGGCCACGACGACAGAGTGTGCTCCTATCCCGCGCTCATGTCCGTCGTCGAGAACGAGAGCGAGCATACCGTGCTTGCGATGCTCGTCGACAAGGAAGAGATCGGCAGCGAGGGCACGACGGGACTGCAGTGCGAAGTCTATGAAGATTTGATGGAGGAAATTTCGCTTGCCTTCGGCGCCAACTTCCGCAAGGTGAAGGCGGCTTCCAAGTGCCTCTCTGCGGACGTGACGGCGGCTTACGACCCCAACTTCGCAAATGTGTACGAAAAGAAGAACGCCGCCATGCTCTCGTGCGGGGCGGGCATCTGCAAGTTCACGGGTTCGCGCGGCAAGAGCGGCTCCAACGACGCTTCCGCAGAGTTTTTGGGCGAAGTGCGGCAGATGTTTGAAAAGGAGGGCGTCGTCTGGCAGACGGCGGAACTCGGCAAGGTGGATATCGGCGGCGGCGGGACGGTCGCGAAGTACGTCGCCAACATGAATATCGACACGGTGGATATCGGCGTGCCCGTTATCTCCATGCACGCGCCGTACGAGGTCATTTCGAAGGCCGACCTTTACAGCAACTACCGCGCGTTCGTTGCGTTCATGAAGTGATTTATTGGAAATACGGAGCGGGGCGCCGCGGCTCGGAAGAGCTGCGGCGCCTTTTTTTGTGTAAACGAAACCCCCGCGATCGTCGCAGGGTTCAAGAGAGGCTTTGCCGATGAGCAGAATTGAATTGGGGGGAGAGAAGTGTATAGCGAGGCTATCTCTTTGCCCCCTTGCGACTGTCCCACAAAAATGCTGTGCATTTTTGTGGGAGCCCTATTCGGGGGGAGTAAGGGGGGATCGTCAAAAAGCAGGGAACAATCCCTCAGTCACTTCGTGACAGCTCCCTTTACACAAGGGAGCCTATGGGAGAGGGCGAAAATCCGGCAATGACTTGTCGCAAAGCAAGACGCAAGCATTGTTGCGCATGCGTAACTCCCGCCTTTACAACCCTCCCGCCTCGCTTTGCTCGGCACCCTCCCTTACACAGGGAGGGCTATGAAAAAAGCACTTGCTCACCCCTCAAGAGGAGGCCAAAATGTGGGGAACTCCTTCCGCCCCTTCGGGGCACCTCCCTCAAAGAAGGAGGCAAGGAGAAACGGGAATCCCCGTCACTCCCTCTGTCACGAAGGCGCCCAAAAAAGGAAAAAGACCCGTAATAACACGGGTCTTTTTCGGTGTTAAAATGAACTCAGACGAGCTCGATGACTGCCTTTTCGGAAGCGTCGCCGCGGCGCTGGCCGAGGAGATAGATCCTCGTGTAGCCGCCGCCCTGGCCGAGCTCTTCCTTGCGCTGTGCGTACTTGGGAGCGATCTCGTTGAAGAGCTTCTCCACAAGGGGATGCTGCACCTGCGCGGTGCGCTCCTTGTACGCCTTCTTGCTCTCGCCGAATGCCTTGATCTCCTGAAGATCGTAGGTCTTTGCGATGATCTGGCGGCGTGCCGCAAGCTTCTTGGGGCCGTCTTTGACGGAAGTCGTCTTGACTTCCTTGCCCTTCTTATCCTTGGCGACGACTTCGTATTCGACGACGTCGTCGTAGGTGTTCACCGCCTTGGTGATGAGTTTTTCAACATAGGAGCGCAGCTCCTTCGCACGGGCCTGCGTCGTCTCGATCCTGCCGTACCACAGGAGCTGGGACGCCTGCCCTCTCAACAAAGCCATTCTCTGCTTTGTCGTCTTGCCCAATTTACCCGGCATTTTTTAATCCTCCTTTTTTTCCAGCGAAAGACCGTAGGATTCGAGCTTTGCAATGACTTCGTCGAGCGACTTCTTGCCAAGGTTGCGCACCTTGAGCATTTCGTCTTCGGACTTGCTGATCAGGTCTTCCACCGTGTGAATGTTTGCTCTCTTCAGACAGTTGTAGGAACGGACAGAGAAATCCATGTCCTCGATCTTCATGGAGAGGATCTGCTGCTGCTTGTCGTCGTCCGTCTTGACGAGGATGTCCATATCCTTGATCGTATCGGACAGGTTGACGAACAGGTTGATGTGATCCTGCATGATCTTTGCCGCGAGGGAGACGATCTCTCTTCCGGAGAAGGTGCCGTCCGTCCACACCTCGATGGTCAGCCGATCGTAATCGATGTTCTGCCCCACGCGCGCGGGTTCTACGTTGTAGTTGACCTTCTGCACGGGCGTATAGATGGAATCGATGGGGATGTAATCGATGATGGGCTGCTTGTTCTCTTTGGCGGGCTTGTAGCCTCTGCCTCTGCCGATGGTGATCTCCATGTCGATCTTTCCGCCCTCGTCCACCGTGCAGATGTACTGGTCGGAATTGACGATCTCCACTTCGGCGTCCTGCGCGATATCGGCGGCCGTGATCACCGCGGGGCCTTCCTTGCAAAGACGCAGCGTCTTCGTATAGTCCTTATCGGTGATCTTGGTCTTGATGGCGAGGAGCTTTAAGTTGAGGATGATCTCGGTCACGTCCTCCTTCACTCCGGGGATGGCGGAAAATTCGTGCTTGACGCTTCCGTCCATGAACTTGATCCCCTGTGCGGCGGCGCCGGGCAATGCCGAAAGAAGGATCCTTCTCAGGCAGTTGCCGATGGTAAGACCGAAGCCCTTCTCGAGCGGCTCGACGACGATCTTTGCATACGATCTTTCCTCGTTTTCCGTCACGTCGATCTTGGGCATATCCATTTCGATCATATCGTGATCCTCCTTTTATTGATTACTTGGAGTACAGCTCGACAATCATATGCTCTGCGATCTGGCTGTCGACGTCCTCACGGGTAGGAAGGGCAAGCACTTTGCCTTCCAGCTTCTCGGGGTCGAATTCCAGCCACTTGGGCATATTCGCAACCTTCATCGTCTTGATCTGTTCGAAAAATTTGTTGTTCCTGCTGTTTTCTTTGACGGCGATGACGTCGCCTGCCTTCACACTGTAGGAAGGGATGTTGACCGTCTTGCCGTTCACGGTAAAGTGGGCGTGGTTGACGAGCTGGCGGGCCTGCGTCCTCGATGCGCCGACGCCCATACGGAAGACGACGTTATCGAGACGGCGCTCGAGCAGGGAGAGCATGTTCTCACCCGTGATGCCCTTCATGCGGTCCGCAACTTCGTAGTAGTGGCGGAACTGGCCTTCCTGCACGCCGTAGATGCGCTTGGTTTTCTGCTTCTCACGAAGCTGAAGCCCGTACTCGGAGACCTTCTTTCTGCCTGCGCCGTGCTGGCCGGGAGCCGTGGGGCGCTTGTTGAAGGGGCACTTGTCCATATAGCACTTTTCGCCCTTGAGGAAGAGCTTCGCGCCCTCCCTTCTGCAAAGCTTGCATTTTGCGTCTCTGTAAACTGCCATGTTCTACTCTCCTTAAACTCTTCTGCGCTTGGGGGGCCTGCAGCCGTTGTGCGCGATGGGCGAAACGTCGGAAATGAGCGTGACGTCGAGCTCGCAGTTGGCAAGCGCGCGGATGGCGGACTCTCTGCCCGCGCCGGGGCCCTTGACATACACTTCGACGGAACGAAGGCCGTGCTCTTTTGCGGCCTTTGCAGCCGTTTCCGCTGCCATCTGAGCAGCGAACGGCGTGCCCTTCCTCGAACCCCGGAACCCGAGCGAGCCTGCGCTCGACCAGGAGATCGCGTTGCCGCTCATATCGGTGATGGTGACGAGCGTGTTGTTGAACGTGGACTGGATGTGGACCTGTCCTTTATCTACCTTTTTCAGTTCTCTGCGCTTGCGCGAGACGACTGTCTTTCTCTTATCTGCCATAGCTCACTCCTTACTTCTTCTTGTTCGCAACGGTGCGGCGGGGACCCTTTCTCGTCCTCGCGTTGCGCTTGGTGCTCTGCCCGCGGACGGGAAGGCCCTTTCTGTGGCGCACGCCGCGATAGCAGCCGATCTCCATGAGACGCTTGATGTTCAGGCTGACCTGGCTGCGGAGCTCGCCCTCCACGACATAGTGGTGGTCGATATATTCTCTTAACTTGGAAACGTCGTTCTCATCGAGGTCCTTGACTCTCGTGTCGGGGTTGATGCCCGTCGCTTCGAGGATCTTCTTGGACGTGGTGAGCCCGATCCCGTAAATGTAGGTGAGTCCGATCTCCACGCGCTTTTCGTTGGGAAGATCGACACCGGCAATACGTGCCATTGATGAAACCTCCGGTTTTTTTTGGTTGGTATTATTTTTTTCTATCGAAACGGATCCCGCAGCGGACAGTGGAAAATATCGCGCCGCATGGCTCCCTTGTTTTCAAAGCAAGATGCCCTTTTTGACGTTTAAGCGCAAAGCAAGCCGACTTTCCGCACTTTGGGGTGCGGAAACTCAGCTTCATCTGCGATTTGTCACATACAGGGCATTATAGCACAGAGGTGCCGACCGTGTCAAGCGATTTTACTTGCACGATGCCCGCTTTGAGGGCGAATTTTAGCCCTGTCTCTGCTTATGGCTCTTGTTCTTGGAACAGATGACCATGACTTTGCCGTTTCTCTTGATGACCTTGCACTTATCGCACATAGGCTTCACGGAAGGTCTGACTTTCATAACTGATTCCTCCTCGTCCCCTGCCGCGTTTGGGCGCGGGGCGTAAATTTTTTCGCTGCTCGGTCAGGACTTGCTCCGCCAGGTGATCCGCCCCTTGGTAAGGTCGTAGGGGCTCATCTCGAGCTTGACCGAATCGCCCTCGATGATGCGGATGTAGTTCATTCTCAGCTTTCCGGAGATGTATGCGGTGATCACATGACCGTTGGAAAGCCTTACCTTAAACGTTGCGTTGGGCAGCGCCTCGATGACTTTGCCTTCCGCTTCGATAACGTCGTCCTTGGACATAAACTCCTCCGATTGATATTGGTACGCTCAGAGCGTCAAGATCTCCGTGCCGTCCTCGCGGATGACCACGGTGTTTTCGTAATGCGCGGCGGGCTTTTGATCCGCCATGACTGCCGTCCAGCCGTCGTCGAGGACGTTCACGCGCCAGTCGCCCATCGCGATCATCGGTTCGATGCAGATGACCGTGCCCGCTTTGAGGCGCATCCCCGTCCCCCTTCTTCCGAAGTTGTAGACGGAGGGGTCTTCGTGCATCTCCCGTCCGATACCGTGCCCCGTGTAGGAGCGGATGACGGAAAAGCCGTTGCTCTCGGCGTGCGTCTGCACCCGGTAGCCGATGTCGAAGAGGGGCGTGCCCGCCCTGAGCCCTTCGAGCGCCTTGAAAAAGCATTCTTCCGTCACGCGGATGAGCTTTTTCTTTTCGGGGGAGATCTCCCCCACCGCGAAGGTGCGGGCGCCGTCGCCGTGGAAGCCGTTCTTGTAGGCGCAGAGGTCCACGCTGACGATGTCGCCCTCTTCGAGGACCCGATCGTCCGGGATGCCGTGCACCACGACTTCGTTGACGGAGACACAGGCGCTGGCGGGGAAGCCGCCGTAGCCGAGACAGCTCGGCTCGGCGCCGCTCGCTTTGATGAAATCGTAGACGAGCTTATCGACTTCGCCCGTCGTCATGCCGGGCCTGATGCGCTCGCCCACGAAGGAAAGACAGTCCCTGACGATGGCGCACGGGGCGCGCATCAGGTCGATCTCTTTCTCGCTCTTGACGTGTACCATATCAGCCGTTCAGCTTGTCGAGCACGGCCTTGACCTGCTCGAACAGCACTTCGGCGGGCGCCTCGGTGCCCGTGACGTTGAGGATGATGCCCTTCTTCGTGTAGTAGTCGATGAGGGGCGCCGTCTGCTCGTTGTAGACGTTGAGGCGGCTGGAGACCGTTTCGGGGTTGTCGTCCTTGCGCTGATAGAGCTCGCCGCCGCAGCGTGCGCACGTCGTCGCGCCGTTCAGGGTGGAGACGTGATAGCTCTCGCCGCACTTCGAGCACACTCTTCTGCCGCAGAGGCGGTCCATGAGCAGCTTGAAGTCGATGTTGATGTTGACGACGCCGTCGATCTTAGCGAACTTATCGAGCTCCTCCGCCTGATAGAGGTTGCGGGGGAAGCCGTCGAGGAGATAGCCGTTTGCATTCTTGACGTCGTCCCAGGTGAGACGGTCTTTGACGATCGCGACGGTCACTTCGTCGGGGACGAGCTCGCCCTTGTCGATATACGACTTTGCGAGCTTGCCGATCTCGGTGCCGTTCTTGATGTTTGCGCGGAAGATGTCGCCCGTCGAGATATGCACGAGGCCGTAACGCTCTGCGATCTTGGTCGCCTGCGTGCCCTTGCCTGCGCCGGGAGCGCCCAAAAGGATAAGATTCATACCGTTGCCTCCGTGTAACTTATTTTAAGAATCCCTTGTAGTTCTTCATCATGATCTGCGACTGGAGCTGCTTATCGAACTCGAGCGCCACGCTCACCACGATGAGGATACCCGTCGTGGAGAAGACGTTGATGAGATCGACCGTGACGAAGCTGAAGATGAGGGAAGGGATGAACGCGATGAGCGTCAGATAAATGGCGCCGAACAGCGTGATGCGGTTGTTGATCTTACGCAGGTACTGCGCCGTAGGCTTGCCGGGGCGGATGCCCTGGATGAAGCCGCCGTTCTGCTGGATGGTGCGGCTGACGTCTTCGGGGTTGAACTGGATCTGCGCGTAGAAGAATGCGAACGCGAAGATGAGCACGGTGAGCACGAGGACGTAGATCCACGTTCCCGAGCCGAACACCTGGTTCCACCAATTGAGCGCATCCGACCATGCGGGGACGACGCTCATGATCATCGAGGGGAAGGAGATGATCGCGAACGCAAAGATGAGGGGCATGACGCCGCTCCCCGAGATCTTCATGGGGATGACGGACGACTGGCCGCCGTACATCTTGGTGCCGCGCACCTGCTTTGCGTACTGCACGGGGATCTTGCGCTCTGCAAGGTCGACAAAGACGATGCAGAAGAACACGACGACGGCGAGCACGAGGAAGCCGATGACTTCGAAGAGGGGCGCGACGTTGTTCGCCGTGATGGAGGTGAGCTTATCGAGGATGGAAAGCCCCGCCGTGGAGATGATACCCACGAAGATGATGAGCGAGATGCCGTTGCCCACGCCGTACTCGGTGATGCGCTCGCCCAGCCACATGACGAGCATGGCGCCCGCCGTGTAGATGGCCGTCATGTAGACGATGCCGAGCCACTTCTGGTTGAAGAAGAGATCCCAGCGGATGCTGGAGGTATCCGAGACGTCGGAAGTAAAGCCGCCCGCGAAGTTGACGATGATGCCGACAGCCTGGATGATGGCGAGCACGATCGTGATGATACGCGTGATGTTGGTGATCTTCTTCCTGCCCTCTTCGCCCTGTTTGGAGAGGCGTTCGAGCGCGGGGATACCGACGGTGAGCAGCTGCACGATGATGGACGCGTTGATGTACGGCCCGATCCCGAGCGCGAACAGCGTGCCGTTGGCGAGCGCGCCGCCCGTGACGCCGCTCATGAGACCTAAAAAGTCGTTCGTGGTGACCGCATCCGTCAGGAGCCCGCGTGCGAGCCCCGGAACGGGGATATAGCACCCGATGCGAAATACGACAAGAAGAAGCAGCGTTAAAAGGATCTTCTTGCGGATGTCCTTATTGGCGAAGGCGTTTTTTAATGTTTCGATCATGTTTTACTCCTGTTGTTTGCCTGAGGACAAGCGAAAAGCGACGGAAGACGCCCCTTGAAACAAGGGCGCCTCATGATCATTCGATCACTTCCGCCGTGCCGCCTGCCTGCTCGATGGCAGCCTTTGCAGACGCGGAGAATTTTGCAGCCTTGACGGTGAGGGCGGCTTTGAGTTCGCCGCTGCCGAGCACCTTGAGCCCGCAATCGTTCTTGACTGCCTTCGCAAGACCGTTCTCCATGACGAAACCGTAGTCGACGACGGTCCCTGCGGGGAGATCGGAAAGTGCGGAGAGATTGACGATGACGTACTCCTTACGGAACGCGTTGTTGAAGCCGCGCTTGGGCACCCTTCTTGCAAGGGGCATCTGGCCGCCTTCGAAGCCCGGCCTCACGCCGCCGCCCGAACGCGCCCACTGACCCTTGTGGCCCTTGCCGCTCGTCTTGCCCAGGCCGGAGCCGATGCCGCGACCAAGGCGCTTTGCGGAAGTTCTCGCTCCCTCGGCGGGAGAAATAGTATCGATTCTCATTGCTGTCTCCTTATACGTTCTCGACCTTGACGAGGTGCTCCACCTTCTTCAGCTTGCCGCGAAGGGCGGGCGTGTCTTCGAACGTGCGTTCGGAACGGATCTTCTTGAGCCCGAGCGACGCCACCGTCGCCTTGACGGACTCGACCTCGCCGATGGTGCTCTTGACAAGTGTAACTTTAACCATTTCCGTCCTCCTTAGCCGACGACCTCTTCCACGGTCTTACCACGGAGCGCGGCGATCTCTTCCGCCGTCTTGAGCTCCGCAAGGCCCGCGACGACTGCCTTGATGCAGTTGACGGGGTTCTGCGTACCGTGGGACTTCGTCCTGATGTTCTTGATGCCCGCAGCTTCCATGACCGCACGCACGGGGCCGCCCGCGATGACGCCGGTACCGTTTTCGGCGGGCATCATGAGGACTGCGCCCTTACCGAACTTGCCGAGCACTTCGTGAGGGATGGTCGTATCCACGATGGGCACTCTGATGAGGTTCTTCTTGGCTGCCTGGGTGGCCTTTTCGATGGCTTCGGGAACTTCCTTCGCCTTGCCCTGGCCGTAGCCCACTTTGCCGTTGCCGTCGCCGACGACGACGAGCGCTGCAAAGCGCATGTTGCGGCCGCCCTTGACCGTCTTGCTGACGCGGTTGATGCCGATCAGCTTCTTGATGAAACCGTCGTCCTGATCCTGTTTTCTCTGAGGTCTGTTTTCTCTTGCCATGATGTTCTCCTCTTAGAATTCAAGCCCGGCTTCGCGAGCGCCGTCTGCAACTGCCTTGACGCGGCCCGTGTAGAGGTAACCGCCGCGGTCGAACACGACCGTTTCGATGCCCTTTTCCTTGGCGCGCTCACCGGCAGCCTTACCGACGATCTTGGCGGCTTCCGTCTTGGTCTTGCCGGCGATCTCTTCGCGGATGCTCTTTTCGAGCGTGGAGGCGGACGCGAGCGTCACCCCCTTCACGTCGTCGATCACCTGGACATAGATGTGATTGAGACTTCTGTAAACATTCAGACGGGGCGTTTCTGCCGTGCCCGAAACGTGCTTGCGGACGCGGGCGTGGCGGCGCTGTCTGACCGAATTTTTATCGATTTTCGTTATCATGATACGCTCCTTTACTTCTTGCCCTTGCCGCTCGTCTTGCCTTCCTTATGCTCAACGTGCTCGCCCTTGTAGCGGATGCCGTAGCCGTGGTAAGGCTCGGGAACGCGGATGGCGCGAAGGTCTGCCGCGACCTGGCCGACGAGCACCTTGTCGATGCCCGAAACGACGATATCCGTCTGCGTGGGGCACTCGATCTTGATGCCTTCGGGCTGCGCGACTTCGACGGGATGGGAAAAGCCCACGTTGAGGACGAGCTTGTTGCCCTGCATCGCCGCTCTCCAGCCGACGCCCTTGACTTCGAGGGCCTTGCTGTAACCTTCGGAGACGCCCTTGACCATGCCTGCGACGAGCGCGCGGTAAAGGCCGTGCAGAGCGCCCGTCTCCTTCTCCTCGTTCTGAGCGACGAGGGTGAGGTGGCCGTTCTCCGTCTTGAATTCGATGGCGCCCTTCATCTCGCGCGTCAGCGTCCCCTTGGGACCCTTGACCGTGATAAGGGAGTTTTCACACTTGACGTCCACGCCCTGGGGGAGCGCGATGCTCATCTTACCGATTCTCGACATAGCTCCCTCCTTAATAGACGTAGCAGAGCACTTCGCCGCCCACGTTCTTGAGCTTTGCCTGCTTATCCGTCATGATGCCCTGGTTGGTGGAGACGATCGCGATGCCGAAACCGCCCAACACCTTGGGCATCTCCTTGGCGCCGCTGTACGTCCTCAGACCGGGTTTGGAGACACGCTTGAGGCCGTTGATGACCGAGCGGTTGTCGTCCGTGTATTTGAGCGTGAGAACGAGCTTGCCGTTGAAGCCGTCCTCGACGAGCTCGACGCCCTTGAGATAACCCTCTTCGAGCATGATCTGCGCGATGGCAGACTTCATCTTGGAGGAGGGCACCTCCACCGTTTCCTTGTGCACGGTGAGGCCGTTTCTGATTCTTGTGAGCATATCTGCGATAGGATCTGTCATCTCTTGCCTCCTTACCAGCTCGACTTCTTCACGCCGGGGATCTGGCCCTTGTATGCGAGGTTCCTGAAGCAGATACGGCAGATCCCGTACTTTCTCAGGACGGCGTGCGGTCTTCCGCAGATCGTGCAACGGGTGTAGGCACGCGTGGAAAACTTGGGCGTCTTTTGCTGCTTATTGATCATTGACTTCTTTGCCATGTCGTATCTCCTTACTTCTTGAAGGGCATCCCGAGTGCCGTCAAAAGTTCTCTCGCTTCCTCGTCGGACTTTGCCGTCGTGACGATGCAGACGTCCATGCCGCGGATCTTCTCGACCTGATCGTAGGTGATCTCGGGGAAGATGAGCTGTTCCTTAAGGCCGAGGGCGTAGTTGCCTCTGCCGTCGAACGCCTTCTGCGAAACGCCGCGGAAGTCGCGCACGCGGGGAAGGGCGATGGAGACGAGCTTGTCGTAGAAGTCGTACATGCGCTTGCCGCGCAGCGTGACTTTGAGGCCGACGTTCATGCCCTCTCTCACCTTGAAGTTTGCGACAGACTTGGTCGCCTTGCAGTAGATGGGCTTCTGACCCGTGATGAGCTTGAGCTCACCTTCGGTGATCTGCATGGACTTCTGATTGTCCTTGATGTCGCCGAGGCCGGTGTTGATGACGATCTTTTCGATGCGGGGCACCTGCATGACCGACTTGTAGCCGAACTTCTTCATGAGGTAGGGCACGACTTCTTTATCGTACTGCACCTTCACGCGGCTGGGAGCCGATGCGACCTTTTCCTCCGCCACTGCGGAGCTTTCCTTCTTTGCCATATTTACTCCTTACCCGCCGGCCTTATTCTTCGCCCGTGACAGCGGACGTGCTCTCGGCGGTCTCTTCGACTTCGGCAGTCTTGGCGCTGCGCTTTCTCACCCTCTTCTTGGGAGCTTCTTCCTGGGTGCCGGCTTCTGCCTTTGCCTTCTTGGAATAAGCCTTGTCGAGGACGGCGCCGCACTTCTTGCAGACGCGCACCTTCTTGCCGTCGATGACTGCGTGAGCGACTCTCGTCGCCTTGCCGCACTTGTCGCACACGACTTCGACGTTGGAAACGTCGATGGGAGCTTCCTCGGTGACGATCTTGCTCGTCTCGTTGGCTCTTCTCGCCTTCTCGTGCTTGTGGACGATGTTCACGCCCTCGACAATGACGGTGTTGTGCTTGGGAGAGGTCGTAAGGACCTTCCCTTCCTTGCCCTTATATTTGCCCGTGATGACGCGTACGGTATCGTTGATCTTGACGTTCATTCCATTGCCTCCTTACAGTACCTCGGGAGCGAGGGAGATGATCCTCATGTAGTCCTTCTCTCTCAGCTCTCTTGCAATGGGCCCGAAGATACGCGTGCCCTTGGGCTGCTTCTGGCTGTCGATGATGACGGCAGCGTTGTCGTCGAAGCGGATGTAGGTGCCGTCCTGACGGCGGATGCCCTTCGCGCTCCTGACGATGACCGCCTTCACGACGTCGCCCTTCTTGACGGCGCCGCCGGGGGTCGCAGTTTTGACGGACGCCACGATGACGTCACCGATATTGCCGCTTCTGCGGAAGGAGCCGCCCAGAACGCGGATGCACATCAGCTCCTTTGCGCCCGAGTTGTCCGCCGCTTTCAGCCTGGTCTGAGGTTGTATCATAGTTTGTTCTCCTTCTCCTTACTTCGCCTTCTCGACGATCTCGGCAACTCTCCAGTTCTTGTCTTTGCTGAGCTTTCTCGTCTCGACGATGCGGACCTTGTCGCCGACGCCGCACTCGTTCTCTTCGTCGTGCGCCTTGAAACGGCGGGTCCTCGTGATCGTCTTCTTGTAGACGGGGTGGATGCTCTTGTCCGTCACGGCGACGACGACCGTCTTATCCATCTTGTCGGACACAACGATGCCGACTCTTTCTTTTCTAAGATTTCTTTCCATCTTCGTCACCTCATGCCTTTGCCTTTAACTCACGCGCACGGATCTCGGTGTTGACGCGCGCGATGTTCCGCTTGCACGTTCTGATCGAGACGGGGTTTTCGAGCTGCCCCGATGCGTGACGGAAACGGAGGTTGAAAAGCTCGCTCTTGAGCTCCTTCAGCTTTTCAGCGAGCTCGACGTCGGTCATGTTATGGAATTCGTTCCCTTTCATCAGACTTCACCGCCTTCTGCAGTATTTTCGAGGTCCGCTTTCTTTACGAACTTGCACTTGACGGGGAGCTTGTGGCCTGCAAGGCGCATTGCCTCGCGTGCGATATCCTCGCTCACGCCCGCCATTTCGAACATCACGGTGCCGGGCTTGACGACCGCGATCCAGTATTCCACCGCGCCCTTACCGGAACCCATACGGGCTTCCGCAGGGTGACGGGTGATGGGCTTGTGGGGGAAGATGTCGATCCAGACTTTGCCGCCGCGCTTGATGAAACTCGTCATTGCGATACGGGCTGCCTCGATCTGGTTGGACTTGATCCAGCCGCTCTCTTCCGCGACGAGGCCGTACTCGCCGTAAGCCACTTTATTGCCCTTGTGAGCGGCGCCCTTCATCGTGGGGCGGTGCTGCTTTCTTCTCTTGACTCTCTTCGGGATTAACATTACTTGCCTCCTTCCGCTCTCTTCGCGCCTTTGAGCACTTCGCCCTTGTAGATCCAGCACTTGACGCCGATCATGCCGAAGGTGGTGTGCGCTTCCGCGAAGCCGTAATCGATGTCGGCACGCAGCGTCTGAAGCGGGATGCTGCCCTCGTGATAGTGCTCGGTGCCCGCGATCTCGCGCCCGTCGAGACGGCCGCTGACCTGCATCTTGACGCCCTTCACGCCCGAACGCATCGTCCTGCCGATCGCCTGCTTCATCGCACGGCGGAAGGAAACGCGCTTCTCGAGCTGTGCCGCGACGCTCTCTGCAACGAGCTGAGCGTCTGCGTCCACTTTACGCACTTCGGTGACGTTGATGATGACCTGCTTGCCCTTGGTGAGCTTTACAAGGTCCTTCTTGATGACTTCGATCTCGGAGCCTGCCTTGCCGATGAGGACGCCGGGGCGGCCCGTGTAGACGGTGACGACGATCTTGCCCGCAGCCCTCTCGATGAGGATCTTACTGATCGCTGCCGCGTAGTACTTCTTCTTGATGAAGGTACGGATGGAATGGTCCTCCTTGAGGTAAACGGAGAACTCCTTCTTGTCGGCGTACCACTGGGTATCCCAGGGCTTGATGACGCCCACTCTCAGGCCGTGAGGATTGACTTTCTGTCCCATGTTAGATTCCCTCCGTATGCTTCACATCGAGGATGACCGTGATGTGGCTCGTTCTCTTCAAAATCGCGTGGCCTCTGCCCTTGGAAACGGGCTGCATTCTCTTCAACATCGTGCCGCCGTCCGCAAAGCACTCCGCAACGTACAGATCGTTCCTGTCCATCCCGCGGTTGTGCTCCGCATTGGCGACCGCGCTCATGAGCACCTTCTTGGTGGGAGCCGCGCCGCCGTTGGGGCAGTTGTCGAGGATGGCGCCTGCCTCCTGCACGGACTTGCCGCGGATGAGGTCGAGCACCGTTCTCACCTTGTAGGGGGAGATCCTGATATATTTTGCGACCGCGTAAGGGCGTTTTTCCCTTCTTTCTTCCACTCTTGCGGCCTTCTTCTTCATATTGCCAGCCATTGCTTTCCTCCTCACTTCTTAGGCGACGTGGTCTTCGCCGTATGACCGCGGAACGTTCTCGTGGGAGCGAACTCGCCGAGCTTGCAGCCCACCATGTCCTCCGTGATATATACGGGAACGTGCTTCCTGCCGTCGTAGACGGCGATCGTGTGACCGACCATCTGAGGGAAGATCGTCGATGCTCTCGACCAGGTCTTGAGCACTTTCTTTTCGTTTGCTTCGTTCATGGCCTCGATGCGGCTCAAAAGCTTCGCTTCGACGTAAGGCCCTTTCTTGACACTTCTCGACATTTGACCTGTCCTCCTCAGTTGATCCTCTTAAGGATGAATTTGCTCGTCGGGTTCTTCTTCTTTCTCGTCTTGTAACCGAGAGCGGGCTTGCCCCAAGGCGTTTCGGGACCTGCATGACCGACGGGAGACTTGCCTTCGCCGCCGCCGTGAGGGTGGTCGTTGGGGTTCATGACCGAACCGCGGACGGTGGGACGGGTGCCGAGGTGCCTCGTTTTGCCCGCCTTGCCGATGCGGATGATCTCATGCTCGACGTTGCCGACCTGACCGATGGTCGCGCGGCACTCCGCGGGGATGAGGCGCATCTCGCCCGAAGGCATCTTGATGGTCGCATAGCCGTTTTCGCATGCCATGATCTGTGCGGAGATGCCGGCAGCACGCGCGACCTGTGCGCCGCGGCCGGGCTTCATCTCGATGTTGTGCACCATGGTACCGACGGGGATGTCCTTCAAAGCGAGCGCGTTGCCCACCTTGATATCGGAACCTGCGCCGCTCGTCACCTTGTCGCCGACGTTGAGACCGACGGGGGCGAGGATGTAGCGCTTCTCGCCGTCTGCATAGACGAGGAGGGCGATGTTCGCGCTGCGGTTGGGATCGTACTGGATGCTCTTGACCGTTGCGGGGATGCCGTCCTTATTGCGCTTGAAATCGATGACGCGGTACTTGCGCTTGTTGCCGCCGCCGATGTGGCGGACCGTGATCCTGCCGGCGTTGTTTCTGCCGCCGGACTTGCGCTGATCCTCGAGGAGGGAGCGCTCCGCCTTGTCGCCCGAGAGCTGTTCCTTGTAGTTGGGAACGGTCATGAAACGGCGCGCCGCGGAGGTGGGTTTATATCTCTTGACTGCCATAATACCTGTATCCTCCTAAGTTAGGTCAACGAGTTGAAATACTCGATGGGTTTGGAAGCTTCTTCAAGCTGAACGATCGCCTTCTTCGTCTTGGGGGTGTAACCCTCGTTGCGGCCCATCCTCTTGAGCTTGCCGGGACGGGTGACGGTGTTCACGCTCTTGACGTCGACGCCGAACATCTCTTCGACGGCGATCTTGATCTGCGTCTTGTTGGCGGACTTTGCGACGATGAACGTGTACTTCTTATCCGCGATGCCGTCGTAACCCTTCTCGGTCAGGACGGGCTTTAAGATGATATCTTCGGGTGTCATACCGCGTAAGCCTCCTCGAGTTTTTTCACCGTGCCCTTGGTGAGCACCACGACCGCGTTCGCGACGATCTCGTAGGTGTTGATCTCTTCGACGGAGATCGTGGAGAATTTCTGGATGTTGCGCGCGGCAAGGATGACGTCCTTGTCGTTCTCGTCGAGCACGACGACGGTGCGCTTGTCAAGTTTGAGTGCCTGACGGAATGCCTCCATCTCCTTCGTCTTGGGAGCGGAGACCTTGACCTCGTCCACGACGACGAGCTCGCCGTCCGCGACCTTCTTGGAGAGGGCGGAAAGGAGCGCGCCGCGCTTTGCGGTCTTGTTCATCTTCTTGGAGAAGTCGCGGGACTTGGGTGCGAACACGACGCCGCCCTTCGTCCACTGGGGCGCGCGGATGGAACCCTGGCGCGCACGGCCCGTGCCCTTCTGTCTCCAGGGCTTTGCACCGCCGCCGCGCACTTCCGTGCGGGTGAGGGTGGACTTGGTGCCCTGACGGCCGTTTGCAAGATAGGTGACGACGGCCTGATGGATGAGGGGCTCGTTGTATTCCACGCCGAAGACGCTGTCGTTGAGTTCGAGCTCGCCGACCTCGGCGCCCTTCATATTGTAAACTTTCACGTTTGCCATGTCTTTTCTCCTTACTTCACCTTGACGCTGTCCGCAAGGGTGACGATGCTGCCCTTGGGGCCGGGGATGGCACCCTTGATGAGGATGGCGTTTCTTGCGGCGTCCACTCTCACCACTTCGAGGTTCTGGATCGTGACCGTCTCGACACCCCACTGACCTGCGAGGTTCTTGTGCTTGAACACGCGGGAGGGATCGCTGATGGAACCCATGGAACCGGGCTCGCGGTGGACAGGGCCGACGCCGTGCGTTTCCTTGAGGCGGTGCTGGTTCCAGCGCTTGATGACGCCCGTGTAGCCGTGGCCCTTGGAGGTGCCGTGGGCATCTACCTTATCGCCTGCCGCGAAGACGTCTGCCTTGAGCTCATCGCCCACCTTGAAGCCCTCGACGGAAGCAAGGCGCACTTCTTTGAGGACCTTGCAGGGAGTAACGCCCGCCTTCTTGAACTGCCCGAGGTCGGGCTTGTTGAAGACGTGCTGGCTCTTCTTTTCGTCCTCGACCTTATCGAAGCCGAGCTTGAGGGCGCAGTAGCCGTCCGTTTCGACCGTCTTGACCTGAACGACGGGGCAGGGGCCCGCTTCCACGACGGTGACGGGGATCACCTTGCCGTCTTCCGCGAAGATCTGCGTCATGCCGACCTTGCGGCCGATGATTGCTTTATTCATGGATAAAGTTCACTCCTTTTATTTTTCTCAATACCGCTTTTGCAGTATCACTTTGTCAAAGTTTTACCTTGATGTCGACGCCGGCGGGGATGTGGATGGAATCCAACAGCTTGGCGTTGGGGGAATAGATGTCGATGATGCGCTTGTAGGTGCGCAGCTCGAACTGCTCGCGCGAATCCTTATACTTATGCGGGCAGCGGAGGATGGTGACCACCTCGCGCTCGGTGGGGAGCGGGATGGGACCGGAGATCTTTGCTCCGCCCTTCTGCATCGTCTCTACGATGCGCTGCGCCGCCTGATCGACGAGTTCGTGATCGTATGCCGACAGCTTGATCCTGATCTTCTGACTTGCCATTTGCTTACTCCTTTTTATACTAACTATGGATTTTTGTGTCAACGTATCCGTGCGTATCGAGGTATCTCCATCAAAAAAACACTTGGTTGGAGTGCTTTGATGCAAAAGCCTCGGTTAGTCGCAGGAGTCGTGCTCCTACATTTGTCAACGGAAATTATCTGCCGAGGGGCTTTCCGACCTCGATTTTTCAGTAACTTCCCGTCTCAACCCTATACGCCGCAATGACACAGCTTGAACATTCTACCATAATGTCAAGCCGATGTCAACGGTTTGAACGGATATTTTTGCTGATTTTTGCCCTTTTTCGCAAATTTCAGCCGTCTTTTTTGCATTTTGAGGGGCGTCTTTCAAAAAAGTATGCCGCCCGCGCGCTTCATGGCGCGCGGGCGGCTTTAAAAGTCGTGCGGGCGGCGCGTTCGGGACGCGCGGGCGGGCGTTGAGGACGTGCGGGCGGGCGTTGAGGACGTGCGGGCGGGGTTTGAAGCGCCCTTTCAGATTTCGCGCGCCTCTTTTAATTGTGGAAACGGGGGATGCGCTCTTTCAAAAAGGCGTAGTAGCGTTCCTTCGTGACTTCGCCGCCGAAGGAGAGCACTTCGTAGGTGACGCCCTTGAAGGTGTAGGTGTAGCCCGCGGGCGAAAAGCCGTGTTTTTCGTAGAAGCGGTATCTGCGCTCGCGCTGCTCCCGGTTGGGGGCGGAGGCGTTGCGCTCCTCCATGTCGAGCACGACGGGCATGCCCGCATAGCGCTCTTTGACCGCTTCGAGGATGCGGCCGCCGAAGCCGTGCGAACGCGCCCCCTCCTCGACGGCGAGGAAGAAGAGATAGGTGAAATCGGGCTGCTCAACGGCGACGGTGAGCCCGACGAACTTGCCTTTCTGATAGCAGCCCGAAAAGGCGCATTCGCCCTTTTTTGCAAGGCGGCGAAGGAGAAGGAAGGGCGCGCGCTCCGCCTTGGGGAAGGCGGTGCGGTAGAGTTTTCTGATCGCGCCCTTATTCGGCGCGTCGTGATAGGGAATGAATGTGATCGCTTGATTGGTCATACTGTGTTTGATTTGGTCGGGGATGACTCCCTCGGTCACGCTACGGGAGAAAACCAATAGAGCTTACTCTCTCCGTCGCGTCGCCAACATAAATGTTGGACAACGCGCCACCGTCTCGCGCGGTAGAGACCGCGCTCTCGTCGCCGCAAAGCCAGCATGTCCGCCGCTGCGTTCCTCGCGGCTTGACCGCTCGGCTTGCGTCTCCTCTTCCCACGCATCTGCTTCGCATCTGCGCGGGAGCCCTATATCGGCGCGCACAATGCGCCGTTTCCAAGTTCGCAGGCGGCAAAGAGCCCACCGGGCTCTTCGCAAGAATGCGCCTGCTCACCCCCACGGGAGGAGCCAAGGAGGTTGACGTTTCTCTTGCTTTCAAAAATAATTTCTGCAAGGAGGGTTCCCCTCCGCTTCGTCGCAGCGGAGCAAATTATGCAAGCCGCTGCGTTCCTCGCGGCTTTGCTCCGATGCTCGCTGCTCCTCTTCCCGTAAAACTCGCTGCGCGATTTTTGCGGGAGCCCTTTTCTTAAATATTCTTCTGCAAGCAAAACCACGCTTTTGCGCAGCGGGAAATATAATAAGGCGACTCCCTCAGTCACCTTCGGTGACAGCTCCCCCATGGGAGGAGCCAAGGGAGTGAACGCTGCCCTTGCTTCTAAAATCTACTGAGCCGAGCAGGGTTCCCCTGCGCTGGCTCCCCCTATTTGCCCTATGCTTAGGGCTTATTGTTCTTAGAATGACAAAAAGGGGCGCGGGCGAAAGGGTAATTTAGATGCACAAACCCTACCCCTCGCGGAAAGATTTTTGCGCAGCAAAAAGATTTTCGCGAAACGCTTTATTCGTTCTCAAACGTCAGCTTGCCGTCCTCTTCGTCGATGATGACGGTGCTGCCCTGCTCGATGGTGCCCGCTAAGATCTCTTCGGAGAGGCGGTCTTCGACCAGCTTTCTGACGATGCGCTTCAAGGGGCGTGCGCCGAATTCTTCGCTGTAGCCTTCCTCGACGAGGCGGCTCCTTGCGCGCGAGCTCACCTTGACGGTGATGCCCCGCTCTTTGAGGCGCGCCTGCACGGAGGAGAGGATCTTTTCGCAGATGCGGGAAGCATCCTCCTTCGTGAGCTTGTGGAAGATGATGATGTCGTCGAGGCGGTTCAGAAACTCGGGGCGGAACTGCTTTTTGAGCGCCGCGTCGATGTTCTCTTTCATGCGTTCGTATTCGCCGTTCCCGCCCGAAGCGTCCGCGCCGAAGCCCAAAGAAAGTTCCTTCACCTCGTGCGCACCCACGTTGCTCGTTAAGATGATGACGGTGTTCTTGAAGGAGACGACGCGGCCCTTGTTATCGGTGAGGCGGCCGTCGTCCAGAATTTGCAGAAGGACGTTGAAGATGTCGGGATGCGCCTTTTCGATCTCGTCGAAGAGGACGACGGAATAGGGCTTGCGGCGGATGCGCTCGGTGAGGGCGCCCTCGCTGTCTTCATAGCCCACATAGCCGGGCGGCGCGCCGATGAGCTTGGAGACGGAGTACTTTTCCATGAATTCCGACATATCGAGGCGCACCATCAGCCGTTCGTCGCCGAAGAGGCTCTCGGCGAGCGCCTTGCAAAGGTCGGTCTTGCCCACGCCCGTGGGGCCGACGAAGATGAAGGAGCCGATGGGCTTATCGGGCGCGTTGAGCCCCGCGCGGGCGCGGCGGATGGCGCGCGCCACGGCGGAGACCGCCTCGTCCTGCCCCACGATGCGCTTGTGAAGGTCGTCCTCAAGGTGCATGAGGCGCTTGCTCTCCTCTTCGGTGAGGCGCACGACGGGCACGCCCGTCCACGAGCTCACGATCTCGGCGACTTCGTCGCGGCCGATGGAAAGGTGCGTCGAATTGCGGCGCTCCAGCCAAGCCTGCTTCTTTTCGTTGAGTTCGCGCGTGAGTTTTTCCGCCTTGTCGGTGAGTTCGGCGGCGCGGGCGTAGTCCTTCCACTTGACCGCCTTCTCCCCTTCCATGCGGGTGCGTTCGAGCTGTTCTTCGAGTTCGTGGAGCTCCTTGGGCCCGTTGTAGGAGCGCAGGCGCTCGCGGGAGGCCGCTTCGTCGATGAGGTCGATCGCCTTATCGGGGAGATAACGGTCGGTGATGTAGCGGTCGGAGAGTTTGACCGCCGCCTCGATCGCCTCTTCGGTGATGACGACGTCGTGATGGGCTTCGTACTTATCGCGAAGGCCGTTCAAGATGGTGATGGCGTCTTCGACGGTGGGCTGATCGACGGTGACGGGGGTAAAGCGGCGTTCGAGGGCGGGGTCCTTTTCGATGAACTTGCGGTATTCGTCGAAGGTGGTCGCGCCGATCGTCTGCAATTCCCCGCGGGCGAGCATGGGCTTTAAGATGTTGGAGGCGTCCATGTTGCTGTCCGCCGTGGAGCCCGCGCCCACGATCATGTGGATCTCGTCGATGAAGAGGATGATCTTTTTGTCGCGCGTCACCGTATCGACGATCTTTTTGAGGCGTTCTTCGAAGTCGCCGCGGTACCTTGCCCCCGCGACGAGGGCGGTGACGCTCAGCGAATACACCGTCTTGCCGCGCAAAATTTCGGGCACTTCACCCTGGGCGATGGCCTCTGCGAGCCCTTCGACGACGGCGCTCTTGCCCACGCCCGGCTCGCCGATCAGGACGGGGTTGTTCTTGGTGCGGCGGGATAAGATCTGCACGACTTTTTCGATCTCTTCGTGTCTGCCGATGACGGGGTCGAGCTTGCCGAGGCGCGCCTTTTCGGTGAGGTCTTCACCGTATGCCGCAAGCTCGGGGCTGAGCGAGCTTTCCGTCTTTTCCTCTGTCTCTTCCTCGAAGGAGGGGGCGGGGAAGTTTTCTTCGGCGCGGCGCTTCTGGCGGTAGCTTTCCGCCTGTTCCTGCGCCTTCGCCTGCTCTTCGCCGGGAGCAAAGACGAGCTGTTCGACGCGGAGGGAGAGATTGTATAGATCGATGCCCATGCGCTTTAAGATGAGGACGGCGAGACAGTCCTTCATGGAGAGGACGGCATAGAGCATGTGTTCGGTGCCCGGGATGGTCTTGACGGGGCCGCGGAGGGCGACTTCCGTCGCCGTCGCAAACAACCGCTTGGTGCGGGGCGTGTAGCCGCGGACCATCGTCGTCCTGTCGATGCTGCGGCGGAATTCTTCCTTGTAGCGCGTCCTGTCTGCTCCCATCTCTTTGAGGAGCCTGCCCGCGGCGCTCTTTTCTTCGCAGATGAGGCCGAAGAGGATGTGCTCGGTGCCGATATAGCCCGTATCGTAGGCGTTGGCGATGTCGTTCGCATCCTCGATGACGCGGTTCAGGTGTTCGGTATAACGCTTATCCATAAGACGGTCCTCCCCGTTCAATACAAAGTATCAGCGCGCATCCGAAAGGCGGCCCCGCCCCTCTTCGGTGATGAGCCCCATGCGGCGCAGGACGTCGCCCACATAGGCGGCGCGGAAGGTATCGTAGCCGCCCTCTTCGAGCGGGCTGCCGTTGATCTGATCGATGTTGGAGGGGCGCATGTCGACGATGAGCCCGTCGAGCTCTTCGAGGCTCCCCGAAAGCAGCCCCAACACAACGCCCAGCTTGACGTTTGCCATATAGCGCATGAATTCGCGCATCGTGAGCCTCACGCAGTTGGTGAGGATGCCAAAAGAGCGCAGAACGACGTCGGCAATGCCGATGCGGTCTTCTTTGAGGAGCCGCCTGCGCTCCGCCCGCTCCGCCTCGATGACCTTACAAACGGCGCCTTCAACGGCACGCAAGATCTCCTCTTCCGAACGGCCGAGCGTGCGTTCGTTGCTCAGCTGATAGAGCGCGCCCTCCGCCCCGCTGCCCTCGCCGTACGCCCCGCGCACGGTGAGCCCTTCGCGCGAGAATTCCTCCGCGACGGCGCGCATGAGGCCGCTCCGCGCCATGGCGGGCAGAAAGAGCATGACGGACGCCCTCAATCCCGTGCCGAGGTTGGTGGGGCACGCCGTGAGATAACCGAACTGCTTATCGTAGGCGAAGGGGATGGCGGAGGCGATGAGATCGTCGATGCCCGAAAGGCGCTCGTACGCCGTTTCGAGGTCGAACCCTTTCATGAAGTACTGCTCGCGGATGTGGTCCTCTTCGTTGATCATGACGGAGATGCTCTCGTCGCTCGAGATGAGCACCGCCGAGATGGCACGGTTTTTCCAAAGATCGCGGCTTATTAGATTGCTCTCGCGAAGGGACGCCGCTTCCTCCTCCGTCACGGTGTTCATGCGGCGGAGGGTGAAGTCCTCCACCCCGCACAATTCGTCGGTGACGAGGCGGACGATCTCTTCGGCGAGCGAGACGTCGAAGAGCCGGTTGGGGAAGGGATAGTCTTCGAAATTGCGCGCGAGGCGGATGCGCGTGGAGACGGCGACGTCCCCTTCCGCCCGCTCATGTAAGGCGTCCGTCCGCAGCGCGCGGGAAGGCCTTATGGCTTCCGTCTTCGTCATACGCGCTCCCCGCGGATGGCTTTGTTGAGCGAACGGATCGCTTCGCCCAGCCGTTCCGCTTCGCGGTCGTCCCCGCGCCGCAGCGCCTCTTCGAGCCGCCCGCGCAGACGCGCCCGTTCGAGGAAGAGTTCGTAATTTTCCCCCGCGTCCGCGCCCGGGGTCTTGCCCGTGTGCGCGGTGCCGCCCTGGATGCCCTTGACGGCGGGGGTGAGCTCGCGGCGGAAAAAGCGGTAGCATTCCGCGCACCCCACGAGCCCCGTGCGGCGGTAGTCTTCGAACGCCATGCCGCAGGAAGGGCAGCGGCGCGCTTCCGCCCGCGCCGCCGTGAGCGCCGCGTAGCATTCGGGGCAGAGCACGGCGTCGTACTCCTTTCCCCCCGCCGCGATGTGATATCTGGATGCGGGCCTGCCGCACTGCGTACAAACCATGGAACGCCTCTGAAACGCGGGAAGGAGCGGGCACAACCCCTTCTTCCCGATATGCTATCATTATATCATGTTTTGCGAAGTTGTCAACCGCCCGATTTCGCAAGGCGCAAAAAACAAGCAAAAAGGCGGGCTTTTGACCCGCCTTACGGCTGTTTTTCCTTCATTTGCGGCATTTTTCGGGATGATGCGCAAGGAGATAGTCGTACGCCTCCTTCACGGGCGTGAAGCCGTGGTCGCCGTAGGCGCAGGTGAGGATGAGCGCGGGCTTTTCTTCGGGCGTCTTATCGGTGCCCTCCCTGCCTTCGAAGAAGGAGACGCTTTCGATCTCTTCCCAGGTCAAATAGCTGCTCTCCGCGCGCGTCGCCTTTTTATCCCAGATGCCCGTATCGAGCAGGATGAGCTCGGTGCGCGCCCTCGCGTAGCCGACGGCGCCGTGGATGAGGAGATAGACGCCGAAGCAGCTCAAAACGATGCCGATCGTGCGGTTTGCAAGGATGGCGACGACGATGCCCCCGACAAGCAGCCCAGCACCCAGGAGAAGGAAGGGAAACTGACGGCGGCGCTTTTCCGCATCGGGGAGCACGAAGCGCTGCTCTTTTTTGGGCTTTTGGGGCTTTGTGCCCTTCTCCCCCTTTTCAACGGGGGCGGGCGTTTCGCCGACGAGAGCAAGGCCGTGAGAAGATATGCACGCTTTGAGGCGCTCCTTGCCCTGCGTTTCGATGAGGGCGGGCGGCTCGCCTTTTTGCGGCTTTTTGCTGAGATAGTGCGCGGGGATCTCGAAGAGGATGCGCCACTCCCCTTTTTCCTTGGGCGCATGGCGGACAAGGACGGAGAAAAAGCGCATCTCCTTATACGGAACGCGGATGCGGCGCTCCTTCTTTTCGCGGTCCTGCCCGTGAAGGACGAGGGCGTCCTCCGTAAACGTCGCGAGCGTGCCTTCGCCCACGGTGAAGCTCTCTTCGCTGTCCGCACGCTCCGAAAAGTCGCGCTCTGTCTCCTCCGCCTTCACGGAAGCGCGGAAGAGGGCAAAGCCGACGCCGCCGAGCGCCGCCGCACCCAGCATCCCCCCGAGCGCCAGAAAGCCGAGGAGATAGAAGTTTTGGTTGACGAAGCCGAGCATGACGAGGCAGACGATCGCCCCGATGACGAGGAAAAGGGCGAGGATGGCTGCCGTCCATGCAAGGGCGGTGAGCGCTTTGCGGCGTTTTGCGGCGCGCTCCGCCTGCCGGATGAGAAGTTCGTTCATATGTTATTCCTTAAAGCGCGCGCCCTTGCGCCAGACGAAGAAGAAGAGCGCGAGAATTTGCAGCGGGATGCCGATGAGGAAGATGAGCCAGATGTTCTGCCCGAAGACGAACGCCGTCAGATAGATGCATAAAAGGACGGTCCAGATGAGGACGGTGAGCGAGATGATGCGCACCCACTTCCACTTCCAGACGGCGCTGAACACGAGCACGACGACGGCGGACGCCGACACGGCATAGACGAAGACGAGCCAGGTGTGCGGGAGCTCTCCCTTGCCGAAGATGCCCAAAAAGACATAGAGAACGACTGCCGTGAGCCAGCACAGCCCCACGGAACAGAGGAGGGTGATGACGCGCTGCTTGAGGCGGAAGCGCTTTGGCATGATGACTTCGTTCTTGGGCTCGTGGATAAGCTCGTCGAGCGTGACGCCGAAGAGTTCGGAAAGGCGCACGAGGATGCGGACGTCGGGGATGCCGTTGCCCTGCTCCCACTTGGAGACCGACTTATCGGAATAGTTGAGCTGTTCCGCAAGGTCGGACTGCGTCATGTTCGCCATCTTGCGAAGCCTCATGATGTTTTTGCCGATGATCTCGGCAAGGCGGTCCTGATCTTCTTCCATGCCCCGATTATACGCAAAAAAGCGGGAAAAGTCAACCGTTCTACTGTGAGTAGAGCGTGAAATGCGCACTCTACCGCGCCAAGATGCGGCAATAGAGCGGAAAAAAGAAGAAGTAGGTTGATTTTTCGCCCGTGCTTCGGTATGATGGAAGAGAAGATGACGCCGCGCCGCAGCGCCGCCTGCATCGGCATTTGCGGCAGGGGCCTCCCATCCCCGAGGCGCGTCTTCGGAAGGGCGCATGCCTTTCCTCCCTCTCCATTCTTTGTAAAGGCGCCGCCGCGGCATGAGCCGCGGCGGCGCTTTCCTCTTCCCACAAAACTCGCCATGCGATTTTTGCGGGAGCCCTGAAAGCCAAGAAAATAGATGCTCACCCTTCGAGTGGGCGCTTAAAATAGGGAAAACTCCCTCAGTCATGCCACCGCAGTAAGCTGCGGATGACATGACAGCTCCCCGAAGAGGCGCCTACAATAAGGAATATTACAAATCAAGAATGCACTTACTCACCCCCACGGGAGGAGCCAAGGGAATGGCGGGTAAGATCAACAACCCCTCCGTCTTACCTTCGGCAAGCCACCGTCTCGGCGGCGCAAGGGAAACGCCGCCTCGGTCAGGGAATGCCCCGAACAATGGGGCATTCCCAAGTTCGCAGGCGGCAAAGAGCCCACCTCGTCGCGGCAAGGCGGTTTGGTCTGCGGCGCGCTTCGTTTGCCGCATGACCTGATACGCCTGCCGCTCCTCTTCCCGCAAAACTCGCCATGCGATTTTTGCGGGAGCCCTGAAAGACAAGAATGCACTTGCTCACCCCTTACACAGAGGAGGCTATCATAAGGAATCTTTTCCAAAAATAACTTCCGCGAGGAGGGTTTCCCTCCGCTGCGGGACTCAATTTGTACCCGCAGGGCATACATACCATACTTGGCACTTATTGTCTAATAAGGACAAAATGGGGCGCGGGCGATATCGCTGCTTCAAATCAACTGTCTCCACCCCTCGCCGCGAAGATTTCCCGAAGGGAAAGATTTGCGGCGAAAATAAGAAAAGAACGGGCGGCAGCGCCGCCCATCCTTTTTGGTTGTTTGTAAAATTACTTGCCGAAGTATCTCTTGAGAAGGCCCTTGAAGCCTGCGCCGTGACGCGCTTCGTCCTTTGCCATCTCGTGCACGGTGTCGTGGATGGCGTCGTAGCCGAGCTCCTTCGCGCGCTTTGCGATCGCGAGCTTGCCTGCGCACGCGCCCGTCTCGGCAGCGACGCGGAGCTCGAGATTCTTCTCAGTCGAATCGGTGACGACTTCGCCGAGAAGCTCTGCAAACTTGCTTGCGTGCTCTGCTTCCTCGAAGGCATAGCGCTTGTACGCCTCTGCGATCTCGGGATAGCCCTCGCGCTCGGCAACGCGTGCCATCGCAAGATACATGCCGACTTCGGTGCACTCGCCCTCGAAGTTGGCGCGGAGGCCGTCCATCACTTCCTTATCTTCCACCTTGCCGTCGCCGACGTGGTGCTCGCATGCAAAACCCGTGTTCTCCTCGATGGGAACGAACTTCGTCGCCTTGCAGACGGGGCAGACTTCAACATCATCCGCGACGATCTCGCCGCAAACTGCACATCTCTTCATAGATCAAAATCTCCTTTCTTGATTTTTCTTGGGTCATTATAACATAAATGAGACTAAATATCAATAAGTTTTCAGAAAGTTGTAAGGACACGGAAGAGCTCTTCGTAGGAAGAGACGAAGCGGGAGGCGCCGACGCGGGAGAGTTCTTCCTGCGTGCGGTAGCCCCAGAGGACGGAGACGCCGAACATCCCCGCATTGCGGGCGACCATCGCATCCGTTTCGCCGTCGCCGACGAAGGCGCACTCCGAAGGGGCAACGCGGAGGGAAAGCGCCGCGTACTGCGCGAGGGAAGGATCGGGCTTGCAGGGAAAGCTCCCCGTGTCGCCCCCGACGAAATCGAAGAGCCCTTCGGGGAAGAACTTTTGGATGCAGCCCTCCGTCGCGTCCTGCGGCTTGTTGGTGACGACGCCGAGCTTTAAGCCCCGCGCTTTGAGGGCGGAGAGCGTTTCTATCTCTCCGTCGTAGAGGCGGGTGCGCTCCTGCGTGTTGCGCGAGAAATGCTCGCGGAAATATTCGTAGCAGGCTTCGAGCTCCTTCGCCCCGTGCGGGACGGCGCGCTCCATGAGCTCCCATGCGCCGTCGCCGATGAAGCGGCGCGTCTGATCCCGCGAGATGGGCGGGAAGGAGAAGGCGGCAAGCGCCTCGTTGACGTAATATTGGATGTCGCCCAGCGTATCCAGAAGGGTGCCGTCCAGATCCAAAAGAACTGCTTTGAGCATAGGTTTCTCCTGATGGTCACAACTGCTCGATCGCGTCGATGACCGTGTTGAGGAAGCTCTTCTCCCCCACCCGGTTGAGCTTGAAGAAGATGCCTTCGCTGCCGCCCGCCGTGATGACGGTGATCCTGAACTTTCCCTCCGTCCCCGCGACGACGATCGTCATGCTGACGCGGTTGCCCCCGAACCAGCTGTAGCGCTCGTACACGCGCACGAAGCAGCGGAAGGGGCCGTTTGAAAGATCGCTCTCGTCCTCCAGCGAGGCGGAGACGCTGCCGTTCATTACGGCGTTATGCAGCGTGTTGACGATCGCGGAAAAGTTCCCGCTGACCGTGCGTTCGTATTTTGCCATATCGTTTCTCCTTGCGGTATGCCGCATGAAATGCGCGGCAAGCAACCGCTGCCGCCCGCAGGGCGCAGCGGTTGCTCCCTTTCTTCACGGCAATTTTGTTTGCCGTCGCAAACAAAATTGCGTGAACTTGTTTACATCTTCTCCGGGACGCCGATGCCGAGAAGGGTGAGCCCCGCCGTGAGCGCAGAGAGCGTCGCCTTCGTCAGGGCAAGGCGGAAGGCGCGCGTTTCCTCCTCCTGCAGAATTTTGCAGTCAAAGTAGAACTTGTTGAACTTCTGCGCCGTATCGACGCACCAGCGGGCGACGAAGCTGGGCTCGTAGCGCTCGGCAGCCGCCTTCACCGTATCGGGGAAATCGGAAAGTGCACGGATGAGCTCGAACTCCTGATCGCAGGGGGTGTAGCCTTCGGGAAGTGCCGCCTCGAAGCCGCCCTCCGCCGCCTTGGCGAGCACGGACGAGGCGCGGGCGCAGGTGTACTGCACATAGACGCTCGTTTCGCCGTCGAAGTTGAGCGCCTTATCGTAGGAAAAGACGATATCCTTGATCTTGTTGTTGTAGAGCGCGGAGAAGATGACGGCGCCCACGCCCACCTTTTCGGCGATCTCCCGCTTGTTTTCGAGGGAAGGGTTCTTTTCGTCGATGACGGAATACGCCTTTTCAACGCAGCGATTCAAAACGTCTTCGAGCCAGACCACCTTGCCCTTGCGGGTGGACATGGCGCCGTCTTCCAAAGAGACCATGCCGTAGGCGACGTGCACGAGGTCCTTCGCCCACTCCTTGCCCATGAGTTCGAGCACCTTGAACACCTGCTTGAAGTGCAGGTTCTGCTGATAGGCGACGACGTAGAGGCATTTATCGAAGTCGTAGGTATTCTTGCGGTAGATGGCGGCGGCGAGATCGCGCGTCGCATAGAGGGAGGCACCGTCCGAGCGCAGGATGAGGCAGGGCGGCATGCCGTAGGGTTCGAGATCGACGATCTGCGCGCCGTTGCTCTCCTTGAGAAGCCCCTTCTCTCTGAGTTCCTCGACGACGGGCGCCATCTTATCGGTATAAAAGCGCTCGCCCGCGTACGAGTCGAAGGTGATGTGCAGCTTTTCGTAGATGCCCTTGACGTAGCTGAGCGTCAACGACTTGAACCAATCGAAGAGCTCGTTCGCCTCTTTGTCGCCGCTCTCGATGAGGCGGAAGTATTCGCGCGCTTCCGCTTCCATCGCCTCGTCCGCCTCCTCGTTGAAACGGACGTAGAGATCGTTGATGGCGTGGATGCCGCCCTTTTCCGCTTCCTCGCGGCTGCCCCAGCGCTTGTAGGCGGAGATGAGCTTGCCGAACTGGGTGCCGTAGTCGCCCAAATGGTTGATGCCCACCGTGTGATAGCCGAGGAACTTAAAGATGCGGTAGAGCGCCCCGCCGATGACCGTCGTCGAGAGATGCCCGATGTGGAAGGGCTTGGCGATGTTGACGGAGGAATAGTCGATGCAGATGGTCTTGCCCGCGCCGAGATCGGAGGAGCCGTACTTTTCCCCCTCTTGAAGGATGCGGGAGAGGACGTCTTTTGCGAGCCCCGCCCTTGCGATGCGGAAGTTGACATAGCCGTTGAGGGCTTTGGCTTCCGAGACGACGCCGTCTAAAGGGTAATTTGCCGCGATGTCCTCCGCGATGAGCGCGGGGCTCTTGCGGAGCACTTTGGCGAGCTTGAAGCAGGGGAGCGCATAGTCCCCCATCGACGTATCGGGCGGGACGGCGATGAGCCCTTCGAGCTCCTCCTTAGCCACCCCTTCCGCCTTGATATGCTGTGCGATATAGCGCTTGTAGTCCATAATGTCCTCACTTTGGGATCGTACTTATTCGCTGTCATTTTAGCACATTTCAGAGCAAACGGCAAGCGAAAAGGCTTGCCATTTGCGCTCCGTTCAAGTATAATACTTAAGAATACATCGAGCGCTCTGTCTGCGCTTTCTTTCAGGAGATACGCTATGAAATTAGGTGTCGTGGGGCTCCCCAACGTGGGAAAATCCACCCTCTTCAACGCCATCACGCACGCGGGCGCCGAGATGGCAAATTACCCGTTCTGCACCATCGAGCCCAACGTGGGCGTCGTCGCCGTGCCCGATGAGCGGCTTTCAAAGCTTGCCGCCCTCTATTCGAGCAAGAAGGTGACCCCCGCCGTCATCGAATTCGTCGATATCGCGGGCCTCGTGAAGGGCGCGAGCCGCGGCGAAGGCCTCGGCAATAAGTTCCTCTCCCATATCCGCGAAGTGGACGCCATCGTGCACGTCGTGCGCTGCTTCGAGGACGAGAACATCACCCATGTCGAGAGCACCGTCGACCCCGTGCGCGACATCGAGACCATCAACTTGGAGCTCATCCTCGCCGATATCGAAGCGGTGCAGAAGCGCATGGACCGCATCCGCAACGCGGCGCGCGGGGGCTCAGATAAAGGCGCTGCCGCCGAGTTTGCCTTCCTGGAAAAATTACAGGCGCACCTTGAAGAGGAAAAGCCCGCCGCAAGCTATCCCCTCACCGAAGAGGAAGAGCCCATGATGGACAATCTCTTTCTGCTCTCCTCAAAGCCCGTCATCTACTGCGCCAACATTGCAGAGAGCGATATGGGCAAAGAGGAAGAAAACCCCTATGTGCAGCAAGTGAAGGCATACGCCGCAAAGCACAGCGCGGGGACCATCGTCGTCTGCGCCAAGACGGAGGAAGAGCTTTCCGAAATGGACGAGGCGGACAGGGAGATGTTCCTTGCCGACTTCGGGCTCAAAGAGAGCGGGCTTGATAAGCTCATCAAGGCTTCGTATGCGCTCTTGGGGCTCATCTCGTACCTCACCGCGGGCGAGAAGGAGACGCGCGCATGGACCATCAAAAAGGGCACGAAAGCGCCGCAGGCGGCGGGCAAGATCCACTCCGACTTTGAAAAGGGATTCATCCGCGCCGAGGTCGTCGAATGGGAGACGCTTTTAGAGTGCGGCGGCCTTGCGGGCGCGCGCGAGAAGGGAAAAGTGCGCTCCGAGGGCAAGGACTATGTGATGCAGGACGGCGACGTGGTGCTGTTCCGGTTCAATGTGTAACTTCACACTTTTTTGTGCGAGCACAAAAAAGTCGTGAGGGGTGAAGAAGGATGATTTTAACAAACTTTATCGGCCACGAACCTTGATGTCCTTATTGGACACTAAGTGCCAAGTATGGCACAAATTGAGTCCCGCAGCGGAGGGAGACCCTCCTCGCGGGATTTCATTTTTAAGTTCACGGCATTTGTTTTGCGAAGCAAAAGAAATGCCGTGAGGGGCGAGAAAGCGCTTTCTTGGCAAAGCCCCGGTGGGGCTTTGACCGCTTTCGAGCTTGGGAATGCCCCATTGTTCGGGGCATTCCCTGACCGAGCGCGGTCTCTACCGCGCGAGAAGGAGTTTGTTGATTTTAACAAACTTTATCGGCCGCGAACCTTGATGTCCTTATTTGACACTAAGTGCCAAGTATGGCACAAATTGAGTCCTGCTGCGCAAAAGCGTGGTTTTGCTTGCAGAAGTATGTTTCAGAAAGGGCTCCCGCAAAAATCGCGTCAGCGAGTTTTGCGGGAGCCCTGTATTTTTACTCCCTCAGTCTCATCATCGGCATACGCCGAATGATGAGCCAGCTCCCCCAAGGGGGCGCCTGAAATAAGGAATTTTACAAATCAAGAAAGCGCCATCTCGGTTCCAAGAAGGCGCATATCATGAGGCAACTCCTTCAGTCTCGCTTTGCTCGACAGCCCCCTCAAAGAGGGAGCCAAAGAGGATATCGCTGTTTCCTTGCCTCCCTCGATGAGGGAGGTGGCAGCCCACAGGGCTGACGGAAGGAGTTTTGCGGGAGCCCTGTATTCTTACTCCCTCAGTCTCATCATCGGCATACGCCGAATGATGAGCCGGCTCCCTCAAAGAAGGCGCCTGAAATAAGGAATTTTATATAAGCGCCGTGCCTATGACTGACCCGTAGAGACGATGTCCTCCTCGTCCTCTTCGGCATCGGGGCGGATCATGCAATAGTGCGCGTTGTGGCAGTACTTTGTCTCGTTTTTCGGCTGTACGGTCTTTTTCTTCCCGGTTTCCATACCAACAGGATAAACAAGAGCAGGAGAAATTATTCCTCCTGCTCTTTTTCCCGGTTTTCTGCGGGCTCTTCGGCCGTTTCGCCCGACATTTCGGCGATCGCTTCCCGTTCCCGCCGCTTGTACGCCTCGCGGCGCTCTTCGACGTCCTGATCGACGCGGTCGATGTTTTGTTCCTTTTCCATAGCCGCCCCCTTTGCGCGGTGTTCCGCGCCCGTAACATGACGTATTATAGCACAAAAGGGCGCATTTGTCAAGTCCTTGCTAAATTTTTTCGAAGACGAACATGCGCGTGAAAACGGGGTTGGCGCTGCGGGCGTCCTGTTCCCCGAAGATGCCGTCGAGGCGCACGCTGCCGTTTATCAGCATGCCGCCCGTCGCCTTGCCGACTTCGCGTGTTCCCGCGCCCTCGCGCACCGAGACGCGGTACAGCGCATCCTCTTCAAGCCCTTTGAAGGACGCGCGGAGATTGAAGACGCCCGTGCGCTTTTTGAGGACGGCGACTGCGGCGACGGCGAGAGACTTATCGGGCGAGACGGTGCAGTAGCCCGCCCATTCGCCCCGCACGTCGCCCAAAGGATAGTACGAGCCGAACTGCATGACTTCGCGGTACTGTTTATAGAAGACGATCTGATCTCTGATCGCGGCGCGCTCCTCGTTTGAAAGGGCGGAAAGATCGCACTCGTAGCCCAGGACCCCGCCCGCAGCAACTGCAAAGCGCGCGGAGAGGGCGCTCGCGTTGCCCGTCTGATGGTTGGGAGAGGCGGAGACGTGCGAGCCCATCGTGCTCTGCGGATAACATGCCGCCGTGCCCGACTGGATGGCAATGCGTTCGCGGGCGTCGGTGTTGTCGCTCGTCCAGATCTGCGGCATATAGCTGAGGATGCCGAGATCGAAGCGCGCGCCGCCCGAGGCGCAGCCTTCGAACAGCACGTCGGGGAAGGCGGCGTTGAGGCGCGCCATGACGGAATACAGCCCGAGGATGTAGCGGTGATAGTACTCCCCCGAGGGCGCCGCGCCAAAGACGTCCGTCATGCGGCGGTTGTAGTCCCATTTGAGATAGGCGGCTTTCGTGAGCGTGAGAACGGAGGAGACGCTCTCCACAAGATAATCCTGCACGGCGGGCGAAGTGAGGTCGAGCATGAGCTGATGGCGCATGCGGACGGGCTCGCGGCCGGGGATCTTCATCGCCCATTCGGGGTGCGCCTTGTAAAGTCCGCTCTTCTCCGAGACCATCTCGGGCTCCATCCAGATGCCGAAGGCAAGCCCCAAGGAGCGCACTTCTTCGGCGAGCGAGGCGATGCCGCCCGTCTTTTCTTCGTAATCGGTCCAATCGCCGAGGGATGTGGTGTCGTCGTCGCGGCGGCCGAACCAGCCGTCGTCGAGGACGAAGAGCTCGGCGCCCGCCTCCTTCGCCGCTTTGGCGATGTTTAAGATGCGCTTGCGCGTGAAGGAGAAGTAGGTGCCCTCCCAATTGTTGACGAGGACGGGGCGGGGTCTCTTCTTCCAGACGCCGCGGATGATGTGCTCCTGCACGAAGGCGCGCATGTGGAGCCCGACCTCGCGCTCGCTGTGACCGAAGGCGAACACCGCTTCGGGGGCGAAGAAGGTCTCTCCCCCCTTGAGCTTCCACGAGAAGGAGAAGGGGTTGATGCCCGCGATGAGGCGGGTGCGGCTCATGTCGTCGCTCTCCGCGACGGTGCGGTGATTGCCCGAATAGACGAGGTTGACCCCCACCGCCGCGCCCGCGCGGGTGAGGAGCGTGAAAGGCGCGCGGAAGGGCGAAGACGCGCCCGTGAAAGAAGCGTTCTCGCACTTGCCGCCGTTTATAGGTCGGGTGTGCTTCTGGCGCTCGCACCCCCAATCGCCGTCGAAGGTGGTGAAGGCATAGTCCTTCCCCCAGAATTCGAGCTGAAGGGAGGCAAAGCGTTCGATGGTGACGGTGCTCTTGCCCTCGTTCTTCAAAGAGCAGCACGACGTGAAGGCGTCGCTGTCTTCATAGGCGGTGAATTCGAGCGCAAGGAGGACGCCGAGCCGCTTTTCTTCGTATGTAAGGCGGAGGCAGGTCTCCTCGCCATAGGAAGAGGGCAGCCCATCAAGGGGCGTGCGGGGAGCGATCTCCGCCGAGCGCAGCACAAAGTCGGCGGCTGCAGAGCCGTCCTCCGCGCGAAGGAGCAGGGAGGGCTCGCGGAAGTCGGTGCCGCCCCATGCAGAGAAGAGCGAGCACGGCTTTTCATTGCCCGAGCCGTCGTACTCGGGGGCGAGGAGAGAGGCGTTCTCCCATCCGCCCGCCAGCTTTTTGCCGAGATAGAGGAGCCCGGGCGCGCGCGCATCGGCGCGGAGGAGCAGGCTCGTGTGCGCCGTGGAAAGCAAGAACAAATTTCCTTGTTGTTCGATCATATTGGCCTCCGTTTGGCAAGATTATAGCACATTCCGCGCCGTTTGTACAGCCCAAATTTCCACGGGACCGTCACAAATCTGCACCCTCTTCTTCCGTCAGGGCGGAAAGCTCCTTCTGCGCCTTTTTTGCAAGCGAGAGAAGTTCCTTCCTGCCCTCCGCGGCTTCGGGGGAAACGCGGGATAAAAGCTCTTTCAAAGCGGCGCGGTCTTCGAGGGCGGAGGAAAAGAGCGGCAGAAGTTCCGTGCGGAGGGCGCGGCTTCCGGCGGCGAGAAGGACCCCGAGATAGCGGCGCAGGACTTCCTCTTCCGCCTGCAGCAGAAAGCGCAGCGTATCGCGCGCCGAGAGCATCCCCTTGCCGCGCTTCATTGCATGCCCTCCGCAAGAGAGGTAAGCGCCGCGTGGCGGGCGGCAGCGGAGCAAGCGAGCCGAGCCGCCCCCTCGGCAAGGGCGCCGTCCGTTAAGGTGCATGCCGCAAGATACGCCCGCTTTGCCGCGAGCTCTTCCGCTAAAAGAAGGGCGGAAAGCGCAAAAAATACTTCGTCGTCCATGAAAAGACCTCCCGCCGAAAGCTTGTGCGGGAGGTGAGATTTTATGCGTTTTCTTTCGGGGGCTCCGAAGTCCCCTTCGTCTTTGCAAAATAGGGACAGAGGGGCGCGAGCGTGCAAACATCGCAGGAAGGCCTCTGCGAATGGCAGACCCTTCGTCCGTGCCAGATGAGCCAGTGATGCGCCTTCGACCAATCTTGTTCGGGAATGAGCGCCATGAGCCCCTTTTCCACTTCGAAGGGCGTCTTGCCGGGGGCGAGAGCAAGACGGTTGGCGACGCGGAAGACGTGCGTATCGACGGCGATGGCGTTGCCGCCGAAGGCGAACGCGTAGACGACGTTGGCGGTCTTCCTGCCCACGCCCGCGAGCGTTTCGAGCTCTTCGCGCGTGGAGGGCACTTCGCCGCCGAAGCGCTCCAAAATATCTCTGGAAGCGGAGAGGATGTGCGCCGCCTTGTTGTGATAGAACCCGCAGGAGAAGATATATGTTTCGAGCTCTTCCTGCGAGAGGGTGAGCATTTTTTCGGGCGTGTCGTGCTCGCGGAAGAGGACCTTTGTCACCTTGTTGACGCGCTCGTCCGTGCACTGCGCGGAGAGCATGACGGCGATGAGGAGCTCGTAGGGCGATCTGAATTGCAGGGCGGGACCCGCATCGGGATAGAGGCGGGCAAGCTCTTTCAAAATTTCTTCCTTGGTATCCATGCGCCCATTATAGCACGGAACAGGCGGGAAGGCAAGCGCTCAGAAGTACTCGAACCCCCGCCCCGCCTGCTTCATGAAGCCCGAGAAGGAGGAATACCGCCCCGAAGAGAGCGCGCGCCGCGCGCGGGGGAGGAAGGCGTCTTCGAAGCGCGCCGAAATGCCGCACCCCACGCCCGCCTCTTTGGGGGTGTTCACCGCCTGCGCCGCCGCGCCCATGCCGCGGAGGGCTGTAAGGAATGCGAGCGTCTGCGCCCGCGAACGAAAAACTGCCAGAACCGTCATAATCTTTCCCCTTGCGTTCGTATGATAAGACGGCGCCCACGAAGGCGACCGTTTGGGAGGTGAAATGTTGATCTATCTCGACCATGCCGCCACGGGAGGGAACAAGGCGCCCTCCGTGATGAGCGCGGTGCTCGCCGCCATGCGCTGCTGCGCCAACCCGGGCCGAAGCGGGCATAAGCTCTCGCTCGCCGCGGCGGAGCGCGTCTTTGCGTGCAGGGAGCTTTTATCCTCCCTCTTCTGCGGATACGGCTTCGAGCGCGTCGTCTTCACCAAAAACTGCACGGAGGCGTTGAACCTCGCCATCCTCGGCACGCTGAAACAGGGCGACCATGCGGTGACGACCTGCCTCGAACACAACTCGGTGCTGCGGCCGCTGGAAGCTTTGAAGCGGGCGGGCGTCATTGAATACGACGTCGCCCCGCTCACAAACGGCAGGCTGCTGCCCGAAAGCATCGCAGAGCTCATAAAACCGAATACGCGCATGGCGGTGGTGACGGCGGCTTCCAACGTGACGGGAGAGGCGCCCCCGCTTGCCAAGATCAAAAAGCTCCTGCCCGAGAACGTCCTCTTTGTCGTGGACGGCGCGCAGGGGGCGGGGCATCTTCCCCTTTCCATGAAAGAACAGGGGCTGGACGCGCTGGCGCTCGCGGGGCACAAGGGCATGGGCGGCATCCAGGGGTCGGGAGCGCTGCTCTTTTCCGAGCGCATGGAGATAAGCCCCATCCTTTTCGGCGGCACGGGCAGCGAGAGCTTCGATTTAGGGATGCCCGCGTTTTACCCCGACCGCCTCGAGAGCGGCACGCTCTCATACCCTGCCGTCTGCTCGCTCTATGAAGGGGCGCTCCTCGTGAAAAGCCGCCGCGAAGAGTGGGCGGGGAAGCTCGAAAGGACGACGGCGTTTGTGCTGGAAGGGCTGGGCGGGCTCAAAGGCTATACGGCGTACTTTGAACCCAATGCGTGCGGCATCTGCTCCTTCCGCCACGAAAGGCTGCCTTCCGAGACCATCGCGGGCGAACTTTCGGAACAATACGGCATCTGCGTCCGGGGCGGGCTGCACTGCGCGCCGCTCATCCATAAGGCGCTCGGCGACTTCCCCGACGGGCTGGTGCGCGCTTCCTTTTCGCCCGAGCAGGGCAAAAAAGAGGCAAAGGCGCTGCTTTGCGCCCTCAAAGAGATCGCGCGGCACGCTTAGAGGCGGACGCAAGAACGCGGCACGCTTAGAGGCGTTTGAGCTTTTCGGCGATCTTGAGAAGTTGGCGACGCTTGGGAGCGTCGAGGACGGGAGAGATCTCCGAAACGAAGGCGTCGATCTCGGCGTTTGAGAGCGTGCCTTCGCGCTTGGCTTTTTCGGCGCGGGCGACGATCTCGCGAAGGACGTCTCCTTCCCCCTTCCCTTCCACCGCCGCCATGGCGCGCGCGGCCTCTTCTTCCCACTCCTTGGGGAGCTTCTTTTGTGAGAAACTTTTGAAGTCGTTTTCTGCCATACGCCATTGTATGCAGCGTGGCGGGCGGCTGCCCCCGCACGGAAAAGCGCATAGGGCGCATAGGATGGCGTATGGAACAAAAAGACGCCATTCTGCTTCTCGTGCTCTTTGCCGCCGCCGAAAACAGGGACTTAAGAGATACCCTCTCCTCCGCGCTCGCCTTTTACCGCGAAAACCGCGACGTGCTCACCCTGCTCTTTGCGCCGCAAAAAGAAAAGAAGGCGGGCGGCGCCCCGAAAGCGCCGCCCGAACAAAGCGTAACCTATTCAGATACGGAACAGGAAAAGACAGAACAGGCTGCCGATCCCGCGCTCATTTCTGCCCTCATCAGGCTGCGGCAGACGCCGTGACCTCGCCGCACGCCGCCGAAATGACGGCATCGAGCATCTTATCTTCCTCCCCCCAGATGAGGGGCGCGGAGACGGCGATGCAGCCGTCTTCGGGCGTGACGCCCGTGCCGTGGATGCTTTTATCGCTCACCGGCCAATAGATGCCCGCGACGGTGAGCTTCATCGCCGCGCCGTTTGCCGCGACAAAGCTCGACTGCATGATGCCCTTGCCGTAAGTGGACGCGGTGCCGTCCTCCGCCTCGCGCAGATAGATGTGATCGTAGGAGAGGGTGCCGTAGTCAATGAGCACGCCGATGAGGCATTCGGACGCGGACGCCGTGTTCTCATCCGCAAGCAGATACACTTCGGAATCTTCCGAAAAATAATCGGAAAAATCGTTGCCGTAGGCGTAGTAAACTTCCTCTCTGCCGCCCTTGTAGCGCGCCACCTGCACTTCGGGGGCAGGACCTTCCGCATCGCGCATGAGGTGGGAGGCGATTTGCTGCAAGTCGTCGAGATACCCGCCGCCGTTGGTGCGCAAATCGAGGATGAGGTCGGTCCTCCCCCGCGCCTTCATGGTTTCGAGGCAGTATTCGAACTCGGCGGAGACGTTGCCGCTGAACTCGTCGATGCGGATATAGGCGGTGTCTTCGTCGAGGGAGGAGAGGCGATCCTCTTCGCGGAAGTCCATCACGGTGTTTTCGCCGAACGTCATGCCGGTCTCGTTGTCGCGGTAGATGCAGTACGTCCGCTGATATTCTTCGGGCGTGATATAATAATACTCACCCGCGGTCTCGTAACCGAGGAACAGGACAAGCTCCCCGCCCGGAACGGCGGCGATATCGGATGCGAACTGCTCGTACGTCGTGAAGGGGACCGCGGGCCCCGAGACGGTGGCATCCGCCCGCACGAAATAGGAAAAGATGCGCATCCCCTTCCGCACCCCCGCGCGATAGGCGGGAGAATTGTAGGAAACGAGCGCGATCGTGCCCGAATCGTCGCCCCTGAGGAAGGAAATGCCGTAGTCGTAGTTCTGCCCCGCGCCCGCGCGCAGATAGTCGGCGTAGTCTTCGGGCGAATAGTACTGCGAATAGTCATCGAGGGCCTCGTTGAGCGCGGAGAGAAGCTCTGCGCCCGTTGCGTCCTCGCCCGCGCTTTCAAGTACCTTCTCGCGCGAGAAATCTTCGGGATAGTAGTAGCGTTCGGTGACGTCGAGCGCCCACAAAAAGGTGCGCATGTCCTCGTCGATCGCATAATAGCGGACGAACCAGCCGATGAGGAAGCCCGCGGCGAGCAGTACGAGCGCCAGGAGAAGGGAAATGAGGCGGCGCTGCCACGACTGTTTGCGCGTGGGGCGGGGAGAGGACAAGTTCTCCCTCTCATCGGGGCGTGCTTCGGGAACGGGATCGAAAAATTCGTCCTTTTCTTCGGGGGTGTTGGGTTTGTTGAAGTCGGGATCCATAGAGCCTCCTTGACGCACCCTTTACGGGTTGAGCAGCTTGTAGAGAATGGTGATGACGCGGAAGGTGACCGCATCGGAAAATTTGCGGATGTTGAGCCCCGTGATGCGCTCGATCTTATCGAGACGGTACATGAGGGTGTTGCGGTGCATAAAGAGATCGCGCGAGGTCTCGGAGATGTTGAGACTGTTCTCGAGGAACCGCTCCGCCGTCTCCATCATGTCCTGATCCTCAAAGACTTCGTCGGCGCTTTCCACATAAAACTGCTCCATATACTCCTTCAAGCGGTCTTTGGGAAGGTCTTCGAGCATCTTCACGAGCAAGTACTCGCGGTAGGTGTGCACCTTGTATTCGGAGGAAAAGAGGGCGCTCACGCGCACCGCCGTGGACGCCTGGCGGTAGGAAGAGGCGATCTCGAGAAAGCTCTTCATCTCGCAGCCGATGCCGATGCTCGCCTTGACGCCCAGCTCCTCGTAGAGCGACTGGCTCAGAAAATGCCCGAATTCGAGGGGCGTTTCGTCGGCGTCCATGAACTTGACGACGACAAGATGGGTATCGTCCATGCGCACCGCCATATCGGAAGCGTCTTGAAGGCAGCTTTCGATGTGGGCAAGCGCCTCTTCGATGCGCTTGGAAACGAGCAGTTCGACGGCAAAGCACGCGCCGTCAGATAAGTTGAACTTGGTGAGGAAGCGGTAGATATACCACCCCGAGCCTTCGCCGAGCAGGATGTTTTTGAGATAGTCCGCCTTATCGGGCAGCACTTCGCGGGCATCCGCATGGGAGACGAGATAGGCAACGAGCTTTGCGCGCTCCTCTGCCTCCTTCCCCGCGCCCGCAAGATAGGCTTCCGCCGTTTCGCCGCAGTAAGAGAGGGTGAACTTCGTCTCTTCCCCGCCGCGGGGCACGAGCCTTACTTCCATGCCCGTCTTTTCCTGTACGTCCTTCAAGAGGCGGGTAAGCTCCGCCTTCGTCTGCTGTGTCATCACATTCTCCCCTTATTTTGCAAAGCGGCGCCCCAAAGAGAGGGCGCTCCGCCGTCATACGGGTACGATTATACCATTTTGCGGCGGGAAATTCAAGGGTTTTCACAAATTCTGCACCAAAATTGCACGCGGCATACGGGAGAGGGCGAAAAGCAGGAGCGTTTTCCGCCCCGCCTGCCCAAAGTGCGCCAAAATGCGACGCTTTCTCCCCGCCCGCCCGCGAAAGACAGGTGCTATAATGGAAGAACTTTCAAGACAAGGAGGGAGATACATATGGAATTTTCTGTGGAAGGAGCGCTCGTCTGCGGCGGGGCGCCCGCGGCGCGCGTGCGGCGGGAGACGGAGGTGTTCCTCGAAGAGAAGGCGCATGAAAAACGGAGGACGCATCCCCTCTTTTATGCCTTCTGCTGCGGAGCCGGGGCGCTTTGCGCCGTCTTCGGGCTGTTTGCGGGGATGCTCCTCCCCTATTCCGCCGCGGCGATGGCGGTCGCGGGAAGGGATACGATGATGGGGAGTTCGCTCTTCGGCATGACGGCAGAGCTCCTGCGCGGGAGCCTGCCGCAGGCGGACAGCGCCTATTCGCTCCTTCTTGAGATGTTCCTTGCGGCAGCGGCGCTTTCCGCCGCCTTCGCCCTCGGCTGTTCGGTGCTCGCCTTTGCGGCGGGGCGCACGGCAAGGACGCTTGCGGGGCTTTCGATGACGCTCACCCTTGTCTCCTTCGGCGGATTTTCGGCGCTCGTTTTGCTTGGCGCGGAGACGGAAAAGGCGGCGCTCCCTATAGACGCGCTCTTCGTCTTTTCGGGGACGCTCCTCCTTCGCACGGCGTGCATCCTCGTCCGCCGCCGCGGGAGAGGGCTTTCGGGGCTCTTCCTGCTCCTTTTTTCTGCCGCGGCGTATGCGGGGCTGTGCCTGCCCGCTTCCCCCTTCCGGGAGAAACTTCTTTCGGTGCTCTCCCTCCCGCCCGCGCTTTGGGAGCAAAAGGAGCTTGCGCTCTTCGTGCTCTTTGCGGTGACGGCGCTCGGGCTTTGTTTGAGCCTTCTGCGCCTCGGCGCGCAAAAGGGCGCCCCCTTGGACGCCGTCCGTTTCTTTTTGCAATGCGCGGCAGCCGCCGCGGCGGCAGCCTTCTATGCCGTGGAAGAGGGCCCCGCCTTCCTGACGCAAAACTTTTCTCCCCTTCTCGCCGGCGGGGCGGCGCTTTTGGGGCTCGTCCTCTCGGCAGCGGCCGCGGCGATGAGAGCCATGGAAAAAAAGCAAAGACGCCCCCGGACGCCATGAAAAAAGCCCCGTTTTGAACGGGGCTTTTTTATTGCAGTTTCATGTAGACGGTGATGCCGTCCTGTTCGGAATATTCGCGGCGCAGACAGACGGCGTCGACGAGGAAGAGCCCGCGGCCGCATTCGTCGCTCAGCGAAGAGCAGTGGCTCACTTTGGGCGGGCAGAAAGAATTTTCCCCCCGCACCGAAAAGAGAAGCTCATCCCCCTTTCGTTCCGCGCGGAAAAATGCCCTGCCGCCGCCGTGGCGCAGCACGTTGATGACAAGCTCGTTGACGACGAGCTTGCTGTCGAACACGACGCCTTCGGGGATATTTTCCTTGGAAAGGCGCGTGCACATCGTATCGAGCGCCGCTTGCAGCGCGGCGTGATCGCCGATCTCGAAGTACATCATTCTGCCATCCCCTGTTTGAGGTCTTCTTTGAGTTTTTGCAGGATCTTGCGCTCCATGCGCGAGACATACATCTGCGAAACGTTCATCCTTCTTGCCGTCTCCGCCTGCGAGAGCTCCTGCCCGAAGCGATAAGAGACGAGCTGCTTTTCGGGCTCGCTCAGAAGGGAGAGCGCGCGGCGGACGGCGTCGTTTTGTTCGATGCGCTCGAAGGCGTCCTCCCCTGCGGGGAGCACGTCGTAAAAGCTTGCGCCGTCTTCCCCGTCTTCGCCGTCGGCGGGGCGGTCCAGCGAGACGACGCTGCCTGCTTCCATGCAGCTCAATACTTCTTCTTCGGGAACGCCCAGCTTTTCGGCGATCTCCTTCGCCGTGGGGCTCTTGCCGTTTTCAAGGGTGAGTTCCTCTTCCGCCTTCTTGACGCTCACTCTCAGCTCCGCCACGCGGCGGGGCAGGTGGATGAGGCGGGAGCGGTCGCGGAAGTAGTTCTTGATCTCCCCCGTGATGGTGGGCGTGATGAAGGTGGAAAATTTGAGGCCCTTCGTCTCGTCGAAGCGGTCGATGCCTTTGAGGAGCGCCAGCGAGGCGACCTGAAAGAGATCGTCGTACTCAACGCCCCGCCCCACGAACTTTTTTGCGATCATGGAGGCGATGAAGAGGTACTTTTCGGCGATCTCGTTCCGAAGTTTTACATCGTGCGTCTTCTTATATTCCTGAAAAAGCTGTGTTTCGTCCATCACTTCTGACCAAACCCGAAAGAGACGGAGGCAACGCCCGACTCCGTCCGCTCCATTTTGAGATCTTCGACGAGCGCCTCTAGAAGCGCCACCGAGATCTCCTCTTCCATCGAAGAGACGGCTTCGCCGCCGCCCTCTTCGCCCCGTACAGCGACGCGGATGCCCTCTTCGCGCGTGAAAATAAGGCGCGCCGACAAAAAGCCCGCGTGCTTCAGAAGAAGCAAACTTTCGGTGACGCACACCTTGCAGTCCTCGCTCTCTTCGAGCCCGAGCCCCGCAAGGGAGCAGACGCCGCCCGTTAAGAGCCGCACGGTCGTGAGAAGTTCGCTTTGAAGGGGTACTTTCAAGTCGATGAGGGCGTTCATGATGCGATCTCCATGATGGTATCGAGCGCGCAGATGACGAAGAGCTTTCTGATGTGGGCGTTGAGGCCCGAAAGCTTCATCTTGTGCCCGTCCGTTTTGACGTGCTTCAAAATTTTAACGAAGGTGCCGAGCGTCGTCGAATCGATAAATTCGAGCCCCGAACATTCGAACGAGATGTCGCCCGGGGCGCTGTCGTAAGCGGCGATGACTTCGGCGCCGAACTCTTCGGCATTGCCCGAATCGATCGTCCCCGAAAGGGCGATGCAGACTTCGGGCGTGGTGGCTAAGATGTGAACTTCTTTCATGCTGTCCTCCGCGCTTTTGGGCGCTCGCCGCGCCGCCCGCACATGGGGGCGCGTAATTTTACGTTCTCTTATGATAAATATACCCGCATTCGGGGGGAGATGAAACGCTCAGAGGAGCGCATTGACGTCGGGAAGGACGAGCGTGGGCTCGTCGGGGTAGTTCTTCCGCGTCTCTTCCGTCGTTTCGCCGCTCAAAACGAGCACGGTGTGCATGGAGCAGTTGTTGCCGAAGCGGATGTCGGTGTGAAGCCTGTCCCCCACCATGCACATGCGGGTGCGGGGGATGTGCAGGCGGCGTTCTAAGCTTTCCCCCATCACCGTATTGGGCTTGCCCACGACAAGATCTGGCCGCCGCCCCGAGGAGGCGTAGAAAAGCTCTAAAAAGGAGCCGACGTCGGGCATGGGAACGCCCTTTGTGGGGCAGACGGCGTCGGGATGGGTGGCGATGAAGTATGCTCCCCCCGCCAGGAACTCGTTGAAGCGTTTGAGCTTTGCAAAGGTGAGGCTCGTATCGTAGGCGAGGATGACGAGATCGGGCTTGTCCTCCACAAGCGGCACGGTGCGGGCGAATTCTTCCTTCACCGCGTCCGTCGCAAGGAGATGCACCCTCTTTTTCGGAAAATGCGCAAAAACGTGCTCCGCCGCCGCCATCGCCGAAGTGCAGATGAGATCGCCCTCCCCCAGGATGCCGATGCGGGAGAGCTTTTTGCGGTACTCCTCTTCCGTCTTCGAAGAGTTGTTGGTGACGAAGACGACGCGCTTTTTGAGGGCGCGGAGGCGGGCGAGCGTCCCTTTGACGTCGCCGATGGGCGTCTCGTCGAGATAGACGGTGCCGTCGAGGTCGAAGAGGAAGGCGTCGGTGCTTTCGAGCAGTTGTTCTTTGGTCATATGGACTCCTTGGTGGCGTTGGATATGAGACGCGGACGGGGGCGGACGCAAGCTGCGGACGGGGGCGAACGGAAGACGCGCCCGCCTCAGTCAAGGTCCAAAAGCCCGAAATCGCGGATGACGGAAGAGAGCCCGCGCGGGGCGAACTCGGGCAGATACCGAAGGCGGAAGGTGTTCCCGCCGCGAAGAGACAGGGGCGCAGCGGAGAGCGATGAGATGTGCTCCGCTTGCTTTTCGCGCGCTTCCAGCAGCGTTTTGGCTTCCTTTGCAAAGGAGCTTCGGATGCGTTCGAGCGTGAGAGCGCGGAGGGTGTACTCTTCGGGCGAGGGCACACGGGCGCAGAGCGAAGTCCCCGCGCGGAGGGCACGGCGCGCGTAGTCGGGCACGAAGGTGCGGCGGGGCCTGCCCTTTTCGAAGAACGCCGCATAGAGCGCAGAAAGCTGCACATACGCCCGCCAATGGGGCGTTTTTTCGCCGTCCTTCTGAAGGAGCGCGGCGAGCGTGAAGCCCTCCCCTTCGCGAAGGGCGGAAGGCAGAACATACGCGGCGCGGAGGACGCACTCGAAGGTCGCTTCGAACGCGGGAGCTTCGGGGCGGGGCTCCCCCATCCCGAACGCCGCGAGCGCGTGCCCCTCGAAACAGGCGAGACGGGCAAGCAGGAGCGAGGCATACCCTTCGCCGAGGGTGGGCATGAGCAGCGCTTTGTCGCAGCAGACGGAGGCGGGCGCGAGGCGGTGAAGGGCGCCCTTGCCGCCGAGGGTGATATAGGCCTCCTCTTCCGAAACCCCGCGCAAAGACGCGTCGGCGGGAAAGAGCACGCAGGGGATGCGGCGCACCTCGGCAAAACAGCGGGCGGCGATGAGCACCCCTTCCCCGCCCGCCGCGAGGATGCAGGAAACGCCCTCGGGCAGGGAAAAGAGGGGCAGGGCGTCCTCTTCCAGGATGAGGGAGAGGGCGCGCGGGGAGAGCGCAAAGCCGCGAAAGAGCGCAAAGCGTTCGGGATCGCTCACGAGCGCGAGCTTTCCGCCCGCAAAGCGGGAAAACTGCGCTTCCGCCGCCTCCTGCACGGTGGAAAACAAAAGCTCATTTTGGCCGTTTGCGACGCCCGAGGGCGCGTTTCTCTTTGGTACGGACGCAGAAATGAGCTGCATACGGGGAACTCCCTATATTAAGATCTGTTTGAGTTTTTTGAGCAGCACGTCGTTTTGTTCGGGCGTGCCGATCGTGATGCGCACAAAATCGCGAAGGATGGGCTTCTCCCAATAGCGCACAAGGACCCCCTCCTCTTTCAGGGCGCGGTAAAGTTCGCCGCCGCTTTTCTTTGCCCTTCCCGCAAAGAGGAAGTTGGCGCCCGATTCGGGCACGGTGAAGCCGAGAGAGAGCAGCGCTTCGCGGAGACGGGTGCGTTCCTCTTTGACGAGCGCCGCCGTCTTATCGCGGTAGTCCTTATCTTCCACCGCCGCGGTGCACACCGCCTGCGCGACGGCGTCCACGGGATAGGAATTGAAGCAGTCCTTCATGCGGAAGAGCCCGCCGATGAGCGCCTCGTCCCCCACGGCGTAGCCGCAGCGGATGCCCGCCAGGGAATAGCTCTTGGAGAACGTCTTGACGACGAGCAGGTTCTTGTATTTCTTCGTGAGCGGCACGGCGGACTGCCCGTAAAAGTCCATGTACGCCTCGTCGGCGATGACGATGCGATCCCCGACCGAAGCGACGAAGTCTTTCACCGTGGAAAGGGGCAGGGCGATGCCCGTCGGCGCGTTGGGGTTGCAGAGATAATACCCCGCGCAGCCGGCAGCCTGCATTGCCGCAAGGTCGAAGGAAAAGTCGGCTTTTAAGGGCACGATGTGCGTCTTCACGCCGAAAAAGGCGGCGAAGACTTCGTAAAAGCTGTAAGTAAGGTCTGCAAAGCAGGCAGGCTTCCCCCCTTCGTCGAAAAAGGCGGGGAAGGAGAGCGCCAGCACTTCGTCCGACCCGTTGCCGCAGAAGACGTTGCTCTCTTCCACCCCTTCCGCACGGGCGATGGCGGCGCGGAGGCCGTCCGCATCGGGGCGGGGATAGAGGCGGAGTGCCCCTGCATCGAAGGCGCGGAGCACTTCGGTGGCGCGCGGCGAGGGCGGGTACGGGTTTTCGTTGGTGTTGAGCTTGACGTACTGCTTATCGGCAGGCTGTTCGCCCGCCGTGTAAGGCGCGATGGCTTGCGCCCGCAGGCTCAAAAAGTTCATAACGTTTCCTCCTTAAAAGAGCAGCATGAGGGCGTTGCCCGCATACCCGACGGCGATGCCGAGCGCGGTGAGCGCGCCGAGGACCGCAAGGTTACGCTTCCATGCCTTGGCGTTTTGGAAGAGCACCAAAATGCCGAGCCCCGTGTTGGTGACGAGCCCCGCAAGGCAGCTTGCAAGGGTGAGCCCGCCCACCGCGTATGTTTCGGCGAGGACGACGCTCGAAGCGCAGTTGGGCACCAGCCCGACAAGGACGGCGACGAGGGGCTGGAACCAATAGCCCGCGCCCTCTAAAAAGCCGACGACGCGCTCCTCCCCCACGAGGAAAAAGAGGGTGCCGAAGGCGAAGTTGACGACGAGGATGGCTGCCGCCACCTGCAGCGCGTGCAGAAGAGGCGAGAGGAAATAGAGCGTCAATGCCCCCTCGTGCTTGTGTTCGCAGACGTGGAATTCTTCGTGATCGTGCCCGTGTTCGTGATGCTCATGAGCGTGTTCATGCTCATGAGCGTGTTCATTGTCATGGGCGTGATCGTGCTCATGCGCGTGATCGTGCTCATGCGCGTGAGCGTGCTCATGGGCGGGCGCGGGCAAAGGAGAAAGCGGCTGCGCTTTCCTGCGGAAGAGGAAGTCGGCAAGATAGCCCGCCGCGGCGGCGAGCACGAGCTTGACGATAAGAATGACGCCGATGGAGAGAAGCTTGCGCTGCCAGGAAAGTTCTGCAAGGGCGAGGACGAGCAGGGCTTCGTCGTTGGTCGCAATGAACACGGCAAGGAGGGTGCCGAGGGTGATGAGGCCGCGTTCGAAGAGCTTGCCCGCCATCACCGAAAAGCCGCACAAGGGGATGAGGCCCGTCGCTCCCCCGATGAGGGGCGCCGCTCTTCCCGAGAGCGCGCGCGAAGGCGCCCCCACCCGCGTGCGGTGCTCCAAAAGTTCGATGAGCACATAGAGCACGAACAGGAATGGCAGCATTTTGAGCGTATCGAGAAGGGCATCCAGAACGACGTCGAGCAAAGTGCGGGCCTCCGTGAGTTCTTAGGGGAGCATGACCGCCCCCGTAACGAGGGAAAGTATATCGCTTTTGCGGCGGTTTGTCAATTTTTTCGCGCACGGTGCGGGAAATTGGCGGCGGAGAGAAGGCGGGAGAAGAATGTGCCGGGACGATAGGAAGGGCAAAATGAAAGAACGCCCGCAAGGGGCGTTCTTCCGTAGTGGTGCTTTGGGGAAAGCAGATGAGAAACGTTTGTGGAACGTTTTCGGGAACTGAGGGATGAGAGAAAGAGGTTACTCTTCGTCCTTCTTCTCTTCGGAAGCTGCGGCAGCCGCCTTCTTCTTTTCCATCTTGGCGTTCTGCTTTTCGAGCTTCTTCATTTCCTTGGTGACGACTCTTGCAGCGTCGATCTGAGCCTGCATCTCCTGAGGTGTAGGAGGCACGAATGCCGCGCCCTCTGCGTTCTCGGGGATGACGTCGTAGTGCTCGTCGCGCTCGAGCATCGTCGCTTCGGTGTAGCCGTCGAAGAGGTGGATGTGCTTTGCGTCGAAGGCAAGCTCGACGATCTCGCCGAGGCTGACGGTCGCACGCGAGCTGATCCTTGCGATCATCTGAGCGGCGTTGTCGACGATGGTGTTCTTGTCGCTTTCGTATTCAAGGTCGCAGTAGATCTGCGTCTCGGCGCCGAGTTTTTCGATGACGTCGATCCTTGCCTTGACGATGGTCTCGGGCGAGTTGGAGATGAAGAGGTCGTCCTCATGGATATCTTCGGGACGGACGCCGAGCGTGACCGTCTTGCCGGTGTTGATATACTCATCGACGTTCTTGATCTTGGAGACGACCGAGCGGGGAAGCGCGATCTTGTTGCCGCCGATGAAGTTGACGTAGACCTTCCCGTCCTCCTGCGTGAGCGTGGAGTTCTTGAAGAAGTTCATCTGAGGGGTGCCGATGAAGCCTGCGACGAAGAGGTTGATGGGATAGTCGTAAAGGTTCTGAGGGGTATCGACCTGCTGCATGAAGCCGTCCTTCATGACGACGATACGCGTACCCATCGTCATAGCCTCGATCTGGTCGTGCGTGACGTAGATGAACGTCGTTGCAAGGCGGGCGTGCAGCTTGGAAATTTCCGTTCTCATCTGAGCGCGGAGCTTTGCATCGAGGTTGGACAAAGGCTCGTCGAGAAGGAAGACCTTGGGCTCACGGACGATGGTACGGCCGAGCGCAACACGCTGGCGCTGACCACCCGAAAGAGCCTTGGGCTTACGCGAAAGGTAATCGGTGATGCCGAGGATCTCTGCCGCGGCCTTGACCTTTTCGTCGATGACTTCCTTGGGCACCTTGCGGAGCTTGAGACCGAATGCCATGTTGTCGTAGACGGACATATGAGGATAGAGTGCGTAGTTCTGGAAGACCATCGCGATGTCTCTGTCCTTAGGGACGACGTCGTTGACGAGCTTGCCGTCGATGTAAAGTTCGCCCGAAGAGATCTCTTCGAGGCCCGCGATCATACGCAGCGTCGTGGACTTGCCGCAGCCCGAGGGACCGACGAAGACGATGAATTCCTTATCCCTGATATCGAGGCAGAAGTTGAACACTGCCTGGTTGCCGCCGGGATAGACTTTGTTGATGCCTTTGAGTAAAAGACCGGACATAGTTTCCTCCAAATCATGTTTTGAGGATATTTTACACGAAAATGCCCGATTTTGCAATAGGCAATCGTAACAAAGATTGCCCATGAGACTGTATAGATTGCCCAAAAAAACTTTTGCCGCCCGCACGGCAGCAAAAAAGGGCGCATTTTCGCGGAAATACGCCCGTATCCTGCACGGTTTCTGCCCGTTTTTGCGCCCTCAGAGAAGCACGCGCTGCGTGGGATACAGCCACTTTGTGCAGTTTTTTTCCTCGAATTGTTCTTCGCTCCCCGAAAGGAGCGCCTTTGTTTCCCCGCCGCGCACCCGGTATAAGTTCCCGCCCGCAGGGAGCAAAAGCACCTGCCCCTCTTCGGGCTCTTCTTCAAGCCCCGCCGCGGCGGCGAGCACGCGGGGCGGAAGAAAGTAGGTGCGGGCGATCTTCTCGAGCGTCATGCCCCGCCTTACGCAGAGAAAGCGCGGGCGGGAAAGAGAGAGTTCGTATCCCATACGCCATCTTATGCAAAGGGAAGCGGGGAAGGTGCCGGCATCTTTCAAATGCGCCCTTCTTTTCTTCCCGCGCTGCTTTCATAACGGGCGGGGTTTTTTCATAACGGGCGGGGCGGGGAGAATACAATAGGGAATATGGACCTTCTCCGCACATCCGCCCTTGTGACCGCCTTTTCCGCCGCGGAGCACTGCCTCGGCTTTTTGTACCGCATCCTGCTCTCGCGCACGCTCGGCGCGGAGGGGCTGGGGCGCTATCAGATGGCGCTCACCGTCTTTTCCGTGCTTTTGATGCTCTCTGCGAGCGGACTGCCCGCAACGCTCTCGCGCACCGTCGCCGCCCACCGCACGCGGGGGGACAAGCGCGCCGAACGCTCCGCCGTGACCGCCGCGCTTTTGCTCTCCTTCGGCGTTTCGCTCTTATTTGAAGTACTGCTCTTTGCCCTGCGCCCCTTCTTTTCGGGCGTGTTTTCGGACGAGGGGGCGGAACGGCTCTTTTATATTCTGCTCCTCGGCCTGCCGCCCACCGCCATCTACGCCGTGCTGAGGGGGTATTTCTGGGGGGAGAAGCGCTTCTTCCTCTACTCCTTTACGGAGCTTTCGGAAGAGGCGGTGATGATCGCCGCGGGATCCTGCCTTCTCGTCTTCTGCCCGCTCGCCCTTGCGAAGGAGACGCTCGCCGCGGGCGCCGTGCTGTTATCGCGCCTTGTCTCCTTCTCGCTCGCCTTCGGCTGCTTTCTCGCGCGCGGAGGGGCGTTCGCTTCGCCCAAACGGGCGGTAAAGCCGCTCCTCTCCTCTGCCCTTCCCCTCACCGCCATGCGCGCCGCCTCCTCGCTTACGGGAATGCTCGTCTCCTTCCTCTTTCCCCTCTGCCTCACGGCGGCGGGGGCGACATCGCAGGAGGCGATGGCGGAATACGGCGTCGTCTACGGCATGGTGATGCCCGTCATGCTCATCCCCTCTGCCTTTTTGAGTTCTGCGGCGCTCGTTCTGGTACCCGAATTTTCCGAATGCGCCGCGCGCGGGGAGAGGGAAAAGCTTGCCGCGCTCACGAAAAAGGCGGTCTCCGCGGCTCTCCTCATCGCGGGGGCGCTCCTGCCCCTCTATGCCGTATTGGGGCGGGATATCGGCATCCTGCTCTTTGACAGCCCGAAAAGCGGCGTGCTCATCGCGCTCGGATCTTTGCTGCTCCTTCCCATGAGCGTTTCCATGATCGCGGGGAGCCTTCTCAACTCCCTCCGCTGCGAAAAGCACACCCTCTTCATCTTCCTTGCGGGCGCGGGGGCGATGATCGTCTGCGTCGTCTGCCTTGCGGGGAAGCTCGGGAGCGGGGCGCTCCTTTGCGGCATGGCGGCGGAACACACGCTCTCTGCCGTGCTCTCCCTTGCCGTCCTCAAAAAAAAGACGGGAACGGCGGGGGAGAAAAAGCTGCTTTTCAAAGTGCTCCTATCTTCCTGCATCGCGATCGCCTTCGGGCTTGCCCTCAGAAAGTTCTTCCTGCTGCATCTAAGCTTCCTGCCCGCGCTCGTCTGCCTGTTTGTGCTCCTGCTCATCGGAGAGGCAGCCCTCTTCGCGCTTTTTTGGCCCGCGGACCTTCGGGCGCTTCTCCGCCGCGTGCTTCCTTCGGGGAAACGCGCCGCCAAAGCGGGAAATACGAGAAAAATTTTGCCTTCGCGGGGTATTTTTTCGGGCGTGCTATTGACAAGGAGGAAAAAGTAGCTTACAATAGAAAGGTAAGGCAAATCTGCCGAAAAAATGGAGGATGTATTATGAGACTGACGGACGAACTGCGCAAGGCGCTCCGCGTGAGAGTGGACTACACCAACATGACGGATAAGTATCTCGGCTACAGGGGCATCTCGCAGAAGACGCTGGATGCGCACAAGAAGCTTGCCAAGGCGGCGCACGCCTTCGTGGCGAACAACCGCGGCCGCGACGAGCTCTTCATGGGCTGGACGGAGCTCCCTTACAACCAGGACGAGATCGTGGCGGATATCCTGGAAGAGGCCAAGAAGATCCGCAGGAACTTTGACAACTTCGTGGTGCTCGGCATCGGCGGTTCGGCGCTCGGGCCCATCATGGCGTTCAACGCGCTCTGCCACCTGCACTACAACGACCTGCCCAAGTCCAAGAGGAGAGGGCCGAAGTTCTACGTCGAAGACAACGTCGACCCCGTGCGCATGAAGGAGCTTTTGGACGTCATCGACATCAAGAAGACGTGCTTCAACGTCATCTCCAAGTCGGGCGCGACGAGCGAGACGATGACGCAGTACCTCATCATTGCAGACCTGCTCGAAAAGGCGGGCGAAAACGTCAAGGATCACGTCGTGTTCACGACGGACGCCGTGAGAGGCAACCTCGTGAAGATCTCCAAAGAGCTCGGCGGCGTCAAGAGCTATGTGCTTCCCGACGGCGTGGGCGGAAGATTTTCCGAACTCTCCCCCGTGGGGCTTCTGCCCGCGGCGGTCCTCGGCATCGACATCAAGCTGCTCTTAAAGGGCGCTGCCTATATGGACAAGCTGTGCAAGACGGCGGACCTCAAAAAGAACCCCGCCCTCCTTTGTGCAACGCTCCAATACATTGCGATGAACGACGGCAAGAACATCGGCGTTTTGATGCCGTACTCCGATAACCTGCGCACCGTCTCCGACTGGTACGCGCAGCTGTGGGCGGAATCGCTCGGCAAGAACGTGACGCTCGGCGGCGAGCCCTGCAACGTCGGTCAGACGCCCGTCAAGGCGCTCGGCGTCACCGATCAGCACTCGCAGGTGCAGCTCTACACCGAAGGCCCTTACGACAAAGTCGTGACCTTCCTTTCCGTCGGCAGCTATAAGGAGAAGTTCCCCATCCCCCACGGCTGCGAGGATATCCCCGACGTCGGCTTCCTCGGCGGGCACACGATGGAAGAGCTCATCCAGGCAGAGAACAAGGCGACGGCATATGCCCTCACCAAGGCGGGGAGGCTCAACTACACCATCACCCTGCCCGAGGTCAACGAGTTCACCCTCGGCCAGCTCTTGTTCCTCTTCGAGCTGCAGACCGCTTATGCGGGCGCGATGTTCGATATCAACACCTTCAACCAGCCCGGCGTCGAAGCGGGCAAGAAGGCGACCTTCGCCCTCCTCGGCAAGCCCGGCTATCAGGAGCAGAAGAAGGAGCTCGACCAGGCGGCAAGCGACGAGGCGTATATCGTCTGAGCAAAAATAAAATGACGGGGCGCGCGGCTTTTGGGCCGCGCGCCTTTTTTGATGCGGCAGACGAGGACAGCGGATGAGGGCGGCGGATGAGGGCAAAAAAAAGAAGCGCCCGCGGGACGCCCCGAACGGGCGCCCCGCGGGCGCTTTTTGTGCAGAAAAGGCGGAGAAAACTCCGCCTTTTCATTCAGTCTAAGAACAGATAGCTGTAACCCGAGCCGCTCCGCCACCAGCTGTAATTTGAATAAGTATCCCGGAACAGCTCTGCTGCCGTTTCCGGATCGCTCAATAAAGCGCCATCGACAGAAGTCCCGTAACCGCTCCCTTCATCACGCGCATTCCAATCAGAGACCGACCCCAAGAAATGAAGAGATGTCAAATTTGTACACCCTCTAAATGCCCCGGCACCAATCCTTTCAAGGCTTCGGCCCAGCGTCACATTTATCAAATTCGTACAGCTTTGGAAAGCACCTGCGCCAATACTTGTAATACTATCGGGGAAGCTGATCGTCTGGATCTGCCCAACATCTTGTGGCTCATTGTTGGCATCGAATGCCGCAAAGACATAATTTCCCACACTACTTACGGGCAATTTACCGTAAGCGCCGGTATGCCAATCGGGCACAAGAATATGCGTATGTTCACAGTTGCCCAACCCGATCAGCACGTAATATTGTGCGTTATTGGGATCGTTGATTTCAAACTCCAAGTCGGTGCAGGCTTTTTTGTGACAGTGGATGCACTCGTTGTTTTCGATCTCATGCCCGAGGGGCGGGATGATCTCGCCCTCTTCGATCCAACCGCAACGATCGCATACTCTCCTTCCTTTTACGCCCGACGTCTCGCAAGTGGGTTCAATGTCAGGAGCGGCCGTCATATTGTGCCCAAGCGCGTGGATCTTTTCGACCCTCTGCGTTCCACAACGCTCACAAGTGTAAACCTCTTCACCGTCAAACAGACAAAGGGGCTCTTCGGTGACGACGGGGTCGCCCCAATCGTGTCCGAGGGCGGGGATGACTTCCGACTCCTCGAGCGTCTCGCCGCAGCGCGTACAGACGATCTTACTCGTAAGCCCCGTTCCTTCGCAGGTGGCGGGCACTCCGGGCTCCGTCTCTTCGGGGTCGTGCCCGAGCGCTTTGATGGTCTCCGTCGCCTTCTCGCCGCAGCGCGTGCAGACGCACTCCTTCACGCCCGCTTCGGTGCAGGTCGGCTCTTGGGTGACTTCGTAGCCCCCTTCGGGGAAATCGTGCCCGAGCGCGGGGATCTCTTCCTGTTCTTCGAGCACCTCGCCGCAGTCCGCGCAGTACGCGCCCGCCGTGTGGCCGGGCTCCGTACAGGTGGCTGCCTGGTACTCCACAATGACGATATTGTGGGAGATGGGCGGGATGGTGACGTCGCCGATGGGCTCCTTGCCGTCTTCGTCGAGATAATCTTTATCGCACTCGTCGCAATGCCAATGATCGATGACGCCCGGGGTTTCGCACGTTGCGCCGACGCCGTCGACGTGGGTCATCGAATGGCGGTGCGTGCACGAGCCGAGCAAGAGAAGCAAGATGATGATGAATATGACGATGAGTGCGACGACGATGGAGACGCCGATGATGACTTTCTTTCTGTTGCTGCTGCGTTCGGAAGCTTCTTCGTCTTCCGCGGAAGCATCTTCCGCAGCATCCTCTTCTGCGGGCGTCTGCGCCCCTTCCGCTCCTTCCGCAGCTTCCGCTCCGGGAGCTTCGCCGTCCCCTTCGGGGACCTGTTCCGTTTCGGGAGCAGGCTCGCTTTGAGGCACTTCTTCGGAAATTTCTTCCCGAGGCATGTTTTCTTCTTCTGCCATGATCCCTCCTTTGTATCCCGCCGGGATGCTTGGTTCCGCGGCGCAGGTGCGCGCCCCGTCAAACATCCGCACGGGATATGCGCGAAGGCCGAGGGCACGTTATCTTGTGCCCGCCGCCCTTCATTTTTTTAGAATTATACCACATATCGGAGCGATTTGCAACCCTTTCCCCCCAAATAAACGGGCAGACTCGGGAATTTTTTTCGTGCACTTTGTGGACATTCTGCTCTCCCCGAAACGCAGTTTGCACAAAAAAACGGCATTTTGCCGCCGATTTTGCATGCGATTTTGCCTTTTTTCTTCTTCAAAGACGCCGAATGCGCGAAAAAAAGCAAAAAGGCGCTCTGCGGTTTTTTTCCGCAAAGCGCCCGTGGAAAACCGTTTACGCCTGAGGGCGTTCCTTGATCTCCACATTGTACTTCTTGCTGCCCTTGGGCGTTGCCGCGCGCACGAGCGTGCGGAGCGCCTTGGCGATCTTGCCCTGTTTGCCGATGACTTTGCCCATATCGGACTCGGCAAGGAGCACGGTGACGGTGATCGTATCTTCCGTCTCTTCGACGTCGTACGAGATGGCGTCCTTTTCTTCGGCGAACTGTTCGACGATGTACTTGATGAGTTCCAGCATGGTGCCTCCTCCTTATGCGCAAAGGCTGCAGCCGCAGCGCAGCTTACTTCTTTTTCTTCGTCTTCGTCTTGGCGGGAGAGAGCTTATCGCTCTTTTCCATCGCGCCCGAAGCGACGAGCAGGGACTTGACCGTCTCGGTGGGCTGAACGCCCTTCGAGAGCCAATCTTTTGCCTTCTCGACGTCCACGGTGAGCGTGACGGGGTTGGATCTGGGATCGTAGAAGCCGACCTTATCCAGATACTCGCCCGTGGCTGCCTTGCGCGCGTCCACGACGACGATACGGTAGACGGGGGACTTCTTGTCGCCCATTCTCACCAATCTCATTTTGACCATAGTATTTGACCTCCGAAAAAATGATCGATTTTTGACTTGTTTTATGCCGCGCCCTTAAAAGGGAAGGCGGAATTTGCCCTTGCCGCCCTTGAGCTGCTTCATGAGCTGCTTGGCCTGGTCGAACTGCTTTAAAAGCTGGTTGACCTCCTGCACGCTCGTGCCCGAGCCCTCTGCGATGCGGCGCTTCCTGGGGGAATTGATGATCTGCGGGTTGTCGCGCTCCTTGGGCGTCATGGAAAGGATGATCGCCTTGGTGCGTTCGAGCTTTTTCTCGTCGATGTCCGCTTCGTTCATTTTGAACTTTCCCGCGCCGGGGAGCATGTTCATGAGCGCGCCCGCGCCGCCCATCTTTTTGAGCGTTTCGAACTGGGCGAGATAGTCGGTGAGCGTAAAGGACATTTCGCGCATCTTGCGCTCCATATCCTTCATCTGCTGCTCGCTGACCGCCTCCTGCGCCTTTTCGATGAGGGAGAGGACATCGCCCATGCCGAGGATGCGGCTCGCCATGCGGTCGGGATAGAAGGGTTCGAGGTCGGTGAGCTTTTCGCCCACGCCGATGAACTTGATAGGTTTGCCCGTGACCGCCTTGATGGAGAGGCACGCGCCGCCGCGGGTGTCGCCGTCGAGCTTGGTGAGGATGACGCCCGTGATGCCCACGCGTTCGTTGAACGTCTGGGCGACGTTGACGGCGTCCTGACCCGTCATGGCGTCCACCGTTAAAAGCACTTCGGTGACGGAAACTGCCTTTTCGATCTCTTCGAGCTCCTGCATGAGGGCGTCGTCGATGTGAAGGCGGCCCGCCGTATCGATGACGACGGTATCGTACCCCATTTTGAGGGCGTACTCGACCGCCTGTTTGGCTGTTTTGGGGGGATCCTGCGTCCCCTTTTCGAAAACTTCCGTCTGCGCCTGCCCGCCCACGACCTGCAGCTGGTGGATGGCGGCGGGACGGTAGATGTCGCACGCGACGAGGAGGGGCTTTTTGCCTTGTTTTTTGAGCTGCAGGGCGAGCTTGCCGCACAGCGTCGTCTTGCCCGCGCCCTGAAGGCCGCACATCAGAATGACGGTCGGCGGCTTGGGGGAAACTTCGAGCTTGGCGTTCGAAGGCCCCATGAGGGCGATGAGCTCTTCGTTGACGATCTTGATGACCTGCTGGGCAGGGTTCAAAGAGGCAAGCACCTCCTGCCCCACCGCTTTTTCCGAGACGTTCGCGATGAACTGCTTGGCGACTTTTAAGTTGACGTCGGCTTCTAAAAGCGCGACGCGCACTTCGCGCATCGCCGAACGGATCTCGAGCTCGGTGAGTTTGCCCCGCTTGGTGAGCTTGGAAAAGATATGATTGAGCCGCTCCGAGAGCGAACCAAAGAGTGCCATGGCTCCTCCTTAACGATCGGGCGCTTCGCCCGAGAGGATGGATAAAAGGGCGGCGGCCTGCTCCGAAGGGAGCGTTTTCGCGAATGCTTCGAGCGCTTCGTGCTCCTTCGCCCGCCCGGAAAGGAGCGAGTAAAGATGCAGCTTTTCTTCGTACTCCTCGAGCTGACGCCGCACCTTTGCGAGCGTATCGGAAATGCTCTGGCGCGAACAGCCCTTTTCTTCGGCGATCTCCGCAAGGGAGAGGTCGAAATTGAAGTAGAGCGCGGCGACTTCGCGCTTGTTCTCGGTGAGCAAGGGGCCGTAGACGTCGAGGAGACGGGAAATGGTAAGATCCATGCGCGCCCTCCAAACGCGGGATATTATAGCAGAGAAAAAATCGCCTGTCAAGCATTTTTACTTGACAGGCAAATGTTTTTTGCGGACAGAGTTTGACCGAATGCGGCGGCAGGAGAAGCGGGGGTCTACTCCCTCAGTCGCTCGTCGGGCTCAACAACCCTTCCGTCTTGCCTTTGGCAAGCCACCGTCTCGCGCGGTAGAGACCGCGCTCGGTCAGGAAATGGCACGCTCCATGTGCCATTTCCAAGTTCGCAAGTGGTCAAAGCCCCACCGGGGCTTTGCCAAGAAAGCACTTGCTCACCCCCCGAGGAGGCTACAATAAGGATTTCCAAAAATAATTTCCGCGAGCAAAACCACGCTTTTGCGCTGCGGGACCCAATTTGCCTCATACTTGAGGCTTACTGTTCAATAAGGACAGACAAGCGGGCGGGCGATACCGCCCGTTAAAATCGCGGCAGCTCGCCCCTCGCGGAAAGATTTTTGCGGAGCAAAAAGATTTTCGCGAAACCACTCAGATGAATCCCTCTACAAACTGCTCGGCGTCGAAGGGGACGAGGTCTTCCATCTTCTCGCCCACGCCCGTGAAGACGACGGGGATCTGAAGCTCGCTGCACAAGGAGAACACGAACCCGCCCTTTGCCGTGCCGTCGAGCTTGGTGAGGACGATGCCGTCGAGCTCCACCGCCTCATCGAAGACGCGCGCCTGCGAGACGGCGTTCTGCCCCGTCGTCGCGTCGAGCACGAGAAATTTCAGGAACTGCGCTTCGGGGAATTCGCGCGTCACGACGCGGTCCATCTTCTGAAGCTCCTTCATGAGGTTCTCTTTGACGTGCAGCCGCCCCGCCGTATCGACGAGGACGACGTCCGTCCCCCGCGCCTTGGCGGACGAGAGCGCGTCGAAGATGACGGCGGAAGGATCGCTCCCCTCCTCGTGCTTGACGATGCGCACGTTGGCGCGCTCCGCCCAGACGGAGAGCTGATCGCTCGCCGCCGCGCGGAAGGTATCCGCCGCAGCCACGGTGACGCTCTTTTTCTGCGAGACGAAATGGTTTGCGACTTTGCCGATGGTCGTCGTCTTGCCCACGCCGTTGACCCCCACGAACATGATGACGCAGGGATACTTGATTTCGGGCACGGGGGCTTCTTCGAGCTTTTCTTCGAGGATGTCCTTCAAAAGGTCGGTGACGAACGCCTGGTCTTTGACCTTGCCGCCGATCGCCTCCTCTTTGACCTCCTCGACGACCTCTTCCGCCGTGCGCACAGAGACGTCGGCAGAGATGAGGATCTCTTCGAGCTCGTCGTAAAATTCCTCGCCCAGCTTGTTTTTGGCAAACAGCAGGCGCAGCTTGGTCGAGATGCCTTCGCGCGTCTTTTTCAGGGCGTCTTTGATCTTTCCGAATAAACTCATGATTTGCTCCTATTATGCTATGACGGTATCTTTGCAAAGACGATGAGCGCCAAAGGGCGCAAGAGCTGTTCAGGCGATGACGGTGTCGCCGCCGAGGCGTTCCTCCACCTCCGACAGTTTGACGGAGACGATCTTACTTACGCCCTTTTCTTCCATCGTGACGCCGAAGAGGGTATCGGCGCGGTTCATGGTGGGCTTGCGGTGGGTGATGACGATGAACTGCGTCTCTTTGGAGAACTTCTGCAAATATTTTGCAAAACGGTCGACGTTGGCTTCGTCGAGCGCCGCTTCGATCTCGTCGAGGATACAGAAGGGCATGGGGCGCGACTTTAAGATAGCGAAGAGGATGGCGATCGCGGTGAAAGCGCGCTCGCCGCCCGAGAGCAGGGAGATTTTCGTCAGCTTCTTGCCGGGCGGGCAGGCGACGATCTCGATGCCCGCGTTCAAAGGGTCGTCGCAGTCGGTGTAGTCGAGCTGCATCTCCGCCTTGCCGCCGCCGAAGAGCTCCTTGAAGATGACGGTGAAGTTCTGATTGATCTCGTTGAAGCCTTCGTCGAACTGCTTCTGCATGGCGTCGCGCAGGTCGTTTAAGACGGTGGTGAGGTCGAAAATGCCCTTTTCGAGGTCTTCCTTCTGCGACTGCATCTCGGAATAGCGGCCGAAGAGGAGCTCGTAGTCCTCCTCCGCGTTCATGTTGACGGGCCCGAGCGCGGAAATCTTGCGCTTTAAGGAATTGATGTTGTTGTAGGACTGCGAGACGTCGTAATTCTCGTCGCGCATGTCCTGCGCGCTCTCGTAGGAGAGGCCGTACGCCTCGTCGATGCGCTGTTTCATGTTCTCGAGCGCGGCTTCCGCTTTGCCGATCTCGAGCTCGCTCCTGTGCCGCTTCTCGTCCTCCTGCTGCTGCTCCTCGAGGAGAGCGCGCTTGCGCTCCGAACGCGCTTCCTGTTCGGCGCTCTTTTGGCGCTTCTCCTCTTCCGAACGGGAGATGTCGGCGCGGACGGCGTTGATGGCGGCGCGGTCTTCTTCGGAGAGCGCTACTTTTTCCGCCTGCTCTTTGAGAGAGGCAAGTTCGGACGCGGTGCGCTCCGTCTCCTCGCGGTCGGCAGTGATGCGGGCGAGCAGCGTTTCGCGCTCGTCCTGAAGGCGCTTTGCGTTCTCCTCGTCCGCCGCGCGGGCGGAAAGAAGGGAAGCGCTCTCTTCGCGGAGGGCGGCGATCTCTTCGTTGAGCTTATCGCGCTCCTGCCTGAGTTTCCCGCTCTCCTGCTGGCGGGCGGCGGCTTCGGCGGCAGCTTCCGTGCGGATGCGGTTCAAAACGTCTTCGCTCTCGGCGGCGGAGAGCGCTTCGCTCTCCAATCCCGCCACTTTCTGTTCGAGCTCGACAAGGAGCGCGCTGTATTCGGCGATGTCGCGTTCGGCATCCGAAACGAGGTCGGAAAGCGCGAGCTCCTTCTGCGCGAGGGCGGCGCGGGAGGCGGTCTCCTTCTGCACCCGTTCGCGGAAGGCGGCAATGGCGGCTTCCGCTTTGGCGCGTTCCTGTTCGCAGGCGTCTGCCGCCGCTTTGAGTTTTTCTGCCGTGAGGCGCTTGCGCGCGATGGCGTCTTCGCACTCCTTGATGCGGCGTTCGCCCGCAAGCAGGTTGCCGCTTTCCTTGCGCTTGGAGCCGCCCGTCATGGCGCCGCTCGTTGCGATAATGTCGCCGTCCAACGTGACGATACGGAAGGCGCGCGGGTATTTTTTGGCGATCTGAGTCGCGCTCGCGATGGTATCGCACACGAGGGTGTTGCCGAGCAAATTACCGATGACGTTGCCGTAGTAGGGGTTGTATTTGACGAGCTCGTCGGCAAGGCCCAGCGCCCCCTCTTCGCGGAGGGCGCGGCGGATCTCCCCGCTGTTGGCGCGGGGACGGATGGCGGCAACGGGCAGGAAGGTGACGACGCCGCCGCCCGTGCGCTTCAAGTATTCGATGAGATAGCGCGCGTCGTCCGCCGTGGCGGTGACGAGGTTCTGCATCGCCCCGCCGAACGCCGTCTCGATGGCGACTTCGAACTTCTGCTCGGTGGAGACGATATCGGCAATGGCGCCCTTGATGCGCTGCCCGAGCTCGGGATCCTTCTGCGCCTTCAATTGCAGGTTGCGGACGGAATCGCGGTAGCCGTCGAAGCGGTTTTTGAGGTTTTTATAAAATTCGAGGTTGTTGGTGTAGTTGGCGATGGAGGTGTTGCAGTCGATGTACTCCTGCGAGAGCTTCTGCCCCGAGCGGGCGAGCTCGCGCAAGTTTTCGGTGAGCTCTTCCTCCTCTTTCTGCTGCGACGCAAAGAAGGCGTCCGCTTTCTCCTTCTCCGCACGGCAGAGGGAGAGCTGTTCGGAAAATTCGCGCTTTCTCGCGCCCGCGCGCTCAAGGGCGGTGCGCACCTCTTCGATGCGTTCGCTCGCCGCCGTCTTCTGCGCGGAAAGACTCCCCGCGCTGGCGCGCACGTCCGCCAGATTTTCGACGGAGGAAAGCTCGCTGGCGCGCTTTTCGTCGGAGATCTTTTCATAGGCTTCGAGATGCGCTTCCGCTTCCCGCACCTTAAGGAGCAGTTCTTCGCGGCGGCGTTCGAGCTCTTTCATGCGCGAGGCGCCTTCCTGCGTCTTTTTCTTCCCCGTTTCGAGAAGGCGGGCGATCTCCTGGATGCGCCCCGAGGACGCCTCTTCGTCGAGCTTTGCCTGTTCGGCGCGGCGGCGGACGGAAGCGATGCGCTCGCCGATGAGCCGCGCTTCGCCGCTCTTGTGTTCGAGCCCCACTTCGAAGGCGCGCAGCTTTTCGTTGAGGGCGCGGAGCGTATCGTCGGCGCGGGCGATCTCCTCGCGGGCAAGGCGCTCCTCTTCGTCGAGGGTATCCGTCTCCCGGCGGATGGCGGAAAGGCGGGCCTCCGCCTTTTGGATGCGGTCGCGGTGTTTGCCCGTCTCGTAAGCGAAGTTATCGCAGCGGAGAAGATAGGTGTTGACCTCTTCGTATTTGAGCTGATCGGAATAGGCGCGGTATTTTTTCGCCGTCTCCGCCTGTTTTTCGAGGGGGCGGAGCTGCTTTTCCGCCTCGTCCATGCGCTGGACGAAGACAGTGAGGTTGTCCTTCGCACTCTCGAGCTTCCGCTCGATCTCCCCCTTCTGCGCCTTGAACTTCATGACGCCCGTCGCCTCCTCGAAGATGGCGCGGCGGTCTTCGGGCTTGGCGTTCATGATCTGTTCGACCTTGCCCTGCCCGATGATGGAATAGCCCTCCTTGCCGATGCCGACGCCGTGCAGCAGGGCGACGATGTCTTTGAGGCGGCAGGGCTGCTTGTTGAGGAGGTATTCGCTCTCGCCCGAGCGATACAGCCGCCTCGTCATGGCGACTTCCTCGTAGTCGATATCGAACATCCTCGAAGCGTTGTCGAAGACGAGCGTCACTTCGCAGTAGGAAAGGGCGCGGCGGGATTCGGTGCCGTTGAAGATGACGTCCTGCATGGAGGAGCCGCGCAGCGACTTTGCCGACTGCTCGCCGAGCACCCAGCGGACGGCGTCCGCGACGTTGCTCTTGCCGCAGCCGTTCGGGCCGACGATGCAGGTGACGCCGTCGTCGAATTTGATGGAGGTCTTGTCGGCAAACGACTTGAACCCCACGAGCTGTATTTCCTTAAAGTTCAATGCTGTCCCTCGCAGTGAGAATTTGATAGAGTTTTTGGGCGGCGGCGGTCTCGGCCGATTTCTTGCTCTCGCCGAAGCCTTCGGCGCTTTCGCCGAGCGCCGTGACGGTGCTCTGATAGCCCTCTCCCCGCTCCCTCGTCAGATAGACGGGCGTCCTCTTTTCACGCTCCTGCACATATTCCTGCAGGAGCGTCTTATAGTTCCCCGTCGGGCAGACCATGAGATAGCGCTTTAAGAAGGGGCGGACGCATTCCATGCCGCCGTCGAGGTAGATGCCCCCGATGACCGCTTCGAAGAGGTTGGAGCGCGTCTTGCCGCCGAGGTTCTTCTCCCCGCCCGAATGGCGCAAAAAGCGCATGAGTCCCGCCCTGTCGCACGCCGCCTCCAACGCGGACTGTGAGACGAGCTGCTGCCGCCGTTCGGTGAGCACCCCTTCGCGGTTTTCGCTGGAACGGAAGAGCTCTTCGGTGACGGCAAGCTCCAAAACGGCGTCGCCCAGAAATTCCAGCCGCTCGTTGTCCTTCCCGCCGAAGACGTTGGAATAGGAGCGGTGCGTGAAGCACGCCTTCAGAAGCTCAAGGTTACGGAAGGGATAGCCGATCGCTTCCTGAGCTGCTTCGAGCTCGCCCGCGCTCAGATCTTCGCCGTTACGCATCCTGTTTTTCGAGCGCACCCGAGGTGAGCATCTCCTCGATGGTCTCGACGAGGCGGTTGTTGTAGGCGTCGAGCGCCTGGATGACGGAGGGGCAGATCGCATTTGCCTTGGAGGAGCCGTGGCTCTTCACGACCACCTTTTTAAGCCCCAGAAAGACGGAGCCGCCGAGCTTGGCGTAATCGAGCATATCCGCAAGCCCCTTGATCTGCTTCCTCGCGCAGAGGTATGCGAGCTTGGAGGCAAGATTTTTCTTGAACTCGCGCTTTAAGATGGCGGAGACCGTCTTGCCGCAGCCTTCCACCGACTTTAAGGCGATGTTGCCCGAGAAGCCGTCCGCAACGGCGACGTCCACATCGCCGAACATGATGTCGCGCCCTTCGATATTGCCCGCGAACTCGATGTTGGGGTTGGCCTTCAGGAGCTGATGCGCTTCCTGATGCAGGGTGTCGCCCTTATGCTCTTCGGTGCCGTTGGTGAGCAAGCCCACGCGGGGGTGCTCCATATGGAAGGCTGCCTTGCCGTAGGCGGACGCCATGATGGCGAACTGTTCGAGGTACTGCGGCTTGCACTCGGCGTTGGCGCCGCAGTCGCAAAGGAGCGTCCGCGAGCCGCGCACGTTGGGGATGCCCGGGCAGAGCGCGGGGCGCAAGACCCCCTTGATGCGCCCGATGAGCATGATGCCGCCCGTGAGCACGGCGCCCGTCGAACCCGCCGAGACGAACGCCGCCGCCTCGGGGTCTTCCTTCAAAAGAGTCATGCCCACGACGAGGGAGGAATCGCGCTTAGAACGGATGGCGTGCGTGGGCACGTCGTCGTTGGTGATCTCCTCGGTGCAGTGCCTGATCTCCACGCGCGCACTGTCGTGCGGGGTCTTTGCAAGTTCGGCGCGGATGCGCGCCTCGTCCCCCGTGAAGAGGACGGAAAAATTTTCCCGTTCCCGAAGCGCTAAAAGCGCGCCCTTTACGATCTCTTCGGGGGCGTTGTCTCCGCCCATCGCGTCTACGACGATCTTTACCATATCCTTCTCCTTTTCCCTCGCCAAAGCGGCGAAAGTCATACAAAATGATTATACCATTTCTTTTGGAAAAAGACAAACAAAACGCGCCGCTTGTGTGGAGTCGGCGCGCTTTTTCGCGTTGAGAAGATATTTTTGGGGAAGAACCGCGCGGCGGCGGGCGGTTTTACTGCCGCTCCACCCAGACGGAACAGTCGAGATCGCCGAGTTCGAGCGCCTTCGCTTTGAGGACGGAAGCGATCTCCTTGTCCTTTGCCTTGCAGTCGAAGGGGACGGCTGCCTCGAAGACGAGCGTCTTCTTCGCGCCGCGCACGAGGCGGAAATCGTGCAGGTCGAGCCCTTCGAAGAGCCCCTGCGTTTTGCCGCGCACCTCGGCTTCGAGCCGCTGCGCCTCCTCGTCGTTGAGGTCGACGGGGTCGAGATGGCTGGTAAGATCGATGCCGAGCTCTTCGCGCACCTTCCGTTCGAGGCGGTCGAGCGCCTCATGGGAGAGCATCGCGGGCTCGCTCGCGTCGCGTTCGACGTGGGCGGTCGCAAAGAGGTGCTCGGGCCCGTAGCTGAAGAGGCGCACGTCGTGCACGCCGAGGACCCCCTCGCCCTTTAAGATGCAGGCGCGGAGCGCGTCGAGCTGTTCCCCTTCGGGCGCCTGCCCCAGGAGTTTGGAGCCCGCCTCGCGCAGCACGCCGACGCCCTGCCACAGGATGAAGAGGGCGACGAAGATGCCCGCCCAGCCGTCCGCCGAGGGGACGTTCGCATACATCGAGACGAGAGTACCGATAATGGCGGCGAGCGTTGCAAGGCAGTCGCAGGCGCTGTCCTTCGCAGCACCGAGGAGCGGGTCGGAACCGCCCATCGAGCGGGACATGAAGCGGTAGAAGAAGAACATGCCCCCCTTGACGAGGACGGACACGCCGAGGACGGCAAAGACGAGGGGCTCTGCCGAGGTGAGGCTGCCCTCCGCGACGCACGCGACAGATTCGCGCAGCAGCCCGACGGCGAGCGCCAAAATGATGCAGCCGATGATCATGGAGGCGACGTACTCCGCCCGCTGATGGCCGAAGGGGTGCTCCTTGTCGGCGGGCTTTGCCGCGATGCGGAAGGAGACGAGGGACACCGCGCTGCTGCCGCAGTCGCTTAAATTGTTGATGCCGTCCGCGAGCACGGAGACGAGCCCGAACAAAAGCCCCGCGGCGATCTTCGCGCCCGCAAGGAGCAGGTTGAGCCCCATGCCGACGACGCTCGCCAGCGTTCCCCTCTTTGCCCGTGCGGCACTCTTTTCCTGTTGTTCCATGCCCTATATTATAACACGGGGAAGGCGTTCTGTCACGTCAGAACAAGGGAAAATCGTGTTTCTCCGTATAAATCGGGCGGCGGCGGGCAATCATTCTTTGGCGGCGGACCAAGAGCCAAGCGCGCTACATACAATGATAGCAAGAAGTCCGACGCAAAAGAGGGACGCCATGATGAACGTAAAACGCGGTGAACTTTACTATGCCGATCTTTCGCCCGTGGTGGGCAGCGAACAGGGGGGCGTGCGGCCCGTGCTCGTCGTGCAGAACGACACGGGCAACCGTTACTCCCCCACCGTCATCGCCGCCGCCGTCACGAGCCGCATCCACAAGGCGCGGCTGCCCACGCACATCGAGCTCCCCCACGCCTTCGGGCTTCAGAAGGACTCCGTCATCCTGCTCGAACAGATCCGCACCATCGACAAGAAGCGGCTGATGTCGCGCATCGGCGAGCTGCCGCCCGCCACCATGTCGCGCGTCGACAACGCCATCCTCATCAGCCTCGGATTCGAGCCGCGCTCGGTGCGCCCGTGATCGGGGAACGCCGAGGAAATACGCCGCCGCGCCGAATGTGCCGCAGCAACCGCCGCCGCGCTTGACTTATCCCGCGAAAGCGCGTACAATAGCGGCTATGGAAGTTGTTCTGGCGAAAGAGGAAGACTTGGAACGCCTGGAAGCGCTGTATGCACAGGCGCGGGCGTTCATGCGGGAGCACGGCAACGGCGGGCAGTGGGGCGGACAGTACCCTCCCCGCGCCCTCCTATTGGAAGATATCGAAAAGGCGCGGATGCATCTTATCAAGGACGGAGACGAGCTTTTGGGCGCCTTCGTCTTTTTCGTGGGCGAAGAGCCCTCCTACCGCGCCATCGACGGCACATGGCTGACGGACAGTGCGCAGTACGGCGTCATCCACCGCGTGGCTTCCGCGGGGAAGGGCGGCTTTATGCGGCGCGTCGTCGAATTCTGCACGGCGCGCGCGGACGATCTTCGCATCGACACCCACCGCGACAACGCCCCCATGCGCGGGGCGCTCGAAAAGCTTGGCTTTGTGCCGTGCGGCACCGTCACCGTCGACGACGGCACGGAACGGATCGCATACGAAAAAAGTTCACGCATTTCTTTTGCTCCGCAAAACAAATGCCGTGAGGAACGAACGGATGACATCTAAATTGCGCTATCGCCCACGCGCTTACATGTCATTCTAAGAACAGTAAGCCTCAAGTATGAGACAAATTGTGTCCCGCAGCGGAGGGGAACCCTCCTCGCGGAAGCAATTTTAGAAGCAGGCGCCTGCTCGCGGAAGATATTTTTCGTTCACGAATTTCTTTCGCTTCGCAAAACAAATGATGTGAGGAATCCCCCTTGACAAATTAGCATAATTGTGCTAAAATACAAATCGACAGGAGGTGACCCATGAAACAGACGCACCGGATGATACGGCCGGTATCCGACCTCAGAAACAATTTTGCCGATATTTCGCGCACCGTGCACGAGACGCAGCAGCCCGTGTTCCTGACCAAGAACGGCTTCGGGGATATGGTCGTTCTGAGCATGGAATGTTATGACGAGCTGCGGCTCGACAGCGAGATCTACTTAAAGCTTGCCGAGTCGGAGCGCAGCGAGAGCGAACAAAAGCGCTATACGCTTTCCGAAGCGAGAGAAAAACTCGGGGAGATGCTCCGTGGATAATTACCGCGTCGAGCTGTTACAGTCTGCCCTAAACGACATTGCAGAGGCAGTGCGCTACATAACGGATGAACTTCTGAACCCGCAGGCGGCACAGCTGCTTGCAGAGCGTCTTTTTAGCGAGGCGGAAAAGCTGGGCAAATTTCCTTACGCTCACCCCGTTTATCTGCCCGTCAAGCCGTTGAAATACGAATACCGCAAGGTACCCATCGAAAATTATCTGCTCTTTTACCGCGTGGACGAGCGCGCGAAACTCGTCACGGTGGCGCGGGTCGTCTATGCGAAGCGCAACATGACGCGGCAGTTCAAAAAGGAAGAGATCAAATAAAAAACCGCGCCGCGGGGCTGCCGGATGGCAGCCCCGCGGCGCTTCTTATCATGCTTTACAAAATGATGCCGCTCAGCCGCGGTCCTTCATGGGAACGTACTCGCGGCGGGCCGCGACGGACTTGTAGGCGGGACGGATGATCTTGCCCGCGCTCACGAGCTCTTCCATGCGGTGGGCGCTCCAGCCCGCGACGCGCGCGATCGCAAAGATGGGCGTGAAGAGTTCGGTCGGGATGCCCAGCATGCGGTAGGCAAAGCCGCTGTAAAAGTCGACGTTCGCCGAGACGCCCTTGTAGATCTTGCGACGCCTCGCGATGATCTCGGGCGCGAGCTCTTCGACCTTCGCATAGAGGGCGTACTCCTTTTCGAGCCCCTTCTCGCGAGCGAGCTGCTCGACAAAGCCCTTGAAGATGCGGGCGCGCGGGTCGGAGATGCTGTACACGGCGTGGCCCATGCCGTAGATGAGCCCCGCGCCGTCGAACGCCTTGCCTTCCAAGAGGTCCTCAAGGTACTGCGCGATCGCCTTGTCGCTCGAGACGTCGATGTTCTTCTTCATGTCGGCGAACATCTGATCGACGCGGATGTTCGCACCGCCGTGGCGGGGACCCTTGAGGGATGCGAGCGCCGCCGCCATCGCGGAATAGGTATCGGTGCCCGACGAGGTGACGACGTGCATCGTAAAGGACGAGTTGTTGCCGCCGCCGTGCTCGGCGTGCAGGATGAGCGCCATATCGAGGACCTTCGCTTCGAGGCGGGAAAAGTTCGTATCCTGCCGCAGCATGTGCAGGATGTTTTCCGCCGTCGAGTAGTCGGCGCGCGGGCGGTGGATGACGAGTGAATCGTCGTTGTTGTAGAAGCTGGACGCCGCATAGCTATACACCGAGAAGATGGGGAATTCGGCGAGAAGCTGCAAACACTGCCGCATGACGTTGGGAAGCGACGTGTCGTTGGGCGCGGGGTCGTACGGGAAGAGGGACAAAACGCAGCGCATGAGGGTGTTCATCATGTCCTCGGAAGGCGTCTTCATGATGACGTCGCGCACGAAGTTCTTGGGCAGCGTATGGAATTCGGCGAGAAGGTCGCAGAAGTCGTTGAATTCCTGCTCGGTGGGAAGTTCGCCCATGATGAGAAGATACGCCGCCTCTTCGAAGCCGAAGCGCCCCTCGCGGAAGGAGCCGCGCACAAGGTCCTTCACGTTGTAGCCGCGGTAGAAGAGCTCGCCGTCCGCAGGCACCGTGACGCCGTCCACTTCCTTCGTTGCATTCACTTCGGAAATTTCCGTAAGGCCTGCCAAAACGCCCTTGCCGTTGAGGTCGCGCAGACCCTTCTTGACGTCGTACTTCGTATAGAGGGCGGGGTCGATGCGGCTGGAGGTGGCGCACTTTTCAGAAAGTTCTTCCACTTCTCTTTGGATGTATTCCGCGTTCAAAGCCATAGTTTGCCTCCTTTTTTTGCGCACGCCGGAGCAGAATGCCCGCCGCCGCAAGGGGTATTTTGACCCATCATAACACATTTTTCGGACGATTGTCAACCCCTGAACGGGAAAGTTGTGTGAAAATTGCGCCCATTTGCAGCGCAGAAAGAGAAAAGCAGCGCCGCCGCGGCATATCTGCCGCGGCGGCGCCCATAGCGGGTAGGATGATCGGTTTTAAGCGGCTCTTCAAAGGGCGGAGAAAAGGTCGATCCCCCGCGAGAGGCGCAGGATGAGAAGGTCGATCCCGTACAGAAGATAGGCAAGCAGGAACCCCGCCGCTAGGATGACGGCGACCATGATGATATCCCACTTCTTCAGGCGGAAGGAGCGGCGGTAGATGAAGTAGAGCACGAAGGCGACGACGGCAACGAGGATGGTACAGAACAGCGCATCGGGATACCAGCCGCCCACCACAAAACTCCCGACGAGGATCGCATAGACGGTAATGCCGTAAACGGGGATGAGCACTTGATATCCCCACCGCGAGGAGGAGACCTGCGCGGCGTTTTCCGCCTTGTCACGATCGGCGAGGAGGAAGAGGCAGCAATAGGCGGCGGCAGCCATCAGCACCGCGATCGCGAGCACATACGCCAAGGCATCGTGCATCGGGACCTCGGAACTCGACGTCAGAGAAGAGAATCTTAGCATCCCCCAGCCCTTCCACAGGATGAGGTCGTTGAAAATGACGGAAACGACGGCGATCGGGCTGTAAGTAAAGAGCAGAGAAGCGAGCCCGCCGAAGGTAAGGGCGTTGTCTGCGCCGTAGTGCGCGAGCTCCACCCCAAGCGCTGCATCGAGACAGGCACAGGCAAGCGACAGCGCGCACGCCCAGGCGGCGACAAAGACAATGCCGTCGAACACCGAATTCCCGCGCGTGAAGAGGAAGGCGTTGACCCCGAAGAGCCCCGCCCCCAAAAGGAGCAGAAGGCCGTATGCCGCCAGATAGAAAATGTAGTGGAAGTGCGCGCCGAGGGATGCCACGGTGACGACGCCCAGCCAATAGGCGAGCGTGAAGGGAGCGAGAGTGAGGACGAGCCCGCCCGCCGTGCGCACAAAGGCGAGCTGCTTCCTCGTGATGGGCAGCGAATACCAAAGATCGACGCTGCGCTGCTTCATGCGGTAGGAAAATTGCAGCACGGGGATCACCGTGCAGAGGATGCAAAGGATGACGGCATAGCAGCCGATACAGGAATTGCGGCACTTGACCTCTCCGAACCCGTTGACATACTCGAGATCCGCCATCATGGTATAGCCGACGGCGATGACGACGGCGATGGCGGTGAACACGACGAGGGGCAGAAGATTGCGTTTGAGTTCGTGCAAAAGCGGCTTTTTCATGACAGATACCCCCTGCTCCTGACTTCGCAGAGGAAGAGCTCCTCAAAGTCGACTTTGATCTCTTCCACAAAGATGGGCGAAAGCGCCTTAAGCGCCGAGACGATCTCTTCGCGCTCGCCGCGGACGACGAAGCGCACCACGCGCCCCTCGCTCTCGAAGGAGAGGCACTCGAAGGGGAAGCGTTCGCGCGGGACGGGCTCTTCGAACGCCGCCTGGAACTTATGCACCTGAGCGAGCGTTTCCGAAAGGTCGCCCGCGTCGGCAACGGCGCCGCCGTCGAGGAGCGCGAAGCCCGAGCAGATATCTTCGAGCTCGCGCAGAGAATGGCTGGAGATGACGGCGGTCGTCCCCTCGAGCGAGATGATGCCGCGCTTGAGTTCGAGGCGCGCCAAGGGGTCGAGCCCGTCGAACGCCTCGTCCAGGAGGAGATACTTCGGCCTACATGCGAGCGCGAGCGCCGCGAATGCCTGCCGCTTCATGCCCTTGGAGAAATTGCGGATGGGCGTGCGGCGTTCGAGCGAAAAGAGTTTTTCGTAACGGGCAAAGAGCTCGTCGTCGAAAGCATAATAGCTCTTGTAGAGCGCGACGAGCTTTTCCACCGTCGTCCCCGCCGTGTAGTAGGGCTCGTCGGGCAGAAAGAAGAGCTCTTTGCGCTTTTTCGCGTTGCCCGCGATGTTTTCCCCGTCATATTCGACCGTGCCTTCGTCGGGGCGCAAGACGTCTGCCATCATGCGAAGGAGCGTCGTCTTGCCCGCGCCGTTGATGCCGACGAGCCCGAACACCGAAGCATCGGGCACCGTCAGGGAGACGCCGCTCAAGACCTCCTTCGTCCCATAACTTTTCCTTAATCCCTTGATCGTTATCATAACTTACTCCGAATGCGAACTAATCGCGATAAACTTCCTCGATGAGAGAGAGCGCGTCCTCTTTGGAGAGCCCCGCCTCGCGGAATACGATGAGACGGGAGCGCGCTTCTTCTTTGACGGGAGAACGCTTTTCCGCCGCGCAGGCGAACACCCCCTTCTTGGGGATGGAACGGATGACGCCCTCGTCTTCGAGCTCGTAATACGCCCGCGCGACGGTGTTGGGGTTGACCCCCAGCTTGAGCGCCAGATTGCGGACGCTGGGCAGCCGTTCGCCGTCCTTTAAGACGCCGAGCGAGATGTACCGCTCGACCGTCTCTTTGATCTCCTCGTAAATACTCTTTTTTCCGGTCAGATGAATTTCCATGTGCGCACCATATGAGCTGTTTTATCTGTGACCTCTGTCATAATTGTACAACAGGGCCGCCGTTTTGTCAAGGGGTTGGGGAAAAGTTTTATAAAGTTTCGGCACCGCAAGAAACGCGCGGTGCCGCATTTGCAGCCTGAAAATTTCTCAGCCGCGGCTTGAAAAGTAGTTGTTGAGCGCCGAGACGAGCGCATACACCGACGAGCGGATGATATCGCTGTTCTCGCCCGCGCCCCAGAAGAGCTTTCCGTCCTTTTCGACGGCGACGTAGGAAAGCGCCTGCGCGAAGGAGCCCGAAGCGAGGGCGTGCTGTTCGTAGCCCGTCAAAACATAGTCGATGCCGAAGTACTGCTTGAGGGCGTTACTGACAGCGTCGAGGCGGCCGTTGCCCGTCGCGGTGACGGTGACAACGTCTTTGCCGTCCTTCACTTCCACGATGGCGGTGATGCCGTTCTCCTGCTTGTAGTGCACCTCGCCGACGTCGAAGCGGCCGCGGGCGCTCAGGAACCGATCGCAGAAGAGCTTGAAGAGCTCCTGCGGTTTGAGTTCCTTGTGCTGCTCGTCCGAGACGTGCTTGGCAAGGGCGCTCATCGCCTCGCGCATTTTGGAGGGGAGCTTGATGTCGTAGCACTGTTCGAGGACGTACCCCACGCCGCCCTTGCCCGACTGCGAGTTGATGCGGATGACGTCCGAATCGTAGATGCGGCCGACGTCGCGCGGGTCGATGGGAAGATAGGGAACATCCCACACGCCGCCGCCGTGCTCGGCGCGCCAGTGCATGCCCTTGGCGATGGCGTCCTGATGGGAGCCCGAGAACGCCGCGAAGACGAGCTCGCCCGCATAGGGCTGACGGGGAGAAATTCTGAGCGTGGTGAACTGTTCGTAGGCATCCGCGATGGAGGGCATATCGGAAAAATCCAGCCCGGGATCGACGCCCTGCGAATACATGTTCATGGCGAGGGTGACGATATCGCAGTTGCCCGTGCGCTCGCCGTTGCCGAAGAGGGTGCCTTCGACGCGGTCGGCGCCCGCAAGGAGGCCGAATTCCGCCGTCGCGACGCCCGTGCCGCGGTCGTTGTGGGGGTGAAGGGACAAAACGACGTTCTCGCGGTACTTCATGTGCTTGTGCATGTACTCGATCTGCTGCGCGTAGACGTGCGGCATGGCGTTTTCCACCGTGGAGGGAAGGTTGATGACCGCCTTCCTGTCTGCCGTGGGCTGCCAGATATCGAGGACGGCGTTGACGACTTCGAGCGCGTACTCGGGCTCGGTGCCCGTGAAGCTCTCGGGCGAATATTCGAAGCGGTACTTCTCGCCCGCCTCTTCGGTGAGCTGCTTTAAAAGCTTCGCGCCGTCGACGGCGATCTGCTTGATCTCTTCCTTAGACTTTTTGAAGACCTGCTCGCGCTGGGCGACGGAGGTCGAATTATAGACGTGGACGATGACGTTCTTGGCGCCCTTGACCGCCTCGAAGGTGCGGCGGATGATGTGCTCGCGCGCCTGCGTGAGCACCTGAATGGTGACGTCGTCGGGGATGAGGTCCTGTTCGATGAGGGCGCGAAGGAAAGCGTACTCCGTCTCGCTCGCGGCGGGGAAGCCCACCTCGATCTCCTTGAAGCCGACCCGAAGGAGCAGTTTGAAAAATTCGAGCTTGGTCTCCAAAGACATGGGCTCGATGAGCGCCTGGTTGCCGTCGCGCAAATCGACGCTGCACCAGACGGGCGCCTTTGACACCATGTCTTTTTCCGCCCAATCCATGCAGCGCTCGGGCGGAAGGATGAATTGTTTGCAGTACTTGTTGTTCTCCATGAGTCCCTCCTCACTTGAAATAAAAAAGCCGCGCCTCCCGAAAAGAGACGCGGAATCGCGCGGTACCACTCTTATTGCGGGCACATGCCCGCCGCTTGACGGATACTTCCATATCCTCTCCCTGTAACGGGGGACGCCGTTCCGCCTTACTTTGGTTCGGGCAGACCGCTCGGCGGTGAGTTCGCCCCTCCCCTCTGCCGCCTCGCACCGAACGGCGACTCTCTGAAAGCAGGAAAAAGGGGGTACTGCTCCGCGTCTTCGCGTTATATTTGTTCTATCATATCATGAAGATACGAAAAAAGCAAGCAATTTTCGGGGAATTTTGAAATTTTCTCACCCCTTGGCGGCGCAGGCGGCGCACACGCCCGAAACTTCGAGCTCGCTCTCTTCGAAAAGAAAGCCTTCGGGCAGCGCGAGGGGCGCGGGAACGCCTTGAAGATCCCACACCCTGCCGCAGAGGCGGCAGCGCGCGTGCGCATGGGGGGAAGTGTTATGATCGTAGTGCGCCTCGTCGCCGAGGAGGCGGAGCTTTTTCACCCTGCCGCTCTCCGAAAAGGCGGAAAGGACGCGGAAGACCGTCCCGCGGCTGACCGCGGGCTCTTTGCCCTGCAAATACGCGTACACTTCCGTCGCCGACGGATGGTCGAGCGCACGAAGCGCATCATATACCGCCTGTTTTTGCGCTGTGCGGCGCTGAGACGTCATCTTGCTTCCCTCTTCCCCGCAGAGTTCCCGACCGCCTTAGTTCTCTTCGTCGGGCTCGAGCATCGCCGCTTCGTCGGCGTCCTCAGAATCTTCATACTGGTTGCAGAATTCTGCGAACACCTCGTCGAGGAGCGCATCGTCGTCGATGGTCTCGAGGCGCTCGTCGTCCTCGTCGCCCACCAGGCGGAAGACGGCGACTTCCTCGCCTTCATCCTCGTCCGCTTCCTCCACGCTGAGAACGGGCGTGAAGAAGCAGTACCATTCGCCCTTGTACTCGATGGTGCCGACGTGCTCGTAGCGCAGCGTGTTGCCGTCCTCGTCGATGAGTTCGACGATGTTGTCGCCGTCCTCGTAATCGTTGTTCTCTTCCTTGAAGCTCATTGCTGTTTTCTCCTTTTTGCGTCTTGATAAAAATCCTTCGAGGATGTACGCCGCCGCAAGCGAATCGATGTGCTTGTTCTTCTTGTCCTTTTTGGTGCTCACGCCCGTAAAGACGAGGTCGCGCCGCGCTTCGCGCGTCGTGTAGCGCTCGTCCTCTTCATAGACGGGGATGGAGAGCCGTTCCCGAAGCGCCGAAATAAAGCGCGCCGTCTTGCGCGTCTGCACGCTCTCGGTGCCGTCGGCGTTGAGGGGCAGCCCGCAGACGACGGCAGAGGCGTTCTCCCGCTCCGCAAGCGCCTGCATGGCGGCAACGTCCCGCTCGAGATCCCCCGTGCGGAAGTAGGTATCCCCCGGCACGGCGTACTCGCCGAACGGGTCGCTGAACGCGACGCCGATGCGCTTATCCCCGATGTCCAATGCGACGATCCTCTCGGTCATGCCTTGATTGTAGCATATTTCCCGCGCAAAGGCAAGCTTTTTTGGAAATAATGAGAAAGCGGCGCCCTCCGCCCCGTCCGAAGGGGCGGGAAGTACGGGAAGCGCCCGCCCGAAGGCGCGGAAGAGGCAAAACCTGCCCGCCGAAGGCGCGGAGGAAAAGCGCAAAAAAAGGCTGCCCGAAGGCAGCCCCCGCTCAGTCGCGGTCTCTCTTTTTTGCCGCGCGCTCCATCGCATCGAGGCGCGCATCCACCGCGTCGTCGAGCTTATCGATGAGCTCTTCCTGGCTCTTTTTGACGAGCGAGCGCATCTTACAGCTGTTGGCGACGGCAAGCGCGCCGCCGAGCGCGCCCAGCGCCAGCCCGAGGCAGAACATTTTTTCCATATCCGCTCCTTTGCGGGCGATATGCCCGCCTTAAATAGCTTGCGGAATGCGCCCCTCGTTATTCGCCGCGCTCGCTGCGTAATTTTTCCAATTCCGAGCGCAGCGCCTCGTTTTCCTGCCGCAGTTCCCCCGCGATGCGGCGGTAGAGGGCGTCGATCTCCTGTTCGAGGCGGCGCTGCAAGAACTCGCTGCCTGCGGGAACGCCCGCCTCTTGGGCGGCCTTTTCCAGCCGTTCGGGCTGCTTCTTTAAGAGATTGCGGTACTTGTTCTGCATCCTGAGCATCTTCTTTTCGTCGCCGCCCGCGGCGTTCATGATGGCGCGGCGCACCGAACAGCCCTTGGCGCGTTCGCGGAAGATAAGGCGCAGCATCTCGTCCGTCTCCTCCTCCGTGAAGGGCTTCACCGCCCCCGCGTGCAGATCTTTGCCTTCGAGCATGCGCCTGACGCGCTCGTCGTCCTGCTTTTTGAGGAGCGCATAGTAATAGTTGCGCACGCTGCCCTTGGCGCGGCTATGCGCTCTTCCGTACGTTTCGAAGAGGTACGAGAGCGTCTTGCCCGCGTTCCTGCCCGAATAGATGTACTCGATGAGCCCCGTCGCTTCCTCTTCCGTATAACCGTTGATCTTATTCATCGCTGCCTCCGCACGGGAATCCCCGTTTTCCCCTCTGTTCTTGACATAATTTTGTGCGTTTATACATCTAATAGCGGTATGCAGGTGTATTTTTTGGCGGAGCGGGAGTGCATCCTCTCGCTCGGCGGCATGGCGCTCGGCATCGTGGACGGGTTCGAACGCTCCGTCGAGCTCGACCCCGAAGACGGCGTCCTGTGCACGCTCGCCCCGCTCGGGGGGTATCTCCCCGTGAGCTTTTGCATCGACGAGGACTTTCTGATCGCGCCCCCGCCCGGGATCGCCCTCTATCATAGGAGCGGAAAGGGGTGCGCCCTCTATGCGAGCGGGTTCTGCCGCACCGACCAGAGCCTGAACGTGCTCCAAAAGGCGGAAGTAAACGGGGCGCGGCTCACCCTCTTCCGCCAGGGCAAGCTGTTTTTGGAGATCGCGGAAGAGGGCGGGATGCACATTACCGTCCTTCCCGACGAATTGGAGAATTGCTCCTTCTTCGCCCAGGACGACGGGTTCCTCGTTGCGGGCGGAGGCGGTTTTGCCCTCCTCTCGCGGAACGGGGAAATTTTAGTGCAGGCAGAGGGGCGCGTTCTGGAGACGGGCGGCGTTCTCCGCGCCGAAGTGCCCTTCCATGACAGCCGCGGGCACACCGCCCTGTGCGAATGGCAAAAGGGCGAGCTCCTCTCGTGCACGGTGCGGACGGCGCGCGCGCCCACCCCCGCCACCTTCGCGCTCGCCCTCTTCGAGAGCGTGCTCTTAGGCCTCGACGCCTCCCCCTTCCTCTCCCCCGAGCTCGAAGCGGACGCGCTCAGAGAGTATCTGGGAGAGTTCCGCTCCGTCGTGATGACGGAAGAGGAGGACTGCGTGGGGCTCGTCTATGCGCGCCGCGAGCGCGTCTTCGACGTGAGGTATTTCACCGTCGAAACGGACGGCGGGCGGGTGTGCAACATCGTGCCCGTGCCGTAAAACAAAAGCCCCGCGGCGGTGCCGCGGGGATTTTGTATTTTAGTACTTGGTGACTTCCACCGACTTGACGATGATGGGCTCTACGGGAACATCGTAGGTCGAGGAGATGTTCTCGCCCGAGAAGGTCGTGGAACCCGTCACGGCGTCGTAAGGGTCGTGCTCGTTGATGTAGTAACGGCCGCTGTCGACAAAGGCATCGGCGCTCCCGAGCGTATCGATGTAGTCCCGGATGGCGTCGAGCAGATCCTGCATCTTGCTGAAATCGGTCGTTCTGCCAAACACGGTGTAGTACTGGTCGAGATCGGTACGCGTGCCTGCGCCCGTGAAGGTGTAGAACATGGACGTCGCGCAGTTGTACTTGTAGTAGTCGCCTTCCTGATAGTCGCCGCCGTCCGAACGGATGGAGCCGACGCGCACCGAGCTGTTGCCCTTACCGGTGTAGAACATGACGAGCGCGCCCTGCGTGTGCGAGAGCGTCTTCGTGTTGCCCTCGACGCCGTTGGCTTCAAATTCGCCGCGCACCGTATAGAGCGGATCGCCGCGCTTGCCGTTCTCGCCCAGCGTATAGACGGTCTGCGTGAGGTTGAGGTTCTTGACCTCGCTGTAATAGTCCTTTTCGACGATGGACTCCGTCTCCTCGTCCCAGACATACGCGCCGCCGTAGAGGAAGGCGTCGTCGACATAGTGATGGATGCAGGTGCCGTCGTAGTAGCCGGCGTCCGCAAGCTCGATGAAGTGCTGCACCGTCTGAGGCGCTCCCTTGCGCGAAAGGGTGTATTCGACCTCGTAATCTTCGCCGAGGAAGTTATAAGTGATGACGATCTCGGGCTCTGCGCTGTCGCAGGCGGTAAACATGGCGACCGCGGCCGCGGAAAGCACTGCGGCGGAAGCGATCGAAAGGATGCGGTGAAGTTTTTTCACGAAAATGACCTCCGGTACACGGCGCAAGACGCCCCGTGCGGTAATTACCAATATTTTACCCGTATTTGGCGCGTTCGTCAAGTGCTTTTGCGAAGGAAAGCGTGAAAATTGCGTGTGCGCCGCCGTTTGAGACATCCGCGGGGAGAAGGGCGGGCGATGCGGCCTTCCCCGCCCTGCCCGGAAAAACGCGGGCCTTTCAACTTTTTTTCAGAAAGGTCTTGACAAATGCGAAATGAGTGGTACAATGAGTATAAACAAAGACATCAGGGAGGAACGAACGATGAAACACAGAGTATTTGCGATCGTCATGTGCGGCGTGATGGCCGCCGCAGGCGGCCTGCTTGCGGGCTGTTCGCACGAGAGGATCGTCGACGGCATCGTCTATTCTCCCGACACAAACCGCGACGGAAGGGAAGAATACGCTATCTGGCGCGTGGAGGAAGGCGTGCGCGTGGTGCGGCCGCTCGACGAGCTGGACGGGAGGCCCGTCACGACCATCTGGCTGGCGGGGAACGAGGAGATCGAGGAGATCTACTTCCCCAAACACGTCACCTTCGTGCGGGATATGACCATCGACCACTGCACGAACCTCAGAAAAGTCGACCTCAACGACGGCCTCCTCTCCATCCGGTCGCTCGCCTTTACGGGGCTGCCCAATCTGCACGAGCTCAGCATCCCCTCCTCCGTCCGTCAGATCATGCAGAACGCCTTCTACAACGACCCCGAAGGGGCGGACGGGCATGCCGCATGCACCCTCGCCATCAACTATGAGGGCACCCTCGAAGAGATGATGGGCATCGAGTTCGCTCTCGGCGGTCATTTCGGCGTCGGGACTTCCTTCACCCTGCAGGGAGAGCCGCTCACAGATGCCGAGCTGCCCGAAAGCGTCAAGGCGATCCCCGCCTATGCGTTCAGCTACCTGCGCGACCTTCAGACAGTGACGATCGGGGAAAGCCTCACCGCGATCGGCACGCAGGCGTTCTATCACTGCACGGCGCTCACAGAGATCACCTACGGCGGGAGCAAGGAGGAGTGGCTCGCGCTCGAAAAGGGCGACGATTGGAACACCTATTATGACAGCGAAAGCGACGATACCGCCGTTCTTCCCCTCACCGTGTACTGTTCGGACGGCGCGATCGCCTACGGCGAACATGCCGAAGACGAAGCAGCCGTGTGATGTTTGAGAGGGAATTTGGCGGCTTACGGGGAAAAGCCTACCCCCTCACTTGCCTCCCCTGTGCAAGGGGGTGAGCCGCGCATGATACGCATCGCCACGGTGTGGCGTGCGTGCGCGGCGAACTGAGGTTTTTGCCATTGTGGGCAAAAACCGTGACCGAGGCGGCGTTTCCCTTGCGCCGCCGAGACGGTGGCTTGCCGAAGGCAAGACGAAAGGGTTGTTGTGCCTGTGCAAATCCAACTTTTACAACCCTCCCGCCTCGCTTTGCTCGGCACCGTCTCGCGCGGTAGAACCCGCGCTCTCGTCGCCGCAAAGCCAGCATGTCCGCCGCTGCGTTCCTCGCGGCTTGACCGCTCGGCTTGCGTCTCCTCTTCCCACGCATCTGCTTCGCATCTGCGCGGGAGCCCTATATCGGCGCGCACAATGCGCCGTTTCCAAGTTCGCAGGCGGTCAAAGCCCCATCGGGGCTTTGTCAAGGAAGCGTCTGCTCACCCCTTACACAGGGAGGGCAGGGGGAAGAGCATTTGTTCGCTCTTTCTCTCATTCCGGACACAAAAAAACGTCTCCGCGAAGGAGACGTTTTTCTTTTCAATTGGTTACTGAAGCTCTGCGGTAGCGCCTGCTTCCTTGAGCTTGGCAACAGCTGCCTCTGCGTCTGCCTTGGGAACTGCTTCCTTGAGCACGCCGAGCGCTTCGACTGCCTTCTTGGCTTCTGCAAGGCCGAGGCCCGTGAACTCGCGGACGACCTTGATGACGCCGATCTTGTTGGCGCCGATGTCCTTGAGGACGATGTTGAACTCGGTCTTCTCTTCCTCTGCGGGAGCAGCTTCGGCTGCAACAGCGCCTGCAACTGCAACGGGAGCCGCAGCGCTCACGCCGAACTCCTCTTCGAGTGCCTTGACGAGGTCGTTGAGTTCGACCACGCTCATTGCCTTGACTTCTTCGATCAGCTTCTGAACATCCATTTTGAATACCCTCCGGTTTTTTTAAGAAAATTATTCCTTGTTTTTCGCGATCGCGCCGAGCACATAGGCGAGATTTGCGATGGGAGCCTGCAGGCACCCGAGCATCTTGGCGATGAGCACCTCTCTCGAGGGGATGGAAGCCAGCTTCTTGATACCAGCCTTGTCCACATAAGCGCCGTTCACATAAGCGCTCTTGGGCACGATCTTGGCTTCAAGCGCGGGCGCATCCTTCACTGCCTTGGCGAGGATGGAGCAGCCGCTCGTCTCGTCCGGGCAGAACACGAATGCCGTTGCGCCGTTGAGGTCGTTATCGAAATCGTTCACGCCCAGTTCGTCGAACGCCTTTCTCACGAGGGTGTTCTTGTACACCTTATACTCGCTCGAAGCGTTGCGGAACCGGTTGCGAAGGTCGGTGACTTCCGCCACGGTGAGCCTGTCGTACTGAACGAGGACGACGGACTTGCTCGCGCGGATCTTTTCCTTGATCTCTTCGACGACCGCTTTTTTCGCTTCAAAATTTGCCGACATGTTTACCTCCTTGGGGAGCTTGCGCGCCCCGCTCCGCTTTTCCGCCGTGCAAATGCGGGAAAGCAACAAAAAAGCGCTCCGACCCGCAGGGGACGAAGCGCATGAAAAAACGATGCTCTTGCGTTACCTCGACGGGATATTGAGCCGAAATGCGGCACCCGTTGTCTGCGGTATCGTATCAACGTTGTAATGTTAGCACATCCGCGCGCCTTTCGTCAAGCGATTTTGCGCGGAAAAATGCTCATTTAGCCCTTATTGTAGGCAACTTTGACGCCGGGGCCCATCGTGGAGGACACCGAAACGCTCTTAATGTACTGACCCTTGGCTGCGGCGGGCTTTGCACGGACGATCGCGTCCATGAGCGCCGTGAAGTTTTCGAGGATCTTTTCGCCCCCAAAGCTCTTCTTGCCGATGGGGCAGTGGATGATCGCCGTCTTATCGAGACGGTACTCGACTTTACCGGCTTTCACTTCCTGCACGGCGCGGGCGACGTCCATCGTCACCGTGCCGCTCTTGGGGTTGGGCATGAGGCCCTTGGGGCCGAGGATACGGCCGATGCGGCCGACCACGCCCATCATGTCGGGCGTCGTGATCATGACGTCGAAGTCGAACCAGTTCTCCGTCTGGATCTTCTGGATCATCTCTTCTGCGCCGACATAGTCTGCGCCTGCCTCTTTTGCCTGGTCTGCACGTTCGCCCTTGGCGACGACGAGCACTTTCTTCGTCTTACCGGTGCCGTTGGGGAGCACGAGCACGCCGCGGACCTGCTGGTCTGCCTGGCGGGGGTCGATGCCCAGTCTCACATGGAGCTCGATCGTCTCGTCGAACTTTGCCTTTGCGTTCCCGAGCACGATGTTCACAGCCTCGGCTGCCTCGTAGGGGCGGGTCTTATCGTATGCCTTCAGGCTCTCGGCGTATTTTTTACCGTATTTCATCAATTACCTCCTTGTGGTCAAACGAAGGCTGCGCCTTCTCCCACATTCTCCTTAATACTCAGTCCTCGACGGTCACGCCCATGCTGCGTGCCGTGCCTGCGATCATGCTCATCGCGCTTTCGAGCGACGTGCAGTTGAGATCGGGCAGCTTGGTCTTCGCGATCTCTTCGACCTGCGCCTTGGTGAGCTTGCCGACCTTCACCTTGTTGGGCGTAGCCGAAGCAGTCTCGAGCCCCAGCGCCTTCTTGATGAGGACGGGAGCGGGGGGCGTCTTCAGGACGAACGTGAACGAACGGTCCTGATAGATCGTCATGACGACGGGGATGATCAGGCCCTCCTGGCCTGCCGTCTTCGCGTTGAATTCCTTGGTGAAACCGGGGATGTTGATACCGTGCGGGCCGAGCGTCGAACCGACAGGGGGACCGGGAGTCGCCTTGCCTGCAGGGAGCTGAAGTTTGACTACCGCAGTGATCTTTTTAGCCATATTGTTCCTCCGTATTCGTGGTACTTGCAAGGCGGCCGAAATTGAGATTTGCCGTCTCTCCCACGTTATCGAAAAGCCCTTGCGGGCCCTTTCGCCATTGGATAAAGCGGGTTATTCCGCTTCGTGCGCTTCGGGCGCGGCTTCGGCGCCTTCGGGCAGCTTGCGCATCTGGATGTATTCGACCTCGACTTCCTGCTGACGGCCGAACATGAGGATATCCACCTTGGCATGCTGCTGTTCGGCGTTGAGCTCGACGATGGTGCCTTCGAACCCTTCCAAAGGCCCGTTGTCGATGGCGACTTTATCGCCCACCTTGAAGTCTGCGTCGGAGACGTACTCCTCAAGGCGCATCCTTCTTATCTCGTCCTCGCGCATGGGGATGGGACGGCCCTGAGGGCCGCAGAAGCCCGTCACGCCGCGCGTGTTGGTGACGAGGTACCAAAGCTGGTTGGAATAGACCATCTTGATGAAGACATAGCAGGGCAGGAGCTTGCGTTCGACGACCTTTTTCTTGCCGTTCGCTTTTTCTTCGATGGTCTGTTCGGTGGGGATCTTGACGTCGACGATGCTGTCGCTCAAGTTGTTGTTTTCGATCAGCCGCAAAAGGCTGTCCTTTACCATCGATTCATAGCCCGAATAGGTATGAAGGATATACCACTTGGGCTCGCTGTCTGTCATTGCCATGAGTTAGACCCCCAGATCGGTCAGAAGCTGCAGGAGCGCAGAAAAACCGTAGTTGATCGCCGTGATGACGATGAGGAAGATGAGCACGATGACGAGGACGACGCCCGTCGACTTGAGTGCCTGCGGGAGCGTAGGCCAGGTGACGCGCTTGAGTTCGGAGAACGTCTCTTTGATCTTTCTGCCCGCGCGGACGAAGATGTTGGGCTTCTTATCCCCCTTTTTTGCGGGCTTTTTGGGCGCGTCCTGCTTTTTGACGTCTGCCGTCTTTTCGATGCTATCGTTGGACTTTTGCATTCTCATTCTCCTATGCGCAAAAGAGCGCGGGAAATTTACTTGGATTCCTTGTGCACGGTGTGCTTCTTGCAGACGGGGCAGTACTTCTTGAGCTCGAGACGGTCGGGGTCGTTGCGCTTATTTTTGAAGCTGTCGTAATTTCTGTTCTTGCATTCCGTACATTCGAACGTGATCTTCATTCTCGTCGATTTGGTAGCCATGCGTGATAAACTCCATACAAAAAAATTACACCCCTTTCCAGGTGCACAACGGAAGTTTACCACACTTTGAGGGGCTTGTCAACCGATTTTGGAAGGAAGTTAAGGAATTTTGGGAAAAAAGAGAGCTCCCGCGCGTGCGGGAGCCCCCTTTCGTTCACAACTTATGAGGTTGTTTTACCCCATTATTCCTGAGGAAGCTGAGCTTCGTACTGAGCCTGTGCCTGAACGTCGGTCAACGCACCGCCGATATGGAGATCGGTCGTGGTCGAACCGGCTGCTGCGCCGACCATGAACGTGAAGCCGTTTTCTGCAATGTCCTCGAAGAGAACTTCCACGAAATCAGCGATGGTCGTCGTACCGGAGATCACACGGTCAGCCTTGTACCAGATCATGAGCTCGCCGTTACGATAATACTTCACGCCTTCCGTAAGGCTGATGGAAACCGTCATATAGAGAGGATCTGCCTTGAAGAAGCAATCGTAAATAACCGTCGTACCATCCGGGTCCTTACCAACCAAATCGTCCGTCGTAGGATAAACATTGACGCTGGTAGGGAACGTCCCGGTAGTATTGTTCCAAGGATCAAGGTTGGGAAGCGTGACATGCATACCGAGCTTGGAGTCGATGATATGCGTGCCCCAGTCACCGGTATGACCGCTGATCGTAGCCGAGATGGAGAGACCGGAGCCTTCGAGCCCTGCGATAGGAGCAACGACCGTGCCTGCCGCGTCGCCCGCTTTATCGACGACCGTATTGACCGTAGCGACCGTAACTCTGATGTTGTCGAGCCAGAATGCGTTACCGCCGATCTGAGCCGTAAGAGCAACCGTCGAGAAGTTCTCAATCGTCAGAACACCCGTCCAGGTATCGCCGCTCGCAAGAACGACTTTTTCTTCGATCGTAAGGGTGGTGCCGATACGGGTCGCGATCACTTCGTAATCGCCTTCCCAAGTCGTCTTGCCCTGGTCGAATGCATTTGCAGGGTAAGTCGTCTCGGTACCATTCTGATAGACCTTCTGCGTAATGACGGCATCTTCACCCCAAAGAGTGCTACCCGTGACATCGGCAACAGCAGTAAATCCTTCACTCGTTGCCCCCTCAAGGAAGCGCTTATACAGGCCGCTAGGGGTCGCAGAATCGGTTTCTGCATCAATGAGCATGAGCGCACCGTCGCTAAGATATGCGGCATCTCTCGTGTTCGTCCAGGTGTATCTGATCTGGAAGTTGCCGACAAGCGTTTCCTGACCCATCGTACCGACCCACCAATCAGCACCGTCGGTATCGGTATTCACAACGGGTTCGCCGCCCGTAGGCGCAAGCATGATGACTTCGTAGTAAGAGCTCTCGTCGATCGCAATCTTCGTCTTCGTTGCGCCGCAGACAGAGCAGGTCGCCACGTCTTCAACGAATTCGCCGAATTCGTGAACGCCCGTTGCAGGCGTGATGATCGCGCCGTACTTGAAGCCGTCTTCGGTCGTGTAGACTTCGATACCGTCGGATACGCAGCTGAAGCCCTGCGTCTCGGTGCGCTCGCCGGTAGGCGTGACGACTTCGGACGTGATCTCGTTGCCGGTGACGGTGAAGATGGTGTAGGTCTCCTGACCGTTCGTGTTGTCTTCGTTTGCCGTGAAGCGGAAGACTTCTGCCGTATCCTCGGTGCGGAGGCCGAGCGCCGTGACGGAGAACTGATAGACGAGGAGTGCGCCGTAGTCGTAGTCGGTATCATCAGCGACGTTACCAAGCGTGACGACCTTAGCGGTTGCGCCAGAGGAAAGCGTGATGGTGTTGTTGACATCTGCCTTCGTACCGTCTGCGGACGAAGAGATAGAAACATCGTAAGGCTGACCGAGATCGTTCTCGATATTCAGCGTAGCGTCGATGAAGAGATCGGTGTAATCGAGCTTACCTGCAACAGACTCTGCCGTGACGCCCTTGATGACGTACATCAGATCGCCCGAGATGAACACGACGGTGTCGTCGGAGATCTTCGCATACTCGCCCGAAGGAGCATCGCTGAAGGACATGTTGTAGTAGAGCGTGAGAGATGCGAGCGACTCGTTGTCGGCATTTCTGATCTCGACGGCACGGGATACGTTGGTCGCGGAGAGGTTGACGATCTGAGGCGCCGTAACTTCGTAGACGACCACAAGGCCTTCCTCGGTCTCTTCGACAGACTTGATGTACATCTGGTTGCGGAGTGCGGTGTACTTGCCTTCTTCAGTGATCTCTGCCTTGATGTCGGCGATCGTGTCGCGCTTGCCGCCCGTGACGAGGGAAAGCGAATCGATGTCGGAAAGACCCGTGTAGACGACGGTATAGGTGCCGCCTGCGTCGAGCGTGAAGTCGGAAGCGGAAACATAAGCGCCTGCCGTAGGAGCGGTAACTGCGGACATGTTGACCTTCGCGGTCTGCGTCGTTTCGCCTGCCGTGATGGTGACGGTGTAATCTGCACCGACGGGAAGGATGACTTCGATGATGCCGTCTGCAAGGACTGCATAGCCGCCGTTATCGACGGAGACAGCCGTGACGCCTTTGGAAAGTGCGGAGAGCTTGAACGCGACGAAGGCGGACTTGTCGGTGCCGAGCGCTTCCTTCTGCGCTGCCGTCAGCATGTTAGCCGTACCGGTGACGACGATCTCAACTTCGTCGCCCGCGGCGTTGACGGCGTAGTCTGCAGCCACCTGAGGCGCGTCGAAGACTTCGCCCTTGACGACGGCGGACGCCGTGACCTGCGTGAATTCAGTGGGAAGAACGGTGACGGAATCCTGGCCGTCTGCCGTGCCGTCCGAAGTGAGGTAGTACTGTGCGCCTGCGAACTCGATATAGAAATCGGTCATGCCGGCTGCAAGAGGGGTAACTGCAAGGTTGACGACGGAGCCGTCGAGCATTGCGTAAGCGTTGAACAGGTCTTCGACCTTGTTGCCGTCGCTCATGGTAGCCGTAGATTCAATGCCCGACGTATCGAACATCTTGCCTTCGGCCTGGATCTGATTTGCCGTGATCTTGCCTTCGAAGCCGGTCATATAGGTGTTCATGACCGTTTCGACCGCGGTGACCGTGTAGCTGCACAGCTCACCGTAAGCGCAGATCTCGTAAGATGCGTTGGGAACGAGGACGGAATAGACGAGTTCCTTGGTCGCGCCGCCGCCCGCAGGGGTGAGGGTGTGACGGATATACATGATGCTGTCGCTCGTGTAGTCGTACTGAACGACAACGGTCGCCTTCTGATCGCCGGAAGGCTGCATGTCGCCGGCGTTGATGGCTTCGCCGCGGTAGTAGACCTGCCAAAGAGGGCTTTCCGTCGTGGCGGAGCCCGTAGCAGCGGTGCCCGCCGTCATGCCGGGCGTGGTGTACCCAGATTTACCTGCATCGACAATGACCCAGAGGTCTTCACGGGGAAGGACGCCGTCCGCGCCGTTGCGGAAGCCCATGAGGGGCGCAAACCAATTCTGGCTCGCATCCGCCGCGTCGATCTGAAGGGTGAGCGTCATGGTCTGCCCTGCGACGAGCACGCCGTAGGTGACGTGGTTTTCCCCGTTGGAGGGCGCCTCTGCGGGCGAATTCTCGGAGATCTCGATGGTCGCGGGGTTGTTCCACTCGATCATCACCATCTTATCGTTGAGGCCCGTGAGGTTGGTGCGCTTTGCACCGCAGCCGCACACTTCGGTGCCGGCTTCTTCGGTGCTCGCCGTCCAGCTGTGTTCGACCGTGACATCGTAGGTAGCCCTCACAGGCTGAGCGCCTTCTGCGGGCGTCTGCTCGGGCGTGATGACGATCGTGTAGGTGCCCGCTTTATCGGGATTGTAGGCGGAATCGTCCACCTCGTATTTGCCGGATTCGAGTACGACAGCCTTATCCGACCCGCGGTAATAAACAGTGACCTGTAAGTCGCCGGTCGAGAACGCTTCGCCCTCGGTGAACGTTCTGGTGCCGCCTGAAAGCTCGATCTCGGTCACTTCCTTCCCGCCGCCGCAGGCAACGAGGAAGAGCGAGAAGCAGAGCGAGAAGACGACAGCCAAAGCTATTCTAAGCTTCTTCATGTTGTTCATGTCCCCCTATAGAGTTTTTTTCCACTTGTTTTGCGTGGTTATCATGATTTTACAACAAAATCACAATTCTGTCAATACCTTTTTGGAAAAAGTTATCGGTATATTGATAATTTCTGCAAGCGGGCGCGTTCCATGCGCAAGGCAGACGAAAAGCGCACAAAAAAGTGCGGCACTCCGCAAGGGAGCGCCGCGAAAGGGGGATCTTCTTTGGTATATTTTGCCTGACGTTCCTTACTTTTCTTCGTAGGTAAGATCGAGGTGATCGGCAGGGTCGACGCTTTCGCCGTCGAGAGTAAGCTCGAAGTGAAGGTGCGCGCCGCCGTGTGCCTCCGTGCCGTAAGGGGCGGCGACCGTGCCGAGAACGTCGCCCTTTTCAAGCTCATCGCCCGCCTTCAGCCCTTCCTCAGGCTCAACGAAGCGGTAGGAGCTCACGAGCCCGCCGCCGTGATCGACGGTGATGAGGTTGCCAAGCTCTTCGGAAAGGCTGACTTCGAGCACGGTGCCTTCCGCGATGCAGGCGACCTCTTCGCCCTCTTTCGCCGCGAAGTCGACCGCGTTGTGGCGGTAGATCTTGTTGAGCGTCTCGTTATAGTACACTTCGCCGTACAGGGTGGGCGTGCCCGAAGAAGGGAGCACAAAGCGCACTTCTTCGCCGCCCGTGGGCTTGTCGTCTTCGTCGTCCTTGTCCTCGTCGCCGCCCGGCTGTTCGGTGACGGGAGGCGTTTCGACGGTGGGCTCGCCGCGCGTTGCGAACACGACGGTGAGGACGATCGCCGCGATGAGGAGCAGCGCCCCCACGCCCGCGATCAGGGAATACAGCAGTTTCTTCTTTCGGATGGTGAGATCGGTTTGCGTTTCGTTCATAATGTCCTCCGGTTTCTATGGGATGATCGACCGTTGCTTCGCATTTTATACCTCGTCCGGGGAAAATTTTTACGGGCGGCTCAGAACCTGCCGAAAGGGAGCGGCGCGGGCGGTTCAGAAGCCGCCGAAAAGAAGGGGCGTGCCCGCCGCCGTCTGCCCCCTCCCCGCCGCGATGTGCAGGTTGACGCGCTTGCCGTTCAGGAGCAGCCCCTCGCCGAGCAAGGGGGAATGGCAGTAGTAGCTCACCGTGCCCGCCGCCTTCTCTATAAAGAGGACGCGCGCGCGATAGGCTCTGAGCAGTTCTTCCGCACAGTCGCTTTGATAGACGGCGCTCTCGCCGCGCACTTCGGGGGAAAGCAGGAGCGGGAGCGCGTCCCCTTCGAGCACGATCGCCTCCGCGGAGGAAGTTTCGCCCAAAAAGAGGGTGTAGCGCGCCGCGCCCGCAAAGGAAGGCGCATGCCGAAGCACGAAGAGCGCCCCCGCCGCCGCAAGGCAGGCAAGCAAGACGGCGGCGAGCTTTACCGCCCGTTTGGACTTCCCGCAACGGACTGAACCGCTTTGTCCGGACTGCGGGCGTTCGGAGACCGCCCCTGCCGTTTTACGCCCTGACCACATAAAAAACCTCCCCGGACTTCTTCGGGGAGATGTTTGACAGATTTCATGAGAAATATACGCCGGAATGAGAAAAACCCCTTCCGTCGCAGTTGTCGGTTACTTCCTCGCTTCAGAAACGAGCAAGACGAGGAGAGCGAGGAAAACCCGAAGGAGCTTACAGGGATCCCGCAAAGCTTTTGCGAAGCAAAAGCATTGTGGGAAGAGGAGGAGCAGGCGTTATAGGCGCGGCGTTTGCCGTTAGGCGAACGCCCGCAAAATCCGCCTTGCTCCGACGAGTAAGTGACTGAGGGTTGCCGCAGCTCGACAAAGTATTGCGAAGTTTATGGAGCGAGCGCAATTACCAGCTCAAAACTTCGCCGCCGAGGAGATGCATGTGAAGATGCATCACCGTCTGCCCCGCGTTCTCGCCCTGATTGATGACGACACGGTAACCCGCTTCGAGTCCCCATTCCTTGTAGTGCGCGCCCACCGTCTGCAGCATGCTGCCGATGAGCGCCGCGCGCTTGTCGTCCGCTTCGGAAAGGAAGGCAAAGTGCTCCTTGGGCACGCAGAGAAGATGCACTTTTGCCTTGGGCTCGATGTCTTTGAAGACGACCATTTTGTCGTCCTCATACACTTTGGCGGAGGGGATCTCCCCCGCGACGATCTTGCAGAAAATGCAGTTATCCATATGTTGACCTCCGTTTGGGTTTATTCGAAAATTATAGGTAAATCAATGGAAAGCAGAAACGAGCAAGACGAGGAGCGCGCGGCTTTGCCGCAGGGAGCTTACAGGGATCCCGCAAAGATTTTGCGAAGCAAAAGCTTTGTGGGAAGAGGAGGAGCAGGCGTTATAGGCGCGGCGTTTGCCGTTAGGCGAACGCCCGCAAAATCCGCCTTGCTCCGACGAGTAAGTGACCAAGGCAAAACGCAAGCGCGACAAAGTATTGCGACGTTTATGCTTTTCACGCAAGGGGATGAAGAAGCTGAGCAGATAGCCCGTCCTTTTCCCGCCCCATAAGCTTCACCCGCCACAAGCTCCCCTCCTCCGCGCCATCCGCATAGACGCGCAGATAGTTGGGCGTATAGCCGCCGTCCGCTTCGAACAGCACTTCGCTCTCCCGCCCCATAAAGCGGGCAAGGTATTCCTCTTCCGCCTCTTTGGCGGCCGAGATGAGCCGCTGCACGCGCTCGTGCTTCAAGGAAGCGAGAAGATCGGGCTTTTTGAAGGCGACAGTCCCCTCCCGCGGGGAAAAGGGAAAGACGTGCACGCGCGAAAACCCCGCCTCTTTCACGATGGAAAGGGAGGCTTCGAAGTCCTCCTCCGTTTCGCCCGGGAAGCCGACGATGATGTCCGTCGTGACGGCGGCGTCGGGGAAGGCTTCATAAATTTTACGGCAGGCAGAGAGGTATTCGGCGCGGGTATAGCGGCGGTTCATCGAGCGGAGCACCGCGTCAGACCCGCTCTGCAGCGAAAGATGAAAGTGCGGCATGAAGTTGCCCTCTTTCATGGCAAGGAGCAGTTCGTCCGTGACGGCGCTCTCTTCCACCGAGCCCAGGCGGATACGGGCGGGCACCTCTTTTAAAAGGCGCAAAAGCCCCGCAAGATCGCAATCGCCGTCGTGATAGTCGGAAATATCCACGCCCGTTAAAACAAGCTCCTTTGCGGGAGAGGCGAGCGCTTCCTTTACGATGGCTTCCTTCTTGCGCGAGCGCGAACGGCCGCGAAGATAGGGGATGAGGCAGTAGGAGCAGAAGCGGTCGCACCCGTCCTGGATGCGAAGATAGGCGCGCGTCTTTGTCTTCTGCGGAGCGGGGAGCTCTTCAAGCCCCTGTTCGGGCTCAACAAAGACGCCCTGTTTCCCCTCGCGGAGGAGTTCCAAAAGCCTGCCCTTGCCTTGCGCGCCCGTGACGAGGACGACGCCTTCGCGCCCCCAAAAATCTTCGGCGTGGTGCTGCGCGGCGCAGCCGCACACGATAACGGGGGCGTCGGGGTTATATTTCCGCATACGGGCGACCGCCTGACGGCTCTTTTTTTCCGCCTCTTTGGTCACCGCGCAGGTGTTGAGAAGATACAGATCGGCATAGCCGAGCTCTTCCGTCGTCTCGTAGCCGAGCGCCTTCAAACCGCTCATGAGGGAAGCGCTCTCCACCTCGTTGAGCTTGCAGCCGAGAGTGAATACGCACGCCTTCATCGCCATTCCCCCAGCGCGTGCATCGCAACGGACAAAAGGGCGATGGACGCCGTTTCCGCGCGCAAAATGCGTTTCCCGAGCGAAACGCCCGTAAAGCCGAGCTCCTTCGCCCGTTCGAATTCTTCGCGCGAGAAGCCACCCTCGCTGCCGATGACGAGCGCCGTCGGCCCTTCGAGCGATGTAAAGTCCCCTTCGCCCGTCTCCAAAAATTCGCAGGCAAAGAGCTTGTTTTTGCAAGCTTGCGCCGAGGAAAGCGCGCTTTCGAGATCGGGATAGAGGGTGATCCCGGGCACGCGGGCGCGCAGGCACTGCTTTGCCGCCTCCCGCGCGACGCGCTCGAGCCGTTCGAGCTTGTTCTCCCCGAAGGAGACCGAGCAAAAGCGCGACAAAAAGATGCCGATCCTGAAGACGCCCAACTCGACCGCTTTTTGCACGACGAGCTCGGACTTATCCCCTTTGAGCGCGCCGAAAAGGAGGGTGACTTCCGTTTCGGGCTCCTTATCGGAGACCGTCTTATTTAAGACGTTGAGCAGCATCTCGCGCTTGGAACACGCGGCGATGACGGCGGAATATTCGGCGCCGCTGCCGTCGAGCAGGGTGACTTCGTCGCCCGTCTTCAAGCGGAGCACCTGAGAGGCGTGGCGGAACTCTTCGCCCGAGAGCACGACTTCCTCCCCGATATTCGGGACAAAAAAGCGCTTGGGGGCAGCCATTCAAGCCTCCCGCGAAAAGACGAGCGCGAACCACTCGCCCTTTTGCCTCTCTTCCTTGCATGTAAGGCCGAGGGATAGATACTTTTCTTTGACGAGAGAGAGCCTGCTTTCGATGATGCCGCTTAAAATGAGCGTGCCGCCCGCTTTGAGGTGCGCGGGAACAGAGGGCGCGAGCAGGCACAGAATTTCCGCCGTGATGTTCGCGAGGATGACGTCTGCCTCCACCGAAGAATCGGTGAGAAGATCGGAAAGGGTGACGCGCGTGATATCTTCGACGTTGTTGAGGGCGCAGTTGTGTTCGGCGCTTTCGACGGCGATGGGGTCGAGGTCGGAAAGATAGCAGCGCTTTGCCCCGAGCTTGGCGGCAGAAATGCCCAGAATGCCGCTGCCGCAGCCGACGTCGAGGACGGTATCCCCCTCTTTCAAATACTTTTGCAGAAGTTCGACGCACATCGAGGTCGTCTCGTGCTCGCCCGTGCCGAACGCCATGTTGGAATCGAGGTAGACGATCTCTTCGCCCGCCTCTTTTTTATAGTCGATCCATTCGGGCACGACGACGATGCGGCCGAGATGGATGGGGCGGAAGTGCTTCTTCCACACGTCGATCCAGTCGTCGCCCTCGATCTCGCGCTTGGTCTCTTCCAGCGAGCCGAAGTCGATGGCGCCTTCCGAACGCTCCTTGCGCGAGGCGATCTCCCCCAGGATGAGCCTGATCTTTTCCTCCGCTTCCGAAGGCTCCAAATAGCACTTGACGAGGACGTCGCGGTTCTCCGAAGAGACGTTTTCGTCCATATAGTCCCAGAAGACGGTGGAATCCTTGGCAAGCGCGGCGGCGTCGGCGGCATCGCAGACGGTGACGCCGTAGGGGGAGTACGCCCACATCGCGTCGGCGACGAGCTCGCTCCCCTCGGTGGCGGTATGTACGGTGAGTTCGATGTATTTCATAGTCTTTATTATAGGGGAAGGCGGGCGCAAAGTCAAGGACTTTGCGCCCGCCTCATATTTTGATGGCGGCGCCCCGCGTTTTGCGCGGGGCGCCGCCCCCTCTTTTCCTCTTTTCAGCGCAGGAAGTCTCCCCCTTCGCCGTGCACGAGCGTGAAGAGCGCGAGCTCCTCCCCGCTCACGGCGTCGAGGAAGGCAAGGTACTGCTCCTCCCCGAACGTGCATTCGAAGGCATAGCAGAGCCGTTCCTCTCCCCCGAAGGGCACGAGCGCGAGATGCGCCGCTTCCACCCTGAGGCGGGGCGAAAGATATTCCGCGATCAACGCCTCTTCGCGGGGCGTGCCTATTGCGCGTTCGTGGTGGTTGAGGCGGTACATGAGGGCGTCCATCCCCACGACGCGGCCGCGGCTCTCGCACACCCGCACGCGGACGAGGTCGGGATACAGCCGCACGCCCTCCTGCACGGGCACGAACGCGAGCTCCGCCACGCCGCCCTGTTCGGACATCCACACCGCTTCGGCGTTTTTGATGCCCGCCTTGCTCAGAAACTCGCGGGCGAGCCCTTCGCACGCCGAAAGGTCGAACTCCTGCCGCCCGCACGCGCCCTGCGCCGAAAAGCTCACGAGCGAGCCGTCCTTCCTGGCGATCGCGGCGTCGAACTGCGTCTCGCCGTCCGAAAGGACGACGTGATAGAGCGTCGCCTCGCCCACGCGCACTTCGCCCGTGCAGTGCGCCTCCGTGATGTGATAGCCCGCAAAATACCCCTTGGCAAGCTCCACGGCGCGCGCTTCCGAAAGCTCCCCGCCCGCGAGGCGGTTTTCGCCCACGTTGCCCGCGCCCGCAAAGGGCGGTTCGACGAGCCCTTCCGCAGGGAGACGGGTATAGCCCGCCATCTCCCGGAAGAGGGCGTTCATGCCCTCCGTGCTCCCCTTGAAAAAGGCGGAGAGCTCGGCGTGGGAGAGGTGGTGCTCCGCCTCGTTGAGGGCGCGCAGGAGCTGTAAGTTGACGGCGTGGAGATAGTCCAAGGTCCCCGTCTCGCGCGCGCCCAGAGAGCCGCCCGTATTCAGCCGTTCGAGGAGCGCCCGCGCGTACATCCCCGTGTGATTGACGAAATTGGAAAGGCGCAAAGAAGCCTCCTGCGAAAGGGGGAGCTTTTCGAGCGCGCTTTCCAGGAGCGCCGCCCCGACGGCAACTTCCGTCAACAGCCGCCGCTGTTCGCTGCGCCCTTCCGAAACGCGGAGCTTCGAAAGGCTCGCGTCCATCGCTTCGGAGGCCTCCGCCATCTCGTAGACCGCCTCGCGGGCGGTGTTTTCGAAGCGCGCTTCGAGCTCGTTCATGCGCACCGCGCCCACGGTGACGACGGTCGCCAGCGTGAGGCAGGCAAGCCCGAGCGAGACGACGGCGGCGATCCAGCCGCCCACGCCCGAGCCCCGCCTTCTCCTGTCTGCGCGCTCCTCGCGGCGCTGTTCGCGCGCTTCCGCCTTCTCCGTCCGCTCCCGTTCCTTTGCTTCGCGGCGGCGGGCGGACTCAGCAAGGCGCTCCTTCTTCTGCCGCTCTTTGAGGCGCTTTGCCTCCTCCTGCTCCTGTGCCTGCTTGATGGCGGCGCGCTCCCGCTCCTTAGCGGCTTCCACGCGCGCGTCCGCCATCAGGCGTTCGCGCTCTTCGGGCGTCTTAGAGGCGATATTTTCCACCTTTTCCGCCCCGCTCGAAAGTTCCCGATCTTCTTCCATGTTTTCCTCCTTATTCTTTCCGATAGGTCTCACTGATAAGTCTGTTTGAAACGAAGTTTGAAAAGAAGACACGCCCGAGACGAGGAGCCTGCGCAAGCAGCAAGGGAGCTTACAAAAAGGTAAGTGACCGCAGCTGCGCGTAAAGGCGACAAAGTATTCGGGTGTTGTATCCTTTTCAAACTATTTCGCAAAGACGTGATTGCCGATCACCGTCACCGTCGGCCGCGAAAAGATCCACGAGCTCGTCGCAATGGCGGGGTTATAGTAGTAAAGGCTCCCGTAGGAAGGGTCCCAGCCGTTGAGCGCATCCCGCGCGGCGTTGTAAGCCGTCTGATTGGGCTCCAAATTGATCTGCCCGTCCGAGACCGCCGTGAACGCCCCCGGCTGATAGACGACGCCCGCCACCGTGTTGGGGAAGGACGAACTTTTCACGCGGTTCAGAATGACCGCGCCGATCGCCACCTGCCCCGTGTAGGGTTCGCCGCGGCCTTCGGCGTAGATGGTCTTGGCGAGAAGATAGAGATCGGACGAGCTCGCCCCGCCCGACGACCCGCCGTTTACGAGCGCGTTGTAGGAATCGGTCATGCCGAGCGCCTTGTACGTCGCCTTGCCCACGACGCCGTCCGCCGTGAGCCCGTTCTTCTTCTGAAAGGAGATGACCGCCTTCTTCGTGCCCGAGCCGAAGATGCCGTCGACGGAGCCCGAATAATAGCCCCACTTTTTGAGGCGGCGCTGCACCTCTTTGACTTCGCCGCCCGTCGAGCCCTGACGGAGCACCGCGGCGGCGACAACGGCTTCTGCCGCGCCCGCTTCCCCTTCCGCCGAGGCAAGCGCATATGCCGCGGGGCAGACGGCTGCCGCCGTGAGCGCCAACACAAGCGCGCCGATGAGTAATTTCTTTTTCATGAGTTCCTCCCATGCACAATGTCTGTAAAACGCGCCGGAATTATGCAAAGAAGGAGCGGATGATCTCTAAAATTTTACTCTTGTAGACGATATTCTGCTCGCCGCCCGCAAAGCAGAGGGGCGGATAGACGACGCACCACCAGTTATCCCCCTCGCCCGAGCCGAGCTCCAAAATGAAGGCGTCGTACACGCCCGCGGGGAGCGTCGCCCCCTCGTAGACGCGCGTCGGGAATTCCTCTTTTGTAAGCTTTGCCGAAGCGCCGTAAAAAAAGCCGTTTTCAAGGAGCACCCTTTCTGCGATCTTCTCCGCCTCTTTGAGCTGCCCGCGCACCAAAACAAGCGCCTCCTGCTTGCTTTCCGCCTCGGCGACGAGGGGCGTCAGGTATTCGACGAGGGCGTCGCGCACGAGATATTTGACCGCCTGATCTTCCTCGGAATCAGAATTGGCGCGCACATGCAGGCGCAGATAGGAAGCAGGGTCCTCCGCTCCCCCCTCCGCATTGCCGAACGTGAAGACGAGCCCGAACAAAAGCGCCGTCAGAAGCGCGCACACGCAAAACTTTTTCATAAAATGACCTCCGCGAAAACTTCGCAGAGGTTATGGACGCGTGAAGGTATTTTTATACGGTGAGAGCGACGCCATAAAAAAGACCGCGCCCCCTTACGGTTGACGCGGGTTGGCGCGGCCTAGGATACGCGCCTGCTTAAATGGCAATGATAGTTTATCACATCAGGCACGATCTGTCAAGCGGCCGCGGGCATTTTTACGTTGCCGAAGTGATGACGCCGCCGCCTAAGCACTGCGTCTCGTCGTAAAGGACGGCGTACTGCCCTTCCGTGACGGCGCGCTGGGGCTCTTCGAAGAAAATTTCAACGCTTTTTTCCCCCGTGCGGCGCACGGTGACGTTCTGCTCGCTTTGGCGGTAGCGGAACTTGGCGCGGCAGGAAAATTCCGTCTCTTTTGGCGGGAAGGGGATGAAGTTCATGCCCTCGACACGGCAGGAGCGCGAATAGAGCGGGCTCTCGTCGCCGTGGGAGACATAGAGGATGTTGTGTTTCAGGTCCTTTCCGACGACGAACCACCTGCCCTCCTCGCCGCGCCGCCCGCCGAGATCCAACCCCCGCCTCTGCCCGAGGGTGTAATACATGAGCCCCATGTGCTCGCCCACGTCCTCGCCCGAGAGCGTCAAAATGCGCCCCGGCTGCGCGGGGAGATATTCCTGCAAGAACTTGCGGAAGTTGCGCTCGCCGATGAAGCAGATGCCCGTCGAATCTTTCTTCTTCGCCGTCGCAAGGCCGTTTCTTTCGGCGAGCTTCCTCACCTCCGCCTTCTGATAGGGCGCGAGCGGGAAGAGGACGCCTTCGAGCTGTTCCTGCGTGAGCTGATTCAGAAAATAAGTCTGATCTTTGTTCCGGTCGGCGGCCTTTAAGAGGCGGTGAACATTCCCCTCGTGCGAAATGCCGCAGTAGTGGCCCGTTGCGATAAAGTCCGCGCCCAGCTCCTTTGCATACTGCTTGAAGGGGCCGAACTTTATCTCGCGGTTGCAAAGAACGTCGGGGTTGGGCGTCCTGCCCGCGCGGTACTCCGCAAGGAAGTAGGAAAAGACGCGCTCCATGTACTCGCGGGCAAAATTGACGGTATAGTAGGGGATATCGAGAAGGCCGCAGACGCGGCGGACGTCTTCATAGTCCTCTTCCGCGGTGCAGGCACCGTTTTCATCCGTCTCTTCCCAATTGCGCATGAAGAGCCCGACGACATCAAAGCCTTCCTCTTTGAGAAGGAGGGCTGCAACGGAGCTGTCCACGCCCCCGCTCATGCCCACTACGACGGTCTTTTTCGGCATATTCCTGCCTCCTTTGCGGAAAATTTTTAGAAATTATACCATATCGGCGGCAAAATACAAAGCATTTTTCCCGAAGTTGTGGTATAATACTCCCGATATGCACTCGTGGCGCAATTGGATAGCGCTCCGACGCTGAAGGTCGTGGGGGCGCCCGACGCCGCAGGCGTCGCACGAGCGCAGAACAAAGCCCGTCCGAACGGCAACGCCCCTTTGCGCGAAGTATCCCCGCCGTTTATTACAACTTGATATTCTATGCACTCGTGGCGCAATTGGATAGCGTGTCAGCCTCCGACGCTGAAGGTTGTGGGTTCGATCCCCGCCGGGTGCACCATAAAAAAAGCCCCATTGCGGGCTTTTTTTATGGTCTATCCTGCCCTACCCGGCCGCCGCCCGCATCCGCCCGCCGCCCTCAAATCGGTTGACAAGCGCCTCATAGCGGCGTATAATCTCGTTCGGCTGCAGGAAAGGAGCACAAAGTAACCGCCCCAAAACCGCCCCCGCGCCGCTTGAAATTTATGCCGAACACCCGCACCAAAGCAAAACCCCTCGACGCTTCCGCCCTCTACGGGACAGAAAAAATCTGGAAAGTTTTATTCAAACTCGCGCCGCCCGTCATGCTGGCGCAGCTCATCCAGGCCCTTTACAACGTGGTCGACAGCCTCTTTGTCGGCAGATATTCGGACTCCGGCCTCACCGCCCTTTCCATCATCTACCCCGTGCAGCTTTTAATGATCGCGCTCGCCGTGGGAACGGGCGTCGGCATCAACACCGTGATGGCGGCAAAGCTCGGCACGGGCCATAAGGAGGAGGCGGACGAATACGCGGGCGTGGGCACGCCGCTCGCCGTCGTCCTTTGGGCGCTCTTTGCGCTTTTGGGCTATCTTCTCATGCCCGCCTATGCGCGGATGTCGACAACTTCCGAAGCAGTCATAGAAGACGTCATCGTCTACGGCAGGATCGCCTGCGTATTCAGCTTCGGGCTCTTCCTCGAAAGCGTGTGGACGAAGGTCTTGCAGGCGGTCGGCAACATGAAGGTGCCCATGTTCGCGCAGATCGCGGGCGCCGCCGTCAATATCGTGCTCGACCCCTTACTCATCTTCGGCGTCTGGGTCTTCCCCGAGATGGGAATCGCGGGCGCCGCCGTCGCGACCGTCGCGGGGCAGATCGTCGCCGCGCTCATCGTCATGAAGGGCGGCTTCCGCAAGTCCCCCGCCCTCAAGCTCTACCCCCGCCACACGCTCACCATCTTCCGCCTCGGCATCCCCAACATCCTCATGCAGGCGGCTTACACCTTCTATATTTTAGGGCTCAACCTCATCCTTTCGGGCTTTTCCGACCAGGCGGTGACGGCGCTCGGGCTCTACTACAAGTGGCAGACCTTCTTCTTTATCCCCTTGGGCGCCATGCAGACGTGCATCGTGCCTGTCATCAGCTTCAACTATGCCGCCAAGGACATCCGCCGCTGCAAACAGACGCTATGGGCGTCCGTCCTCTTCGGCGCCGTCTTCATGGCGGTGGGGCTTGTCGTCTTCGAGACGCTCCCCGCTCAGATGCTCTCCGTCTTCACCTCCGACCCCGAAGTCATCCGCATCGGCATCGTCGGCTTCCGCTTCACGGGCGCGAGCTTCCTGCCCCTCGTCACCTCGCTCATCTTCCCCGCCTTCTTCCAGGCGGTGGGCGCGAGCCTCAAGAGCACCCTCCTCACCGTGGTGCGCACCGTCGTCTGCTTTGTGCCGCTCGGGTACCTTTTCTCGCGCTTCGGGCTCACCATGTTCTGGATGACCTACCCCGTCACCGAAGTCGTGACGACCATCGTGGGGCTTGTCTGCTACAAACAATTCCTCGGCTGCGACTATGTGCGCTCGGCGGGGCAGCCGCCCCTTTTAGAAGCGGGCGAGCTCGCGCTCAAGCCCTCGAAGCCGGGCGTCATCGTCACCATCGCACGGCAGCACGGCTCTTCGGGCAAGCAGATCGGCAAGATGGCGGCAAAAAAGCTCGGCATCCCCTTCTACTACAAGGAGATGATCGCCCTCGCCGCGCACGAGAGCGGGCTGGACAGAGACTTCATCTCCAACATCCACAAGAATTCCCCCGACGTATTGCGCGGGCTGTACCTTTCCTCGCACGCCGTGCGCCGCGCCATGCTCGCGCAGGACAAGATCATCCGCAAGATCGCGGAAGAAGGGAGCTGCGTCATCGTGGGCCGCGCTGCCGACCATGTGCTGAGAGATTTTCCCAACGTCGTCAAAGTGTTTATCGGCGCGCCAGAGGAGTTCCGCATCTCACGCGTCAGAGAGGTGTACGGCGATACCTTACAGGAAGCGAAGCGCAACCTGCGCCATTCGGACAAGGCGCGCGCGGGGTACTACCGCCACCTTTCGGGCAAGCGCTGGGGCGACCCTCAGAACTACGACCTCGTGCTCGACTCCTCCGACGGTCTGGAAGCTGCCGCCGAAACCCTCGCCGCCTTCGTAAAGGAGAGGGAGCGTGCGCTCTTCCCTCAAGCGGATACACCGCAGAGAGAGCAAGCAGGCGCGGCAGAAGCGCAAACACAGCAATAAGGCAATCAAAAAGCGCGGGTGGGAGCCTGCGCTTTTTGCTGAAAGGGCGGCGCCCGCGGCTCAAAGCCGCGGGCGCCGCCCTTATTTCAGATTTCCTTAAAACAGCAGCAAGGTCAGATACCCCACGCCGACGAGGACGAGCAGGAACGAAAAGTTATAGATCAGAAATCTGACGATATACTTCCCCGTCTCGCCGGGCAGCATGCGGCGGTAGGTGTTGAGGGTGATGAGGCTCGCGAGCGACGCGATCGGCGTGCCCAGCCCGCCCGCGTTCACCGCGATGAGGAGGGCGGGGAAATTTTCCGTAAACTTGGAAAGGAGCACCGAAGAAGGCACGTTGGAGATGACCTGGCAGGAGAGAACGCCGACGGCGAGCGGGTCCTTTTCGACGAGCGCGCCCAACGTCTCTTCGACGGCGGGGATGCGGGCAAGGTTGCCCGAGAACACGAAAAAGGCGCAAAAGGTGAGAAGGAGGGAATAATCGACGTGGACAAGGGCGCGGGGGTCGAGGACGAGGAGCGCCAAAACGACGGCGACGAGCCCCCAATAGTAGGGGAAGACGCGGAAGACGATGAGAAGAGAGAGCGCGAACAAGAGCCCGTAGACGACAGAGCGCCAGACGGAGGGCGTCTTCTGCGGCACGCCTTTTAGGTCTGCGGGCTCGGGCTTGACAAAGAGGCAGATGCCGAGGATCATAAAAAACGCCGCGGCAAAGGGGATCGCCATGATGGCGAAGAACTCGCCCGTCGGGATAGAGAAATAGGAGTAAAGATAGAGGTTCTGCGGGTTGCCGAAGGGGGTAAGCATGCCGCCCAGATTCGCCGCGATGTTCTGCATGATGAAGACGAACGCCGTCTGCTTCTTGTTGCCGCACGAATCGAGCACAAAATAGCCGAGGGGCAGGAAGGTGACGAGCGCCATGTCGTTCGCCATCACCATCGAGCCGAAGAAGGTGACAAAGACGAGCGCTAAGGCAATGTTGCGCATGTTTTTGAAGCGGCGCACGATGATGTCGGCAAGCCACACGAAGAAGCGGATATTTTTGAACGCCGCGACGACGGCGAGCGTACAAAACAGGCAGGCGAGCGTGCTCCAATCGAAATAGCCCGCGTACTCCGCGTCGAAGGGGACGAAAAAGCAGGTGACTGCCGCGGTGGCGACCGCCACGAGGAGCACCACGTTGTTTTTGGCGAGATGCCCCGCCATGTGCAGAAAGCGCTTTGCGCGCGTATCGGCTGTTCCCATTTGAAAGACCTTTTCTGTGTTTGGGGTTACTTCGGAAAGCAGTCGCGGCCTCGTCGGCATTCGCCTCAGTCGTCAGCGCCTGTTGACCAGTCAAAGGCGCTGCTCTCTGTGCGATGCCTCCTCTTCCCACAAAGCTTTTGCTTCGCAAAATCTTTGCAGGAACCCTTTTCGCCCGCGAAAGCAGCAAGGGAGCTTACTGAGACGTAAGTGACCGCAGCTGCGCGCAAGGGCGACAAAGTATTCAGCCGATGAATGCTTTTCGCGACCGTGGAAAGTATAGCACCGCGCGCGGCAAAAAGCAAGCGCGGTGCGGCCCCGCCGAAAAATAGTTTGACTTTTTTCATAAAATACGCTATCCTTTTCGCGTTATGGCAAGACCGCTCACCCGCTGCCAAGAGATCGAGCGCAGCATCGTCAAAAAATTCAGAAAAGCCCTCTTCAACCCCTTCATCGAGGCGGTCAAGCGCTATTCGCTCATCGAGGAGGGCGATAAGATCGCCGTGTGCATCTCGGGCGGGAAGGACAGCATGCTGCTCGCCAAGCTCATGGAGCTTTTAAAACGGTACGGCGAGCAAAACTTCGAGCTCGTCTTCCTTGCGATGGACCCCGGCTACAACGAAGAGAACCGCGCGCGCATCCTCGAAAACGCGAAGACGCTGGAGCTCCCCCTCACGATGTTCTCTTCGGAAATTTTCGCCGCCGCCGACAGCGTGGAAAAATCGCCGTGCTATCTCTGTGCGCGCATGCGGCGGGGGCACCTCTACGCCAAGGCAAGAGAACTCGGCTGCAATAAAATCGCGCTCGGGCATCACCTCAACGACGTCATCGAAACGACGCTCATCGGCATGTTCTACGGCGCGCAATTGCAGGGCATGATGCCGAAAATAAGGAGCCAAAACTTCGAGGGCATGGAGCTCATCCGCCCCCTTTACTGCATCAAGGAGGACGACATCATCGCCTGGGCGCGCTACAACGGGCTCCAATTCATCCGCTGCGCCTGCCGCGTGACGGCGCGCACCGAAGCGGAGGAGGGCTGCTCCAAACGGCAGGAAGTAAAAGAGCTCGTGAACGCGCTCAAACGCGAGGACGTGCAGATCGAGGACAACCTGTTTACCGCCCTCCACGCCGTGTGTCTCGATACCTTCCCCGGGCTCAAGACGGGCGGGAAGAAATATTCCTTCGACGAACTTTACGCAAGCAAAAAGACGGACAATTAAGTCCGTCTTTTTTGTTGCAATGTTCAGCCCGCGATGATGACTTCGTCAAACGCTGCGTAGTCCTTCCAGCGGGCGCCCTTTTCGACGCGCGCCCACGCTTCCGCCGTCCCGAGATAGGTAAAGGACGTGAGGCGGGTGCATCCGCTGAACGCCGCCGCGCCCACGCTCCCGATGCCCGCGGGCAGGACGATCTCGCGAAGAGACTTGTTGTTAAAAAAGGCGTAGTCGGCGATCTTCGTGACGTCCTCGGGGATGACGCTCTCCCCGCTCCCCAGAAGGAGGGTGCCCGTCGATTTTTCGACAAGGCAGTTCCCTTCGCCCGAGTAGACGGGGTTTTGCCCGCTCACGGCGATGCTTTCAAGCTCTTCCAGCCCGTAAAAGGCATTGGGAGCGATACGATCGAGCGCGCTCCCCAGGCGGAGCGAGACGGCGTTGATGCAGCCGTAGAACGCCATCTCCCCCACCTCTTTGACGCTGTCGGGAAGTCCGATCGCAAGCAGTCCCGAACAGCCGCGGAAGGCGTTCGCCCCGATGCGGGCAAGGGGCGCATACAAGACGAGCTCCCGCAAGGAGGTGCATTCGCGGAAGCCCCCTTCCGCAACGGCGATGACGGGCTCGCCCTCATGATAGGGCGCGACGACGATCCTGCCCGCTTCCGCCTCTCCCATAGAGACCTCATAGCCTGCAAGATTGCCGTCCTCCCCCAAAACGGGCGTATAGGCAAGGCCGGGCGTCGGCTCGCACACATAGGCGCACACCGTGCAGACATTATCCGCCCCGAACGCATGCTCCGCAAGGGCGGGCAGGGCGCGTGTTTCCCGCTCGCCGCAGTAGGCGCAGGTGCGCGCTTCCTCCCCTTCCCTTCCGCAGGAGGGAGCGAGCGTTTGCTCCCACGCGCCGAAGAGATGCCCCGTTTCGGGCAGAATGCTCTCCTCTTCTATGCCGCACCTCAAACACACCGTAGAAAGGACGCCCTCTTCCATGCAGGTGGCGGCTTTGACTTCCTCGCGCACGAAGTTGTGCCCGAGCGCGGGGAGCACTTCCGGCTCGCAGGGAACAAGCCCCGCCTCATCGGAAAAGCACGCGCCGCACTCCGTGCACGCCCAATGGCCCGTAAGACCCGCCTCGGTGCACGTCGGCTCGACGGGCGCGGCGTATCCGACCGTATGCCGGTGCTGCGGCGTTCCGCCGCATCCCGCAAGGCAGAAAAGGCAGGCAGCAGTCAGAATATAAGCAAGGCTCCGTCCTTTCACCGGCACCGTTCTCCTTCGATAAAATATCTTCGATAAGTTGTCTTCATTATAGGGCAGGCGGCAGAAATTGTCAAGAGTGGCGCTGCAAATCGATAGATTTTAGATGTTTTCCCGCGAAAATCTCACAGAGAGAGAAAATATTTTTCCTTCCCCTCTTGATTTTTCCGAAAAGTACGGTATAATGGAATAGACGGCGTTCCGCCAAGCGGGGCTCGCCGAATCATTCACAAGGAGATGATACCCATGAGCGTATCTGCAAAAAATATCCGCAACATCGCCATCGTCGGCCACAGCGGCGAGGGCAAGACCACCCTCTGCGAAGCCATCCTCTTCAACGGGGGCGCCATCGAGCGCATGGGCAGGGTGGATACAGGCACCACCGTTTCCGACTTCGACGAACAGGAGATCGCACGCAAGATGTCCGTCTCCCTTTCCGCCGCCTACACGACGTGGAAGGACGTCAAGATCAACCTTTTAGACTGCCCCGGCTTTTACGATTTTGAGGGCGAAGTCAACGAGGCGATGCGCGCCTGCGGCGCGGCGATCGTCGTCATGGGCGCGAACGGCACGCTCACCGTCGGCGCCGAGAAGGCGATCAACCAGTGTTTAAGGGCGAAAAAGCCCCTCATCATCTTCATCAACGGCATGGATAAGGACAACGCCGACTACCACGGCACCGTCCGCGCGCTGCAGGAAAAATACAAAAACAAAATAGCGCCCATCCAGATCCCCATGATGGAAGGCAGCAAGATGACGGGCAACGTCAACGCCCTCACCGAAAAGGCGTACCGCTTCACCAACACGGGCCCCGAAGAGATCACGGTGCCCGACGCCTACCGCCGCGACTTCGACGAGATGCGCCTTTCTTTGATGGAAGCCGCCGCCGAAAACGATGACGTGCTGCTCGAAAAGTACTTCGAAGACGGCCAGCTCTCGCGCGAGGACATCATCCACGGCATCCGCAAGGGCATCTACAACATCAACGTCATCCCCGTCATGGCGGGCAGCGCCCTGCAGAACAAGGGCGTCATCAACCTGATGAACGAGATCGTGAAGTATCTGCCCGAGGCCGCCGAGCGCGCCGAAGTGCCCGCCACCGACCTTCAGAAAGATACTGTCATCGGCGTCACCTGCGAAGAGGACGCTCCCTTCGCGGCGCAGGTCTTCAAGACGGCGGTCGACCCCTTCGTGGGCAAGCTCAACTATCTGCGCGTGTGCCGCGGGGTCTTAAAGACGGGCATGACCGTCCTCAACCCCAACACGAACACCGAGGAGCGCATCAACACCATCTACCTCGTCTGCGGCAAGAAGCAGGTCCCCGTCACCGAGCTGCGCGCGGGCGACATCGGCGCCGTCAACAAGCTGCAGAACACGGGCACCTGCGACACGCTGTGCGATCCCGCTTCCCCCGTCCGCTTCGACCCCATCCCCTTCCCCCATCCCGTGCTCTATATGGCGGTCTACGCCAAAGTGCGCGGCACGGAAGACAAGGTCTTTTCAGGCCTTGCCCGCCTTGCGGAAGAGGACAGGAGCTTTGTCGTCGTCAAGGACCACGACACGGGCGAAACGCTCGCGGGCGGCCAGGGCGAAGTGCATCTCGACGTCATCAACAAGAAGCTGAAAGCGAAATTCGGCGCGGAGGCAGACTTCCGCACCCCCGCTATCGCGTATAAGGAGACCATCCGAAAGACCGCCAACGCGGAAGGCAAGTACAAGAAGCAGACGGGCGGCCACGGCCAGTACGGCCACTGCAAGATCCGCTTCGAACCCTGCGAGAGGGACTTCGAATTCGCGGAAGAGGTCGTGGGCGGCACAGTGCCCAAACAATACATCCCCGCCGTCGAGAAGGGGCTCGTGGAGTGCCTGCCCCACGGCGTGCTCGCGGGCTATCCCGTCATCCGCCTCAAAGCCGTCCTCTATGACGGAAGCTATCACGACGTCGACTCTTCGGAAGCGGCGTTCAAGGCGGCTGCCGAACTCGCCTTCAAGGAAGGGCTCAAAAACGCTTCGCCCGTCCTCCTCGAACCGCTCTCAAGGCTCAGGATCGCCGTGCCCGAACAGTTCGTGGGCGACGTGATGGGCGATCTCAACAAGCGCCGCGGCCGCATCCTCGGCATGGACACGCAGGACGACATGCAGATCGTCACGGCGGAAGCGCCCAAGGGCGAACTTCTGACGTATGCGACGGCGCTGCGCTCGATGACGCAGGGCAGGGGCCGCTTCTCGGAGACCTTCGCCCGCTACGAGCAGGCGCCCGAGAGCGTGCTTCAGGCCGTTCAGCAGGCAAAAGCGTAAATTTTCGACAAACGGCGGCGCCGCGGCTCTTTCGAGCCGCGGCGCCGATCTCTTCAAGGCTTTTTTGCGAAGCAAAAAGATTTTCGCGAAAAATTTTTTGCGCTCCCCCGCTTTTCCGCAGAGGAGCGCATTTCCCATATTTTCCCCAAAACGTCCTTTCGGGGGACGGGGACTCGGCTCAGCCTTCAGACCCTTCTTCCGGCGGAGCGATGTCGCTGTTTTGTGTACCTTCGGCGTTCCCCCCATCTGCGGGAGGCGCCGCCTTTTTGGCGAAGAGGAACTTCCTGTTCTCGCGCGCGGCGAAGACGAGCGCGACGAGCCCGAGCACGAAGAGCGCCACGATGGGCAGCGCGCCCATGTTGACGGAGCCCGTCGCCTGCGTGACGACGCCGACGAGGAGGGTGCCGATGAACGCCGCGCCCTTGCCGAAGATATCGAGGATGCCAAAGAGAAGGCCCGATCGTTCGGCGGGGATGATCTGCGCGAAGTAGGAGCGCGAGAGCGCCTGCACGCCCCCTTGGAAGAGCCCGACGACGCAGGCGAGCACCCAGAACTGCCAGCCCTCGGTCATGAAGACGGCGAAGATGCCCACGCCCGTATAGGCGACGATGCAGATGAAGATGAGAAGGTCGTTGTGCACTTTGGAGGCGAGCTTCCCGAAGACGATGGCGGCGGGGAAGGCGACGATCTGCGTTAAAAGGAGCGCCAAAAGGAGCGAAGTCGTATCGAAGCCCAGCGCCGTACCGAAGGAAGTCGCCATATCGATGACGGTATAGACGCCGTCGATGTAGAGGAAGAAGGCGATAAGGAAGAGGATGATGCCCTTGCGGTTGGGAAGCCCTTCTTTCTTGCCGAACACCGAGAAGAGACGCCTGAAGCTCCCGCGCACCGTGTTCTTGGAACGGCGGATGAAGTGCGTCTGCTCGTACTCGCGGGTGAGGGGCAGCGTGAAACCGAACCACCACAGCGCGTTGATGAGGCACGCGACGGGCATGGAGACGGTGATCGCAAGGTCGGTGAAGTTGATGAGATAGATGCCGAGGAGGAAGGGGATGCAGCTGCCCACATACCCGAAGGCATAGCCCTTGGCGGAAACGTCGTCGAGGCGTTCGGGCGTCGTCACGTCGGTGAGCATGGCGTCGTAGAAGACGAGGCTGACCGAATAGCAGATCTTCGCGACGATGAAGACGGCGAGGAAGGCGACCCAGCCCATCGGGATGCCGAGCGCCCCGCACCCTAAAACGCCCAGAATGGCGCTGAAGAAAAAGAGCGGCTTCTTCCTGCCCACGTCGTCGGCAAAGGAGCCCAGGATGGGCGAGAGCACCGCGACGCACAGCGTGACCGCGCTCGCCGCATACCCCCAGATGGCGGTGGCGTCCGTCGCCGCGAGCCCTGCCGAGGTGACGAGATAGTTGAAGTAGATGGGCAGCACCGTGCTCACGAGCAACGTGAACGCCGAATTGCCCACGTCGTACAAGATCCAGGCGATCTCCTTTCTCCTGTTCGGGTTTGCCTGCCGCGCCTTGGCGGCCTTTGCTCCACTCATACCATATTCTCCTGTTTCGATTCTTGCTTTATTCGTAATTGCGGTCAAGAAGCGGGCTCAGTTCCCCCTCTCCGCGCAGATACGGTTCATAGGAAGCGATAAGTTCGCACGCCTTGGGCACCGCCTCTTCGAACGCCGAACAAAGCGCCTTGTCGCTGTCTGCGCAGCGCTCGTCCTTTCGATAGGGGATCATCATGCCGTGCATCTCGCGGTAGTTGCCCGTGAGGCGCAGGACGGCGCAGACGAGGCGGCGCTTTGCAGGGCGCGGCGCGCGCAGCAGGCGGTTGTAAAAGAGGATGGACGAGAGCGCCTTCTTCAGTTTGCGTTCGGGCAGCCCATAGTAGGCGGCGGCGATATCCGCAAGCCGCGAAGAGGGGCGGATGTGCGCCGTGAGGTCGGCAGAGAGCGGGTTTTTGCCCTCTCTCTCGAGGAGAAGGCGGTCGAACGACGACTCCGTCTCGGTGTGCGTCACTTCGGGCGAGCGTTCGAGCTTTTCGCTCACGAGGGGGTGCGCCGTGCTGTCGAGCGCAAAGTGGCACAGATAGCCGAAAAGGTACGCCGCGTCGCCCGGGCGGCAGCCGCGCGCCGTGAAGACGGTCTTCGCGCGCGCAAAGAAGGGCGCCGCCTGTTCGAAATGCAGGCGGTAACCGACTGCGCTCGTCTTGTTGGCAAAGAGCGGGCGGTAGTAAAAGAGCAAATCGGGGCCGTGTACGCCGAGCGCGAAGGCGTCGAAGTGCTCCTTAACGAGCGTTTGAAGCGGCGCGGGCAGGGCTTTCAATACCTCCCTCCCGAACGAGATATGTGCATAAGCCGCGGGCATGGTATCCTCCGTAGTGCCTCTATAGTATAACGTGTTCTGCGCGCAAAATTGCGCATTTTTCGTCACGGAAAGGTAATAATCGTGTAAAATGCCGTCCCTTCCCGCACGATGAGTTCGTTCACAAAGGAAATTATATCACAGCGCCCCGCCCTTTACAACTTTTTTTCGGCATGTTGTGCGCGCTGTTTTTTGCGCAAACGCTTGACAATCCCCCCGCCATGCGCTATCATAATGCAAAACAGAGAAAAGCGTAGAATGTACGGCTTGTTAAAAACAACATTCGTTTTCCCCCGAAGCCGTACCGCTTCGGGGGCTTTGCTTTTCCCGAAGGAGAAAAGATGGAAGAATTTCAACAAGACAATGCGGCGCAGCTGCCGCCCGAGAAAAAGAAAAAACTCTCCGAAATGACCTTCAAAGAGTGCAGCGGCGCGGGCGAAAAGCTCAAGTGGCTGCTAAACTACGTCTTCATCGACGGAATGAGCGGCATGGCGCTCGGCCTCTTTGCGACGCTCATCGCGGGCACCATCCTCTGGCAGCTCGGCAGCCTCATCGACAAAGCGGGCAACAACCCCTTCGGGCTCGCGCTCGAAGCGGTGGGCAAGGTGGCGCAGATCGCGATGGGCGCGGGCATCGGCGTGGGCGTGTGCTTAAAGCTCAAAAAGACGCAGCCGCTCGTCGTCGCCTCGGCGGTCGCCGCGGGCATGATCGGCTCGTACGCGCAGGCGATCATCTCGGGCATTCAGACCTCTATGGAGAGCGGCAATGCCTTTGCGATCACGCTTTCTTCGGCGGGCGATCCCATGGGCGCGTTCGTGGGCGCATTCGCCGCCATGACGCTCGCCTCCCTCGTTTCGGGCAGAACGCGCGTCGACATCCTCGTCACCCCCCTTGTGGGGCTTGCGGGCGGCGCGCTCTTCGGCATCGGCGTCGGGTATCCCGTCTCGCTGGCTTTGACCGAGCTCGGCAACTTCATCGCATGGGCGGCCTCCCTTTCCACGGTGTCCGCCGCCGTCACGGGGCTCATCGTCTCCGTCGTGATGGGCGTGGCGCTCACCCTCCCCATCTCCTCGGCGGCGATCGGCATCTCCATCGGGCTTTCGGGCGTGGCGGCGGGCGCGGCGGTCGTCGGCTGCTGCTGCCAAATGATGGGCTTTGCCGCCATGAGCTTCCGCGAGAACCGCTGGGGCGGCTTTGTTGCACAGGGCTTAGGCACTTCCATGCTGCAGATCCCCAACGTCTTCAAAAAGCCCGTCCTCTTTGTACCGCCCATCATCTCTTCCGCCATTTTGGGGACGCTTTCCGTCTTTCTTCCCAACGGCGCGGGCATCGGACTGTTCGCAACGCGCACGGGGAGCGGCATGGGCACGGCGGGGCTCGTGGGGCCCATCGATATGCTGTTTGAGATGATCGGCGCCCAAGGCTGCAGCGTGGGGCTGACCATTTTGTGGGTCGTCCTCTTCTGCTTTGTCCTCCCCGCCCTTCTGACGCTCGCCGTCTGCGAACTCTTCCGCAAGCTCAAAATTATCAAGTACGGCGATCTGACGCTGAAGCTATAAGTGTTCTCACATTTTTGTGTAAACACAAAAATGTCGTGAGGAGTGAGGTTTGTTGATTTTAACAAACGCTATCGCCCACCCGCTATTTTGTCCTTATTGAACAATAAGTGCCAAGTATGGCACAAATTGGGTCCTGCTGCGCAAGGCAACCTTGCTTGCAGCAAAATTTTAGAGATTCCTTATTTTAGCCTCCTCTTCGAGAAGGTGGCGCGACATCCGAAGTACGCTTCGGTGTCGTGACTGAGGGAGTAAAAGGGCGCGCGGCGGAAGGAGTCACCCCCGCATTCAACCGACGGTTGAGCAAAAATCAACGCATGATTGGGCAATTTCAACTGCTCGTCGCTGGAATTTCGGCAAAGAACGCGCTAAAATGAAGGCACGAAACGCGGAAATCATCCGCAAATACCCGACCATAAGGAGATCAACTATGAACACATTAGGACAGCGCATCGCATACTTCCGCAAACAAAAGGGGCTCACGCAGGAAGCCTTAGCCGAGCTGTGCTCGGTGAGCGCGCAGGCCGTCAGCAAATGGGAGAACGACCTCACCGCGCCCGACATTTCCCTTCTGCCCCGCCTTGCGGAACTTTTCTCCGTCACCGTCGACGAGCTCCTCGGCGTCAAAAAGGACGCGGCGGTCGCCGTCGATCCCGCGCACGTCGATTTCGGCAAACTCATGCTGCGCATCCGCATCCTCTCGGAGGACGGCGACAAGGTCAACATCAATCTGCCCTTCGCGCTCGTCGAAGTCTTTTTGAAGGACGGCAAGCTCCCCTTCTCGGCAGACGGCTCGGCGGGGGAGGCGATGAAGAGCATCGACTTTGCAAAACTTGCAGAGCTCGTGCACGCGGGCGTATTGGGCAAGCTCGTCGACATTGAGAGTTCGGACGGCGACGTCATTGAAATTTGGGTGGAGTGATGGCAAAGATCGTGATAAAGGCGGAGGGCCTCCGCCTTTCCCTGCACTTCCCCGTAGGGCTGTGCCTGCGCCTCGCCCCCGCGATACTGAAGAAAAAGGACGAGGAACTGCACCGCTTTCTGAAAGAGCACGGGCGGGAGATGCGCGCCATCCTCAAAGAGTGCCGCAAAAAATGCGGGAAATTCGCCCTTGTCGACATCGAGACCGCCGACGGGGAGACGGTGAAGATCGTCGTATAAACCGCAGCGCCTGAACCGTGCGGCGGCAAAACAAGATGATACAAAACGCAGAACTTAAGACTTAGAACGCAGAACGCGCCGCGGCGCCGACTTTGGGTCGGCGCCGCGGCGCTTATTTATCCCGCAAAGCTTTTGCTTCGCAAAAGCTTTGCGGGAGCCCTCGTCGCAGCGGAGCAAATTTCGCAAGCCGCTGTGTTCCTCGCGGCTTTGCTCCGATGCTCGCTGCTCCTCTTCCCGAAAAACTCGCTGCGCGACTTTTTCGGGAGCCCTGTATATTCCAAAAAACTCGCTGACGCGATTTTTTCGGGAACGCTTTCTTATAAATCAAATCCCGCGAGGAGGGTTGCCCTCCGTTTCTCTAAAATGAAATGAGCCGAGCAAGGTTCCCTTGCGCTGGCTCACCCAATTTGTACCCGCAGGGCACACACCCTATGCTTAGGGCTTATTATCCAATAAGGACAAAAAAGCGGGCGGCCGAGACCGCCCGTTGAAATCAACCAAGTCCACCCCTCGCGGAAAGATTTTTGCGTCAGCAAAAAGATTTTCGCGAATTACATTTTTTCATGGATCGTCCGTGCGATGACGTCGTCCTGCTGCTCCTTGGTGAGCTTGATGAAGTTGACCGCGTACCCGCTCACGCGGACGGTGAGCTGGGGGTACTTTTCGGGGTGCTTCTGCGCGTCGAGCAGCGTCTCACGGTTGAACACGTTGACGTTGAGATGATACCCGCCGTCCGCCACATAGGCGTCGAGCATATTGACAAGATTTTCCGTCTGCTGGTTGCTCATAAAAAGTTCCTCCTTTAATCTTCATCTTTGCCGAGCGACTGCGGCGTCACCGAGAAGGTGTTGGAGATGCCGTCGCGGGCGTAATCGTAGGGAAGCTTGGCGACCGATTCGAGGGAGGCGAGCGCGCCGTGGGAATCTCTCCCGTGCATGGGGTTGGCACCGGGAGCGAGCGGTTCGCCCGCGCGCCTGCCGTCGGGGGTGTTGCCCGTCTTCTTGCCGTACACCACGTTGGAAGTGATGGTGAGGATGGACATCGTCGGCACCGATCCGCGGTAGGTGTAGCAGGACTTAATTTTATTCATGAACGTCTTGACGATCCACACGGCGAGCTCGTCCGCCCTGTCGTCGTTGTTGCCGTACTTGGGGTAATCGCCCTCGATCGTAAAGTCGGTGACGATGCCATCTTCGTTCCTGACGGGATACACTTTCGCGTACCTGATGGCGGAAAGGCTGTCCGCCGCGCACGAGAGCCCCGCGATGCCCGTCGCGAAGAAGCGGCGCACCTGCACATCGTGCAGCGCCATTTCGAGCGCTTCGTAGCAGTACTTATCGTGCATGTAGTGGATGAGGTTGAGCGTGTTGACGTAGAGGCGGGCGAGCCACTCCATCATCTGCTCGTACTTGCGCATGACCTCGGAAAAATCGAGGGGACCGTCGCCGAGGATGGGCGCGTATTCGGGCGAGACCTGCATGGGCTTTCCCGTCTTTTTGTCCTTCATGAGCTCGTCCTTGCCGCCGTTGATGGCGTAAAGCAGACACTTTGCAAGGTTGGCGCGCGCCCCGAAGAACTGCATATCCTTGCCCACGCGCATGCTCGAAACGCAGCAGGCGATGCAGTAATCGTCCCCCATCTCGGGCCGCATCAGATCGTCGCTCTCATATTGGATGGCGCTCGTCTCGATGGAAACTTCGGCGCAGAAGCGCTTGAAGCCTTCGGGGAGCCGTCTCGACCACAGCACCGTGAGGTTGGGTTCGGGCGCGGGGCCGAGGTTTTTGAGCGTGTGCAGGATGCGGAAGCTGTTCTTGGTGACGAGCGTCCTGCCGTCCACTCCCATGCCGCCGATGGACTCGGTGACCCAGGTGGGGTCGCCGCTGAACAGTTCGTTGTACTCCCTGATGCGCATGAACTTGACGACGCGCAGCTTCATGACGAAGTGATCGATAAGCTCCTGCGCCTCCTCTTCGGTGAGCTTCCCTTCGCGGAGGTCGCGCTCGATGTAGATGTCGAGGAAGGTGGAATTGCGGCCGATGCTCATCGCCGCGCCGTTCTGATCTTTGACGGCGGCGAGATAGCCGAAGTACAGCCACTGGATGGCCTCCTGCGCGTTCTCGGCGGGGCGGGAGATATCGAAGCCGTACTCCGCCGCCATCGCTTTGAGCGCCTTCAATGCCTTGACCTGCTCGGCGACTTCCTCGCGGTCGCGGATGCGGTCGGGCGTCATGTCGCCGTCGATGCGGGATTTATCCTCTTCACGCTTTTGGATGAGGTAGTCGACGCCGTAGAGCGCCACGCGGCGGTAGTCGCCCACGATGCGGCCGCGGCCGTAGGTATCGGGCAGCCCCGTTAAGATATGCGCGGAGCGCGCACGGCGCATCTCGGGGGTGTAGGCGTCGTACACGCCATCGTTGTGCGTCTTTCTGTAATGCGTGAAGATATATTTGACCTCGGGGTCGATGTGATAGCCGTACATTTCGAGCGCCTCTTCCGCCATGCGGATGCCGCCGAAGGGCTGCAGGGCGCGCTTGAAAGGCTCGTCCGTCTGAAGGCCCACGATCTTCTCGAGAGTCTTATCGAAATACCCCGCCTTGTGGCTTGCCACGGTGGAGACGATGGAAGTATCTGCATCGTACACGCCGCCCCGTTCGCGCTCCTTTTTGGAATACTCCATGACGATCTCCCAAAGCTTTTTGGTCGCTTCGGTGGCGGGCGCGAGGAAGGCGCCGTCGCCCTCATACGGGGTGTAGTTGCGCTGGATGAAATCGCGCACGTCCACTTCGTCATTGCTCCACTTGCCGGGCTCGAAGGAATGCCATGCCCCTTCGAAGTTATGTTGTGCAAAGTCTTTTGCCGTCATATGGCGTTGACCTCCTGAAGTATCTTACTGAATTTGTTTCGTTTGAAAAAGAGTTTCGTCCGAGACGAGGAGCCTGCGTAAGCGGCAAGGGAGCTTACTAAGAGGTAAGTGACCGCCGCCGCGCGCAAAGGCGACAAAGTATTCGGGCGAAAAATATTTTTCAAACGCGGGCCTCCGAAATTTTAGCGTCCAGCCAAAGGGATAATATCTCCTCCGGCTGATAGCCCGAACAGCGCGCCGTCACTTCGCCGTCTTTTAAGACGAGCACCGTCGGAACGCGGTCTATCTCGTACTTTCTCACCTCTTCGGCGTTTTCTTCCGTCACTTCGAGGTGCTTGAGCGGGATGCCCCGCTCCGCCGCCAGCTTGTTCAGGAGCGGCAGGAGCGAAAAACAGTTCGCGCAGCTCTCGCCGCTCACTTCCAACAATTCAATGTTCGCCATCTTTCCCTCCGATGCCCCTCGATAAGATCATGCGGGCGTTTTGGACGCGCTCTTTCTCGGGCGGCCGCACCCCTTCCAAGGGGTACTCCATACCCAGCGCGCGGTATTTTGCGATGCCCAGCGTGTGATAGGGCAGCACTTCCACCTTTTCCACCGTCTTCAAGCCGTCGATAAAAGCTTTGAGCCGAAGCAGCGCGCCGTCGTCGTCCGTGATGCCGGGCACGAGGACGTGCCTGATCCACATGGGCTTGCCCCGCTCGGAAAGATAGCGGGCAAACGCCCTTGCGTGCGCCCCCGAGCACCCCGTGAGCGCCCTGTGCGCCTCCTCGTCGATGTGCTTGATGTCGAGGAGCACAAGGTCGGTGACCTTCAGAAGCTCGTCAAACGCGCTTCTGTCCGCATTCTCCTCTGCGGGGAAGGGTGCGGCGGAGGTATCGAGGCAGGTATGCACGCCCTTTGCTTTGAGACGGGAAAACAGTTCGGTGAGGAAGGGAAGCTGCAGCATGGGCTCGCCGCCCGTCGCCGTCACGCCGCCCTTGGTGCCGAAATAGCTCTTGTATTTGAGGGCTTCTTTGACGGCGTCTTCCACAGAAACTTCCCTGCCGCCGCCAACTTGCCAGGTGTCGGGATTGTGGCAGTACTTGCAGCGCATCGGGCAGCCCTGAAAGAAGATGACGAAGCGGATGCCCGGACCGTCGACCGTGCCGAATGATTCATAGGAATGGATGCGCCCCGTCATGCCGCCCTCCTTACTTTGCTCTGCCGCCTGCAAGCCGCCCGTTCGCCCTTCCGCAGTTTGTGCAATTTGTGCATAAACCCCTCAAAAAACAGGAAAGGACAGCACCCTACCAAAAGAGGTACTGCCCAGACGAAACGGCTGCTCTGCCCCTACGGTTTCACGCGGTGCTCCGCCAATTCGTCAGTCGCCGTAAGGTGCTATCACTATAACACAGAACTTGTGTTCTGTCAAGCAAAAAGCACAAGATTTTCCGATGAAAAGATTTTTCACCACAAAATCTTGTGCCAGCCGAGGGAAATTTCCACTACATATCCACGTTATTCCAGACGAATGCGGCGAAGCAGCGCGGCGTTGCCCACGGCTCTGCCGCCGCCTAAGACGACCGCCATCTGCGGATCGCCCGAAAGGTGCGCTTCCATCTGCAGCTTTTTCGACATATACTCCGCGAGCCCCGCGATGTTGCACACGCCGCCCGAGAGATACAGCCCGTTTTTGAGCATCGCCGCCGAAACTTCCGCGGGAAGCTTTTTTAAGACGAGGTCGGCGTATTCCGCGATCTTATCGATATACACCTTGATGGGGAAGACGATATCCGCCGAAGAGACGGAGACCGAGCGCGGGCGGCCCGACTTGATGTCGCGCCCGTTGATGATGGTGCTCTGGTTGTCGTCCTCGATGAGGCTGCCCACCGTGTTTTTGAGCTTTTCGCTCGTCAGCGCGCCGATCTTTAAGGAGAAGGTATCGGCGATATGGTCGATGATGTGCACGTCCATATTGCTGCCGCCCACGTTCATGGAGAGCCCCGCGATGATGCCGTCGAGCGAGAACGCCGCAACGGACGTGACGCCCGCGCCGATGTCGATGGCGAAGACGGGGTTGCTCTCGGAAAGGGGCACATCCTGACCGAGCACGCTCAGAAAGGGCGTTTCCGCAAAGTTGACCCTGCCGATGCCCGCCGCCTTTGCGACGCGGTACACCTTCTCGCGCGATTCCACCTTATACCCGCAGGGCACGCAGAAGAGCGCTTCGACGGACGTTCCGCGTTTGACCACCTTGCGGAGGAAATATTCGAGCAGCGCCCCCGCGAGCCGTTCGGAGACGATCTCCCCCTCATACACGGGGAAGCAGACGTCCGTCTGTTCGGCGGTCTTGCCGAGGAGGCGCTTCGCTTCATTCCCGAAGGCGCGAATTTCGCCCGTATCCTTCTGCACGGTGACCGCAGTCGCCTCGGCGAGCACGATGCCGCTGCCTAATTTGTAGATCTTCGTCACCGAAGTGCCGAAGTCGATCGCAAGTTTTATCATAAGTGCAACTCCTTGACATATTCACGCACGCGTTCGAGGGGAAGCCCCACGACGTTCGAATAGCTGCCCCCGAAGGAACAGACAAAGCCGCTGTCCTGAATGCCGTAGGCGCCCGCCTTGTCGAGCGGGGAGCCCGTTCTGATGTACGATAAGATCTCCTCGTCCGAAAGGGAACGGAAGGTGACAAAAGTCTCTTCGACGCCGCTCCTTTCCCCTTCGGACGTGACAAGGCACACCCCGGTATAGACGGAGTGCGTCTTTCCGCTCAAGAGGCGGAGCATCTCGAAAGCGTCCGCCTCATCTTTGGGTTTTCCCAATATCTCGCCGCCCATGCAGACGACGGTATCCGCGCCCAGCACCGCCGCATCGGGAAAGCGGGAAAACACCTCCCTCGCCTTCCCTTCGGCAAAGCGCAGGCAGCGCTCTTTTCCGCCCTCCTCCGCCTTCGCGATCTCTTCAAAGCGCGAGGGCACGACCTTGAAGGCGGGAACGATTTCCGAAAGGAGCTCCCTCCGCCGCGGGGAATTGCTCGCGAGCAGGAACTTCACAGGATCTCCAGATTTTTCTTGAAGGTGCGCTTGAAATCGGTATTCGCTTTGAGCGCCTGGCTGATCTCCAGCGTCGCGTCGCCCGTGACTTCCGTCTTCATGATGACGGAATCGCCCAGAACGTCGCAGTTGATGCCCGTGACGACGCCCTGACCGCTCCTGTCGAGGCTCTCGGCGATGCGCAGGAGCACGCCGAGCTTCCGGACGATCTCGACGTCCTCTTCGCTGACGATATCCTTATAGCGCGCCCAATCGGAAGAAGCGAGGTCTTCCTTGGTATGGCAGCCCGCGACGAAGGCGGCGAGCACGATCTCGCGGTGCGTCGCGCCGTGGATGGGCGAATTGAGGATGATATAGCGGCTGTGCTGCTGGTTGTTGTAAAAGCGCACGCGCTTGCCGCAGTCATGCAGGCTCGCCGCGATCTTCAACACTTTCAGGTAGACGCGCGGGAACTTGTGCAGCACTCTCAGCTGCTTGAAAAGCTGGATGGAGAGCTTGACGACGTGCTCGACGTGCGCCTCGTCGCACCCGTAGAATTTGAGAAGGGTGCTCAGCGAGTAGCCGAGGACATCGGAGAGCGGCCGCTCTTCCGTCATGGGGACGGCCTGGTTGAACATGATGCCCTCGCGGAGGCCGCAGCCGCTGACGAGGAAGTTTTCGATGTGCAGATAGTCGAGGAAGGACTTGACGATGGCGAGCGCCGCGGGCATGATATCCGCCCGGTTGGGGGAAAGGCCGCGGATGCGCTTGCGCTTTTCGACGTCGAGGACGCGCACCATCTCATAGACGGAGCGGAAGTCGTCCGCCGCGAAGGAGTAGTTGTGCACGATGCTCAAAGGATACTTCCTGACGAGGCGGTTGATCTTGTAGAGGTTGCGGAAGGTCCCGCCCACGCCGATCATCTGCGTGTCGGGCTCCACTTCCGAGAGCCAGTCGATCTTCTTGAACTGCTCGGTGAAGAATTCCTCGATCTTCGCCGTCTGTTCTTCGGGAGAGACGCCCTCGTCCGCAAAGAGGTCGGTGAGCGTCACGGCGCCGAAGCCGAGCGTCGCATAGTGCAGAATGGTGCGGCGGTTGTAGTAGACGATCTTGGTGCTGCCCCCGCCGATCTCGAGGATGATGCCCTTGGGCACGTCCATCGAGTTGATGACGCCGCGGTAAACGAGCGTCGCTTCCTCCTCTTCGGAGAGCACGCGCACCCGCATGCCGCAGGTCGCCTGGATCTCGTCGAGGAAGGAGCGCTGATTTTTGGCATGGCGGACTGCCGCCGTCGCCACGGGGATGATGCGGTCTACATGGGACGCCTCCGAGAGGCGCTTGAACATTTTAAGCGTTTTGATGGTCTCCGCCACGCGCTGCGGCTTCAGAAAGCCGTCGCGGTCCATATCCTGTCCGAGGCGGACGCTCTCCTTGATCTCGTCCTCCACCATGAAATAGCCCTCTTGGAAGAGGTCGACGATGACGAGCCGCGCGGAATTGGAGCCCAGATCGATGATACCCAATTTTTCCATTTGGTTCCGTCCTTATTTGTAAAATCGTAAGAGCGCCGTGCAGGGCTGCCCCCCGCACGGTCTACGACGGAATATAAATTATGACCCATTCTTATTCCAAATTCTTACTGTGCTCATTTTAACACACGCGGGGGCATTTGTCCATACCCTTTTGGAAAATATTTTCCCTTTTCACCTAGTTTTTTGGCGCTTTTCACCCCTGCCCGCGCTTTTTTTCGCCGAAGCGAGGCGGAAAAGGGAGAGCGCGACGAGAAAAGAGCCGAACGCGCGCCGAAGAAGCAGGGCGGGCAGATGCGCCGCAAGCAGCGCCGCCGCAGCGGAAAGGGCGAGCGCGGGCAAAACGAGAAAGAGGAGCCCCTCCTTTTTGAGGAGCCCGTTCTTGGCGTGCACGGTAAGGGCGAGCGCCGCCATCGGGAAGAAGGAGAGAAGGTTGACCCCCTGCGCCGCCGCCTGCGGAACGCCGAGAAGCAGCGTCAGAAGGGGGATGAGCGCCGTCCCGCCGCCCATGCCCATGCCGCCCAAAACGCCGCCTAAAACGCCGCACAAAAAGAAGAGATAAAAGCTCACGGAAGGAGCAGCCTCACGCCCGCCGCGAACATGACGAGTTCGAACAAAAGGGAGACGGCCTTCAGAGAGAGCTTCCCCAGAAGCTTTGCGCCCAACGCGCCGCCGAGGAGCACCCCCAACGCGACGGGCAGAAAGACGCCCATGGGCACGAGCCCTTCGACAAGATAGACGGCGCCGCTTAAGAAAGAGGCGGGCGCGATGACGGCGATCGCCGTCGCGTGGGCGTTCTTTTCTTGGAGCCCCGCGCGCTGCAAAACAGGCACGGCGAGCATGCCCCCTCCCCCGCCCAACAGCCCGTTGACGGCGCCGATACACGCTCCCCCAAAAAGATAGGCTCGGATGCTTCCCTTCTTCATGTTCCCCTCCCGCGGCGCAGTGAGCGCGCGTTTTTCTTCAGTTTGCCCCGCCACAAAAAAATTAGCCTTTTTTTCTCGATTTCACTTAGAAATGCTTGCTTCTCTGCGCGTTTTCTTGTAAAATAGTGCTATTGCAAGAATTGGCTCAACGGGGATGCGCTCTGCCTTCCCGAGAGCCTAAGAATCTAAAAAAGGGTGTTTTATGGCTAAAAACAATCGAACGGAAACCTGGAGGAAATACGTCCTTTCCGTGCTCTCGCTCACGGTCGCGACGACTCTCTCCTTAGGTGTCTTTACCGCCTGCTCGGACGGGCCGGAGGACTCGGATGACGAGGATACCACCGTCTCCGCAACGGATACGCAGCTCATCCGCAACGGCAACTTCGAATTTTATTCCGATAAGGATGTCGAGGAGGTCATCGAAAAGCGCGGCGTCGTCAACACGCCCAATAACTGGACGTTCTCGGCGGGCACGCCCACGTCGGATACGGCATCGGGCATCATCGATACGGCTGATTGGTCGTACTTCACGCAAACGGGCGGCTACCCCTTCTCGACCTATACGAAGGACGACGAGGAAGTGACCACCTTCGCCTCCGTCGACGAAGCGGCGGCACATTGGGAGGACGACAACGTCTCCGCCTACGACCGCCTCAAATTCCTCGAGATCTATGAGGACGAGATCGACGATCTTGACGACGGTTCCGACGAAGCGGAGCTCTTTGCAGAGTACAGCTACTCTGTCGACTTCGAGGACGTCGAATTCCTCGCAGAGGAGCTCGGCAGCGGGCTCACGCTCCACGACGACGCGGCACAGCGCGAGAACGGCGATACGAGCGTGCTCATGATCCACAACAAGAGGACGAGCGAGAACGTCCTCGGCACCGCGCAGCACTACACCTCGGGCACGACCATCACGCTTGAAGCGGGCACGGCGGCAAAGCTCTCCGTCTGGGTCCGCACGGACGCCCTCACCCACTACTATTCCGAGTCCGAAGAGACGGAAGTCACGCGGCGCGGCGGCGCGTACATCGGCATCACCAACACGGTGGGCGGTACGACGCTCGACCAGATGCAGATCAAGAACATCAACACCAAGGGCGAATGGAAGGAATACACCGTCTATGTGCGTGCAAGCACCTTCGCTTCCTCCACCTTCACCGTGGTGCTCGGCCTCGGCCGGGGTTCCTCTTCCGACCGCTATGAAAACGTCAACGGCTACGCCTTCTTCGACGACGTCAAGTGCGAGATCATCACGGCGGAAGCGTATGAAGAGGCTTCCTCTTCCGACTGGAACACCTGCACGGTCAATTCCCTTGCGGACGAGAAGATCTTCGATACCGACACGGTGAAGGGCGACACCTTCGCGCTCGACCTCTATGCAGGCTTCGACGCGGCGGCAGACCTTCTCGACAACGCGGAAGTCTCGCTCACGAGCGAAGTCTCGGGCAGCAAGACGTACACCTCCGAGAGCATCCACCCCTCTCTCGGCGACAGCGAAGAGAACGTCACGGGCCTCATGACCCTTTCCGAGATCGCAGAAAGCTCCAACCGCTATCTGCAGAACGTCTACAAGAACGACCTTGAGGGCAAGTATCCCTTCGGCGAAGACGGCGACATCCTGATGCTCCTCTCCGCGAACGGCGCCGCTTACACCGCGAAGTCGAACGACATCACCCTCGCCGCGGGCGAGAGGATGCTCGTCTCCTTCTTCGTCAAGACGAGCGAGATCGCAAACGGTCTGACGGGCGCGAACGCCACCCTCGTGGACGGCGAGAACCGCACGTCGCTCACCGCGTTCGACTCCAACACCGTCGACACCGTCGACATCGACGACGAGAACAAAGATATTTACGACGGCTGGGTGCAGTGCTTCTTCTTCCTCACCAACGAAACGGACGAAGACAAGACCTGCCACATCGAATTCACCTACGGCCCGACGAGCATCGTCTCGACCGACCGTTATGACTATGCGGACGGCTACGCAGCCTTCACCAACTTCGAAACGAGGAGCCTCACGCGCACCGAATACAGCTACGCTTCGACGGGCGACCGCGCGGTGAAAGTCTCCCTGACGGGAAAAGCCTCCAATGCGAGCGCCTTCGACGAAGTTTCGGCAACGGCAAGAAAGGACCTCGAAGTGCGCCCCGCGCTTCCCGCTTCCTTCAAGGGCACCCTCGGCGGCAGCACGGCGGTCGATCCCGACAGCGAGATCTCCAACGTCAAGCCCGAAAACGTGTATGCGGGCCTGCTCGATACCGAGTACGCCGATAACTACTACGCTTCCGAAGAGGCGTGGAGGAGCATCCTCGATACCTCTGCCGCAAACGGCGACGAGTGGTGGACGGGCCTCTTCGGCAACGCCAACCGCCCGCTCGTGATCGCGAACGGCGAAGAAGCTTCCTACGGCTTCATCTCCGAAGACATCTCCCTTTCGGCAAGCTCGGCGCAGCGCGTCTCCATGCGCATCCGCCTCTCCGCAGACGCCAAGGCTTACGTCTACCTCACCGATACGACGGATTCCAAGTCCGCGGGCAAGACGATGACGGTGAACGCCCCTCTTGTCACCTATTGGTACGACGACAACGGCAACATCTGCCGCATCGACCCTTCCTCCGACGAGTATGACCGCCACAGCGACATCCTCTTCACCCTGCAGGACAACGGGCTCTACACCCGCACGGGCGATACGAGCGCGATGTACTACGCGAACCTCTATAACTACGATCAGGACGACGAGGGCAACCTTGTCACCCGCGACGGCACCGTCGCCTTCTACGAGAACGAGGGCAGGTACTACGCCTACTACGACCTCGAGACGGACAGCTACTCCACCGAAGTTTCCTGCCTTCCCACCGAAGTGGGCGGCGAGAACATCACCCGCTACGACTACCGCAGCACGACGCTTCCCACGGCGGTCATCGAAGTGGACGGCGCCAAGGCGGCAGGCGAATGGGTGACGGTAACCTTCTACCTCAACGCGGGCAGCGAAGCGAAGGACTACCGCCTCGAAGTGTGGAGCGGTTCGCGCGACGGCTCCGCCCCCAACCCCGAAGGCAGCTACGTCATCTTCGATAACTACTCCAACGCTTCGACGAGCGACTTTGCGGCCCTCCGCGACGAGGCACTGCAGGAAGTCAAGGAAGCGAACGGCGTTTCCGAGAAGGACAACATCACCGATCCCGCGATCGCGATGTACTACACCTTCACCTTCTACGACGCGACGAGCTACCTCCGCTACGACGCAACGCAGGACGAGGACGAGCTCGGCAACCCTTACGGCTCCTACACGCAGTCTTCCTACGAAGAGCAGCTCATCTACCTCTACTGGGATGACAGCGAAGGCATGGCGACGGGTTCCCCTGCCTACACCTTCTTCCTCGACTACTCCGCGGCGGATGTGACGGTGGAAGAGGACGACCTCGGCGAGAGCGACGATACGACGGACGGCGAGGATGATTCGACGACGGACAGCAACGTCTGGCTGCTCATCTCCTCCGGCGTGCTTGCCGTGGTGCTCGTGGCAGTCATCGTGCTCGTCATCGTGAGACGCCAGCTCGAGAAGCGCAGCCGCAAGCAGCGCGTCAAGGCAGCGAGCGCACCCGTTGTGCGTCCCGTTCCCCCTCAGGTGAGAAAGTCTTCTGCAAAGAAGGACGAGCCTGTTGTCCCCGAGGATGAGAACGATCCTTACAACAACTAAGCCCTGAAACACAAAGAGGCTCCCATCCGGGAGCCTCTTGTTTTATTCTGTGAACCTCTTATATATGGTATCGGAAAAAAAGAAGCGCCGCGGGCGCCCGAGGAAGGGCGCCCGCGGCGCTTTTATCATGTTCAGGATAGTTTTGCGGCGCGGAGGGCTTTGGGCAGGTGGTTTTTGAGCTGCCCGCCCGCGAGCTTGCCGAGCCCCAAAGGATACCCCTTGTACCCGACCATACACCAGCCCTCTTTTGTCAACGCCGCCCCGCCGCCGGAGCCGCCAAAGCCGCCGAGCCGTTCGCCCGCGAGCGCTTCGCCGTGCAGATAGCGTTCGGCGTCCTCCCGCTCCAAAGCGACGAAGCGCCTGACTTCTTCCCGCGTTGCACTCATCACAAGGGCGTGGGCGGGCATGAAGCGCTTGCCGTTGTATTCGCCGAGCTCCACTCCCGCGCGCAGCACGCGGCCGCAAAGCGCGGGCAGCCCTTCGGGGAGAAGGAACAGCCTTCCGTCGGAGAGCGCCGTCACCGTCCCCTCGGGGGGAGACACAAAAAAGTCTGCCGCAAACTCTCTCCACGCCTTCTCTGCGGCGCGGTCCCGCCGCACGGGGAAGGGGCGCGCCTTGCAAGCCTCGTCCTCGCCGCGCTTTTCGAAGAGGGCGGCAAAGTGCCCTTCCCCCTTCACCTCGTGCGGCATGAGGCGGTGCTGCTCCAACAGCGCAAATTCGGGATGGCGGGCAAGGAAGTCTTCGGCCTGCCCCTCATCCTCCCCGCGCGCGAAGGTGCAGGTCGAATACACGAGACGTCCGCCCGCCCGCACGAGGCGCGCCGCCGCGTCCAGGATATCCCGCTGGCGGGCAATGCAGCGGGCAACATTTTCCTCGCTCCATTCCCCGATGGCTTCGGGGTCTTTGCGGAACATCCCCTCGCCCGAGCAGGGCGCGTCCACCAACACTTTATCGAAAAAAGCGGGCAGCGTTTCGGCGAGCTCTTCCGCGGAGGCGCTGACGACGGCGCAGTTTTTGACGCCCATGCGCTCGACGTTCTGCGAGAGGATCTTCGCGCGGCCGGACACATATTCGTTGGCGATGAGCACGCCCTCCCCCGCCATCGCGGCGGCGAGCTGCGTCGTCTTGCCCCCGGGCGCGGCGCAAAGATCGAGGACGCGCTCTTTGGGCTGCACGTTGAGGAGGGGCGCGGCGCACATCGCAGAGGGCTCCTGACAGTAGTATAGCCCCGCAAAATGTTCGGGATACGCTCCGGGGCGTTCTTCCCCGGTATAAAAGCCGCCCTCCGCCCACGGCACGCTTTCCCCGAGCGGGAAGGGCGCAAGGCGGGCAAATCCTTCCGACGGACATTTCAAAAGATTGGCGCGCACGCCCTTCACGGGCGGCTCCTCATAACAGCGAAGGAAGGCGGGGAACTTCTCTTTGAGCTCCCCTTCCATGCGCTTTATAAAAGGCTCAGGCAGGTCCATACCATCCTCCCGCGGCGTTTGCCGCAAACAAAAGGGCAGCCGCCCGGCTGCCCGCAGTTACATATCGAGCGCTCCCGTGAGGCTTTCGAGCGGGATATACGCCGCCCCCGCCGTGAGCGCGTTCTGAAAGCGCAGCCCCCCTTCGCCGCGGGCAATGTAGACGTTGCACTCGGTGGGGTGCGAGGTGTACTTGCCGCCCGAATCGTAGATGGCGGCGACGAGACGGCGGGAGATCTCCACGTCGTCCTCGATGTCCTTCGCAAAGCAGAAGACCTTGCCTTCGAGCGAACCGCCCTTGGGGCGGCGCTGGTGCATCTTCTTGTTGACGAAGCGGTAAAATTCTTCGTGCGCCTTGGCGTGGCGTTCGCGCGCTTCGTCCCGCTCGCGGATGTACGCTTTGAGCCCCATCGAGGTGAGCGGTCTTATCTGATAGCCCGCGAGCCTGCCCGCGCGGATGCCGTAGCGGCGAACTAGACCGATGACGTCCGTCTTTTCTTCGGCGCACAGCACGCGGCACACGCGCATGGTGGCGTAAGCGTCGTCGGCGGCGCGGTGCGGCACGAAGTCGACGCCCAGCTCCTCCGCCATCGGCCCCAGCCCCACCTGACGGGTATAGTCCGAGCGCGTGTTCATGTAAAAGAACTGCGTATCGTAAAAGTCGAAGCGGAAGGAGGGAAGGCGGTAGCGGCGCGTTTCCAGGTTGAGATAGTTGACGTCGTTCATGGTCGCGTGCCCCAGAACAACCGCCTCTTTGTCTTCGAGCAGCGCCTTGATGCGCGGGTATTCGGCGGGGAATGCAGGGTGCTTTTTGAAGTCCTCGTATTCATAGGGGAGCACGAGCCCCTCGCCGCCCTTGCGGTCGGTGAGGTGAAATTTGCCCCTCGGGTCGATGAGGATGTCCTCCTTTTCAAGGACGTTGAACTTTTCATCCGTCACCACATACCCGAAGGCGCAGATCTTCGCCGTGTTCTTGAAGACGCAGGCGCATTCGATGTCGAAAAAAACGTACTTCATCCGGTCGGCTTACTTCTTGGGCGCGATCTCTTTCGTTCCGCCCATGTAGGGCCAAAGGACTTCGGGGATCTCGACGCTGCCGTCCGCGCGCAGGTGGTTCTCGACAAAGGCGATGAGCATGCGCGGGGGCGCGACGACGGTGTTGTTGAGGGTATGTGCAAACGCGGTGCCCTTGCCGCTCTTGTAGCGGATGTTGAGGCGGCGCGCCTGCGCGTCGGTAAGGTTGGAGCAGGAACCCACTTCGAAGTACTTCTTCTGGCGGGGGCTCCACGCTTCGACGTCCACGCTGCGGTATTTGAGGTCGGCAAGGTCGCCCGAGCAGCATTCGAGCGTGCGCACGGGGATGCCCATCGAGACGAAGAGCTCCACGGTATAGTGCCACATTTTATCGTACCACTTGGCGCTCTCTTCGGGCTTGCAGATGACGATCATCTCCTGCTTTTCGAACTGGTGGATGCGGTAGATGCCGCGCTCTTCGATGCCGTGCGCGCCCTTTTCTTTGCGGAAGCAGGGGGAATAGCTCGTGAGCGTCAAGGGGAGCTTGCCCTCGTCGATGGTCTGCCCCATGAAGCGGCCGATCATGGAATGTTCGCTCGTGCCGATGAGATAGAGGTCCTCGCCCTCGATCTTATACATCATGCCGTCCATCTCTTCGAAGCTCATGACGCCCGAAACGACGTCGGAACGGATCATAAAGGGCGGGATGCAGTAGGTGAAGCCCTTGCCGATCATGAAGTCGCGCGCATAGGCGAGCACCGCGGAATGCAGGCGCGCCACGTCGCCCGTGAGATAGTAAAAGCCCTGGCCGCTCGTCCTTCTCGCGCTGTCGATATCGATGCCCTCGAGCTTTTCCAAAATGTCGAGGTGATACGGGACTTCGAAATCGGGCACCTTGGGCTCCAGGAAGCGCCGGCCCTCGACGTTCTCGGAATCGTCTTTGCCGATGGGCGTTTCGGGGGAGATGATGTTGGGGATCGCCATCATCACCTTCTTGAGCTGTTCGGAGACCTCCCCTTCTTCCTTCTCGATCTTAACAAGGCGTTCGGCGTCGGCATTGACCTGCGCCTTGACCTTCTCCGCCTCCTCCGTCTTCTTTTCGCGCATGAGCATGCCGATCTGCTTGGAGAGCGCATTGCGGCTGGCGCGAAGGTTATCCCCTTCCTGCGTGAGGGCGCGGCGGCGCGCGTCGAGCGAGAGCGCCTCGTCGACGAGGGGGAGCTTTTTCTCCTGGAATTTCTTTCTGATGTTCTCGCGCACCAGATCGGGCTGGGTGCGGATGAGATTGATGTCGATCATATTTGCCTCTGTTTCTCTTGATTCGGCTTTATTATACACCATATTTGTATAAAAATCAAACGTTTGCCCGCCGTTTTGCGGGCGCGAAGGGCGGCGCGCAAAATTTTTCTTTGACTTTTCGCCCCCCATCCTGTATAATGTTCTTGTGCGGCGGGGGAGAAAGTCCCGCCTGCGGGAGGAACCATGGCAAACGAGGAAAGGCCGAACGGCAAGAACCGCTCCTTTTTCACCCATCTTCTGGAGCGCGGCGGCATCCGCCTCTCTGCGCCCAACAAGCAGCGGCAGAAGCTCATGCGCAAGTTCAGAAAGCTCAAAAAGCTCCCCTCCGACGCGGATACGGAGCGCTTTTCGCCTGCGCCCGAGGAAGGCCTTTCGGAAGAGCAGGTCGAACGCCGCTTCAACGAATTTTTATTCAACGACGTCAACAAGCGGTACTCCAAGTCTTACGCGAGCATCTTCATCGGCAATATCTGCACCTTCTTCAACCTTTTATGCGTGCTCGTCGCGGCGGCGCTCATCTTCGCGCGCGCCGATATCACGCAGTTCCTCTTCGTCGTCATCTTCTCTGCGAACCTTCTCATCGGCATCGTGCAGGAGATCCTTGCAAAAAAGCAGATCGATAAGCTCGCCGTGCTCTTATCTTCCACCGTCAAAGTGGTACGGGGCGGGAAGGAGAGCGAGATCCCCGTCAAGGAAGTCGTCCTCGACGACGTTTTGTGCCTCGAAGCGGGCCAGCAGGTGCCTGCCGACTGCATCCTCCTTGACGGCAATGCGGAAGTCAACGAAGCGCTCCTGACAGGCGAGAGCGATTCCGTCAAAAAGCGCGAAGGCGAGATGCTGTACGCGGGCTCCTTCGTCGTGAGCGGCGCCTGCCGCGTGCGCGCCGACAAAGTGGGCGCGGCGACCTATCTCAACAAGCTCACCTCCAAGGCAAAGAAGTATAAGCGCCCCTCTTCGGAGATCATGAACTCCATCCGCCTCTTCATCCGCGCCATCGCCCTTCTCATCGTCATCGTGGCGGGGCTCATGACGTGGACCAACTGGAAAAACCTCGGCGCGGAAGAGATCGACCTCTTCGACCGCATCTCGGGCACCATCCAATATACGAGCGCCATCGTCGTGGGCATGATCCCTTCGGGGCTTTTGCTTTTAACGTCGCTCGCCATGGCGGTGGGCGTGCAGCGCCTCGGCAAAAAGCAGACGCTCGTCCAAGACCTATACTCCCTCGAAATGCTCGCCCGCGTCAATGTTTTATGCCTCGACAAGACGGGCACCATCACGGACGGCAGGATGACGGTGAGCGACTGCATGATCTTGGAGACGGAGACGGAATACACCGTCGACGAGGTGATGGGCAGCATGCTCTCCGCCCTCGACGACAACAACCAGACCTCCATCGCCCTTTTAGACCGCTTCGGCGCCACGCCCGTCCTGCAGCCGACGGCGCTCCTCCCCTTCTCGTCCAAGCGAAAGCTCTCCGCCGTCACCTTCGGTCCGGACGGTACCTATGTGATGGGCGCGCCTGAATTCGTGCTGCGCCCCATGCCCGCCCGCATCGAGCGCATCGTCAAGCAGTATGCCCAGTCGGGGCTGCGCGTTCTGGCGCTCGCCCACGCCGAGGGGAGCATCGAGGGGGAAGCCCTGCCCGCAGGCGCACGCGCCATCGCCCTCATCACCCTTGCCGACAACCTGCGCCCCGAAGCGCCCGAGACCATCAAGTGGTTCCGCGACAACGACGTGAACATCCGCATCATCTCGGGCGACAACCCCGTGACCGTCGCGGAAGTTGCCCGCCGCGCGGGCGTTCCCGGGGCAAACAAATATATCTCCCTCGACGGGCTCACCGACATCGAAGTGGAGAACGTCGCCCACGAATACACGGTGTTCGGCCGCGTGACGCCCGAACAGAAGGCAGTCCTCGTGCGCACCTTGAAGCGCGAAGGGAACACCGTCGCCATGACGGGGGACGGCGTCAACGATATCCTCGCCCTCAAAGAGGCGGACTGCGCCATTTCCGTCGCCTCGGGCAGCGAGGCAGCGCGCAACGTCTCGCACATCGTGCTCATGAACAACAACTTCATGAACCTTCCCTCCGTCGTCAACGAAGGCAGGCGCGTCATCAACAACATCAAGAACAGCGCCTCGCTCTATATCATGAAGACGCTCTTCACGGCGTTCCTTGCCATCCTCTGCGTCTTCATGCAGGTGCCCTACTTCTTCACGACCAACAACCTCATCCTCTTCGAGATGTTCGTCGCCGCCATCCCCTCCTTCGTCATCGCCCTGCAGCCCAACAACAACCGCGTCAAGGGCAACTTCATGATGTACGTCCTATCGCGCTCGGTGCCGGGCGCCGTGACGCTTCTATTATGCGTGCTCGCGGTGCATCTCGGCAACGTGTACATGACGGGAGAAACCTTCGTGCCCCTTCTCGACGCCAACGGACAGCCCGTCCTGGGCGAGGCGGGCGAGATCGTCGGCTCCATGCAGCCCTGCGTCGGCTTCGGGAGCAACTTCAAGCCCATGCTGGTGCTTGCGGTCACCTTCGGCGGCATCGTCATGCTCTACCGCATCCTGCAGCCCCTCAACCTCTTGCGCTCCCTCGTCTACTTCGGCAGCCTTGCCGTCTGCATCGTCATCGTGAGCGTCCCCGTCCTCGGGAATATCGTCTACACGGGCTGGGGGAACGTCGCCTTCACGATGCAGCAGATCTTGTACATCGTCTGCATCATGCTCGCCGCCTTCCCCGTCTCGGGCTTTTTGACAAAGGCGTGCGATCTCTTCAACAGCGACTGACATTCTTTTTCGATCGGAAGCGCCGCCGAGGGCAAGCCCTCGGCGGCGCTTAAAAAAAGGAGTTGCGGTGCGGGCGCCCCGTTCGGGGCGCCCGCGCCGCTTCCTGTTTGGAACGGGCGCGCCGCGGCTTTTGCCGCGGCGCGCCCGCCGTCTGCTGCAAACTTCTTTTATGCTTTCAGAACGCCCTCTGCCCAGCCCACTTTGCCGCCCGCAAGCAGATGGCGCTTGACCGCCCGCTGCAAGGAGGTCTCCTCGGGCAGCTTCTCCGCGGGCGCCGTGACCGCGGAGGGGAAGATCCAATCGCGAAAGGCGGGGCTGTCCTCCTCCCAAAACGCGACGGAAAACCGCTCCGAAAAGCGCCGCACGCGGCTCGTTTCGGGCATGATCTCAGAGAGCGCGGGGGAGAGCATCCACGACTCGCACACATATTCCGCATCCGCAAAAGCGGGGAAGTATTTGGAAAAGAACGCCCTTGCCGTAGCGAGCGAGCCGTCCACCGCCCCGTCCGAGAGGTCGGCATCCGCAGGGATATGCAAAAAGATGCGCCTCTTGTTTCCGCCCGACGGCTTGCCGCCGAACGCCGCCCCTTCCGTCATCTCGTATTCGAGCGCGCCGAGGCGGAACTCTTGGAGCGCGAGCTGACGGGGGAACCTCCAGCCCCACGTCCATTCGGCGCGCCCTCTGCGGACAAACGTTTCCCCCGAAAAGCGCGCCATGAATGCCATCGTCGCAAGGAAGATATCCCGCCCGATGCCCCGCTCTTCGTATTCGCGCAGGGCAAGGAGCGCCTGCATGCTCTGCGCCGTAAACAATTTCATGCCGTCCTCGTCTTCGCCGAGCGCCTCTTTCAACGCGGGAAGCCCCTCCTCATAGGGCGCGGTGCGCCACTTCTCGAGCGGCAGCCCCGAAAGAAGCGCCTCGTGTCCGCGCAGCACCTCTTCCGCCCGCGCCGAAACCGCCGCCGAAACACCGATCTCCTGCCAGTATTGCGTGACCGTCATACTTTCTCCTTCTGCCGTTCGCGTTCGGCCTTCGAGAAGGCGCAGCCGCAGTAGTCCTGGCGGTAGAGCCCGTATTCTTCGGAAAGCTTCACCGAATGCAGGTACCCGCCCCGCTTCTTGAAATCGGAGGGAAGATACTTAACGCCGACCTCCTCTGCGACGGCAAAGCCGATCGTGTTGATGAGTTTGGCGTTTTTGAGGGGGGAGACGGTGAGCGTGGTCGCAAAATAGTCGAAGCCGCGCGCCTTTGCCTCCCGCGCCGTCCTATCAAGGCGCAGGCGGAAGCACACCGCGCACCGCGCGCCGCCCTCCTTCTCTTCTTCCAGCCCGCGCACCGCCGCAAGATAGTCCTCGAGCGCATAGTCGCAGTCCAGAAAGTCCGCAAGCCCCGTCTCCCGCAGAAAGCGGAGCTGCTCGCGCTTTCTCTTTTCGTATTCCCCGGCGCAGTCGAGGTTGGGGTTGTAGTAAAGGACGGTGACCCCGATCTGCGGGGAGAGCTCGCTCAGGCAGTGCGAGGAGCAGGGCGCGCAGCAGCTGTGCAAAAGGAGGCGCTTATCCCGCGCCCCCCTGAGCTCTTCCTGCATCAGTTTGTCGTAATTGACGGCGTTCATATCACAGCCCTCGTCGGCATTCGCCTCAGTCTTCAGCGCCTGTTGACAAGTCAAAGGCGCTGTTCTCTGCGCGATGCCTCCTCTTCCCACAAAACTCGCTTACGCGATTTTTGCGGGAGCCCTCTTTCGCGGCACGCTTTTCATGCCTCGCCTTTGATGATCTTCAAAAAGTACTCATGTACCCTCGGATCGTCGGTCAATTCGGGGTGGAAGGCGAGCGCCAGCATCTTCCCCTGCCGCACGGCGACCGTCTTGCCCCCGACGACGGAGAGGACGTCGACGCCCTCGCCCGCCTCCGCCACATAAGGCGCGCGGATGAAGACGGCGGGATATTCGCCGATGCCCTTCACTTCTGTATTCGCCGTGAAGGAGCCCAGCTGCCGCCCGTAGGCATTGCGGCGCACGGTGACGTTGAGCGTCTGAAGATGGGGCGCTTCGCCGCCCTCGATCTTGTTCGCAAGCAAAATGAGCCCCGCGCACGTCGCGAGCACGGGCATCCCACCCTCGATGGCGCTTTTGAGCGGCGCAAACAGCCCCTCTTCGCGCAGGAGCTTGCCCTGTACGGTGGACTCCCCGCCGGGGAGCACCAGGCCGTCGAAATGTTCCGAAAAATGCGCAAGGCGGCGGATCTCCACGACCTCCGCGCCCAGCTTTTGGAGCGCGTGCTCGTGTTCGATGAAGGCGCCCTGAAGCGCAAAAACTCCGATTTTCATAAAGTAGTAACTGTTTTCATGAAACGTGAACAGCATTCATCGGCTGAATACGTTGTCGCCTTTACGCACGGCGGCGGTCACTTACCATTTAGTAAGCTCCCTTGCCGTTTACGCAGGCAGACAGGGCTCCCACAAAGCTTTTGCTTTGCAAAAGCTTTGTGGGAAGAGGAGGCATCGCGCAGAGGGCCGCACCTTTCATTTTATAGAAAGGCGCGGAGGGCTGAGGCGGATGCCGACGAAGGCGCGACTGCTGTTCATCCGATAACCCATATTCTGGTTGTCGCCTTCGGTCGATGAATTCGGCGCGAGGACTTATTTCCCTCTTTCCGCCATAAGGAGAGCGATCTCCTGCTCGTTGATGCCCACCATCGCCTCGCCGAGGTCTTCGGAAAGCTCTGCAAGGATCGCAGGGTTCTCGTAGTTGGTGACGGCCTGCACGATGGCGCGCGCACGCTTTGCGGGGTTCCCGCTCTTGAAGATGCCGCTGCCGACGAACACGCCCTCTGCGCCCAGCTGCATCATGAGAGCTGCGTCCGCAGGGGTCGCCACGCCGCCCGCCGCGAAGTTGACGACGGGGAGCTTGCCGTTCTCGTGGACGTACTTCACAAGCTCGTAAGGCACCTGCAGCTGCTTGGCTTCCTCGTAAAGCTCGTCTTCGGACATGGAGACGACCTTTCTTATTTCACTCATCATCATGCGCATATGGCGCACCGCCTGCACGACGTCGCCCGTGCCGGGCTCGCCCTTGGTGCGGATCATGGAAGCGCCCTCCGCAATGCGGCGGAGCGCCTCGCCGAGGTCTCTCGCCCCGCAGACAAAGGGAACGGAGAACTTGGTCTTGTCGATGTGATACTTATCATCGGCGGGAGAGAGCACTTCGCTCTCGTCGATGTAGTCGATCTCGATGGCCTGCAGGATCTGCGCCTCGACGAAGTGGCCGATGCGGCACTTCGCCATGACGGGGATGGAGACGGCCTCCTGGATGCCCTTGATCATCTTGGGGTCGGACATACGGGAAACGCCGCCCGCCGCGCGGATATCGGCGGGGATGCGCTCGAGCGCCATGACGGCGCACGCACCCGCTTCCTCTGCGATCTTCGCCTGTTCGGGCGTGGTGACGTCCATGATGACGCCGCCTTTGAGCATCTGGGCAAGGCCCTTGTTGAGTTCGAAACGTTCGTTGTTCATATCATATCCTCCTTGGGAGTGGAAATTCTGAAAACTGCACTTTTCGCCGCGAAGATCTTGCGCAGCAAAAGATTTGTGGGAAAAGGAGGAGCAGGCATCAAAGCCCTGCCCCGACCTAAGGAGGGGCTGGCAAGTTTGCCTTGTTCCGACGCGTTCGCGGGCAAAAAAGTATATTAGATATACCACGTTCGGTCCTCGCGGAAAGATTTTTGCCCTGCAAAAAGCTTTTCGCGAAACTAATTATAGCACCTTCCGAGAAAACGGTCAACAAGTTTTATCGTGCGCCTTGTCCGCGTCGATAAATTTGAGCGCCCCGCTCACAGGAGCAGCACGCCCGCCGCCGCAAGGCAGAGCGCAGGCGCAAAGGGGAGCTCTCTTTTGCGCAAAACAAGGCTCTCGGCGGCAAGAAAGACGCTGCCCAAGAGGAGCACGGCGATAACGCGCCCGCCGCACAGCAGCCCGAGGGCGGCAAGCAGTTTGACGTCCCCCATCCCCAGCCCCTCCTCGCGGCGGAAATGCAGCCAGAGCGCCCGCACGAGAAGGGGCACAGCGAGGCCGAAGCAAAAGCCGAACACCCGCCCCGATGGCAGCGGCGCGCAAACAAAAAACGCCGCCCCGAAGGACAGCGCCGAAAGTGCGGCGGGAACCATCGTGGGGATGCGCCCGCGCACCCCGTCGAAAAGGGCGGCAGAAAAGAGGAGCGCAAACGCGGCAAGAAAATAAACGGCCTCCCCCAACGAGCGCGCACTCACTGCCCCGAGCACGGCAAACACAAGGAAAGACCCCGCCATGAAAGCCCTCTCTTTTGCGCCGTAGTTTCTCATCTCTTCTTCCTTTGCTTCTCAAAAATACTTCCGCGAGGAGGGTCCCCCTCCGCTGCGGGACTCAATTTGCCCTATGCTTAGGGCTTATTGTCCAACAAAGACAACCAAGCTCGCGGGCGATAAAGCCGCTTAAAATCAACCAACCACACCCCTCACGACTTTTTTGTGCTTGCACAAAAAAGTGTGAACTCAGTATAGTATCTGCGCCGTATCGGGCAGGGTCATGGCGTCCGAATTATCGCCGCGGACGGTGAACTTCTCCTGCAAAAATTCCTTGTTCGGAATGAGATAGACGCGTTTCTCGCTCCATGCGCCCATGACGTCGCTGCGGAAGTAGCGGTCTTTTAAGATATTCTTCAAAAGCTCGTCGTTGAGCTCGACGATCGCCGAACGGTACCCTTCCGCAAAGCAGTCCAAAAGGGCGCTCCGGATCAAGAGAGCCATGTAAAGATCGGAAAGCTCCTCGCCCCGCCCGCCGCAATGACGGCAGGGCTGCAGCAGCATGGAAGCGATCTCGCGGCTCGTGCGCTTGCGCGTGAAGAGGGTCACGCAAAGATCGTTCATGGGCAGCACGCGGCACTTGGAGCGGTCGAAGGAGAGCGCCCGTTCGAGCTCCTCCGTCACCGCCGTGCGGTGCTTCTCTTCCGTCATATCGATGAAGTCGACGGCAACGATGCCGCCCACGTTGCGCAGCCGCACCTGGCGGGCGATCTCGCGCGCCGCCAAGAGGTTGGTCTCAAAGACGGTGCTCTCCAAATCGTTCTCGCCCGTGAATTTTCCCGTGTTGACGTCGACGACCGTCATCGCCTCCGTCCTGTCGAAGATGAGGTACGCGCCGTTTTCGAGCCGCACCATGGACTGCGAGAGCGAAAAGATCTGTTCGGAGAGCCCGAAGTGCTTATACATGCTCTCCGCGCCCGTATAGTGGACGACGCGTTTTTCGCCGAGGTCGGGCCGCATACGGGCGAACGTTAAAATGCGCTCGTAGAGCTCCTTGTCGGCAACATACAGCTTGGTGGCGCCGTCGCCCAAAGAATCGCGCAGCACCTTGAAGGGAAGGTCTGCCTCGCGGTAGACGGCGGTGCCGACGGGCGCCGTGCGCGCCGCTTCCATCGCCGAACGGTAGATGCGCCGCAGAAATTCGCACTCCGTTTTGAGGTGCCGCCGCGTCGCATTGGCGGCAGCCGTGCGCAAAATGAAGCCTTCGCCGGGGAGCCGCTGCCGTTCCGCCTCTTTTAAGAGCGCCGTGCGGATATCGGGGTCTTCGATCTTGCGGGAGATGCCCAAAAAGTCCGTCTTCGGCAGATAAATGAGCGTCTTGCCGACGAGGGAGAGATCGAGCGACACTTTGGCGCCCTTATTCCCGCGCGGGGCCTTGACGACCTGCACCAAAACTTCGTCCCCCTCTTTGAGATCGCGCACCGAGCTGCTGCCCGAGCCGTCGTAGCTTGCAAAGCGCGCCGCGCCCTCGTCGAGCGGGAGATAGCAGTTGCGCGCCATGCCGCAGTTGATGAACGCCGCCTGCATGCCGGGCACCACGTTGGCGACCTTGCCCTTATAGATGTTGCCGAGCACGGCGCCGTTCTTTTCGTTCTCGCCCTCGATCTCCACGAGCTTGCCGTCTTCGGCATAGACGACGATCTGTTCCCCGCAGACGCGGTCAAAAAACCATTCCTTCTTCACTGTACTTCCGCCCATCTTTCCTCGAAAGTATGATCCTTTTTTGAAGCGTATTTGCCTTATTCTATCACATTTTTTTGCACTTTTCAAGCAGAAAAGCGATATTTTTCACTCCTTCATCTGTTGAAACACACGGGCCGCTTCAAACGCCCCGTTCCCCGGGAGGGGAGAGAGCGCTTCTTTGAGCGTCCGCGAATACCCGCCCTCTTCGAGGACGGCAAAGAGCTCCCCTTCCGTCAGCTCGCCCAGATACTCCCCGTCTTCATAGACGATGAGGACGAGGTACTTATCCTCGCGCAGGTATCTCACGCACTCGCCCGCCGTGCGTTCGGAAGAGAGCACGACGCGCTTTTCCTCCACCCCGCGCGAAAAGGTGCGCCCGCGCGCAAAGGCGATGCGCCGATAGCTCCCGCCCCCGAAATTGCCCGCAAAGAGCAAGAGCGCAAACAGGAGCGCCGAAAAGTTGGGCACGGAAAACAAGCTTATAACAAAGAGCGCGAAGATGCCGCCCGCCGTCAGACAAGCGGCGATGCGCGAAATGAGCCGTGCGCGCGACTCCCCCAACGGGGCAAGGAGCAGCAGGAGCAGCCGCCCGCCGTCTAAGGGATAGGCAGGCAGCAGGTTGACGAGGAAGAGCGAGAGCGAAACTTCCGCCGCCGCCTCAGTGTAGGGGTATGTTTCGGGGAACAGCCACCAGAGCGCCGCGAACGCAAGCGCCGTGAAGGCGTTCGCAAGCGGCCCCGCGAGCAGCACCTTGGCTTCCGCCTTGGGAGGGATGCCCGAAAGATCGCCCGAGATGACCGCCCCGTAGGGCATGAGCAGAATTTTGTCGAGGCAGTACCCTTCGCTCCGCGCGGCGATGGAATGGGCGAACTCGTGTTCGAGCGCCGCCAGCACCGCCGAAAGAAACAACAAAAGCTGCCCCGTGAAGGCGGAGAGCACCCCCGCCGCCAGAAAGAGCGGATGCACGCGCACACGGAAGGCGCCGATGCGCTTCCCCCCGCCGCCCGATCGCCCGTCCGCCGAAGGCGCGAAGGACGCGGAGGAGACAGAACGGAGCGCCGAAGACGCCGCCCGCCCCGTGGAAGCCGCCGCCTCACGCAGCGCGGCGGGATCAGCTCCAGGCAAGCCCGTCTTCGCTCACGGTGCAGCCGTTGATGAGCGAACCGTCCGAATAGAACATGACGCGCACCTCCCCTTCTCCGTCCGAAAAGCCCATGGGGATGGTCGCCTTCAACTCGTCGCCTGCCGCAAAATACACGGTATCGAGCCCGCTCACGATGGTGGAAAAGCAGTCGGAATGCCCCACTTCCACGGTGTAACCCGTCTCCGCGTCGCCGTTGACGGAAAGCAGCGTGCCGTCCGCGGGGGGATAGACGCTCGCCTGCGCCGTGAAGGAAAGGACGCCCGTATCCGAGACGGCGATCTCCGCCTCCACGCTGTCGTTGACGAGGGGAGAGAGCGCAAAATCGGTGTAGACGCGCGTATCGGCAGTCTCCGCCTCGCCGCCCGCAAAGAGCCCGCGCAGGAAGGTGTTGACGGCGCTCCCGGGCAAAAAGATATTGGTGAAAAAGATGGTCGCGCAAAGCGCGCAGGCGGCGATAAATTCGCCCAAAAGGATGCGCCGCTGCGTCCGCTCCCGCCGCGTCTCTTCGGGAGCGCGCGCGATGGGCGTGCTCTCCGCATAGGCAGGGTCGTCCTGCACGGCGTTCACGCGCTCGTTGACGTCTTCGATGAGCTGCTCTTTGAGATCGGGCTCGCCCTTTTTGCGCTTTTCGCGCTTGTTGATGTGCACGGTCTCCACCGGGATCTCGAGCATTTCGGCATAGTTGAGTTCGTCGTTCATGGCAATCACCCCTCTTTCAAACGTTACAGGGATAATATATGAGGAGGGAATGCCAAATAGAAGCGCCGCCCGCCGTCGGACAACGTCGACGGCGGGCGGCTTTTGCCAAAGTTTGTGTTTTCCTTCCGCGCCCTGCCTGCCAAAGAGCACGCTCCCCCCGCCGCGCAGGCCGGCCGCAAGTCAAAGCGCGCCTCGGGCGGCACAACCAAAGGAGCAGCTCAAAGCGCAAGTCAGGCGGCGTCGCGGATGGCGTCGATGGGCGCCTTTCTCGCCTCTTTCAGAACGGGCACCACTGTCGCCACAAGGGCGATGACAAAGCCCAAAAGAAAAATACTCACGGGCATCCAGACGGTAAAATTGAGCACCGCGATGCGGATGAAGAAGAGATCGGCAAGGATCTTGTTGACGGCGTACGAAAGCCCGATGGTCGCGGGGATGGCGACGGCGACGCTCACGAGCGCCAGAAGAAAACTCTCGCTGAAGAAGATGCGGCACACATCCGCACTGCGCGCCCCCAGCGCCCGCAAAATGCCCACCTGCCCGCGCTTGGATTCGATGGAGAGGTTGATGAATTGGAAGATGAGCGCCCCCGCAAACACGGCGAACGCCGCCCCCACGCCCACGAACGCGCCCGTAAAGCCCCCGATCGTCTCGCGGTATTCCTCCACCTCTGCAACGGCGTCCGTATAGACGAGGTACTCCCCGCTCTTCAGAAGCTCATAGAGCGTCGCGGCCTCGGAAGCGCTTTCGGGCGGCCCTGCGATCGCGAACATCCCCGCGCTCCCGCCGAGCGCCTCTTTGGCATATTCTTCCGAGACGACGAGCTGATCTTCGAGCGTCAGGCTCATGTCGCTCGCGTTGTGATAGCCCTCCCGCCCGCATTCATATTCGAGGATGCCGACGATGCTCGCCTGCAGCGGTTCCCCGCCCGCAGGGTCGGCAAGATACAGCTTTTTTCCGATGAGCTCCTCATAGGAAGAGATGGGTGTCAGATATGCCTCGTCGTACTCCCAGGTGAAGCTTTCTTCATGATACACCTGCGGGCTTGCGATCTCGTCGTAATAGTTGAGGACGGTGAACGTCTTTGCCAAGCAGGCGGGGAGAACGATCTCCTCCTTCTTTGCGGGCAGCCGCCCCGTGAGGGAATAGCCTTCCGCCTCGCCGATCGCCTCTTCCGAGAGCACGGCAAAAGAAGAGGGCGATCCGCGGAGGCACCCCTTCAGCTCCTCCGACGTCGGATAACTGCCCGCCGAAAACAGCATGAGATCGGGCAGCAGTTCCCCGGATGCTTGCGAAAGCGTGCCGAACGCCTTGCCCGCCCTTTCTTCGAGCACGGCAAGCTCCTCCTCGGAAAAGGCGCTCCCGTCGGGCTTTGCGACGAGCGTCGCGCGGTCGTAAAGCACCATGCTCTCGGCGATCGCCCTGTCCTCATCGTACATCGCGACGGTGACGGAGAGCCCGAACAGGATGAGCGCCACCGCCGTCAGAAAGAGGACGATGAGAAGCCGCACGGGCTTTTGCAGCATCCCGTGCGAGCCGATGCGCACCGCCGACAAAAGCGAGAGTTTCGCGCGTCGGAATTTGGTCTCCATTTGCTTGCCCCCTTAAGAGGCCGCGCTGTCCGCGACGATGAGCCCGTCCGACATCTCGAGCACCCGATCGCCGAACGTCCGCGCGAACTCCTCGTCGTGCGAGACGACGATGACGAGCCTGTCTTTCGAGAGCGACTTTAAAAGCGTTAGAATATCGTTGCCCGTTTTGGCGTCGAGCGCACCCGTGGGCTCGTCTGCAAAGATGATCTTCGGGTCCTTGATGAGCGCCCGCGCGATGGCGACGCGCTGCTTCTGCCCGCCCGAAAGCTGCGTGGGGCGGCGTTTCTCGTCCACATCGAGATCGACGCGCTTCAAATACTCCTTCAGAAGCGCCTTGTCCGCCTTTTTCCCCTGCAATTGCAGGGCGATGGCAAGATTTTCGTACACCGTGAACTCGGGCAGCAGGTTGTACTCCTGAAAGACGAACCCCACATAGGTATTGCGGTAGTTGTCGTAGTCCTCTTTGGTGAAATCTTTACTCGACTTGCCGTCGATGACGATCTCCCCCGAAGTGGGGAAGTCGAGCCCGCCCATCACATGCAGGAGCGTACTCTTTCCGCAGCCCGATTTCCCGAGGATGAACACCATGCCCGTCTCGCCGAAATCGACGGTGATGCCGCGAAGCGCCATTACGGGCTCGGCATCCTTGGGCGTGTAAGTCTTGACTAAGTCTTTGATCTGAAACATAGTTACCCCCTTATTACGATTTATTCCGCGCTCTTATATTAGCACAAATCACACATTCTGTCAAGCCCCTTCCTGTCATTTCCTCCCGCCTCATCGCAGCGGAAGGCGTCACCATATTTTAGCCTCCTCTTCGGGGAGGTGGCGCGCTGTCCGAGGCTTGTCCTCGGCAGCGTGACGGAGGGAGTAAACCGCCGCAAGCGCTTCCCGAATTTGGCTGACCTTATTTCAGGCGCCGCCCTCCCCTTGCCTCCCTCGCCCTCTTCCCACAAATCTTTTGCTTCGCAAAATCTTTGCGGGAGCCCTATATAAGAGGGAGGTGCCGCGCGCCCGCCCTGCGGGCGCGCGGCGGAAGGAGTCATTGCATTCCCCCTACCGCGCCCGAATATTCCCCGAAATGTTATCGACGATAGATTTTTTCAAAAACTTTTTGAGCGGCACGATAGAGCACAGCAGCGGCACGCCAAACGACAGCACCGCCAAAATGAGCACCGTCCACCCCGTGAAGATGAACCGCGTGGGATGCGGGGCATTCGCCGCCACATACCACACCGCCGAAGGCGCATTCAGGAACCCGAAATAGAGGCCGGCCGTCAGCACAAGGGCAAGCAGGAAAATACAGACGGCAAGGAACGCGATCTCCGTCAGCGCGATCTGACGGACGCATCGCTCGCCCGCGCCGACGGAACGGAGCACACCGAACGCCTTTTCCTTAAACTTCAAAGAGGCAGTCGTCAGATACCAGCAGAGGATCACGGAAATCACGCCGAAAAAGAGCGCAAGCCCGATGAAAATATCCCCCACCAGCACACCCGAAGACTTATACACAAAGAAGAGATCGCGCGGGACCTCCTGCACCGCATAATCGGGCAGCCCGTCCAAACCGATCGTGCTGAAATCTTTCAGACCGTCATCGGGGAAACGCGCAAGGTAGTCTTCAAAGATATCCAGCGTCACTTCCACGCTGCGCTCGGCGTCCTGCAGGGAAGAAAACCGCGTGATCATGCGGTTGACATAGGGATAGCCTTCGACCATCTTTTTCTGAAACCCTTCCCAATAAATGACCGAGCGGTCGGCGTCGTAAAAGCCCTCGGGCGGTTCGACGATGCCGACGATCTTCGCTTTGTAATACTTGGCAAACGTGATGACCCCTTCCTCCGGGTCGCCGTAGAGGATGACCTCTTTGCCCAAAAGGTCGTCGTAAGTCTCGATCGGGAGCTCCTCCTTCGGCCGCCGTTCGGGATCTTCCTCGTCATAGCGGAACCAATAGCCCTCCGTATCGAAGAGCCCGTAATGATGGTAGGTCTCAAGGAGATACTCGTCGGCATTGACATGCGCCCCGTCGGGATGCACATACTCATACCCTTCCTCGGCCCCCTGCCGCAGGACTGTATCCATCAGATGGGTGTTGTCGGAATAGTTGTATTGACGGAACGTTTCGAACTGTGCGGGCGTGACGGCGATCTCGTATGCATTTTCGGGCAGACGGCCCGCCTCCACGGTGTAACCCAACTCGTTCAGAAGCGCGGGCGAAGCGCACACGCCGCTCTGCACGGACTCGTACAGGCGCAGCTCGTCCGTATAAGCCGCCTCGCCCAGCGAATAGTAGATGGGCGCGCCCGCCAGCAGGGAAGAAAACGCGGAAAACCCGTTTCCGCCCTGATAATAATAAACAAACGGCAGCTGCGTGCCCTCTTCGATCATGCCGACATAGCGCTGCGGGATGCCGTTCATCAAAGAATATCCCACGGTGAAGGACTCGCGGTCCGTTTGATATCTAAAATACGGGAAACGGGAATGATAGCCGCTCCCCTCCGAATATCTTTCGTAGACGATATCCGCATAAACGCGGACTTTGTCATAGACGAACCGCGTGGACGCAAGCGCGACCGAAGCAAAGCAGCACGCGCAGAGAAAGATCGTGAACGCCCTGATGACCCATTTCCCCTTCAACGCAATACGAAGTGCTGTTTTGAATGGCAGTTTTGTTTTCATACTCCCCCCTTCCGTTTGATCTCATCAATAAGACTGCGCAACCGCCGTTTTGTTACAAATATTCGCCTCTTTTTCATAGGCGAGGCGCAAAAAAAGCTACCGCGCCTTGATATTCCCCGAAATGTTATCGACGATCGATTTCTTCAAAAACTTTCTGAGTGGCACGATAGAGCACAGCAGCGGCACGCCGAAGGACAGCACCGCCAAAACAAGGAAATTCCACCCGTTCAGAACAAATTCAGACACTCCGTATTTGGGAGTATAAAATGCAGGATATAAAAACCCGTAATAACCCGCCAACGTGAACCCGATCGCCAACAGGAAGGTGAAAAAAGACAGAATAGCGGCAAACAGCAGCACAATTTTTACAACGTCCTTCTCTCCCGCACCCAAGGAACGCAGAATGCCGATCTTAATGCGCTGCACGGCAAGCATGGAAGTCATCTGGTGCCAGCACAACAGCACGGCAAAGATGCCGAAAAACGCGCCCGCGACCGCCCCTAAAAATACGAACGAATTCTTATGCCCCCAAAATGTGTAAGAAGTTATGGTCGTGATATCAACAAAATCGGTGATCGGGTAGACTCCGAGATTAACGCTATACGCGTCAAGATCGGGATATCGTTCCAAATATTCATCCAGCATCTCAAGGCTCAGGTCGACGCACGTCCTTGCAAGGTCATAATCATCGATCGGCGCTTGTGCAAGATTCACGATCTCATCTTTCAATGACGGCCAAAAGGTCTCCCGCCAGTCGGCGGAATGCAAAATATAGCCTCCATGTTGACCGTATTCGTTAAAATAGCCCTCGCTTATATCCACAACGCCCGTGATCGTTACCGTATAAAGGCTCTCATTGCCCAAGCTTCCCGTTGCGGGGTCGCCGAAAAAGACAAATTCTTTGCCGATGATATCCTCATAGGTTCCGATCTCCTGCTTCTCGGCAGAGTCTGCTTCGGCAAGGAACCAGCCCTCCTCGTCAACATCGATGTAATAGGGAGCCCCGCCATAATGATATCTATAATATTGCTTTTCCTCATCGAATTCAAAGGGAAGGTCGGTATGCAAAACACCGTCTTCAATATAGACATATTTGTGAATATTATAAGCATAGCCGCAACTTTGAAAGTCTTCAAACTGTGCAAGCTCGATCGCGACCTCGTCCACTGCTTCGGGGAATTTCCCTGCAAGGAGTTTTACGCCGCAGTCCCGATAGGCCTGCGGTGTTCCGCTGACCGCAAGATCAGATCGCCTTACGTTCGGCCCGTAAAAAAAGGGCCGGTAGGCTCGATAAACATCCCGCCGTGTGACACCACAAAGTCAAGGCCCGTTTCTTCCTGAATGCGCTCCACCCACTTCGACGGGAGGATATACTCTTGCGCCTCAGGGTCAAACCAAGCAAAAACAAGGGCAGGCCGCGTAGAGTCCATGTAATACAAAAAAGCCCTGGTCAGGAAATCGGCTTGATCATAAAAAACGCCCGTAGACGCCAAAGCCACCAATGCAAACGAAAAGGCGCAGAGGAAGACCGTTAAAACTTTTGTAAGAAGTCTTCCCTCGAGCGCAATGTGAAGTGCTGTTTTGAATGGCAGTTTTGTTTTCATACTCCCCCCTTAAAAATGAAGGGCGGCGCATTTTGCGCCGCCCTTTGAGCAATTAGCCAACTGCGAAAGCAAATGCCGTATCGAGATCATTGCATGCGATGGTTTCATCCGCCTTGATAGCAACATAGCCGGAATTCACACGCACCGTAAAGGTGACCCCGTCGATCGTATGTGTTTTTTTATCGCTGGACTGATACCATCTGGGAACGACTATATTCCCATCTGCAACGATACCGTTATAGGCGATCGAGTAGTAGATCGTCTGACCCCCATCCGCATGGTGCTGCCATTCAACATTGGGAGCGCCGATATCGAAATTCTGATAGATCATCCCCGATGTTTTGATTTCGATCGGTTCATATCTGCATGGCGACCCAAGATTGCCGAAAACCAAAATCGTAGCAGAAGGGGATACGACGTTGCAGGTCGTACAACGCGCCCTTACATAATAAGTGGAAGGGTAGCAGTTATATTCGCCGGCTCTGGGGATCCCGAGAATATAATAAGATTCCTGATAGCCGCATTGCCTGATATGGTCGGAAGTTGTAGTGCTGGGATTGCGCACAAATTCCAACTGCGTCCCATGAGGATCCTTTTGGATGATCTCATAGGTCGTAAAACAATTGTACCGCTGCCCCGAATCAGTATAAGATCCGAGATCGGGCATCTCCACACTGGTGCAGTGGCTGCGCGGCGTGATCTCTGCGGTCGCCGAGGGGAGGCCCTCTGTTTCCCCTTCGTACGAGACGATGCCGTTGCCGCACAACAGCGAACCGCACGAGAGCGCCATCATCATTCCTGCGATCGCAAGAAACTTTACATTTTTTCTGTTCATAATTTTCCTCCTCATTTTTTATTTTGGAAGAAAAATGGTCGGCCGACGTTTTCTTCTTGCGTCCTCTATACCATGAAAATCGAATGTTGTCCACCAAGTTTTGCTTTGCAATTTCTAAAAAATACCTTTACATTTGTCAAGTTTTGCTTGACATTTCAATAAATTCTTATTTTTGCTCACCAAATCGAGCAGAAAAAGCGTTCAGCCCTCTACTAAATTCCCTGCCGCATCACGAAGGAAGATCGGCGTAATTTCTTCCGCCCAATCTCGCTGATCAAACTTATAACGCATACGGGCACACCAATATTTTTGTTCGCCGTTGGTAGGCGCGGATGCTTCCAGCGTTTCGCCCTGATTCAGGTCTGCGATCATCACGCGCTTAACGCAGGTCATCTCGTTAGGATCTTCGGTGTACTCATAAGAAGAATACAGTTCAAGATAGACTATGATAACGGAGGGGAACAGGGTAAAGTTGTTTTTTACTTTTGCCCAAACAATACCATCACCGCCCCCCGATGTTAATGTAAGCCTTGTGACTAGTCCGCGCGTTTCGGAAGCTTCGGCGCTTACGGAAACGGGGGCGGCGTTGCCAAGGCAGGGGCAAAGCAGCAGAACAAAAGAGAGTACAGCCACAACGGGAAGAAAAAGTTTTTTGAGTTTCTTCATAAGATCACCTCGTTTTTTCTTCCGATTGTACCTTGACATCGGCATTTTGTCCACCAAGTTTTGCTTGACATGTGTCAAGTTTTGCTTGACATTCCTGTATTTTTTTCGCTTTGAACCCATATTTTTTGATAAACCGCCATGCCAGAAGAGCAAGCAGCACAAGGCACAGCAGCATTCCCGCAGCGATCATGCCGACGATGCATCCATAAGAGAAATTCCATGCAACGACCGTTGTATACACATCTCCCACCTGTTCATACGGGAAATAAGCCAACATCAGAACGACCGAGACCGCGACCACAAGGAAGGTGAGCAAGCCGAACATCAGCCAAAATGCCGCGCGCTTCCGCGGAGAGATCATCGGCAGCTCCTGCGCCACAACCTGCTCTGCAAGCAACAGCAGCTCCGCCGCTTCGGAAACGGCAGCAGCAGCTTCTTCTTCGGCAAGCGAAGAAGGCTCCTCGTAAAAATAGCTCTCCTTGACGCCGAACAGCTCGCACATTTTTTGCAGACAGTCTTTCCGCGGGCGATAAACTCCGCGTTCCCAATTGCAAACTGTCTGACGGCTGACGCCCATCAGGTCCGCCAGCTCCTCCTGCGACATATTGACGCTTTCCCGCAAGTTTGTGATCCATGTTCCCATTGCCCGCTTCATGCACCCCCTCGGGGCCCGCCTGCCCCCTCTATATCTTTATTATATCATACGATAGATTGCATGTCAATACCCATTTTTGAAAAAATTTAGTGTCTCAAAGATCCCAAAGCGCCGTAAAAAACCACAAAAAACCGAAAAACAGGCGCGCGCCGCCGAGCTTTGCTCGGCGGCGCGCGCCACATACTCACTTGTTTATTTTGCAATACCGTAAAGCCTCAACCCTCTTTGCGAATCACCGATACGACCGTCTCTGCGGCGTATTCCGCCTCGCGCGGCGTCGTCTCCGCTCCGAAGGAAAAGCGCACACCCCGCTTCGCCTCCTCCTCGCTCCTGCCCATCGCGAGCATGACGTGCGAAGGCAGCGCCGCATGCGCCGAGCACGCCGCCCCGCCCGAACAGGCGACGCCGCGAAGATCGAGCGCGCCGATGAGCCATTCGCCGCCGCCCGCAAAGGTGATATGCGAGAGGTTGGGAGCGCGTTTTGTGCTCTTCTCGCCTACGGCGGCCGCGCCCACAGCAGCCCCGCCGCCCGCAGCGACCCCGCCGCCGTCGACGCTCGCCTCCCCGTTGAGCGCCGACAAAATGCGCGCTTCAAACGCGTCGCGGAGGGCTTTCGTGTGCGAGACAAACGCCTCGCGCTCGCTCTGGGCGAGGACGAGCGCTTCCGCCATCCCCACGATGCCCGCCGCGTTGAGCGTGCCGCCGCGAAGAGAGCGCTCCTGCTCTCCCCCCGCAATGAGGGGCGGGATGCGGACGCCGCTTCTCACCCACAACAGCCCCGTGCCCTTGGGCCCGCCCAATTTGTGCGCGGAGAGCGCCACGGCGTCTGCGGCAGCGGTCAGCGCCTTCAAGTCGCAGCACCTGCCCGCCTGCACGCAGTCGGCAAAGAGGAGCGCGCCATGTGCATGGCACAGTTCCGCCGCCTCTTGGACGGGCTGAAAAACGCCCGTTTCGTTGTTGACCGCCATGAGCGCCACGAGCTTTGCACCACTTTTGAGCGCCTCTTCGACGGCTTGGAGGGGCACCCGCCCCTCCCGATCGCAAGCAAGAAGAGCGTGCTCCCCCCTGAGCTTCGCCGAAGAGAGGACGGCGGCGTGCTCGACGGAGGAGACGGCGAAGGGCTCGCCCGCCGCAAGGCAACGCACCGCCCAGTTATCCGCCTCGGTGCCGCCCGAGGTGAAGTACACCTCTTTCGGCTTCACGCCGAGCGCCCCCGCAATGCGGTCGCGCGCTTCGCCGACGAGATAGGCAGCCTTCCGCCCGAAGGCGTGCAGAGAGTCGGGGTTGCCGAAATTTTCTTTGAGGAGGGGGAGCATGCGCTCGAGCACTTCCGCCCTCAGCGGCGACGTTGCCGCGTAGTCTAAATAGACGTTCATACCGCCTCGCTTTCCCGCCCCGCGAGCGGGGCCACGCCAAACAAGGCGCGCCCGGACGCCCGAACGTGCGGGAGCCCCGCCGCTTACCGTGATGCGGGGCACGCCGCCCGAAGGCGGCCCTTGCTGCCGCCGCCTTCGGGCGGCGTACAAAAAATTGCCCCGCGCAGGGCGCGGGGCGAAGACGCAAAAACTTACTGCCAGTCGCAGACGTTGACCCACTTGGCGAGGAACTCTGCCTCTTCGGGCTTATGCTTGACCGACTGAGACGCCGCAACGATGGGCAGCACGCGCTGGACGTACTGGATCGCCGTATCCGTCTTGGTGCAGAAGAGGCGGAGATATTTTTCCGCGAGCTCATCCTGCCCATGCAGCTTGAAGAGAAGGTAGGTGCGCGCCGCATCTGCCGAGCCGTTGCCCTGCGTGGCGTGCGACCAGTCGATGATATAAGGCGTGCCCTCTTTGGTGATGATGATGTTGCTGGGCTGGAAATCGCCGTGGCACAGCTTGGTGTGGCGGGGCAGACCGTCGAGGCGGACGTGAAGATCGTACCTCACGGACGCGGGGTAAGAGCTTGCCGAAATTTTGGCGTGCATCTTGTCGCGCAGATGCCCCAAAAGCGGCACCTTTTCCTTGCTCATCCTGATCTGCAGATCGACGAAGAAGTCGAGATACTCATCCTCTTTTTCGGGATGATCCTGCATCATCTTTTCGAGCGTTTCGCCCTCGATGAATTCCCAGATGACCGACCATTTGCCGTCGACGACGGAGACCCCTAAGATTTTGGGGATGTTCAAAGACGTCTGCTCGACGCGCGCCTGGTTGAGCGCTTCGTTGAGGATGTCTGCCTTCGAATAGGTCTCGTCGAACGACTTGATGAGCCGATCGCCGTCACGGTAGACTTTTTTGCCTACGCCTTCGTAAATAAGTTCCATAATTTTCCTCCATAAAAGCGGGGAGTTATCCCGCAAGATTTTCCCGTATCAGCTCGCGCGGCAGTGCGCAAAAGAAGCCCCCTTCGGGTCTCCGCCCATATTATAGCGCAAAACGGCGCAAAAGTAAATACCTGTTCTGAAAAAATTTCTCTGATTTTGCGGGAATTTTTCAGCCGTTACGACTCTTCGTCGAAGGCGGGCTCCTCTTCCCCTTCCAGAACAAGTCTGAGGCAGTGCTCCTCGCGCTCCAGAAGGGCAAGCCGCCGCCCGTCTTCGGTGCCCTCGTTCTTTTCGTTATCGTGAGAAAGCCGAAGCGCAAAGACGAGCCCGCGCAAAAAGACGACGAGGAAGATAAGGCAAAGAAGGGCAAGCCCGCCGAAGACCGCCATGCAGACGGCGGGCCAGCTGCCGCTCGTGCGGAGAAGGAAGGCGGAGAAGACGCCCATGAGCGCGAGGAAGAGCACGGCGGCGATCCCGAAGGCGGCGGTCCGCACGAGATAGTACCGCTTATTCGCGTCGAGCGCGCCGCGGCGCGCCTCTCTTGCCTCCTCGACGGCGGCTTTTAACGGCCTCATCTCTTCGAGGATGCCCTGCCGCGCGTCCTGCAAGCGGCTTCCGACGCGTTCCAGGATGGGAGCGCGCACCTCTTCGGACATCCCGGCAAATTTTTCGGCGTTCTCTTCGATGAAGAAGGGGCTGTCGTCCGTAAAGCCCTGCGTGCGGCTCTCCCACACGCCCAGAAGCGCCTCGGCGCTCTCCCCGTCGTAGGCGAGCGCCTGCGAGAAGAACTTCTCCGCGGCGGCATAGTCGAGGGAGGAAAGCGCCTTCTTCCCTTCCGAGATGAGCTTGTCCCGCGCCTCTTCCGCCTCGCGGCGGGCGCGCTCGCGCTCTTCCTGCGCCCGTTTCAGCTGCGAAGGGGTGAGCCCGACCATATCCTCGTCGTACTCCTCTTCGGGGAAATCGACGGCAAATTCCACGTCTTCTTCCGTTCCCCCGGGCCCTGCATCGGGCGAGCTTGCCCCTTCGGCAGCCCCGCCTTCGGGCAGAGCGCCGTCCGTTGCGTCCTCGATGCCGCCCAGCGCGTTGCGTTTTACCTTGATGGTGCGGCCTTCGTCTTCGATGATCCTCTCTTCCATAAGTGCTCCTTATTCTTCGTTTTGTATGCTCTCGGCGGCAAGCGCCGTGAATTTCCCTTGTTTGATACGCCCAAGCGCCCTGTCGCGCGCCTCACGCCCCCCAAACAGCGCGAAGACGGTGCTGCCCGAGCCCGTCATGCCCGCCGCAAGCGGCGAAAGCGAACGCGCCGCGTTCATCGCCTCGCCGACCGCAGCGTTGAGCGAGCACGCCGCGGGCAAAAGATCGTTTTTGCACTCCTTTGCCGCCGCTTCCAATTCTCCCGCCGAAAAGCGGGCGATGGCGCGCGCCGTCATCCCCGAAGAGCCGCAGCCGCCAAGCGCATCGAACGCGGAAAAGCACGCCGCGGACGAGACGCCCCCCTCGGGGCAGAGGAGGACGAAATACAGCTTGGGCATGCCCGCAACGGGGGTGAGCTTGTCTCCCCTGCCCCGCATGCGGAACGCCCCCGAAAAAAGCTGCAACGCCGTATCGCTGCCGAGCGCGCGGGCGAGGGGCAAAAGCTCCTCTTTTTTCACGCCGAAGAGGCGGGCAAGCGCCAGCAAGACGCCCGCCGCATCCGCGGACGAGCCGCCCAGGCCCCCGCCGACGGGGATGCGCTTTTCGACCGCGATGTCCGCGCCCTCCGCCTGCGGGAACGCCGCAAAGAACATTTCGGCGGCGCGCACGGCGTTGTTCTCTTCGGGCGGGAGATGTTCGCACCCCATGCCGCGCATGACGACGGAACAACCCTCCTGCGGGCGGCGCACAGCCCAAACCGCGTCGCAAAGATCGAGGGAGACGGCGAGCGAGTCGAGCGTATGATAAGCCCCCTCCCGCCCCGTGACTTCGAGCGTAAGGTTGAGCTTGGCATGGGCATTGACGGTGACGCGCTCCATGCAGCCATTGTAGCACAAATCGCCCCGTTTTGCAAGGGGCGCTCCGCACTCCGTCCGCCCGCAGAAAAGATTTCACGCAATTCTCGCCGTTTTTCGCCCGAGACGCCCCGAAAAACCGCCGCGCCGCAGCCAAAATAAGGGGGCTGCGGCGCGGCGGCACATCATTCGGCGGCAACTATTTTACGGCAGGTCACTCTGCGGCAAGGCTCTTTTTGCGGTAGATGATGACTCTCTTCCCTTCGCGGATGGGGAATTCGAGCTCGGGGTTGCTCCGCATGACCTCTTCGGGCGGCTTTTTGAGGCGCTTGGAAAGTTCCCACAGCCCGTCGCCCGCGCGCGGGATATACACGCTCACGGCGCAGTCGCGCTCGGAAACGGACTCGCCCTCCTCCACGGCGCACACGGCGCGAAGCACGCTCCTTTGCCGCGGAGTCACGGAGAGCTTGATGGTCGCCTCGGCGTCGATCTCCCCCTCCTGCTTCTGCCGCGCGGACATGCCGCACACGAGCGCGGAGACCGCACACTCCCCCTCGCAGGGAAGAGGCACGGAGAAGGGCACGCTCATCTCTACCCCGCGGCGGCCGTCCTGCCCCTTTACGAGCAGCGTCGCCGTCGCCAGCCCTTCGAACCGCCTTCCCTCGGGGGTGAAGACAACTTCCCCCTCTGCCCGCTGCAAGGTGACGGCAAGCAGCGTATCCGAATAGTCGATAGGAGAAGAGAGCGCGGCTTTGCCCGCGATGCGCTCCGTCCTTACAAACGTCTCCTTCGAAGAGCACGTCTCCGCTTCCGAATAGCCAAGCTTGACGGCGCGCTCGGTGGAAAAGGCGTCGATGACGGCGTCCACCCGCTCTTCCGAATAGACGCACCCTTCGGCGAGCAGCGAAAGCTCGGCGCGCAGGCGGCACTTGCCCTGCTCCTCGTCCGAATCGGCGGAAAGAAAGACCTCCTTCACGCTCACCCTGCCCTCGGCGGACGCGCCCTCTGCGGCGTCCTGCCCGATCTCGATGCGGAAGGGGATGAGCCGTTCGAGCGATACGGGCTCCCCCTCTTTGAGCGCCAGAATGCAGAGGTTGACTTCCCCTTCGAGGACGACGCTGCCCGCCGAGCATTTTACACCGCTCACGAGCACCGAAGAGGAATGGAGCAGGATATCGCCCAAAAAGTCCGTCTCGAATTCGTCGTCCGTCTCCGTCTCGCCCGAGAAGGGATGCGCCGAAAAAAAGTGCAATTCTTCCCGTCTGGTCACGAGCCCGCCGCCCGTCACATATTCGAATTCCCGCTCTTCGAAGAGCTCCACTTCGGCTGCGGCGAGAGCGGAAAGATAGACGCTCGCCCCCTCCCGCCGCACGGAGATGTTCTCCGTTTTCAGCCGCACGCGCGGAAGGGCGGCTGCATGGCACTCCCCCTGCGCTTTGAGGGTGAATTCCGCGCCCTTTTCGACGCGGCACACGCCGCGCTCGGCATTTTCGTAGACGAGCGAAAAGCGCGCCCTGCCCAAGACGCGCACCCCGCCCTCCTCCGCCGTGGCCTGCACGGGCAAAAGCTCCGCGTGCGCCGAAAGCACCGTCTCTACCTCGCCGCCGAAGCGGCACTCCACCGCCGTCTCCTGAGAAAGCGTCCCCGTCCGCGTGTATCCGCGGTAGCATTGCGTCTCCAACTGCATACTGCCCTCCTTGTGTTCCTTGCATTGTATGAAAAAACGGGCGCGGATATGCGAAGAAGGCGGGTATATTTTGCGCAAAAAAGGGGAATCACCGCAGTATGATGCGTCAGAGCCGAAACTTAGCCGCCGTCAAGCGGGCGATCCAAACTTGTCTGCGTTCCAAAGTGGACGTCACCGTAAACTTAGGCAGGAACAAAGTGCTCTCCTACCGCGGAGAGCTTTCGGGGGTGTACCCCGCCCTCTTCACCGTGCGCCCCGACGACGAGCGTTTCTTGGGCAAGACGAGCTATTCCTATGCGGAAGTGCTCTGCGGCAGCGTCCGGGTCAAACGCGCCGAATAAGGAACACCCCGCCGACGGAATCCGCCGAACAAGGAACACCCCGCCGACGGGACCCGCCGAATAGGAAGCGCCGCGCCGACGAAACCCGCCGAATAGGAAGCGCCGCGCCGACGGAACGCGCGGCGGCGCAGCAGAGCCGCCCCCTTTACCCCCGCGCTCAGAAATATGGCGGGGGAAAATAGAAGCGGCGGGGCGCAGACCAAAAGGTCTGCGCCCCGCCGCTTCACGGTGTATTTCAGGCAAATACGCCTTTCCCGTCCAATTTTTGTTTCATCCGCGCAAGGCGGAAGGAGATCCCTTCCTCCTCGCCCGCCTTCAAAAGCGCCTCGGACGGAACAAAGCTCTTTTCAGCGCGCCCGGACATGGCTTACAAAGCGTTCGCCGAGCTTGACGCCGAAGAGGACGGAAAGATCTTCCGCCTTGCCCTGCGTCATCCCGCCGCGCGCGACGGCGAGCACGGTGGAGCGGTCCAGATAGAGGATCCACATATCGGCATATTCGACGGCCTTCCTAAGGTCGGCATAGGCGACCGTGCCCTTCGCGGTGATCTGTTCGCCGCGCTCCGACTTCAATTCGAAGCCGTCCTCGCGGAAGACAAAGCGGTGCACCGCCTCTTTGCCTGCAAGCGACTTTTTTAAGACCGCCTTCAGCACGGGCTTATAGCAGAAGAAGAGGAAGACAAGAAGGAGCGCCGCCGCCGCAAAACAGAACGCATAAAAGAAGACGTCCGCTTTCAGCGCCAGAAGCACCGCGCCGAGCACAAGGAAGAGCGCGCTCATGCCGCCGCACACGCCCGCCATCACGGGCCCGCCCGTGTGCAGCGTGGCGGAAAGATTGGTTTCGACATCGTTTTTCGTTTCGTTGACAAACATAGAAGTCTCCGCAGACTGATTTGCTTTATTATACAAAATATGGGGGGAAATGTCAACGCCTCGCACAATTTTCGGGAAAAAACGCGGAAAGCAGCAAACAAAGGCACAAGGTTTTGCCCCTCGTTTCCCAAAGACTTGACAAAATGCTGTTTGGAGCGTATGATAAAAGGGTATAAAAAAATAGAGGCGCGTGCGGGAACCGTACCGCCGACGATAAGAGAGGTACAGCATGATCGAATACTCCCTGAAAGCTCTCACGGCAGACGAGCTTTCCTTCAAGGTCAACCCCATCAAGGCCGCTCCCGACACCAAGTTCGAGATCAAGCCCATGTTCACCCGCCAGATCCGCCAGGCAAACGAGAACAACAAGGTGAACATCGTCATCCTCGAATGCAAGATCGAGAGCACGGAGGAATCTCCCAAGCCCTTCAACCTGCACGCACGCTTCGTGGGCGTGTTCGAAGTCAACAACATGACGACGGACGAGGACAAGCGCACCTTCGCCATCAACGCGACGGAAACGATGTTCCCCTACCTTCGCGCCGCCGTCACCAACCTCACGGCAGACGCCCTCATCAATCCCCTGACGCTGCCCGTGGTGCCCGGCTCCACCCTCTTCCCCGAAGACAGAGGCCCCAACCACTACACGCTCAACTTCGACCCCAAGGTCGTCAACTGAACGAAAAAGAGCCTGCCGAAAATAAGCGGGCTCTTTGTTTTGAGGAGGAAACGATATGGCAATTGCGATCCGCCGCGCAAAGGAGGAGGACGCGGAGGCGATCGGGCGCATCCTCTTTGAGGTGCATGCCGTGCATCACACCATCCGCCCCGACCTCTTTTTGGAAGGCAAGCGCAAATATGACGAAGCGGAAGTGAAGGCGCTCATCAATAAGACGCCCGTGCTCGTCGCCGAAGACGGCGGCGAAGTCATCGGCTATGCCGTCTGCTATCTGGAAGAGACGAAGGGCGGCTCGATGCGGGCGAAAAGGACGCTGTATCTGGACGATCTGTGCGTGGACGAAAAAAGCCGCAAGCAGGGCGTGGGAAAGAGGCTCTTTGCCGCCGTGGAGGCGCTTGCAAGAGAGCTAAACTGCTACGATCTTACCCTCAACGTGTGGGAGGGCAACGACGCCGCCCGCGCCTTTTACGACAGCTTGGGCATGAAGCCCTTGAAGACCTATCTCGAAAAAGTGTTGTAAAAAAAGCGGCTGCGGCGGCTGCTTTGGGGCGGCGACGCCTGAAAAACAGAATGCAGTAAAGAAGCGCGGCGGCGCGGGGCGAAAGCCCCGCGCCGCCGCGCATTTTCCTCAAAAGAAACCCGCTTTACTCCGCCGCGGGCTCCTCGGAAGGCGCGCCCGCCGCCTCGTTCAGAAAGGCAAGCACGGCGCCCCACTTTTCGGCGCGGCAGTCCTTCTCGTTCAAAAACTCGTGGCGGGAATTTTCAAACAGCTTGAGCTTCACGTTCTTCATGCCCGCCTGCTTCGTGTAGAAGTCATAGAGCTTCTTGACGCCCTTGCCCCTCGCGCCCACGGGATCGTCCGCCCCCGAGATGAGGAGGACGGGCAGATCTTTGCGCAGCTTTTCCGCATACTTTGCCGTATACAGCCCGCGAAGGCCGCGGAAGAAGTCGGCATAAAAGCGGAAAGAGCAGGTGAACCCGCAGAAGGGGTCGCTCTCGTAAGCCTTGTTGTTTTCGTCGTCCGTCGAGAGCCACGCGCCACCAGCAAACCCCTTGGCGTATGCGCCGAAGGAGAGCTTTTCGATGAGCTTTGCAGGCTTCTTTTCGCCGCAGAAAAAGCTCCCGAGCGCCGCGACGACGCTGCCCAGATACACCTCGGCATCCTTTTTATAGGAGCTGCCCGCGACGACCGCCCCCGCGAGCTGTTCGCCGTGGCGGGCGATGAAGTGCTGCGTCAGGAAGGAGCCGTAGGAAAAGCCCAGCACGATGACGGGCGTATCGGCATACATCTTCTGCACGGTCTCAAGAAGGAGCGCCTCGTCGGAGAGGGTGTGCTCGAACATATCCTTGGGGGCATAGCCGAGCGACTTTTCGTCCGTCTTGCCGTGGCCGCGGTGGTCGTCCGCGACGACATAATAGCCGTGCCCGTTCAGAAAGCGTGCGAACGCGTCGTACCGCCCCGCATGCTCCGCCATGCCGTGCACGATCTGCACGATGGCCTTGGGGCTTTCCACAGGCCATTCGTAGACGAAGATCTCTTTTTTTCCGTTTTTGAGTATCATCCCGTTACCTCAGCTCTGCGCCGAAGTTGTGCGCCAGATTCCCCACGATCTTATGGAAGAAGCCGTCCACCGCCTCGGGCGAGAGCGGTTTTTCCGCCGTCTCTTCGGGGGAGAAGGTGATGCGGAACGCCATGCTCTTCTTGCCCGCGCCCACCTGAGCGGAACGGTAGACGTCGAAGAGCTCCGCCTTCTTCGCCGCCTTGCAGGCGCGCAGGATGGCGTTTTCGAGCTCGGCGCACGTCACCTTCTCCTCGACGACGACGGCAAGGTCGCGCTGCACGCTCTCGAATTTGGGCAGGTTATGATAGACGATGTCCTTTGCGAACTTCCTCGCAAGGGCGTCGTAGTCGAGCTCGGCAAGATACACGGGCTTTTCGAGGGCGAGCTCTTCGGCGAGCGAAGGGTGCAGTTCGCCCATCCAGCCCACTTCGCGCTCGCCCATGCGGATGAGAGCCGTCTTCCCGGGGTGCAGGAAGGGCTTTTCGCCGCGCCCGAAGGAAAGGCGGAGCGAAAAACTCTCGGCGACCGCCTCAACGGCGCCCTTTAAGTCGAAGAAGTCATTATCTCCCCAGACGGCTAGCGTCGCGCGCTTATTTTCTTTGGGGAGCGCCTTCAAGGGGAGCTCCTCGGCGAGATAGGCGTTGGCAAGCTCAAACAGCCGCCCTTCCGCGTTGCCGCGGCGCACGTTGCGCACGACGTTTTGAAGCATCGCGGGCGCGAGGAAAGTGCGCATGACGGAAAGATCTTCGCCGATGGGGTTGAGAATGCGGATGGCCCTGCGCTCGGGGGCGTCCTCGGGCAGGCGGAAGAGATCGAAATCCTTGGGCGAATAGAAGGAATAGTTGCAGGCCTCGAAGTAGCCCTCGCCCGCAAGCACGCGCTTGAACTTGAGCTCCTGCTGCTGCGCCGCCGTCCAGCCGCCGTGGGTGACGGACGCGCGCGTGAGAAAAGTGGGCTCGATGTGCTCGTACCCGTACATGCGGATGATCTCTTCGGCAAGGTCGGGCCAGCCGTCCACGTCCTCGCGCCATAAGGGCACGGTGACAAGGAGCGCTTCCCCTTCCTCTTTCACCTCGAAGAAGAGGCGCTTCAAGATGGCGGCAGCCTCTTCCTTGGGCACCTTGATGCCGAGAAGGGAGTCGATCTTCTCCATCGTGACGCGGAGCGTCTTGGGGGTAAGGTCCTGCGCGTTGACGTCGGCGCGGTAGCAGGTGGGCACGCCGCAGCCGAGCTCTTCGACGAGGTGCAGCGCTCTATCCATCGCGACGGGGCAGGTGTAGGCATCGACGCCCTTTTCAAAGCGGGAAGAGGAATCGCTGCGCTGACCCAAAGCGCGGGAGGTCTTTCTCACACTGTCGCGCGCGAACTTGGCGGCTTCGAAGAAGACTTCCTTTGTCTCGGGCTTTATCTCGCTGTTGAGGCCGCCCATGATGCCCGCGAGCGCCACGCCGCCCTCGCCGTCGCAGATGAGGAGATTGTCGGGGTGCAGGCTGAACTGCTTTTCGTCGAGGGTGACGATGTTCTCGCCCTCCTCGGCACGGCGCACGACGATCTTCCCGCCGCGCAGGAAATTGCGGTCGAACGCGTGCATGGGCTGCCCCATTTCAAGCAGCACAAAGTTGGTGATGTCGACGATGTCGGAGACCGAGCGCAGGCCGCAAAGCGCCAGGCGGCGGCGCATCCAGCGGGGAGAGGTGCCGATCTTCACGTCCTTCACAAAGTGCCCCACATAGCGCGGGCAGAGGGAAGGCTCCTGCACTTCGACGGGGATCTTCACGTCCGTCTCCGCCGCCGTATAGGTAAGGGCGGGCATTTTGAGAGGCTTTTTGAGGACGGCGGCGACTTCGCGCGCGATGCCGAGGATGCACTGGCAGTCGGGGCGGTTGGCAGTGACGGCGATATCGAAGAGATAGTCGTCGATGCCGACGATAGGGCGGATGTCCGCGCCGACGGGCTCGCTTTCATCGAGGATGAGGATGCCGTTGACCTCGGCGCCCTCGTAATAGTCGTCGGTGATGCCCAGCTCCTCGCCCGAGCACATCATGCCCTCGGAAAGCACGCCGCGCAGCTTGCCGTTCTTGATTTTCTGCACGCCGCCCTCATGCAGGACGGTGGCGCCGTCGAGCGCGCAGGGCACCTTTGCCCCCGCGAAGACGTTGGTCGCCGCCGTGCAGATCTGCTTGACGCCGTGCTCGCCGCAGTCCACCTTGCAGACGGTGAGCCTGTCCGCATCGGGGTGCTTTTCGGTGGAGAGGATCTTGCCCACGACGACGTTCGTGACGTCTTTGCCAAGGTAAGTGAGCTCCTCTACCTCAAACCCGCACGAGAAGAGCTTTTCCTGCAATTGCTCGGCGGAAATATCGATATCCACATAATCTTTTAACCAGCTGAAGGGTGCGATCATCTTGCTTCCTCCTCAATCTTTGAACTGTTCCAAGAAGCGCACGTCGTTTTCCGTGAGCAGCTTGATGTTGTTGATGCCGTATTTGAGCATGGCGATGCGCTCGATGCCCATGCCGAAGGCAAAGCCCGTGTATTCGTCGGGGTCGATATGGCAGTTTTCGAGCACCCGCCTGTTCACCATGCCCGCGCCCAACACTTCGATCCAGCCCGTCCCCTTGCAGAGGGAACAGCCCTTGCCGCCGCACGCCGCGCACGAGACGTCCACTTCAACGGAAGGCTCCGTGAAGGGGAAGTAGGAAGGGCGCAGGCGGGTCTTCGAAGAAGAGGAGAACATGGTGCGCGCGAATTCGTCGAGCATGCCCTGAAGATCGCACAGCGTGACGTTTTTGTCGACAACGAGCCCTTCCATCTGGTGGAACATGGGCGAGTGCGTCGCGTCGTCGTCCGAGCGGAACACGCGACCGGGCGAGAGCATCTTGATGGGCGGGCGGTGCTCTTCCATGAAGCGGATCTGCCCCGCGCTCGTCTGCGTGCGGAGAAGGTATTCCTCGCTCAAATAGAAGGTATCCTGCATGTCGCGGGCGGGGTGATCGGCGGGCGTGTTGAGCGCCGTGAAGTTGTAGTAATCGTTCTCGATCTCGGGGCCTTCGAAGATCTCGAAGCCCATGCCCGCGAAAATGTCGACGAGCTCGTTTTTGACGCGCGTCACGGGGTGGAGCGCACCCTTTTTCTGCCGCTTGCCGGGCATGGTGACGTCGAGCGATTCGCTTTCAAGCCGCGCCGCAAGTTCGCGCTGTTTGACGCGTGCTTCCGCCGCCGCGAAGTCTTGTTCGAGCTTTTCGCGGATGGCGTTCACCTTCTTGCCGAAGGAAGGGCGCTCTTCGGGAGAAATGTCCTTCATCTTCTTCAGCATTGCCGTGACGATGCCCGCACGGCCCAAAAACTTCATCTTGACTTCGTAGAGCGCGCGGCTGCCTTCGGCTTTTTCCGCCTCTTCCTGCGCCGCCTTTACGATGTCTTCCTGCACGATCTGTTCTTCCATGTCTGCCTCCTTGTGCAAAAAATAAACGCCCCGCCGGCCTATTGGCCGACAGGGCGAAAGCATTCGCGGTACCACCTGTCTTCACGCAGCTTTCGCCGCGCCTCATTGCCCCTTCACGCGGGAAACGGCTCCCCTTGAAGTTCTGTTCGGGGGAGCGGCTCACGGGGGAATACCGCGGCTTTCCGGCGGCGGTCTTTCAGCCTGAGGGCCCGCCTCTCTGCACCCGGATGGTAGTCGCGTCTCTTCCGTTCAACGCCTGTATGCCCCCATTATAGCCGCTTTCCCGGCGATTGTCAAATGCTTTTGAAGGATTTTGCGCGGGGAACGGGCAAAGAAGCTGCGCGTCGCCCCGCTCCACAGCGCACAACAACTTTGAAGCGCGCCGCCTCAAAAAGCCGAAGCCCCGCCTTTTTTCAGTTTTCCTGTTTTGCGGTCAGAGAGAACGTTCTGCCGTCGGGAAGGGTGCAGAAAAGCGTTTCGCCCGCCACTTGGCACGAGTCCACGAAGTACTCGTCGAGAAGCGGTTTGAGCGAGGCGACGATATCCTCCGCCGTCACAACTGCCCCTTCTTCCCATTCGAGCTTGTTTTGCATCTGTTTTCCTCCTTTGAAGTAAAAAATAAGAGCGCCCCATATGAGGCGCCCGCATATTGCACCCCTGTCCGTTGCTCTCTAACGTTCATTCCATAGGAAGAAAGAGGGTACATCTATGCCGATGTATCCTACAGAATGAACGATTCTGTTAGAGAGCATGCATAGTATAGCACAGCCGCACCAAAAAAGCAAGAAAAAAGAGACGCACGGCCTTCGAACGCGCAGCAGACCGCCGAAAACAAGTGCAGGATATAGCGGCGGGGCGGCTGCCTTTGGCAGCCGCCCCGAAAAAATCGCGGGTTCACGCGCAAAACTGCGCGGGTTCACGCGCAAAACTGCGCGGGTTCACGCGCAAAACTGCGCGGAGCACGCAAAAAACGCGCCGTTTTACTTCTTTTTCATCGTCACCGAAGCGTCACCAAACGAAGCATCGTGATAAGTATAGCTTATCGTCGTGCCGTCGCAGGGGAATTTTTCCGTCGCGCCGTCGAACGTGATGTCGATATACCCTTCCTCTTCGCTTGCTTCCCACTTCAGATCCATGGTGACGGTGAGCACAAGCTTCACGGTGAAGGTCGCGGTGCCGTCCTCCCGAAGCTCGAAGGTGAACGTGTCTTCGGTGAGCGCGACGACGAGCCAATTCTGACCCGCGCGCAGGGTGACGGACGTGCCGTCTTCGCCCGTATAGGTGAGCGATTCGAAGGTGTAAGTGCCTTCAAGGGGCTGCTCTTTTGCGCCCTCTTCCTTGCACGCTGCGGCGAACACAAGCCCCAGCGCAAGCGCCAACGATGCCAGAATGACAGACAGTTTTTTCATTTTTCCCCTCCCTTTTTGCGCTGCGTTACTCCCCTTCTCGGGCAGCTGCCGCGCGTTGTTTTATTGTAATATTATGAATTTTGGGGTGGTTTCGGGGCAAATTTTCACATTATTTTTGCCCGATTTCTGCACGATAGGCCCCGATTTTTGACACGTTTTCACCGATTTTCACACTTTTTAGCGGCAAAAATGCGCGGTCATCTCCCCTGCGGGAAGAAATACATGGGCGATGCGTTCGGCTCTTCTTCGAAGCCGTGCCGCTCGTAAAAGACTTTGGCGGGGTGCTCGCCGATGAGCGCGATCTTATGGAAGGAAGCATACCGCGCTTTGAGCCGTTCTAAAAGCACGCCGCCGATGCCCGCGCTCTGCCTGTCCGCCCGCACCAAAAGATAATGCACATAGGCGGTGAGGAAGCCGTCGTCCATCGCCGCGATGAGCCCGATGAGCTCCTCCCCTTCCCACGCCGTGAGCACGGTGCCGTAGTTTTGGAGCGCCTTCGAGAGCAGGACGGGCTGCTTGCCCGATTCCCAGCCGATGGAAAGAAAGAGTTTTTCGAGCGCTTCGGGCGGCAGCGCCTTTTCGTCGCGGTATTCGATCATGGTTTTCTCCTTGTATGGTTGCTTTTGGGGTGCAGCGTGCGGTCTTCGACGCTCGTGAAGGTGAGAAGCCCGACGCGGTCGGCACCCGCGCGATAAAAGAGCGTTGCAAGTTCGCCCGCCGTTGCGCCCGTCGTCATCGTGTCGTCGACGATGAGGATGCGGCGGCCGCGGACCTCTTTGCGGTGAACGAGGTGAAAGGCGCCCTTGAGATTTTCCTCGCGGGCGGCACGGCCGAGCGTCTTCTGCGCTTTGGTCTCCTTCCGCTTTTCGGCAACATTTAGAAGCGGTTTGCCCGTGCGGCGGGAGAGCTCTTCGGCAAGAAGGCACGACTGATTATAGCCGCGGGCGCGTTCCGCCCGCTTCGTCATGGGGATAAAGGTGAGGGCGTCGCAGTCCGCAAATTCGCGCTCGAGAAGGGGCGTGAGTTCGTCGGCAAGAGTGTAGACGAGATACTTTTCGCCCCGCTTGAAGCGCAGGACGAGCGCAGCGGCGCCCTCTTCGTGGCAATACACGGAGCGCGCCTTGGCGACGCCGAGCGGCTGCTTTTTGCATTCGAGGCAGACGCCCGCCTCCCGTACCCTGCGGCCGCAGAAAGGGCAGCAAAGCCCGATCTTGGGAAGTTCGGCGCGGCAGGCATTGCAGAGGCGCTCGTTTTCGAACACCTCCCGCCCGCACAGGTCGCAGGTGAAATTGTGCGACGCGTCGTACTCAGCGATGCGCCCCGAAATGCGCAGGAAAAGTTCGCGGATGCCCATAGTCCCCTCGTATTCCATATTATAACCGAAGGGGGCAGGTTTGTCAAGAGGGGCTCTCGGGAGCGTGGGAGCGCGAGCGGATCATCAAAGCAAAAGCACGCCCAAACAAAGTTTTTCCGCCTGAAAAGCAAAAAAGGAGCGCCCTTCCGCCTGAAAAGCAAAAGAAAAAGCACCTCGTTTGAGGTGCTCTTCCGAATTTGAAGGTGGCAACTACCTATCCTCCCGGGGTCGAGGCCCAAGTACTTTCGGCGTGAG